>Ga0208787_1000019_pt1 | contig 75793 bp, 74 predicted proteins | sample Wag4_2014_7_11_FD_187362 | JGI IMG/M metagenome (GOLD analysis project Ga0208787, IMG submission 187362) | Fresh water microbial communities from Ohio, USA - Utica-2 Time Series HT 2014_7_11 (SPAdes) (version 2) | ecosystem: Environmental > Aquatic > Freshwater > Water tank | place: USA: Ohio...
CGCCTCACTCATGTCGCATCACCATATAGACCATCCATAAAACGTGCGCGAGAGCGCACGGCAAGCCAGCGTTGACCGCCCTGAGAAATTGTTGGGTTTGCGTCGGCGGTGCCGCCGATGATTGATTCCTCACTTAATCGAAATGGGCCGCTAGCCCGCCCGACACGCACCCCAACACTAGATAAGGAATCCCCTTGCAGAATCACAACCCATGGAAGCTCGGTTGCCGCGACGTTAGCGAGGTTGTGCACCTCAGGATCGAGCGGCACTTCGTTACAGCTAAAGACCTGACTCGGGGAGAGCAAAAAAACCGGCGCCCCCTCGTGCACGATGACACTTCGGACATTCAAAAACACAGAAGATAGATTCGGTGCGCGATTCTCTTGCGCTGAGGGCTCGGAGAGTGGCTGATAAAACACTGTGCGCACACTGCCTAAATCAAGCGCATACCGTTGGTCACCGACCTCGAGCGCAAACCAACGCTGGTGGAGTGCAAAGTGGTCGACAGCGAGAGTTTGTAATTCCATGGCTAGTCCTCGGATCCCACTAATCGCGCCTTGTTATGTGCCCAAAACGCGCCAAAAAACAGAACTAATGAGGCAATCAGGCCAATCACCGCATCGCCAAAGCTCCCTAGGGCAGCCAGCTGATCGATGCTCGCCTGACGGGCCTGGGCAGAGATTCGATCCACCGAGCCAGTAAACGCATCATGGTGCCATCCAATCATCTGATCGACACGAATAAATCCGGGCTGTCCTTCTGTTAGGGTCTTCTGGGAATCCACCAAGGCGAGTAACTCGTGGGCAAACGAGCCGAGGTTATCGAGATATTGCCGACGCCATTGGGGCGCGATCGCCAACAGGAACTGTGCTTCGAACTGATTCGAGAGTGCGCGAACCTGGGTTCGACCTAAGACATTCAGACCCTTGGGCACATCGAAGAGCAGCCCAACGCTCTCCGCATCTAATCGTTCGCCTGCCGGGGCGGCAATATTGGTGGAAAACAAAGTCCCTTTGCGTCGAATCACAAGCCGAAAGGCCTGTTCACCCGGCTGATTCAGGGCGTCGTAGACAGCCAAGACAGAGGTGACCTCCCGGCCGTTGACGCTCACCAATTCATCGGCAGAGCGAAGCCCCACGCGATCGGCAAGCGATGTCGTGACCACGCCGGTTAGCACTGGACGGATCTTGCGCAGACGGTCGCCAGAGCGGTCATTTTCAAACTCGGAGATCCAGTCAAAGATCTGCTCCGAGGGAGCCCCGCGGGCAATCGCACGGGAATCGACACCAGCGGGCTTCGGCGCGATCAACTCTTCAAGTCGAAACGCTTTTCGATACTGCTCGAAGGTTGGGATCTCGAGCTTCGGCGAAGCGATCTGGTTACCTGCCGTTGATATTTTTATGCCCACAAATGAGAGCCATAGCGTCGACAGAATAACGAGGCCAAATGAGACCCCCATCAGCACAAATGTTAAACGACTTGACCCGGATGCGTTATTCGCGCTCATGGTTTCTCGGTTGAAGAACTGTTTGCTGATTGCTCTCGACCAGCATCATCGGCCGTGTCGATTTCAATCGAAAATTTCTCTTTTAACTGCATCACATCGCGATGATCCGCCAACAGACTTACCTCTGCGTGCCGAGTGTCCATTTTCGCACGGCAGGCTAACAGGGTTTGTATCCAGGGGCCCGACCGCATGGAAATCACAGCATCGGCAATGAGCCGCTGGCCCACCGAATCCGGGCGCACTCGAACCGTAATCAGGGCGGAATCCGAACTATCGTAGAGACTCAACTCGATGTAAGAGAGTCGGGAATAGCGATGATGGGCGCCGGTAAGCAGGTAGGTCTGCTCATCGAGTGTGAAGTAGATCTCGTGGCCCGGGGGAACGTCGGCAGTCTCGACAACATCAATCTGCTGAATGCCAACCTTGCTGTGCCATTCCAGGTCCGCCTTCTGAGCCTCGGGTGATTTCCGGGCAAAGTGGCGCATGCCCTCGTAGAGCTCATACAGGGTGATCGGTACACGGTTCTGACGCGCCAGGTTCTTTAAGGCATCGGTCTTGGCCTGCACCTGCTCGCGCTCAACCTCGAGCTTATGCTCAAGACCCTCGATATCGCCCTTGAGTTGATGTTGGAGCGACTCTAGATTTTTGAGGGCATCCCCCCAGACAACATCCACCTCGGCAGCCGTGGGCGCCGCATTGTTAACCATCACCTTTTCTAAGACCTCTCGACGTCGGGCACGTTGCTCACGACGCACCGACCAGTCCCGAAGCGCGACCAGAATGAGCACGAGGCCAAGACCCAGGCACAGGTAGGCCACGAGAACCCCAGGCCTCGCCGATTGGAGAATTTCAACCATGAATCCCTTCAGAGCCCCCAGCAAACCGATCGATAACCGCCAGTGTAGCGTGCCCCAGAGCTGGAAACTCCATAGGTGTATCCATAACCGTTACCTTCGCATTAAGCGCCCCCAGCAACATTGATATATCGCCTGACCGTGGCCCAAGATCGAGAAGAAAAGCAGTGCCGGTTTTAAGGCTTGGCAGAAGTTTTGTTACCGATGCGAAGGGCAGCACCCGGGCTAACTGCCGCCAGGTTGGGGCCGGTATCCCCACCATCCCACGATCGGCGGCTTTTGAGACCTCCAGCCCCCCGAGCAGGCGGGCCAGAAACCCCGAGCCTCGACACCTGTCCAAGCGCCACTGATCAAACTGCTCAGAGCTTGGGTAGGGGCCACGGGAGATGGAGAAGTCAAAACCGAGAAATGGACTTATTGCAATAACACCCGCAAGCACGGGGTGGCGCTCGAGTTGACCCGGATAGATGACCGTCTGGCGGCCGAACTGCTTACGGCGGGGAATGGCCCGATCCAGTGTCGACATTTCGAGGGCAAGATTCGCTCCAAGTCCAACCCCCATCACAACGGCGCCGCCCTCCTCGGGGTCTTCTGGGGACCGGAGCCCTCGGACCTGCTCAAGCAAGCGCTCAACAGCGCTCGCAGAACCATCCAGGGCATCGGACTCGATCGGCAAACGGGACAGAGGATATCCACGCGCGTTGATTTCTTCGCAGATCCGCTCAAGAAAAAGGGCCTCTGACTGGTCCGTTTGGACGACTATCAGACGCGGAAAACCTGTCTTTTCTGCCATGAACCGAGTATATACTTGGGCTGTGGAAACCTTGGTGCTCGCCTTCGCTATTGCAGTCGCGATTATCGCGCTGGTGCTGTATTTTGAGCTCAAAACCACCCAAGACCGCATGGAGTCATTGCGCGGAGAAATCGATCATCGGGTGACCGTAACCTTACAGTCGGTCATGCACGAAACCGCAGATAAAATCCCTCAGATTGAAAAGCGGGTCGAAGAGATTTCGCTCAAAATAGATAAGACCGAAGCAGAAGTTCACGAACTCCAGAGTCACGCAGACGATAAGCCTTCAACGCCGACGCCAGCTGCCGAAAAAAAACCGGTCGCAAAACCAAACTAGTTCTGAAGCACAGGCTCTTCGCGTGGGATTAACGCGCAATCAAGGCGCAGTCAACGTGCACACGGTGCTATGTTTTCGTGAGCGTGCGAGCCAAGTGATAACCACTTAGCCACGCCCCTTCTACCTTATCGCCGTTCGTCCAGTCGCCACAGGCGCCAAGGGCTCTCTCATCATCCAACAAATATCGGCCCTGTAACGCAGACACAGATTGGGCATAACGCCACCGATGGACTCGCCCTGATCGTACGCCTAGCCCTGTGATACTTTCAAACTCAGAGCTTAGTATCTCCAGCGCCTGATCGGCGGCCAGCTCTAGATGCTCTTTACTCCATGCCGCAGTGGCATGAGCAAGCCATGTCTCCTGACCGCCGCGTTGGGGCTTGTGAGAGTTGCAGCAAAGCCACCCAAGCGGGCCCTGATTCACAAAGGCCGCATCAAAGTCTGCTCGTGCACCCGACTCGACTTGCACCATTAAAGCCCAACAGGGCAGCATTTCAACCTCATTGAGTTTTCGCTCCCATGAAACCGCCTTGCCTTTTATGAGTGCAGCCACCTGGGGCTGCGGGATCGCTAGGATGACGCAATCAAAGGTCTCATCGAACCAACTCAACTCAACGGTGTTTAACGTCCAACCCGATGCCTGGGGATTAATCTCACAGACTGTTGTTGATGCCTGAATTGCAATAGCCTGCGCCATCGCACTCGCGGGAGACGTCATGCGAGGCGTGCCTACATAACGGACGACCTTCTCGGCGCGACTCTCTGACCGCTCGCCCCCCAATACTGCGAGCCGGGGGTTCCAGACTGTTGCTGCACCAATAGAACACCAGTGTGCGACCGTTTTTGCAAATAAGTCATCCGAGACCGTGAAGTATTGAGCGCCATGATCACACTCCCAACCCTCACCACGCCGAGTACTCATTCGCCCACCGACGCCGCGGCTTTTCTCAAATACCCTTACACGGATTCCGGCTTGCTGAAGTGCCGATGCGCAGGATAATCCAGCAATTCCGGCGCCAATTATCGCGACAGACTTAATCTCTCTCATTGGATTTCATCATGACACTTGATTCGAAAAATTTTCTTATATTTGGTGGCGTGGGCGGCATCGGCCAGGCCTTAGCGGAGAGTCTCTCAGAAAAAGGCCACCGCGTGTTTGTGACTACGCGCCACGTGGAGGAGGCCAAATCAAAAATAAAACTGCCCGAGGCGCAGATCATCGAAGCCGATGCGCTTGACGCCGATTCCATCCGAAGGGCCACAGCATTGGCCGCCCAGGAAGGCTTACACGGGCTCGCCTATTGCATCGGATCTATTGATCTAAAGCCCCTAGCTCGAGCAACACCTGAAGATCTGATGAAATGCTTTCAACTCAATGTCATCGGTGCATTCATTGCCGCACAGTCTGCCGCCGGTGCCTTACAGCAGTCCGAAGGGGGAATCGTCTTTTTCTCCTCAGTCGCAGCACAGCGAGGATTTTCAAATCACGCAATCATTGGCACGGCCAAGGCAGGCCTAGAGGGGCTTGCGAGAAGCCTCGCTGCAGAGCTTGCGCCCAGAGTTCGTGTCAACGTGATTGCCCCGAGCCTGACCGACACACCACTTGCAAAGAGCCTGACGCAAAACCCCAAGATTGCCCAGACGATTGCAGACCTCCACCCCCTGCCGAGGTTAGGCAGTGCCAATGAAATGGCTGCGCTGGCGGAATTCCTTTTGCTACAACACGCAGGATGGATAACTGGGCAGGTTCTCCATGTCGACGGCGGACGCAGCACTATCGAGCGCAAATAACGTCATCAGGCGGGTGTGAGATCCCGGTTCAGGCGCTCCAACATCCGCTCGAAACTAATCGCTGCGGCGTTTTTTAACTGAGATGGTGACTGGGTTGCAGACGGCAACAGATCGCGAAGCGTGACTTGACTCAGAAACTTAGCAATCTCACGCTCTGCACGCTCATAAAGACCCATCGTGATCAGATCTTCCTCTCCCACCGCAGGGCGATTGAACCCATCACCAACGAGTCGGCCGGGTAGCTCCACCGCCCGAATGACCTCGTAAACTGTTATCTCGGACGGGTCCTGGGCAAGCGAATACCCACCGCCAGGCCCTCTCGTGGCAACAATCAGACCCTTTGCGCGCAGCGATCGGCAGAGTATCTCAAGGTAAGACAGCGAGACGCCCAGCTTCCAAGCAATTGACGCCAGCGACGTAGGGCCCTGGGACCCGCGCATGGCCAACTCGTGCATTAACTCCAGAGTGACGCGTACCTTCGTGGTGACTTGCATTTCGGGCTCCTGTAGGCGGATCGAACGTGAATACTTCTAAACTATGGTCATAGACTGTTCAATGAGGCAGAATATCCCTTAAGTTACTGATTTACGTCGAAAACAAGGAATAAAAACGTGTCAAATCCGGTTCAAGATCATTCGTTTCGCTCGGGGGTTGCAGCCCGCCTCGCCGGTATTCCTGTCGAGACCCTCCGCGTCTGGGAGCGTCGCTACAAGATCTCAGGTGCCAAGTCACAGGGGGCGAGTCAACGGCTCTACGGCCGAGCGGATATCCATCGGCTAACCCTTTTAAAACGACTCGTCGACCTCGGGCAGTCGATAGGAACGCTCTCTCAGATGGAATCGGGCGCACTCGAGTCTATGCAAAACACGCTGCTTGGTCTGTCTCGAAATCTACCCGAGGATCTGCTTAACAAAACGATTCAGGTTGGCTTGATCGGCGCGACCCTAGCCTGTGAGAGCCTTCGGGCCGCCATCACGACTTCGAACCTGTCCATCGGATTTTTTGCCCAAGGCCTTGAGCAGACAAAGACCCAGGCGATTACGGGATCCGTTGATATCTTGTTGGTTGAGATTCCAACGATTATGGAGACCTCGGTTTCAGACATTGATCAACTGAGTAAAACACTCGACGCAAAAAAAATAATTCTGTTTTATCGGTTCGCGCCCAACACAATCATTCGGCAATTACGCCTCAAGGGCTGCTCTGTTGTTCGAACACCCGTCGATGCGCACGAGGTCATTGCACTGTGCCGCTCAATACTTAGCCAGCCCGCAGCCCAAGGCGCACCGAAAACAAGGAATGCAAATGAGGATACTCCCCAGGGTTCACCCCCTGCCTTTTCGGAAGCAAGCCTTGCACGGTTTACGCAGATGAAGAGTTCCGTTTACTGTGAGTGCCCCAGTCAACTCGCAGAGTTACTGCTCAGTGTCACCGCCTTCGAACACTATAGCGCCCAGTGCGCAAACAAATCGCCATCAGACGCTGCCCTACATCAATCTCTCGAGACAGCAGCCGCAGACGCAAGGCGATCTCTTGAGCAGGCCTTGAAAATCTTAGTAGAGGCCGAGGGGCTTAGCGTGGAACACTAACCTTATCCATGCGCTCTAGAATAATTAGGGATTTCTCACTGATCCATTCAGATTCACGGTTCCGATCGAAGCGCTTTGGTGCTGGCAAAATAGACGCAAGCCAGGCGGCCTGCATGGCATCAACCTGACCCGCTGGAATTCCAAAGTAATGTCGAGATGCGGCCTCTATGCCAAACACACCAACACCCCACTCTGCGGTATTCAGGTAGAGCTCTAAGATTCGTCGTTTATCAAGCACTAACTCCAGCATCACCGTAATCATGAATTCTTGACCCTTTCGCAGGTAACTGCGTTCTGACGAGAGGAACAGGTTTTTTGCTAGCTGCATGGTGATGGTTGATCCGCCCCGACGAATCTTTCCCTGTCGCAGGTTCTCCCGTGCAGCCCGCTCAATAGCCTCCCAGTCGACCCCATCGTGCCGACTAAACCCCGAATCTTCGGCCGCGATCACCGCGCGCTTAACTGAAGGGGAAATTGCCGCATAGGCGGTCCAGCTGTGGCGAATCAGGACTGGGGGTTTAAGCCTGGAGAGGCGCTCCCGCTCAGCATCCATAAATGATGTGGACTGAGGGTTAGACCAACGAAACCAGACCACCTGGGCAAAGACCGACAACTCATAGGCGATCAGAGCGACAATGAGGATCCAGAATGGCCACCGGATAAACTTCCACGCTAACATTCGAGAGTCATCTTCCTAAAGGAATCACCATGCGAATTTCGTACTATATTGCATTGCCCTTCATTGCTCTTCTCCATCTGAGTGCGGGCTCGGCCATTGCGCAGCAATACGGCGATGACAAATACCAGCCCACCGTTGGCCAGCATGGCAAGGATGTCATCTGGGTTCCGACACCCGATGATCTGGTGGTTCGAATGCTTGAGACTGCAAAAGTATCGGCTAACGACTTGGTCTATGACCTCGGTGCGGGTGACGGAAAGATACCAATTCAGGCCGCCCGGCAGTTCGGCGCAAAGGCAGTTGGCATTGAGTACAACAGAGATATGGCCGATCTCGCCAAAAGAAATGCGCAACGCGCTGGTGTTGCTGATAAGGTCACCATCATTCACGGTGATATCTTCAAAGAAGATTTCAGCAAGGCAAGCGTTGTGACCTTGTATTTACTTCCCGATCTCAATCTCAAACTCAAACCAATTCTCTTGAAAATGAAGCCGGGTACCCGAGTGGTCTCCCATTCATTCAACATGGGGACATGGGATCCCGATGCAACGATTTCAGGGGCCGATAGTTACTATGGTTACTACTGGGTTGTTCCCGCTCAGGTTCACGGCAATTGGGTGATTGACGGAATTCCCGCAGGTAAAGCCACGATTCAGATTAATCAGAAATTCCAGAAGTTTGATGGCAGCGTCATTGTCGGAAAACAGAAGTTTCCAATTACCGAGGGGCTCATGAAAGGCGCTGAGATGACGCTGCGTTACCGAGATGCGAGCAATACGATTCAGACCCTCATCGCGCAGGTGTCCAATAACCAACTCTCGGGCAAGCTCGATACGGGAAATGCAAAAGTAACTGGGCAGCGGCAGCGATAAGGTTCCCCGACAGCGATCAGACCGCTATATCGATTGGCCACAGGCATGGGCACTCGCCCATGCCCACTGGAAGTTATGGCCACCGAGATGGCCCGTTACATCAACGCATTCACCAATGAAATAAAGACCGGGATGGGCCTTGGCCATCATGGTCTTACTGTCGAGAGCCCGGGTATCGACACCCCCCAGCATGACCTCCGCTTTTTTCCAGCCCAAGGTCCCAGCTGGTTTGACCGACCAACGATGAAGCTGATCCGCAATTTTCAATCTGTCTTTCTTCCCAACCTCAGCCCATTTTCGTCCGGCCAGACCGGAAGATTCTGCGAAGTAACGCGCTAATCTCTCGGGCAGCTGCTCGGCCATCACGGACTCCACCAACTTCGCGCCAACTACGTCTTGATCAAAACCCAAGTGCGAGCCCAGCTGAGGTGCCCAATCAATCACAAGGGGCTGGCCCTCCTCCCAGTAGTTGCTCGCCTGCAGGACAGCAGGGCCTGACAGACCCTTGTGGGTAATTAGCAGATCTTCTTGAAAGGCGGCGGCGCCATACGCGCTGCCTTTTGATCCTGAAGAGATGGATACGGGCAGGCTCAGGCCCGCGAGGTGGCTCACGCCCTCAAAATCTAACGAGGTAAACGCCAAGGGCACAAGACCCGGGCGCGGAGGCACCACCGCGAGGCCAAAAAGCCGGGCAAGGTCTAAACCATAGCTGGTTGCGCCCAATGCAGGCACCGGTAAGCCCCCGGTGGCAATCACGACAGCACCCGCAAGTTCCGCTCCGAGGCTCGACTCAATGCGCCAGAACTCCGATTCTCTCGATACGCCATGAATGGTGACAGGATGACGAACCGTGACACCACCCAGCCCACACTCTGACCGAAGCAGGTCAACAATCTGTGTCGCTGAATCATTACAGAAGAGCTGTCCTCTGTGCTTTTCATGAAATCCGATACCGTATTGCCTCACCAGATTAATAAACTCGATGGGCCGGTATCGAGATAATGCGCTCTTGGGAAAGCTCGGGTTTAAGGATAGAAAATTCTGCCAATGACAATCCCGATTCGTGAAGTTACAACGACCACCGCCACTAATACGAATTTTTTCTCCGAGTATCGAGGCGTGATCCAACACGAGCACGCGTCTGCCGCGCTGGCCAAGTATCCCGGCACAAAACAAGCCTGCCGCCCCAGCCCCAACGATGATGGCATCCCAACGCATAGTGTCTTCGCTAACCTAAGGGCGCCATTGTGAGCGATAACTTCGGGCAGCAGCAACTCACGGATCTACGACAGCTCAATTAAATCGCTACGCCATTGCCTGCCAGATTCCCGCACCACTCACTATCACAAGGGCGACACCCAGGATTCTAAAAAAGGTGGGGGTCTCGGACGCCAGAATCTTTTCGTGAAGTCGCTCGCCAAGCACATGGCCCACCAAAGCACACGGGAGTAGCCAGAGATGATGAATGAGTTGGAGATCCACTCCAACGATCACGAAGGAGATGAGTTTTATCGAGGTCAGGATAAACCACAGCACAAACAAGGTGTCGCGTAACTGGTGTTTGGGCACATGCGCGGCAAATACGGTGATCAGCAGCGGAGCGCCCGTAAGCGACGTACCACTGATATAGCCACCAGCGCTCAAGAGCGCGACATCAACCGCCTTGCTTTGATGACGTATCGGGCGATTAATGATGTAGCCAATGGCATAGCCCAACACAATCGTAAAAATAATGATGCTCATCAGCTTGGGCGATAGCGTTAATAGCCCGATCACACCCAAGATCTTTGGAATAATGATTATGCGCAAGGCTCGGCGAAGGTATTGCCAATGGATGGTGCCCCCGGCCGCAGACGACTCACCAGAGTGTTGCTTGCGATAGTGGGCCTTTAGTGCAATCCATCCCGAGAAAATGAGCAAATGAACCGCAATGATGGGCAAGAAAATCAGCGGATCGTTAACGATGAGCAAAAGAAAAGGCAAGGCCAGCACAGCGCCCCCAAACCCAAGCCCACTTCGAACAAACCCGCTCCAGACAAAAACGAGCCCGATTAATACTATTTCATACCACTGAAGATCTGCCATTAGGTCAACAGTACCTTTCCAAGAACAAGAACTACCATGACTTTTAGGAATGTTTTTAACCACCGACGGTAGGTCTCGACATCGGTTCGCGCACGGCGTTGTGCCCCCATCCGGCACAGCCAGATACAGAGCGGCGCAATGAGAAGCCCAGGAATCCACTCGCTCGGCAAGACTGCCGCAAATGTGGGGCCCCCAACCGAGAGTGTGATGCTATGAATAATCTTGCCCGTAAAGAAACATAAATTAATCGACTGAACCACCACCAGAGGCGAGAGCCCTGCGAGTAGAAAAAATATGAGTAAAAATGGTGCGCCCATATTCACCGCGGTCTCGGTATTACCTGCAAGAAAGCCAAACAGCATCGCAGCCGGATGGATCCAGAGAGAAGGCAGATGGACATGGGTCTTCTTTAGAAAATCAATCGATAAAAATAGGCTCATCGCGCCCGCGATCACGAGCAGTAAGAGACGTTGATCAGCATGCTGAAACACCCATGCGCCACTAAACGCCCCAATGGCCATAAAAACGGGCAGGTACCAGAACCTCCCAATACTTGCCTTGAGATTGCCGCCAAAGAAGGTGAGCTGGGCCGACAGAATCAATGCCGGCGGAACCGTTAGCACCATGATCAAACGGAAATCTAAGACCAACACCAGAATGGGCATCAGGATGGTGACAAACCCCATCCCGAGCAGGCCATGAAGATAGGCTGCTATTGGAATGATCGCAATCGCCCAGAGAAGATCGCCCACCGCAGGAAACGTACCGAGATCACCCATCGACGGATTCTAAGGCCAACTCAAGGGCACGACCAAGGCCTTTATAGGCGATGGCATCGGGGCCCATCGATCGCAGGGACTCTATTAGGATCGATCTGCGAGAGTCTGAATTGAGAACTGACGACAGCCGTTCGACAAAGACCCTTATCAGAAATAATGATCCCTGGCCGTTAAGCGGAATGCTCACCTGACGCTCACACCGAAACCATAAGTCATCAAACGATCTCGCGTCCTTAAAGGAATCCTCTCCCGGATGGCGGGACCGATTTGCATTCCCCGCAAGCGTCCAGACATACCGAACAAAAGGACCTCGCTGCGTCATTGCTCGTGACATTGCAAGTGCGCCTCGCACTAATGCCGTGTTCATTGCAACAGGCTGATGAATTTCCGTGAAACGCATTCCTATTTTTTCTTGCGGCGACCAGCCACTGGCAAAACATACCGAGAGAAACTGCGCGGCCAACTCGCCCTGTTCGTTAGGAATCATCAAGACAATATCTTCTTGGAGACTCAGCGAAAGGGCGCAAAAAAACTCGTAGCCATCGTCTGGACGGACCCCGCCAATCCATGGAAAGGCACCATCACGGCCGATTGGACCGTTTCGATGGTGTTGGTAAAAGGCCTCACCGACCGCTTGGGAAAAATGATCAAGCTGGCTCGGGCTAAGGTTTGGCGCCTGCAGCGGATGCGCGCCCGCCGCCATCGCCCGCCGCTTAACGGCTACCCAGTCAGACCAGCTGGGGTCCGCAATGATGAGGGGGGCATCTTTTAGCTTCTCGAGGTCAGGCCGCACCTGATAGAGGCGCTCAACTGGAAACGGTGTCTCAACCAGAGCGGCCGAAAACCCAGTTGCGGCCGGTCCGGGCCACGCCTGGGAAAGCGAGCCTTCAAATCGTTGGGCTTGCACATTAGGGCAAATCAGAGGGCCTCTCCCCAGAAAAAGTTCTTAAACTCTCGAGTCGATTGATGCCAAATCAGTTCGCACAAGAAAGACCGCCCGCAACCACCATTTTCCATGGAAAGCGCTCCACCATGAAAACCACCCACCGGATTCTCGCTGCATTGACAGCATGCACTGTTTTAATTGCAACCCCAGTCTCTGCTGCCGGTCAGCATGGAGATGAAAAATATCAGCCCGAGGTTGGCCAATCCGGAAAGGATGTGATCTGGGTTCCCACCAATGATGAACTGGTCAACAAAATGCTGGAAACAGCCAAAGTCACGGCCTCCGATATCGTCTACGACTTAGGTGCTGGCGATGGCAAGATTCCAATTGCTGCAGCACGCCTATTCGGTTCCCGGGCAGTCGGGATTGAGTTTAACCCCGATATGGCTGCACTGGCTAAGCGCAACAGCGAGCGGGCCAGGGTGGCCGACAAGGTGAAGATTATTCATGGGGATATTTTCAAAGAAAACTTCTCGGAAGCAACCGTCGTCACGCTCTACCTGCTGCCTGAGCTGAATCTAAAACTTCGGCCCACAATCCTAAAAATGAAACCCGGCACCCGGGTAGTCTCCCACGCCTTCAACATGGGGGATTGGGATCCCGATCAGCGGATCGAAACCTCCAGAGCCACGGGCTATTATTGGGTCGTACCCGCAAATGTAGAGGGGCAATGGAGGCTCGAGGGCCTTGATGGCAAACCCTCTGCCACGCTACAGATCACCCAACGTTATCAGCGTATCGGTGGAACGATTACGTTGGGCGGCTCAACCCAGGCCCTGCTTGGCGCCCTAATCGAGGGAAATCAATTAACGTTTCGTTACCTCACATCGGCGGGTGCCTTACAGGTCGTGAAAGCAACGGTCAATGGCAATACCTTAGAGGGTGAGGCGCAGAGCCCAAATGTATTTAATCAAGTCAAGGGCACTCGCCGCTAGGCCCCTTTAAGGAATCTCCATGTTGCATGACAAACCACAGCCGCTGCTGCGCCCCCTTGGTGCGATTGCCATCATTGTTGGGATTGTGATTGGCGCAGGAATCTTTAAAACGCCATCAATGGTGGCAGGGGTCACCGGAGATATCGGCTGGGTTGCAGTGATCTGGATTGCTGGTGCACTGATTTCACTCGCAGGCGCACTCTGCTATGCCGAACTCGCCACCACCTACCCGCACGCCGGCGGCGATTATCATTTCTTATCGTTAGCCTACGGAAAAAACATTTCCTTCCTCTATGCGTGGGCAAAAGCAATGGTCATCAATACCGGTGCTATCGCTCTACTGGCTTTTGTGTTTGGCGATTACATGACCCAAGTGCTCGCGCTTGGCCCTCACTCCACTGTGATCTGGGCAGTCGCTATCGTGCTGGCGCTGACGGTGATTAATATTTTTGGAATCAAGATCTCAACCCAGTTCCAATCTGTTTTATTAGGCCTCTTGATCGTCGGATTACTTGCAATGGTCGTTGCGGGCTTCACAACAACCCCTGCAGCACCTTTAGCAATAACCCCAGCACCATTTTCAAGCAGCCCTCCGCTTGGCCTCATGGGGCTCGCCATGGTCTTTGTCTTGCTCACTTACGGGGGCTGGAATGAGGCCGCCTATATCTCATCAGAGGTCAAAGGCGGGCCAAAGGCAATCGTTCCGGTGATTGTCATTAGCCTTGGAATCGTCGCCGTAATTTATTTATTAATTAACGCAGCCTTGATTCAGGGATTGGGCCTAAAGGGCCTTGCCGAGAGTAAAGCAGCAGGAGCTGCGGTCATGGAATCTGCCTTCGGGCCCATTGGTCAGAAGCTAATCGGCCTGGTTGTGGCGCTTGCCGCCTTAACGAGTATCAACGCAACCATGGTCGTTGGAGCGCGCAGTAACTATGCGCTGGGTAGAGATTGGGGGCGACTAGATTTTCTCTCGCAATGGGAGGGAACTAAAGGTTCTCCCACGCTAGCCTACTTAATACAGGGTGCAATCTGTCTGGTGCTCGTCGCGTTTGGCGCCCTCCAGACTGATGGCTTTGAGGCCATGGTGGAATTTACAGCGCCAGTATTCTGGGCATTTCTCTTCCTGGTGGGCGTTGCTCTGTTTCTGATGCGTGTGCGAGATAAGTCGACCCATCGGCCCTTCAGCGTGCCGCTTTACCCCATCACGCCACTCGTGTTTTGTGCATCAAGTGGTTATCTCGCGTATTCCAGCATTACCTACGCGGCGAGCAAGAACGCTGTTCATGTGTCGCTATGGGTAATGGCGGCGGGCGTTGCTGTACTGCTGGTATTGCGCCTTTTGCCTAGCCCGCCTCGCTAACCAATCTAATCGACCTTGGCGCCTGAGTCTTTAACGACTTTGGTCCACTTGATAACCTCAGCGTTGACTAATTTAGTAAATTCCTCGGGCGACTGACCTCCCGCGTCTGCGCCAAGACCATTCCAGGTATCTTGTAACTCTTTTGTCGCAAGGGCTTTCGCAACCTCTTGTTGCATCCGATTGATGATCGGTCGCGGCGTTGCGGCAGGCGCCCAGAGCGCATACCAGGTTTTTGCATCAAATCCCTTTAACCCCAACTCTGCCAGTGTCGGCACATTCGGAAGCGCAAATGACCGCTTATCGGTGGTCACTGCGATTGGGATGAGCTTGCCTGCTTTAATCTGAGGAATGGAGCTACCCAAGCCATCAAACATCATATCGATTTGGCCAGCCAAAAGATCGGCCATCGCTGGGCCAGCGCCGCGATAAGGGATATGGGTGAGAAAGGTGCCCGTCACGCCTTTGAACAACTCCCCAATCAGGTGATGGGTAGTGCCACTTCCAGCAGACCCGAAATTAAGTTTTCCGGGGCGCGCTTTTACAAATTTTATAAATTCCGCGTAATTCTTCACTGGCACATTAGCCGGGTTTACAACAATCACATTGGGTACCGCTGACACAAGCGTGACCGGAGCTAGATCCTTCTGTAAGTCGTAACCCAACTTAGGATAGAGCGAGACCGCGATGGTGTGATGCACCGCGCCCACTAAAAACGTATAGCCATCTGCCGGTGATTTTGCCGCCACCTCCGCGCCAACCGTGCCGCCAGCTCCCCCGCGGTTGTCTAACAAGACTGTCTGGCCAAGCTGACCGGTCAGCACCTTGCCCAGTGGCCTTGCGAATGCATCGGTACCGCCACCGGGAGGAAATGGAACAATGAACTTGACCGGTTTGCTTGGCCATGCTGCTTGCGCAGACGCCCTATTGGCGGCGAGCGGCAGCACCGATGCGGCAGCCAAGCCCTGGACGAATTGACGACGACTAATTTTCGACATAGCGACTCCTGTAATTTTTGCTCTCCGGAGAATCGCACAGGATGGGGCGATTGTGGCTTCGGGAAATCCCCCTCCCGACGGGGGCGAATTCGAGGCAGCTCGCATGGCGCATTGCGGCACATGGCATAATTTGACAATGGCACGCACCGTTAAATGCATCAAACTTGGCAAAGAGGCCGATGGCCTTGACTTCCCCCCGGTCCCCGGCGAGATGGGCAAAAAGCTCTGGGAATCAGTGTCGAAGCAGGCGTGGCAGGATTGGCTTAAGCATCAGACGATGCTGGTCAATGAATATCGGCTGAACCTATCAGACCCCAAGGCACGGAAATACCTCGCCCAGCAGCTTGAGAACCATTTCTGGGGTTCCGGGGCCGATACGGCGTCCGGCTTCGTACCCCCCTCCAAAGCTTCTTAGAAAACCTTAGCTGGCCTGAACCTGTTTTTCGGCGTCGTCAATATCCTGATGGCGGATATCTTTACCCTTGACCATATACACAACGTGCTCCGACATGTTCTTGGAATGGTCGCCGATACGCTCGAGCGCCTTGGCAATAAACAGTAGATCAATTGATCGTGAAATGGTTCGCGAATCCTCGATCATGTAGCTGATCAAAAGCCGCAGCGTGTTTCTAAACTGATCATCTACGCTAATATCTTCGCGGATCACATCGGGCAGGCTTGACGAATCGTTTCTGGCAAACCCATCCAGAGACTGCCGCATCATTTTCATCACGACACCATACATGCTCGAGAGCTCAATCCGGGGCGTGAACCGGGCATTACTTTCATGAATGAAGAGCGCCATCCGGGCAATTTTCTCAGCCTCATCACCGATACGCTCGAGGTCACGAATCATCTTCATGCAGGTTAGAACGAATCGAAGATCAAACGCAGTGGGCTGACGACGGGCAATAATATGATTACATTGATCATCGATCTCCACTTCAAGACGATTGACCTGTTTCTCCCGCTGAAGGACATCCTTCAGAAGCGCGATATCAGCCTCCTCGAGGCCCTGAATTGCACTTTTGATCATGCCTTCAACGAGGCCGCCCAGCTCGAGAACGTTGGTGCGAATTGCCTCGAGTTCTTTATCAAATTCTTTTGAGGTGTGCGTCAGCATGGCAGGACCCGGCAAAATGAGAATGCTTGAGTGTACAGCGGTCGTGTTTCAATTATGTTGCAGGCGGACGACCCCTTGTGGCGTTGCAACTAGGGCTAGATCCGCCCGCCGCAGCGCAAATATCCCATTGGTGACCACCCCCGGAATCTGATTAAGTGCGCGCTCTAGAGCGACCGGATCAGTGATCGCCAGGCCAAGGACATCCAGAATCGGATGCCCGTTATCCGTTAACACCCCAGCGCGCCGCCTGGGCTCACCACCCATCGCCTGAATTGCCCAGGTCACCGGCTTAATAGCCTTCTCGATGACCTCAATGGGAAGGGGGAAACGACCCAGTGTTTCCACCTGCTTTGAGGAATCCACGATACAGACAAACCGCTTTGCCGCACTGGCAACAATTTTCTCTTGGGTAAGCGCCGCACCGCCCCCCTTGATCATGCAGAGGTTGGGATCAATCTCATCGGCGCCATCAATGTAGAGATCGATTGGACCAGCGAGATCATCAAGCTCCATGATGGGATAGCCCAGGGCCGCAAGCCGATTGGCGCTGCGAACCGAGCTTGATATTGCCCCCTTTAGTGACACGCCGGCTTCGGCAAGCGCATCAATAAAGCAATCGACTGTCGAGCCCGTTCCAACACCCAGAATCATCCCCTGTGCGACTTCCGCCACAGCGGCGCGCGCAACCGCGATTTTCAAGGCGTTCTGATCAGAGTTCGGCATACAATGCAGGGATCGTTGTTAATTACGGAATTGTGCCATGTCTAAAGTGAAGTACGACTGTAGCAAATGCCCAGGATACTGCTGTAGCTACCCGCGCATCTCGGTAACCAAGAAGGATGTTCGCCGCTTGGCCGAGCACTTCGAAATTACAGAGGCAGCCGCCTGGAAAAAATTCATCACCCAGTACACGGTCGAAGAGGGTGAGGAGGATGCCGGTACAGTTGAGAATATCTTGAAGCACCGCAAAGACACCGTCTACGCCACCATCTGCCAGTTTTTTGATCAGGATGAGCGCCGCTGTACAATCTATGCCGCACGGCCAAGTGTTTGCCGCGAATACCCCGACGGTAAGACCTGCGGGTATTACAACTTCTTAAAGTTTGAACGCAAACACCAAGGCGACAAGGAATTTATTCCAAGCGCTTAACGACAGGCTGTGCCACCCGCGCGCCTGGCAACGCAAGGGTAAAACTCCAGCATATCGTTAACAGCACGGCCGAACCCATCAGCGCATAACCAAGGCCGCCCCACTGATAAAGAAGCCCCGATAACAGGGTTCCGATAAAGCGCCCAGCGGCATTCGCAGCGTAGTAAAACCCAACATCCTCGGCCGCCTTTTCGCTGCCCGCATACGCAAGAATGAGATAGGAATGAACCGATGAGTTCACTGCGAATGCAACTCCAAAGAGGCTAAGCCCGCCCACAATAATCCACTCGAGTTGGGCCGGCTCCATCGCCACAGCAAACGCTAGACCGACTGGAATTAACGCAGCGACAGCCGACCACCAACGAGCGGCCGGTACCTCTTGACTCAAGCCATCACTGCTGCGCTTAACCAGCTGCGGAGCGATTGCCTGCACAACTCCATAAGCGATTGTCCATGCCGCTAGAAATCCCCCCACCATGGTGAACGTCCAACCCGAGGCATAGAGAAACACGGGCACACCAACCACAAACCAGACATCCCGCGCGCCAAATAAACCGATTCGGGCAGCCGCCAATAGGTTGATGGGCCTACTCTTCGAGAATAACTCTCGGACACTTCGTGAGGCTCGACTTTTTCCAATCATCGGCGGAAGGCTGGCCACCACCCCAATCAGGATGAGCCCGAGCAGCCCCGCCATACTCCACAGGGCGCCACGAAATCCCATCTGGTCAAGCATAAAGCCGCCCAGAAAAAATCCGATACCCTTCATTGCATTTTTACTGCCCGTGAACCAGGCAACCCAATGAAAGAGCCTTCCCGAGGCCTCTCCGGAGGTAATCTTGATCGCAGACTTACTGGCCGTTTTGGTCAAATCCTTGGCTACGCCACAGACCCCCTGCGCGAGCACTACCCAGGCGACAGATAGAGCAACACTCCAATCGGGCGATAAAGCCGAGAGCAAAAGAAAGCCGCAGATCTGAGTGATTAAGCCAACGATCAGCATCCGCGTGATACCGAACCGGGTTGCGAGCCAGCCCCCAATGAGGTTGGCAATAATGCCGGCGAACTCGTAGAGAAGAAAGAGAAATGCAAGCGTAAACGGAGAGTAACCTAAGCGGTAGAAGTGCAAGAGCACCAACATCCGCAGGGCACCATCGGTGAGCGTGAACCCCCAATAAGCCGATGTTACAACTGCGTAATGTCTAAGCCCAGTGGATGCGGCATTCGCCGATTGCACTACAAACCCCGAGATTCCATGTAACACGCAAGATCAACCATACGACAAGAGTATCCCATCTCGTTGTCATACCAGGCGTAGACCTTCAACAAAGTGCCATCCGTCACCATGGTGGATAGAGCGTCAACGATGGCACTGCGCGTATCCCGTGCGTAGTCTGCGCTGACGAGCGGCTTCGTTTCATAGCCCAGAATCCCTGCTAGCCCACCGCAGGCCGCCTGAGCAAAAAGCCCATTGACCTCCTCCGCTGTAGTTTCGCGGGCGAGCTCAAAGACACAGTCTGTTAGTGAGGCGTTGAGCACAGGGGCGCGAACCGCATGGCCATTGAGCTTGCCCTTTAGCTCGGGATAAATCAATGCGATCGCTGTTGCACTGCCTGTTGTCGTCGGTGCGAGACTCAGCATCGCGCTTCTCGCGCGGCGCAGGTCTTTGTGGGGTGCGTCCACGACGAGATTAGTATTGGTTGGGTCATGAATAGTTGTGATCTGGCCGTGCCGAATGCCAATGGACTCTTGAAGAACCTTCACGACTGGCGCAAGGCAGTTTGTGGTGCATGATGCAGCCGTGACGAGCCGATTGACCGCGGGATCATAGAGCGCATGATTGACCCCAAAGACGATGTTCAAAACATTGCCCACCTTTACCGGTGCCGCAACGATGACCCGCTTAGCTCCGCGATCAAAGTGGCCCTGAATGGTCTCTGGTGTGAGGAACTTACCCGTGCACTCTAAAACCAGATCAACTCCCGAATCGGCCCATGCAATCTCGGCTGGTGACCCATGGGCGGTGTACTTCACGGAACGCCCATCGATGTGAATCGTATTCTCGCCTTCGCATTCAAAACCCACAGGCCACCGCCCCTGAACACTATCGTACTCAAGCAGGTGGGCAGTCGCCGCAATGCCGCCTTTTAACTCGTTGATGTGCACCACATCAAGACGATTTAAACGATAGGGATCCTCATCGGGGCGACTGGTCGCGCCAAACGCGGCCCGTAGGGCCAGGCGGCCAATCCGGCCCATTCCGTTAATACCGACTCGCACGGTGTTTCCCTCTCTCGTAGAACTTTGGCTCGAATAATAATGAACATAAAGTTCATTTTCACGTTCGAAAATACATCGGTTTCTTTACAAAACGATGACACACGAGACGGGGCTTTGAAGAGATGGGGTGGCTCGGGGCGGAATCGAGCCAGAGCCTAGGATGCCTGACCAAAAGAAAATGCCCCGCATAAAGCAGGGCATTAACGCTGGATGACGTCTGTAAACAAATCAATGACCAAGCTGGCGTGAGAAAGCGTCGAAAAACGTGTGTTGCACCAAGGGTTCTGCGCCCTCAAACCCCCTTGGTGCCATCGGGAGGATTTGCACCTCCATCTTCAGTTGATACCCCAGCCAGGGTTCTGAGGCGAACCCCGAGATATTAGGTTAACTGACGTTCTTCTCGTTGAACTACGCTGGCTTCGCTAGCATTTACAGCGATAAGTCTACGGTCGTCTCAACAGCAGGAATACACCGATTACGAGGAAGCCTAGTGGCATCGCAAAAGAAATGCGCGGCTGGCGTCAAGCAGATGAAGTCACCCCCCCCCGCTTTTTCCTGGCGATCAAGACTCAACCGCACATCAAATGTCGAACAACTGCCGCAGACCTGGCGCATCTGGTGCTGCATATCTGAGGCTAATCGGGAGAAGAAGTGATCAAAGGCTCCCATCTGTGGTGCAGGCGGGCAACCTGTCTGACGTTTGATCGTGTCATCTAGGTCGATCGATAACCAAGACGCCAGTAGGCTCAGGTGGTCATAACTTGGCATGGCAGCCCCTCTGATCCAGCGCCGCACGCACTCCCCTGAGACGGTCTTCTCGAGGGTCTCGAGTTGATTAAACCGAATCGCTACAAAGGCTGCTGAAGGTACTTTCCCAAAGCGTTTCACCAACGCTTTCCTTAACTCCTGACCAAATCGCTCTTCGATATCGAATTGCATTGGACCCCCTCATGGGCTAAACCCAGATTAAGAACGGAGCTTCAAGTATGCCCATAAATACATATAATCTATATAAATAGATAAAACTTTCATCAATTTCCTACTCTGAGTTGGAACTTAGGGCGAATTGTTCTGACCCTTAATGTTCACCCCAAGCTTCCACCGATATCGCTGCCGCACATCGCTGTCGCATATCGTTATCGCACGTCGCGTAACCCCCGGAGATGGCAGGCTCAAACCGCTTCGGACTGTTCGGCCTGGACAGACCTCTTGTAAGCTTTTCTTAGCCGAATCAAGATTGCTAAAACGATAATCGTGCCCAAGGTGTCGCCCAGCACCGTGAGGGAGACGTTGCGAGCAAAATCTTCTAGTAGCTCCACACCCAGCCAGACCTTTAAAAGACAAGCGACCGCTGCACTCCACACACTCACAAATAAGGCGAGAGCCGGAAGATGCCGGGAAGTCAGTCGCTCCCAAGGCGTTTCAACCCCCGTGATACTCCCGTACGCGAGAAGCGCTGCCCAGATCGAGAGTGCACGGCCCGCTGCAATCACTAGGGCGTGTTCAAGACTATCGAGCTCAGGAAACACTCCGCTCGCAATCAGGGCCAGCATTGCAATGAAATACCCCAGCAAGCCCTGCCAACCGAGGAGCAAAATTAGTGCGAGTCTGACGCCAGCGGGAGGGTAGATCCAATACCGATAGGAGGCGCCGCCATCGGCTGCCCAAGAAAACAACAGAGAGTTGTTAATGAGAACTACGCCCGCATAGAAGCAGGCAACTAAGAAAACGAGGGCCACCCGAGCGCGCCACTCGGACGACATGATCCAGGAGTCCAACTCAGACCTCTAACTTGAAGTTATATCCCATACTTATAATTATAATTTATATGGGGATACCCTCCAACAATGGCTAGGTCAGGCGCACGGTTATCTTGCGGACCGAGCCCCCCCGGACGCCGAGTCTTTGGCCAGAGCCTTTGCCCACGCCTCTAACCCCTTATCGAGTTTGCTGAAAAGCCGGCTGGCTTGTGTCGTGATCTGAACAATCCGACGACGGCTATCAGAGACATCGACACTCATGGAAATTAGGCCCTCTTGCTCAAGGATGGTTAGGAGTTTATGGACTGTTGCAGGAGAAGCGACCTCTGATTTGAGAATAATCTCCTGAATGTGGAGAGGCGCCTCTTTTTGCACCCGCACCGCAATCCACTCCAGCAGGCGCTGACTGCTTGCGTCGAGATTTTTATACTCCGTTTGTGACTCCAAGCTATCTAAAAGTGCTCGTAGTGCAATCCAGGTTTTCATACGCTCCTCACTAGGGACTGAGTGGGCAAGTTAAAAAATATTGGGAACTCCTCATCGTGAAACCAGCTAAACGACCGACTCAAACCCCTGCCATTACTTGAAAAAAAACGATGTTGCGTCCGACAACTCGATTAACGCTTTCCTTGAGCATTTCTGTCCACGGCCTTAAAGCAACAACGCTACTCATCGACAACGGACTGGCGCATTCAAGGCGAAAGTCTTACCTAAACGATATTTTACTAATGTTAGAAAGACCTAACTTCTAAGAATTGCTTAAATTTATAAGAAAAAAGATCAAATTATCAAATGATTATTATGGATAACCCTAATCGATCCAATCTATTGATTAAGACTCTATCCATCGGGCTCCAAGCGCCTAACGGCCCTCATTGATACGCCCCTCATTGGTGCGCCCCTTCAAAGCCAATCAACCACCCCAACTCGACAAGCTGGTACGTGTAGCTCGGCGATCCAAACCCATCCGATCTGGCCTGACTTACCCGAAACCTGAACCAGTCATTGGCACCAAACCTTCTTTTTGCATCAAACTCATACAAATACGTTGCGAGCGATGGGTCACTAGAAACCCTTTGGCGGCCAAACCCAATGAGGCCCGATAAAGACCACTCGGAAATACGGCCGCGCGCACCGAGAGCGATAATCGTTTCTGCGTAACGATCCGGATTAAAGTAATTGACCGATAAGCTCCCACTATTTTGATACTGCCGATAACGAAACTGCGTATTCACGCCGAGATCGGGGTAGAGATCGTAAACGACTCGTACGCGCTGATGGTCTCTGACATTGTCATCAGAGAAACGCTGCTGAGCCAGCATTCCAATCGCAACAAATCGATCCGTTATCTGTTGCTCGAGGCTCGCCCCAAAGAAGTTAAAGTAAACCCCATCCGTTAAGCTCTGCTGGGTCTCAACGCGATCACGGACCAGAAACACTTCTGACCGAAGACCGTCGCCGATCTTGGCCGAGAAATTAGTGTCCAGTACCACCAGGTCTCGGCTCGCTAACGAATGCACGCCCACCGAAATACTGTGGCCGAGGCCATTTGCATCGAGCTGATGTTGCACAAAACTTAATTGCGAAGCATCTGCGGACCAAGCATTTCGAGCGTAATACACTTTCTCGAATTTTAATCCGCTATACCGATCGATACCGCTGTACAGGGGATAGAGCCCGATTCCAATTCGCTGGACCTCAAAGTCATCGCTATCTTTAAAAAAGCTCAATGACGGTAAGTGCAAACCAAACCCTGAACTACCGCTGTTAGCACAATAAGCGACTGGGCTGATTACCACCCACAACGTCGCAAGAGCCCACCTCATCACACTTGAGCATCTCGTAGAATCAGGTGAGGTATGAATCACTTCGTTCCCCAGCTCTTACGGGTGCCAAGCGCTTCGGATACATAGCCAAGAATTGCTGCGGACTGAACAATCAAACCAAAGGGTAGCGTATAGAGGAAAAAACCCTTTAAATTCCGTCTCACGTGAAGCGCCTGATTTACAAATACTTTACTGGCGACCCGAAACATTGCCCAGTTAATCAATAAAGCAAGCGGAAGAAGCGCCAGCGTCATTGGGCCCACTATCGCGTAATTTCCGAAAGCGGCGAGCGCAAGTCCGGGGATAAAGCCAAAAACGAACGCCAAATCTAATAAGGGGAACATCAAATCCCAGTAAATAAAAAACGTCGAGAGACGTGCCCTCACCAAGACTTTCGGGTGGGCTTTAAATGCTTCAATCATGCCCCGAGCCCATCGCTGGCGCTGGCGAACAAACCCAATCAAAGTCTCGGGAGAGATCGTAAATACCAGCGCCTCTTCAGCGTATCCAATGCGGTATCCGCGCTCTAAGAGCGCCCACGTCATCACAATGTCCTCCCCAACCGTCGATGGCCACCCCCCCACGTCGAGCAGGATTTGCTTCTCGTAGAGAGAAAACGCACCTTGAGCGACAAGCACGCCCTGAAAAAGTGACTGAACACGCTTGACGGTTGCGATGCCGTGAAAGTACTCCCACTCCTGCGCCTGGGTGAGCCAATTCACCCGAGAGTTTCTTACTAACACGGCACCGGCTACAGCTGCTGTACCGAGTGGATCACTCTTATAGCGCTCAACAATCCGCTTTAATGCATCTTTATACAGATAGGAATCAGCATCAAGGCTAATAATGATGTCGTGCCTGGCCTCCCGCAATCCAAGGTTTAGCGCAGCCGCTTTGCCTTGATTTATCGAGTGTCCGATGCACTTAATTTCAGGATGAATCCGACTTAGCTTGCGCGCCACTTCAAGTGTGTCATCGGTGGACCCATCATCCACGAGGATGACCTCAAGCTCCCCTGGATAGGGTGAGCGAAAGATACTCTCCAGAGTTAAGGGTAAGGTTTTCGCCTCATTGAATGCCGCAATCAGAATCGTAATCGCTGGGTAAACGTTGAGTGCCGAAGCTTTAGGTCGTCGATCAAACATAAGTCCAAAAAACAGAAAAGAATTAAAAAATCCCGGCAAAATCGCAATAAAGCTCACTATAAATAGCGCGGCTCCATATCCGATCTTCTGGGCGAGCTCACTCACCCAGGGAGCGCTAACCCAGATCGAAATGCCCATCCACACGAGAGAGAGAATAAGAACAATATTGAACTTTGTTCTAACGTTAAGATAAACCTGTGCCATAGCGGGATGCTAATTCAAACGTGGTAACACTTATTGCAACTCACACCTAGTTACACAATCAATGTGTACCAATTTGCTTGTGTGTGGCTCAAACTTCTCACTTCGTTAATTGTCGCGACCTGCCCAAGGTCGGCTTCCTATGCAAGTGTCACAACAGTTTTCATTACCGCTCTATAACTACATAAGAGCACTGATTAGTCGGGGTCAAGGAAGCGATGTGGGAGGTCCTGCCGACACGCAAAGAGTGATTCTTAGGCTGCAATGGGCGTTAATGCTTAGCGGAGCGATCGTCATGGTGGCCCTAGTGGCAAACAGCGCTCGCACTGGCCTGACCGACGGTGGGCTCCAGATACTTACTACTATTTTGGTGCTGCTGACTAGCCACTTGATACTGACCCAATCAAGGCAACTGGGAAAAGAGAATCAGCGGCTAAACACGCTACTTCAGATTGACCCATTAACGCGCATAATGAATCGTAGGGCCGCACTCGAGGCGGCGCAACGTGAGATTGAGAGAAGCCGAAGAACTCATAGCACCTTAGCTTTTATTGTCATTGATATAGACCGATTTAAGCGCATCAACGACGAACACGGTCACCCTGCTGGCGACTTAATTTTAGAGGAATTTGCAGATTTAAGTGCCTCTTGCCTCAGATCAATCGACACTTTCGCGCGTACTGGAGGGGAGGAGTTTTTAGTCATTCTGCCCGACTCGAATTACTGCGACGCCACTAGCGCCATAGAGCGTATGCGCAAGAAGCTCGAAGATCATGCTTTTAGCATTAGCAAGGAATATAAGTTGGGAATCAGTATTAGTGCGGGAATTAACATTTGCAACCCGAGCGGCGAGATAAACGACTCAAAAAGTCTTGTTTACCACTACCTCGAGCAGGCAGATAAAGCCATGTATATCGCAAAGCGGGCAGGAGGAAATCAGATTCGGGTCTCCGTTTCGCCGTCACTATCGTCCTTGATAAGGCCAAATTAGTTTTCTAGGAGTATTTGATCATGCATATTTATTTCATTGCTATCCCATGATAGTCAAGCAGCGTCGAGTGGCCCCAGAGCGACCGGTACTTCCTGAGGGTATTTACAAGAGAATTTTCGATACGGCGCTTGATGGCATCTTAGTGCTGAGTCATCCCGAGGGGCTTGTAGAGGCGGCAAACCCCTATCTGCTTGGCTTAATTGGCTACGATATAGAAGATATTGTTGGTCGTAAGCTCTGGCAGCTTGGATTTCTAGTCGATAAAGAGCGTGCTGAAAAGGCTTTTCTTAGGCTTTTAAAAGACGACTATGTGCGTTATGAAAACATTTCGCTTAAAAGAAAAGATGGGCACCTGCTCGAAGTAGAGTTTGTTAGCAACGTGTATTCAGTAAACGGCGGGAAAGCAATTCAATGCAATATTCGAGACATTTCTGCGCGTATGGAGGTGGAGCGAGCGCTCAAAAGAACACAACAGCAACTTGTTGATGCTTTGTATCGCACGGTATCCTGTCTCTCACGATTGGTGGAGTCCCGAGACCCCTACACGATGGGCCATCAATCGAGGGTATCCCAACTTGCTGTAGCGATCGGTCGCAAGATGAATGTTTCAAGCGATGAGCTCGAGAACCTTCGACTCGCCGGGTTGGTGCACGATATCGGTAAGATTGGAATTCCAGTGGAGATTTTGGTTAAGCCTTTTACATTAAAGGTCGCAGAGATCGCGCTATTGCATACACATGCAGCCGCAGCAGCGCAGATTTTGCTTCCTCTTGGCCTGGGTGGCGATTTAAGTAAGATCGTGCTCGAACATCATGAGCGAGTTAACGGTAGCGGCTACCCAAGCGGGCTTAAGGCCTCGGATATTTGTCTTGGCGCGAAGATACTCGGGGTTGCCGATACCGTTGAGGCAATGGTTAACGCTAGGCCCTATAGAGCGGCAAGGACTGTTGAGGTGGCTCTGCAGGAAATTACACAGAATTCAGGGGTTCTCTACGACCCAGCGGTAGTGGAGGCCTGCTATACGCTTTTCACTAACGATGGTTTTTCGTTTTCAGACTCAACACCCACCCAGCTAAATCATTAGGACAACACTCTCTTTTATCGGGGATTGGCGGTAGAGTTCAATCAACCCTGGCTCGGCGTTATTTTGTTGGAGACTCAACGGATTACCTTACCTACCGACTACCACCCCCTCGTGCCCTAGCGGGCTTTACCACCTGTACTTCCACCACTAACCCCACCGCCTCCGGGCGTCCCTGCGGGGGCGCTCCCTCCGTATCCCCTTCCCCTCATGTGCGGCTCATCCGGAAGCGAAACCCCACGGTGCTCCGCCCGAGCTTTCATCCGTTCATGATGCTGTGCGCGTATTTCCGCGCGCTCTTGATCGCTCTTCGCACGGCGCATCTGCTCACGATACTCTTTACGCTCCCCCTCGGTCATTAGCTGACTACCGAAAATGCGCTCTTGAGTTCGTTCCGGAGTTCTTTCTTGTGAGTTCAATGGTGCCGCCGGAGTCTGCGGTAGGCTCGGCAAGGGCTTAAGAAGAGTAAATAATAGCAAAGCACTCGCGCTAGCAACAAAAACGTTATTCATAATTTTCTCCATTGAACCTGATATTGAGTTTATTGAGATTACTTCGTAATCACTCTATCGATACAGAGCTTTTTGTCAGCAGATTTCGCTAACCGTGAGCAAATCAGATTTATTTCAATCGGAATATCACTCGGAGGTAGAGCGGTTGGCTCATAATCTACTGCCCCTAAAACACTTTATCCGAGCGACTTGCTAAATCTCCTTTATCAGTTAGTAGGGGAGTCCAGCCTAAAGTCAGAAGTCACCCTCGCCACACGCTAAGTGTGGATAAAAACTTGGAAATTCGTGTTGCCCTGATTCTCTGTAGGGTCGATGGGTGCCACCCGCCACAGCCACTCTTCAGTGCTGGTTTCAGGTGTAACTAGACGGTGAGGTTACGCCCTAATAACCAACTCATTTGGTAACAAGAAATTGAATCAATTCGGCTTTTAACCCGCAGGTCTGGGATTCCTATCCCCTATCTCTCTCCCCGAGCAAGATCTAGTTAATCGAATTTCCGCATACCGAGCAAGAGGAGCGGATTATCAAAACGGTGCAACGTCAAGCTCAAGCCGATGGAATTGGCATGCCTGAGGTGGCGATCTATGACGCGCCCGATATGAACGCCTTGCAACCGGTAGCGCTCACCGCTCACTTTCTTGGTTGTTGCGCCTGGCGGCAGGGCTTTTGCTTACCTTGCAAGCTGGAGCGAGATTGTCGATTTTGAAACGACCCACCTATTGCTGCCGGATAAAGCATTCCTCATCGAAATCCAGGAAGCCGCCATTTGAATCCATCTGATCTGCGTCAACCGTGTCAAAGCCAACGCTAGCAATGCCGAGGCTACTTAAGGCCATAACATCCGACTGAGTGCACTCAAAAGACCCTATCTTAGCTATTCCTCCTAGTCTATGGAGCTAAAAAGCCTCACGCGACGCGGAATTTTTCTGTCATTACCGCCGAAAATCCCGAGTTAGGAACGATAACTCTGCATATTTATAGAATTTCACCGGCGTTTGAGCTTCGAGCCGAACCTACAGCTTGCAGCTCTACGGGCTCAATCTGCACGGAATTAAAAAATCTATGGTTGATCACGATGCGTGGCATAGTCTAACTCCAGAGAAAACCCTCTCGAAACTGAATACTCAAGCTAGTGGCCTGACCCAACTTCAAGCGCAACAGCGTCTCCAGCAATATGGTTTGAATCGCCTGCCGGAACCCGCTCGCACATCCGCCTGGTTTCGCTTCTTGCTTCACTTTCATAACGTCCTGATTTACGTATTGATAGGCTCCGCTGTCGTCACGATGCTACTCGGTCATTGGGTAGAGACCGCTGTTATTTTGGCAGTAGTCGTCATTAACGCGCTGATTGGTTTTGTGCAAGAGGGTAAGGCAGAGCAGGCGATGAGCGCAATCCGCAATATGCTCGCGCCTCGAGCCAATGTACTCCGAGATGACGAACGTATCAGTATTGCTGCCGAACGACTCGTACCGGGTGATATCGTCCTGCTCGAGGCGGGCGACAAAGTGCCAGCGGATCTGCGCGTCATCAAGGCGCATGGCCTATTCGTTCAAGAGTCAATGCTAACGGGTGAGTCGGTACCTGTTGAAAAACGTATCGATTGCACGGCTGCAGATGCTACACCAGGAGACCGGTTCTCGATGTTGTTTTCGGGCACCCTGGTTACGAGTGGCCAAGGAAAAGGCGTCGTTGTTGCATGTGGCGGCCACACCGCGATCGGACTGATTGGAGGATTACTGTCTGAGGTACAAACCCTCAGCACTCCGCTAGTCAAGCAGATGGAAAAGTTTGCACAATGGCTGACATTATTGATTTTGCTTCTCGCCGCATTGTTATTACTGTACGGCCACTTCCTCGGTCGCCATGATTTTCCGGAGCTCTTCATGGCGGTAGTTGGGCTATCAGTAGCGGTGATTCCCGAAGGGCTCCCAGCAATTCTCACGATCACACTAGCACGCGGTGTACAAACAATCGCTAGGCGACATGTCATCGTTCGGCGCTTACATGCAATTGAGACTCTAGGCTCTGTTTCCGTTATCTGCACAGACAAGACCGGCACCTTGACCCGAAACGAGATGATGGTAGCGTCTGTACTAACCGGTCAGTATTGCTTTTCGCTTGATGGTGATGGCTACAAACCCTCAGGTGCACTGCGTCTAGAGAACATCGAGGTGCACCCAGCGGAGCACCAAATCCTTCAGGAATTAGCGCTTGCGGCTTCTCTATGTAATGATGCGGCCCTGTATAAGAAGGACGACATTTGGCATGTCGAGGGCGATCCTATGGAGGGAGCCCTGCTTGCATTTGCGCAGAAAGTAAATGTTGATCCGCGTGTCCAACACGCACTGTGGGCCCGCACGGATACTATTGCGTTTGATTCCAAGCATCGATTCATGGCCACACTTCACCATGACCATAATCAACACGCCTTTGCATTCGTCAAAGGAGCGCCGGAACGAATACTAGAGATGTGCCAAAATCAGCGCGATGTCCTCAATAGTGTTAAGGCCCTCAACAAGATATATTGGAATGAAGCAGCCGAGAGAGTCGCTGCTAGAGGTCAGAGGGTTCTGGCTTTTGCAGTGCGGCCGATCGCGACCGAAGACACCGTTTTAGAGCGGGGTGATATTGAGGGGTCGCTAACTCTGTTAGGTATGGTGGGCATGATCGATCCACCCCGGGACGAGGCCATCTCCGCGATTCGTGAATGTTTTTATGCAGGTATCCGCGTAAAGATGATTACCGGTGACCATGCGCAAACCGCTGCGGCGATCGGCAAACAGATCGGTTTGCAAAATACCGCGACAGTGCTGACCGGAGCCGACTTGGACGCTATGAGCAATAGCGCATTGGAGCAGGCTGCATTGACGTGCGATATTTTTGCACGAACCAGTCCGGAACATAAACTACGACTGGTGATGGCACTACAGGCCAGAAACCTAATAGTGGCCATGACGGGTGACGGGGTCAACGACGCGCCCGCACTCAAACGTGCTGACGCTGGTATCGCAATGGGCCAAAAAGGCTCAGAAGCCGCAAAAGAGTCCGCCGAAATCGTATTAGCCGATGACAACTTTGCTTCCATTGTTGCTGCGGTTCGAGAAGGCCGAACGGTCTATGACAATATTCGTAAAGTAATCAGCTGGACCCTTCCAACGAATGCGGGGGAAGGCCTGACGATTACTGCTGCACTTCTTTTCGGACTTACTCTACCTATTACCCCAGTACAGCTACTCTGGGTAAATCTAATTACCGGAATTACGCTGGGGATTTCGTTCGCTTTTGAGAAGACGGAAAACGACACTATGTTACGCCCACCGCGTGCACATAATGAGCCGCTATTAAGTGGCACACTCTGGTGGCATATTGTCTTGACAGCCTTTCTGTTTCTATTCGGGGTTTATGGCATTTACGCCTATGCGATAGCCCAAGGATACCCCGTCGAATTAGCGCGAACGCTCGCCTTAAATACGTTAGTTGCGATGGAAATATTTCATCTATTTTTTATCCGAAATTTCTACAGAACCTCTCTGACGTGGAAGACCATAAGAGGAACCAGGGTGGTCTGGGCAGTCGTGATAACGATCACCGTAGCGCAGCTATTCATCACCTACCTGCCGTCCCTACAGGATATTTTTTCTACCCAATCTGTGTCTTTTCGTGATGGGAATTTAGTTATTGGTATTGGGATCGCACTATTTATAATTCTAGAAATCGAAAAACAAATTCGTCTTCGTATTCTTATCGGGAGAAATTACAGCTAATCGAAGAGGTTTAATACGCACAGGTTTTCACACTACGAAACACGGAGATTTCTATGCGTCGTAAGTCTCTGATTTCTAATGGGAAAAGTGTGGGGTGGCCGATGGGACTCGAACCCACGACGACAGGAATCACAATCCTGGACTCTACCAACTGAGCTACGGCCACCACTGACTTCACCTACGAACCCGCTCATGCGGGCCCAATGACTGGGACTGCGACCCCGGCCCACCTACAAACTTGGCCTGCCGGGAGGGAATCGAACCCCCGACCTACAGCTTAGAAGGCTGTTGCTCTATCCGACTGAGCTACCGGCAGATGTTCGAGATCCTTTCCAGGAAACAACGTCGCAAACTGGTCGGGGTGGAGAGATTCGAACTCCCGACCCTCTGCTCCCAAAGCAGATGCGCTACCAGACTGCGCTACACCCCGAGAAGCCCGCGATTATAGCAGGGTCAACCCGCCCGCCTTCGGGCTACCATGAAGGCTATGAGCCAGTTGCGCGTTCAATCCTTAACCAAGATCTACCCGTCGGTCGTTGCAAATGACTCGATTGATTTGGAGATTCAGCCCGGCGAAATCCACGCCGTTTTGGGTGAGAATGGGGCCGGAAAATCCACCCTCATGAAGATGATCTACGGGGTAACGCTCCCGACCCGCGGAGAAATCTTCTGGGAGGATAACCCGATCAGAATCCGGAACCCTGCGCATGCACGGGCACTCGGCATTGGCATGGTCTTTCAACATTTCTCGTTATTTGAATCCCTCACGGTTGTGGAAAACACGGCCTTGGCGCTACCCGGTGGCCAGAGCCTCGCGGCCTTGGGTCAACGAATCTCGGAGGTCTCTGAGCATTATGGTTTGACAGTCAACCCCAATCGAATGATTCATGATCTCTCCGTGGGAGAGCGCCAGCGCGTGGAAATCATTCGTTGTCTCCTGCAAAAACCAAAGCTCCTTATCATGGATGAGCCAACCTCGGTCTTAAGTCCAACGGCAGTTGATAAGTTATTTGAAACTCTGCGGCTTATTAGCCAAGAGGGCTGTGCAATTTTGTATATCAGCCACAAATTGGTTGAGATTCAGTCCCTCTGTGATCGGGCGACGATTCTTCGAAGCGGTAAGGTGTCGGGCACCTGTATTCCAGCACAAGAGACACCTCAATCTCTCTCGAAAATGATGATTGGGAGGGATTTTGATCCGCCGCGCCGCGCACCCAACCAACCGGGCGCCATCTCTTTTTCAATCCATAACCTTAGCCGAACCTCTGACGATCCCTTCGGTACGAACTTAAGCAGTATTGATCTGAGCGTTCATGCAGGAGAGATTCTTGGTATTGCAGGGGTTTCGGGTAACGGCCAAAAAGAACTCTGCCGGGTGATGTCGGGCGAAACACCTGCGCCCGACCATCATGCGATTAAGTTGATGGGAAAACCGGTTGGAAAAACCACAGCATTTGCGCGACGCGCACAAGGGCTCGCCTATATCCCAGAGGATCGACTCGGACAGGCAGCCATCTCTGCAATGTCACTAACCGAAAACGTAATTCTCACAGGAACGGCAACACTGGGCTTGGCTCGCAAGGGCTTACTCGATCTCACTGCCGCGGAATCTTTTGCACGCCGCTGCATCAGCGAATTTAAAGTTAAAGCACAAGGGCCAGATGCGATAGCTGGCGACCTGTCGGGTGGCAATCTTCAGAAATTCATCGCTGGCCGAGAAATTCTTCAAGGCCCAAAAGTCATGATCTGCGCCCAGCCGACATGGGGGGTGGATGTTGGCGCTGCCGCCTTCATTCGGCAGGCGCTCATTGATCTTGCGCGCCAAGGCTGCGCAGTGATTGTGATCTCAGAAGAGCTTGATGAACTATTTGAAATTAGCAACCGAATTGCCGTGCTTGCGCAGGGTCGCCTATCTCCAGTTCGATCGATTGATTCAACCAGCGTGGAACAGATTGGCCTTTGGATGAGCGGCCTTTGGCAGGAGCAGACCCATGCTGCAGCTTGAGGCGAGATCTGCAGCCTCCGATTGGATGCGGCTTGCGTCGCCGCCCATTGCGGTAGCACTCACCATCCTTACCGGCCTTGTCATCTTTGCCCTCTTAGGCAAAGATCCCCTCAAAGGCTTTGAGGTATTTTTTATCAACCCCTTAAAAAGCTTTTACGGTGTGACGGAGTTACTCCTAAAGGCAACGCCGCTTGCGATCTGCGCGATTGGTCTTGCAATCGGCTTTCGCGCCAATGTCTGGAATATTGGTGCGGAGGGTCAGTTTATTGTCGGCGCAATTTCTGCAACAGGCGTGGCGCTCTTTTTTGGCTCAATCACTGCACTGAGTCTCCTTCTCATGATTCTTGCGGGAATGCTCGGCGGGGCTGCCTGGGCGGGAATCGCTGCCCTGCTCAAAACCCGATTCAACACCAACGAAATTCTTGTCTCACTGATGCTGGTCTATGTGGCCGAACTCCTCGTCTCCTGGGTTGTATTTGGGCCTTGGAAAGATCCGAAGGGATTTAATTTCCCGCAGACCCAGATGTTTGAAGCCACCGCACTCCTGCCCATATTGCTTGAGGGGAGCCGGCTCAACCTGGCCTTTGGCTTCGCAATCGTTTTACTCGCAGCCGGTCATGTGCTTCTCACCCGAACAACCCTTGGCTACAAAATGCGGGTGGCTGGCGAATCCGCAGGCGCTGCAGCCTATGCGGGCTTTTCTTCCAAGGCGATGATCTGGATTGGTTTACTGATCGGGGGAGCCTGCGCGGGACTCGCGGGGATGGCCGAGGTCTCGGGCCCGATGGGCCAGCTCACCGACAAGGTCGCTAATGGCTACGGGTTTGCAGCGATCATCATCGCCTTCGTAGGCCGGCTCCACCCGCTTGGAATTGGCTTGGCCGCCCTTCTAATGGCACTCTTTTACATTGGCGGCGAGCAGGCCCAGCAGTACCTCGGATTGCCGGGTGCGATTTCAAAGGTATTCCAAGGGTTACTGCTCTTTTATCTGCTCGCAGCCGATGTATTGATTCGTTACCGAATCCTCTGGGTTCGCGGGCCATCTCTGACTGATCCAGAGCCCTCGGCTGCGGCCCGGCAGGGGTCGACATGAGCCTCGAGCTAATCACTGCGATCTGCTTTGCGACGGTTGTCGCCGGCACCCCACTGGTTTTAGTGGCCATTGGCGAGCTGGTCTGCGAGAAAGCAGGGATGCTGAACCTCGGTGCCGAGGGAATGATGTCGGTGGGCGCCGTTGCCGCGTTTGTAATTGCCTACTGGAGTGGATCGGCAGCGCTTGGGCTTTGCGCGGGGATCCTCGCCGGCGCACTGCTCGCCTTCATTTTTGGCCTCATCACCATCAACCTCATGGCCAATCAGGTCGCCACGGGGCTGGCAGTTGCGATATTTGGTGTTGGCCTTGCTGCCTTCCTCGGCAAGCCCTTTGAAGCCCGTGTGATTGCCGCGACCCCGCCCCTGACCATCCCGGTTCTCAGTGACATTCCCCTTATTGGACGGGTGTTATTTCAGCAACAGTCCTTGGTGTACCTTACCTGGGTGATTTTTGGGCTGGTCGTCTGGTTTTTAGCCAAGAGCCGGGGCGGCTTGGTACTCAAGGCGGTTGGGGAGTCCCCCGTGGCGGCTCATGCAGTGGGTATTGCGGTGAATCGCGTCCGATACCTTGCCGTGCTCTTTGGTGGTGCGATGGCAGGCCTTGGTGGTGGGTTTTTGTCGGTTTTTTATACACCCATGTGGACCGAAGGGATGATTGCGGGCAAGGGCTGGATCGCCCTCGCCCTGGTGGTCTTCGCAACCTGGCGGCCCTGGAGAGTCTTACTTGGCGCTTATCTGTTTGGCGGTGTCTTGATTAGCCAACTCTTTGTACAATCCTCTACGTTACAGATCAATGTGCCGGCCCAGCTTCTGTCTGCACTGCCCTACCTCGCAACCATTGTGGTACTCGTACTAATTTCCAGAAACGCACAAATGATTCGCATCAATTCGCCAGCATCCCTCGGGAAGTCCTTCCGTGCGGATTAATTTAATTCAACCATCGTAGAAAGAAAGGGTGTTCGTTATGACCAATCGTCGCCAATTTATACAAGCCTCCGTATCGGGCTCTGCAATCCTAGGGCTTGGTCTTGCAGGCTGCAGCAAATCTGATGACAAAAAATCCGGTAGTGCAATCAAGGCAGGGTTTGTCTATGTAAGCCCAATCGGTGATGCCGGCTGGACCTACCAGCATGATCTCGGCCGCCTCGAGATGGAAAAATCAATGGCAGGAAAAGTCACCACCTCTTTTGTCGAGAAGGTCGCCGAGGGTGCGGACGCAGAGCGGGTAATTCGCGAGATGGCCTCCAGCGGTAACAAGATCGTCTTTGCAACAAGCTTTGGCTACATGAATTATGTCGAAAAAGTTGCGAAGGATTTTCCAAAGGTCGTGTTCATGCATGCCACCGGCTATAAGTCCGGTGAGAATTTTGGCAACTACAATGCCCGCTTCTATGAGGGCCGCTACCTCACCGGCGTGATTGCAGGCAAGATGACTAAGAGCAATATCCTTGGCTATGTCGCCGCATTCCCCATTCCTGAAGTGCTCCAAGGCATCAACGCCTTTACCCTGGGCGCGCGCAGCGTAAACCCCAAGGTTGACGTGCGGGTGATCTGGGTCAATAGCTGGTACGACCCAGGCAAAGAGCGCGAGGCCGCAATGACATTAATCGCGCAGAAAGCCGACGTGGTGACTCACCACACCGACTCGACCGCAGCCGTTCAGGCCGCAGAGGAAAAAGGGGTTTACGCCTGCGGTTATCACTCGGATATGTCGAAGTACGGTGCAAAGGCGCATCTCACAGCCACGACCCATCATTGGGGCGCGTATTACACCAAGATCGCCCAAGAGGTGATTGGCGGGACCTGGAAAAGCGGCACCATCTGGGGTGGCATGAAAGATGGCTTCATCAAGCTTGCGCCGATCAATGCAAGTGTCCCCCAGCCTGTTAAAGACCAGGTCGCCAAGATTGAAACCGATATTAAGGCCGGTACCTTCCATCCGTTCTCGGGCTCAGTCAAAGATCAGAGCGGCAAGGAGCGTCTTGGCGCAGGAAAAACGATGTCGGATGAAGATCTTGGGAAAATGGACTACTACGTGCAGGGTGTGACCTCCAAGCTACCGAAGTCTTGATTCCAGCAAAACCGGTGTCCGTGGGGCTCCGCGGACACCTTCTTCACTTTCTCTCGGATCCTTCTCTCACTGGATCAGAGGCCCTACAGAGTTTCTCCGATGGCGTGTTACTGATTAGCAAGGGACTAATCAGCGCTGTTGGACCCTATGCGGAATTATCTGAGGCCTTCCACGCCTGTGATTCTCAATATCACTACCCGGGCCGTTTTATCCTTCCGGGTTTCATTGATACGCATACTCATTTTGCGCAGACCGATATTGTGGCTAGCCCAAGTCCATCGCTGCTCCACTGGCTTGAGCATTACACCTTCCCCGAAGAATCCGAGTTCGCGCGCACGGAACACTGTCATGAGGTTGCGCACTTCTTTATTTCAGAGCTCCTTCGGCAAGGAACAACAACCGCCTCAATTTTTGGCACTGTCCACGCGTACTCCTGTGATGCACTATTTCAAGCAGCGCATGAATATGATATGCGCATCATCGCCGGCAAGGTCTTAATGGACCAGAACTGCCCGAAGACTCTACGCGACTCCGCAAGAGGCGGCATTGAGGAGTCGCAGGCCTTGATCAAAAAATGGCACGGACAGGCACGCCTTCGCTATTCAGTGACCCCGCGGTTTATTCCCACCTCCTCGGCTGAGCAGCTTCGACTCGCAGCCAATCTCTATCATGACTATCCCGATCTGCACCTGCAGTCTCATGTCGCCGAGAACGCCGATGAGGTTGCATGGGTCAAGCGCTTATACCCAAGCGCGAGAAGCTATCTTGAGGTCTATCGTGATTTCGGCCTTCTTGGCGCGCGGGCTACCTATGCCCACTGCATCTGGTTTGATGACGACGATCGTACGCTGATGGCTAACACCCGCACCGCCGCCGCATTCTGCCCCACATCAAACCTTTTTCTCGGCTCTGGTCTCTTTGACTATCGTGCGGCACGTGCCGCCCATATGATCGTTGGACTCGCCACCGATATTGGCGGCGGAACCAGTTTCTCGATGCTGCGGACCATGCATGAGGCCTATAAAGTCGCCCAGCTCACGGGCCTCACGCTCACGCCCGAGGATTGCTTTTACCTCGCTACGCTTGGCGGCGCGAGAGCCCTTGGCCTTGATCAGTTTGTGGGCAACTTTCAGGTGGGCAAGGAGGCCGACTGCGTTGTGCTGAACCCCGAATCCACAGCACTGACCACGCGACGATTTCAGAAAACGAAGAATCTTTCTGAACAGCTCTTTGTGATGATGATGCTAGGCGACGATCGCATGATCGAGCAGACCCACATTCAAGGCATTCCCAAGTTAGATCAGGATTGAACATGACCATTGATTTGAAAGAGATCCAACGTGTCCGCGACGAGGCCGACTGTCTAATGTCCGCCCTGCAGGTGGATCAGGCGATTGCGCAGATGGCGGGCGACATCACCGCGCGACTCAAGTACACCAATCCCATGGTGTACTGCGTTATGAATGGTGGCCTGATCTTTGCAGGCCAACTCATCCCCAAGCTTGACTTCCCCCTAGAGGTCGCCTACCTGCATGCGACCCGTTATGGCCACGCGCTTACCGGAACATTTCTCGACTGGCGGGTTCGCCCAACCCACGACATAACCGGCCGCTCGGTTCTCGTCATTGACGACATCTTAGATGAAGGTCACACCCTTGAGGCCATTGTGAACTACCTGAAGTCAGAGGGCGCAAAAGAGGTCTTAACGGCGGTTTTAGTGCACAAGATTCACGATCGAAAAGTTCGGCCCGGCCAGCGAGCGGACTTTAGTGGACTTGATGTCGAAGACCGCTACCTATTCGGATGTGGCATGGATTACAAAGGCTACTGGCGCAACCTCCCGGGGATCTACGCACTGAAAGAATCAGGCTAAATCAACCGAAACGCCCAGTGATGTAATCCTCGGTTTCCTGTTTTTTGGGCTTAATAAAGATCTCGTCGGTCTTGCCGTACTCCACCATCTCACCGATATACATGTAGGCAGTGAAATCTGAAACGCGTGCAGCCTGCTGCATGTTGTGGGTAACAATCGCCACCGTATAGTCGGTTTTAAGCTCGTGAACCAGCTCCTCAACCTTTGCCGTGGAGATCGGATCTAAAGCCGAGGTGGGTTCATCGAGCAGAATTACAGAAGGCTTCACCGCAACCGACCGTGCAATGCAGAGCCGTTGCTGCTGACCGCCCGAGAGCGCAAGCCCGCTTTGATTGAGTTTATCCTTGGCCTCATTCCAGAGCGCGGTCTTGGTCAGCGCCCACTCAACGCGGACATCCATCTCAGCCTTGGGTAGATCTTCATAGAGCCTCACGCCAAACGCGATGTTGTCGTAGATCGACATCGGAAATGGGGTGGGCTTTTGGAAGACCATTCCAATACGGGCCCGCAGAAGATTCAAATCCTGTTTGGGATCAAGAATGTTCTGACCGTAGAAATTAATCTCGCCCTCGGCGCGCTGTCCAGGGTAAAGGCTATACATCCGGTTCAGTGTCCGCAGTAGCGTCGATTTTCCGCAGCCCGAGGGGCCGATAAACGCAGTTACCTTACGCTCGGCAATATTGAGATTGATATCTTTGAGGCCCTGGAACTTCCCGTAGTAGAAGTCGAGGTGACGAATCTCAATCGCGTGCTTTAAAGCTTCTGTGTGATCACTCATGTCTGTTCTCTTGTCTTCTATCGGTCTTGGAGATTCGTTATGTTCACTATTAAGGTTCTTGGCAATTGAATTCTCTGTTACTCCGGGATCTAGCTCTTGACTGTTTTGTCCCGGAAAAAGACGCGGGCAACAATATTGAGCACTAATACTGAAAGCGTAATAAGTAGGGCCCCACCCCACGCCAGTCGCACCCAGTTCTCATACGGGCTCATCGCAAACTGAAAGATCACCACTGGCAGATTGGACATCGGTGAATTCATATTCATGGAGAAGAACTGGTTATTCAGGGCGGTAAACAGTAATGGGGCCGTCTCTCCGCTAATTCGCGCAATCGCCAGTAAGAGACCCGTGACAACGCCGCTCTTTGCGGCCCGTAGTGTCACCATCGTTGCTACCTTCCAGCGTGGCGCGCCAAGTGCAAACGCGGCCTCGCGGAGGCTTCCAGGAACGAGACGCAGCATATTTTCGGTCGTTCGAAGCACGACGGGGATTGCAATCAGCGATAGCGCAATCATTCCTGCCCAGCCCGAGAAATGCTTCACCTGAGCCACCAGAATCGCATAAACGAAAAGACCCAGAACGATCGAGGGAGCGCTCAACATAATGTCGGTGACAAACCTTGTCACCTCGGCCGTTTTACTCTGATCGCCGTATTCCGCAAGGTAGACCCCTGCAAGTATTCCAATGGGCGTACTCACTAAGGTTGCAAAGCCCACCATGAGCAGACTGCCTACGATTGCATTCGCAAGGCCGCCACCCTCTGTACCTGGCGCTGGGGTTGACTGGGTAAACATATTCCAATCAAGAGCGGCAAATCCGTTAATAAATAAGACCGACAGAATCCAGAGTAATACAAATAAGCCCAGAGCCATTGCCATCATCGACAAGGTAAGACCAATTCGATTGGTTCGGACGCGTTTCCGATAGAGTTTCTGATCCATACGATTCCTAGGTCTTGAGCCCCTTCGCACGCTCGGTGCGAAGAATTAGGATCTTGGCGAAAGCAAGCACAATAAAGGTGATTAAAAAGAGTAGGAGCCCTAGGGCAAACAAGGTCGAGAGGTGGAAATCGGCAGCCTCTCCGAACTCGTTGGCCAGGGTCGAGGCAATCGAGGAGCCCGGAGAAAATAACGATGTTCCAATTCTCTGAGAGTTACCGATCACGAAAGTTACAGCCATAGTCTCGCCAAGTGCCCGGCCAAGACCCAACATAATGCCGCCGATGACACCCTGCTGGGTGTAGGGCAAGACAATGAAGCGAACAACTTCCCAGGTAGTGCACCCAACACCGTAGGCGGATTCGCGAAGAATCGGTGGGACGATCTCGAACACATCCCGCATCACAGCCGCAATAAAGGGCAGGATCATAAACGCGAGTACAAGCCCCGCCGCCAAGATTCCGATACCGTTTGTTGCCCCGCCAAATAGTGGCCCAATTAATGGCATCTGGCCCAAGGTCGATTGCAAGGCCGGCTGGCCATATTCCGCGAATAAGGGCGCAAAGATAAAGAGCCCAAACATTCCGTAGATAATGGAAGGCACCGCTGCAAGTAGCTCAATGGCGGTACCGAGGGGCCGCCTCAGCCAGACCGGGCAGGTCTCCGTTAGAAAGAGTGCAATCCCGAAACTTAAGGGCACCGCAATAAGCACCGCAATTGCGGCGCTGGTCAGCGTACCGAAAATCGCAATTGCAGCCCCAAACTCTTCATTGATAATGTCCCACTCGACCCGCCAGAGAAATTCCACCCCAAACTTCTGAAATGAAGGCCAGGCAACAACTGCGAGCGACAGAATAATGCCCACCAAGGACACCAAGACAATCAGTGAAAAACCAAGGGTGAGTTTATGAAAAATGAAGTCCTGATTACGTTGCTTCTTAACGACTTCTAAACGCCGTTGGTCAAGCAGACCGGCTTCGGCAGGCAACGTATCCATTGAGGCTCCAGAATTAAACCACTGCAGGAAAACAGGGAGAAGGCATCAAGAGGGGGCAGCCCTCTCAGGCCACTCCCCTCGTATCGACTAATCTTACCTTGGATTACTTCGCGATCTGGTTCCAGACTTTGGCGCGGATCTGGTCAGTCAGTGAATCGGGCAGGGGTACATAATCAAGCTCGAGGGCGAGATTTTTGCCGTTCTTAAAGGCCCAATCAAAGAACTTTAAGGCCTCTTGCGACGCTGCCTTATCCGCCGGGCTCTTGTACATCAAGATGAATGATGCGGTTGAGATTGGCCATGTCTGAGCACCTTTCTGGTCAACGATCGATAGGCCCATGCCGGGAACCGAGAACCAATCCCCGCCTGCAGCAGCGGCAGCAAAGGTTTTGTCATCTGGCGATACATAATTGCCATCTTTGTTGCGCAACTGCATGAAGTTCAGGTTATTTTTCTTCACGTAGGCGTACTCGACATAACCAATTGATCCCTTAACACGTGCTACGTTTGCGGCGACGCCCTCGTTACCCTTACCACCGACGGAGGAAGCAGCTGGCCATTTCACGGCAGCGCCCTTACCGACTTTCTCGGCCCATGACTTACTGGCCACTGACAGGTAATCCGTAAAGTTAAAGGTGGTGCCTGAGCCGTCTGCACGGTGAACCACCGTGATGTTCTCATTCGGCAGCTTCTTTCCGGGATTCAGGGCAGCGAGCTTGGCGTCATTCCATTTCAGGATATTGCCCATAAAGACTTCTGCGAGGATCTCGCCCGTGATGCGGAGCTCTCCAGGCTTAAAACCATCCAAATTAATAATGGGGACTGTTCCACCGATGATGGCGGGAAACTGAACCATGCCGTCTTTGTCGAGTTCTGCACCTGGCACAGGCGCATCTGTTGCACCGAAGGTCACCGTTTTCGCACGGATCTGACGAATTCCGCCAGAGGATCCGATCGATTGATAGTTCAATCCAACATTCGTCACCTTCTTGTAGGCTTCAGCCCACTTTGCGTAGATTGGATAGGGAAACGTCGCTCCTGCGCCAGTAATATCAGCAGCGTGGGCCGCCGAGATCAGCGTAACTGCAGAGGCCGCTGCAACCATGAATCGTTTAAACGTCGTGTTCATAACTCTTCCTATTTAAGAATTGAAATTACGAGTAAAACCACTAACCAGCTTTTGGTCATTCCCACTCTAACCACCGAATGTTTCAGCGACGTGACAATCAGGAATGCCCGGGTTTTAAAAAAGCTTATTTAAATCAATGACTTAGGATTCTTCTAGGCCGAAGTGGCGAGCGTACCGGGGATGCATCGACTGAAGATCCATCAGAAGCAGGAAGTCGGCCGTGTTGAAATCAGGATCCCAGGAGGGTTCCCCACAGACCTTGGCGCCAATTTTTAAATACGCGCGAATCAATGCCGGCTCTTGGGCCTTCGTATCGACCGGGATCCGAGAGAGGGCCAAGGGATGCTTTGGAAAGGCCTCCAGCAGCGAATCCACCATCGACTCTGATCGAAAGCGATTCCAGAGACTCGCAGCCTGCGTTCCGCCATCCCGCATGCTCACACTTGCACAACCAATGAGGTAGCGCCGATTATGGTGACGCATGTAGCGAATAATCGCAGACCAGAGCAGCATGATTACAGCGCCATTGCGATGCTCGGGATCAACGCAGGATCTTCCCAGCTCTACCAGGTTAGGAATCTGCCGTTCAATACGTGTCATAAAGAACTCGCTCTGGCTGTAGTAGCGGCCGATGTGATGGGCCTGCTCGGGTAGTAACACACGATAGGTGCCGACAACCTCGCCTGTACCCTTAGATCGAACGATCAGGTGGTCGCAGTAAGGATCAAAGCTGTCTGTGTCAAGGCCTGCAGCGCTGCCGATAAAGCTCGCGCCATACTCCCGCTTAAACACCTCGTAACGAAGGCGCTGTGCATCTCGGACATCATCTTGCGAATGCGCTAGGCCAACCTCATAGTTCGACCCTTTCGCCGCGCAGAAATTGGGGGCTGAAGCAGGTGAGACCCATGAGGGTGTAAACACTGCAGCCTGATCGGCAGTTAGAAGATGCTGAATTGCTAACTTTGTCATCTCGGTAAACCCCTCTTTCTAACGTAAAGGAACGAGCGCCTCATAGAACTGTTGTGTCGCTGCCTGCCAGGTAAAGGCAGACGCATAGCGAATTGGAATTTCCCGAGGAGTTTCGAGGCACTGCAGAGCCGCCTGTCTTAGATCGTGATCTAAGACACCAGCGCCACTAGAGCCGATCACATCAATGGGGCCTGCGACCGGATAGGCAGCAACCGGTAGGCCACAGGCCATCGCCTCAACCATCACCAGACCAAACGTATCGGTCTTACTAGGAAACACAAAGACATCCGCACGGCTGTAGAGATCGGCTAGCGCATGCTGAGAGACCACACCAATCCAACGTACACCAGCGTACTGACGCTTGAGGCTCGACTCGAGAGGCCCTTCACCGGCCACCCATTTCTCACCAGGAAGATCGAGATCAAGAAAGGCGCGAACATTCTTCTCGACAGCAAGCCGACCGGCATATAGAAAAATGGGATGTGCAGGGTCTGGTTTCTGCTGATCAATTCTCGGAAAGAAGATCTTGTGATCCACACCCCGTGTCCAGAATTTAACGTTAACAAAACCACGAGACTTGAGGCTTTCGATAATGGCGGGTGTCGGAGCAAGTACCGCGCTTGAATAGCGATGAAAACTGCGGAATAGCCGGTAGAGCCAGGCTACTGGAATTCCTGTACGCGCATTGACGTACTCTGGAAAACGAGTGTGGTAGGCAGTGGTGTAGGCCCACCCACGCCGCTTAGCCGCGCCGCGGGCCGCCCATCCCAGTGGGCCCTCCGTTGCAATGTGCATCGCATCCGCTTGACTAGCCTCAATCATCTTCTCCAGACGAGATGATGTCGCCAGCGATAACCGAATCTCGGGATAACTGGGGCAAGGTAGCGTCTTGAACTCCAGCGGTGTGATCATTTCCACCCGAACCCCAAGGGCCTCAAGCTCCTGGCAGGTATTTTTCAGGGTTCTCACGACGCCATTGACCTGGGGGCTCCAGGCATCGGTGATGATAAGCACACGTTGGATCTTAGACGGCGATCGCATGACGAATGTCTTGCCTTTCTAGTGAGGCCCGATAGGGCCAATGAATAATCTTTAACTCGCCCGTATTCGTCTCCACCAATGCGGAGAGGCTCTCCACCCAATCACCGTCGTTGCAATACAGAATGCCGTTAATTTCTCGGATCTCAGGCTTGTGAATGTGCCCACAGACAACGCCGTCATAACCACGGCGGCGGGCCTCTGCGGTTAATGCCTCTTCAAAATCAGTAATAAAAGACACGGCATTTTTAACTTTGTGCTTTAGAAACTGCGATAACGACCAGTACGACAAGCCGCATCGATGTCGAATCTGGTTAAAGTAATGGTTCATCTTGAGAATCACGGTGTAAAGGCTATCTCCAAGATAGGCGAGCCATTTAGCGTGCTGAATCACACCATCAAAGAGGTCGCCGTGAGTGACCCAGAGTTCACGACCATCAAGCATCGTGTGGGTCGTCTCATCTAGAATCTGGATGTCTCCAAAGGCCATACCAAGAAACTGCCGTAGTGCCTCATCGTGATTGCCAGCAATGTAGGTGACCTTTGTTCCCTTTCGGGCTTTTCGTAGGATCTTCTGTACGACATCGTTGTGACTCTGACGCCAGTACCACCCCTTCTTCAGCTGCCAGCCATCGATGATGTCGCCTACGAGATAGAGATGTTTGGATTCATTACAGCGCAGAAAATCCAACAGAAAATCAGCCTTGCATCCTGGGGTTCCCAGATGAATGTCGGATATCCAGATCGCCCGATAGCGGGTAGGAACTTCATCAAACTCCATCGGCTCGTTGGGCTTCATGGACCCCAAGCATGCGTCTGCCAGTTGACACCCAGATGACAGGCTCATGAAATTTATATGACACTGCCACCACCAGACTGGCAGCCGACTAAAATTCTGCTTCTTGTTACGGCCAAAGGGAATATCTATGCTGCATCAGTTCATCGGTATCGTTCGACGCCGTATGGTCTCCGCGCTAATCTATTCGATCGAGGGTTTCGGTGCAGCCTGGAAATCGGAAGAGGCGATCAAGGTCGAAATCATTCTTCTACCCGCCCTCGCGATAACCGGCTTAATGCTGGGTGAGACGGGTGTTGAGCGGGCCATGCTGATCAGCAGTCTCTTACTGATCATCATCACCGAACTCTTAAATACCGCAGTCGAGAAAACTATCGACCGGATTTCAATCGAAAAAAATCCACTCTCGAAGAAAGTAAAAGATATGGGAAGCGCCGCAGTCCTGGGCGCGATCGTCCACGCGGTTGTGGTCTGGTCCCTGATCCTGCTTTAGTAGCAGTGGGCCTTTAAGGCCGCCGCCACCGACTGGGCGGTGGTCTCGCAGAGGGTGGTGTCGTTGGCCTCGACCATGACCCGCACCACGGGCTCGGTGCCTGACCTACGGATTAAGAGGCGACCCGATTTTCCGAGGGTCTTCTGGGCTAAAGCGCAGGCCTGCGTCACCTCTGGGATCTTCTGCCAGTCCTTACCATGGCTCACCGGAATATTGATTAAGGTCTGTGGATAGCGAGTGAACTCTGCAACAACCTCGGATAGGGGCTTACCAAACCGGACAATTGCAGCAAGTACCTGAAGCGCGCTAACAATGCCATCTCCCGTAGTGTGTTGATCAAGACAAAGAATGTGGCCTGAGGATTCACCCCCAATATTCCAACCCGTTTCTTTGAGCATCTCGAGCACATAACGATCACCCACCTTAGAGCGTTGAAAATCGATGTGCAGCTTCTCCATCGCCCGCTCAAATCCAAGATTGGTCATGAGTGTACCCACCACACCCAACACCGAGTCCATACTGACATGACGCAGCCGATCTTTCACAATCGCAAAGAGTAGCTGATCCCCATCAAAGACGGTGCCTTGACCATCGACCATAATCAGTCGATCGCCATCACCATCGAGGGCGATTCCATAATCGGCCTGCTCGGCCACAACCCGCTTCGCAAGCGCCTCAGGGTGGGTTGCGCCGACACCTGCGTTGATATTGAATCCATCCGGCTCGTGGCCAATCACGACCACTTCAGCGCCCAATTCATGAAATACCGGAGAGGCCACCTGATAGGCGGCGCCATTGGCACAATCGATAACTAGCTTTAGGCCACGAAGCGAGAGATGGCTGGGGAATGTGTTTTTACAGAATTCAATGTAGCGGCCCGATGCATCGTTGAGCCTGCGAACCTTTCCAAGCTTATCGGAGCTCTTGCATTGGGCCTGCTCATCGATCACCGCCTCAATTTCTTCTTCAATGGCATCGGAGAGTTTTTCGCCATCGCCATTAAAAAATTTAATGCCATTGTCATCAAAAGGATTGTGCGAGGCACTGATCACGATACCCGCTGATAACCTCAGAGCCCGGGTCAGATAGGCCACAGCAGGCGTTGGCATCGGGCCCACCAACAAGACATCGACCCCGGCCGCACTAAACCCAGACTCAAGGGCTGACTCGAGCATATAGCCGGATATCCGGGTATCTTTACCAATCAATACCGTTGGATGAACCCCCGCCGGCTGTGCACGACTCGCCAGGACACGGCCTGCGGCCATCCCCAAACGCAGGACAAACTCCGGTGTAATCGGTGGCAGGCCCACCTTCCCCCGAATGCCATCTGTTCCGAAGTATTTACGCGTCATCTCGCCATTCTAATGCTGCCCAGACACGCAGCGCCTCGGCTGTGGCCCTGACATCATGGACGCGCAGAATCTGTGCGCCTTGGTTGGCGGCCCATAGGGCTGCGGCCACGCTCGCCACGACACGCTCAGTGGGCGCGCTGACGACGCCTTGAGATCCCCCAGAACCGGCAGGAGCTGCGCCAGAACCCGAAGGGCGCTCCATTAATTCTCCGATCATGCGCTTACGCGAGACACCCACTAAGACAGGGTGCCGTGCCGAGATTGCACCCATTGACCGCAGGAGTTCCAGATTGTGGTGGAGTGTTTTTCCAAACCCGAATCCAGGATCTAAAACAATGCGGCCCGGATCAACGCCCTGGGCAATTAATGCATCGCGCTGAGTCTGCAGAAAACCCCAGACCTCATCTACCACATCCTCGTATGTCGGATTGACTTGCATGGTCTGTGGTTCGCCCCGCATGTGCATGACACACAGACCGCACCGGCTATTCGTTGCGAGACGAAATGCACGGGGATCACGAAACCCGTTGATATCGTTAATGATGTCAACGCCAAGCGCGATCGCCGCCTCCATCACCTCAGGCCGGCGCGTATCGATGGAGAGCGGAACACCAGCCTCTAGAAGACCTTCGATCACTGGCAAGACGCGGTCCATCTCCTGTTGCGGACTAATCGGCATTGAACCAGGGCGTGTTGACTCGCCACCGATATCCAGAATATCGGCGCCCTCACCCATGAGTTGCAGGGCGTAGGCGATTGCCTGCTGCGGATCTAAGCTGGGACGAAAGAACGCGCCGCCATCAGAGAACGAATCCGGCGTGACATTCACAATGCCCATGATCAAAGGCTGTCTGGAATACTCGCGTGTGTATCGCCCACAAACAAAAACCGGCGGGATCTCCGCCGGTTTGTTGTTCACCACCATTAGGCCGCCGCCGGTGCCGTGGGCGCTACACCCGTTGGCCCAGGGCCTGAACTGGGCGTATTGCCCGAGCCCGTCTGCTTCGGCGGACGCGGTGGGCGACCCTCAACGATGTCGTTGATTTGATCCGCATCAATCGTTTCCCACTCAAGCAAGGCATTGGCCATCGCATGCATCTTGTCGGCGTTTTCTTCGATGATTCTGCGGGCGACCGCATACTGCTCATCAATAATTCTACGGATCTCGCTGTCTACTTTCTGCATCGTAGATTCAGAGACATGCGTCGTTTTAGTTACGGATCTGCCAAGGAAGACTTCGCCCTCGTTTTCGGCGTAGACCATTGGGCCCAGGATATCCGACATCCCGTAACGCGTCACCATATCTCGAGCAAGCGCAGTGGCGCGCTCAAAATCGTTTGAGGCACCGGTTGTCATTTGATCCATGAATACTTCCTCGGCGATCCGGCCGCCAAACAATACCGAGATGGTGCTGAGCATGCGCAGCTTATCCATGCTGTACCGATCCCCTTCAGGCAGCTGCATTGTGACCCCGAGCGCACGCCCACGGGGAATAATCGTCACCTTGTGAACGGGGTCGGTCTTCGGCAGCATTCGGGCGACCAAGGCATGACCCGACTCGTGATAGGCGGTATTTTTACGCTCTTCCTCGGGCATGACCATGGATTTACGTTCCGCACCCATCATGATTTTGTCTTTTGCTTTTTCAAAATCATTCATTTCCACAACACGGCCGTTTCGACGTGCGGCAAAAAGCGCTGCCTCATTGACGAGGTTGGCGAGATCAGCGCCCGAAAATCCTGGCGTGCCGCGGGCCAGAATATCCGCACGGACATCGCTTGCAATCGGAACCTTACGCATGTGCACATTTAGAATCTGTTCGCGGCCGCGGACATCGGGCAGACTCACCACTACCTGGCGGTCAAAACGCCCTGGTCGTAAGAGCGCGGGATCTAGGACATCGGGCCGGTTGGTTGCGGCAATCACGATCACCCCCTGCGAGGCCTCAAACCCATCCATCTCGACAAGCATCTGATTGAGCGTCTGCTCACGCTCGTCATTTCCGCCACCAAGGCCTGCACCCCGCTGACGGCCAACCGCATCGATCTCATCGATAAAGATAATGCAAGGCGCATTTTTCTTCGCCTGCTCAAACATATCGCGAACCCGTGCGGCGCCCACACCAACGAACATTTCAACGAAATCAGAGCCTGATATCGAGAAAAACGGGACCTTCGCCTCGCCTGCAATCGCTTTCGCGAGCAAGGTCTTACCAGTTCCAGGGGGGCCCACCATCAGCACACCACGCGGGATGTGCCCGCCAAGCTTTTGGAATTTTGAGGGATCGCGAAGGAACTCAACCAGCTCGTGGACATCTTCTTTTGCCTCATCACAGCCCGCAACATCGGCAAAGGTAATGTTGTTATTGTTTTCATCCATCAGCCTGGCTTTTGATTTGCCAAACGAGAATGCCCCGCCTTTGCCGCCACCCTGCATCTGGCGCATAAAAAACACCCAGACACCGATTAGGAGCAGCATTGGGAACCAGGACACAAAAATACTCATGAGCAAGGAGGGCTCTTCCTCAGCCTTCGCAGAGACTCGGACGCCAAACTTCATGAGATCCGAGACCATCCAGAGATCCTGGGGGGTGTTGACGGTGATCTGGCGCTCATCGGAAGTTAGTGCGCGAACGGTGCGGCCCTCTACGGAGGCCGACTTAATCCGGCCCTGTCGGGCCTCTTCCATGAACTGGGAATATGGCATCTCCGGCCCACGCGCCTGACGGTTATCGAACTGCCGAAATACCGTGAACAAGACCAGCGCAATCACCATCCAGATGGCTGCTTTGGGGATCATATTGTTCAAGGCGTTACTCCTTCGTGGGGTACTCGGTTAAAAGACATGGGCATCTCGTTGTTATCGACATCTCACGCCGCAAACGACTCATTAAAAGCGGCGGACTCTCTTGGATTCTATTCCCCAAGGGAAGTTTCCTCAATGCCGGTTCGCCAAGCGGGAAGGGCTTTCTAAGGGTTAAATGGGGTCAACGCCACATTTTCCAAGGGTTTCACACCTTTTTGGAGGGTTTTAGCCGCCGACCAAGCAAAAAGGTCTCTGATGAATGGGCCCTGGAGGCAGGAGGCTTGCGGGCGGCAACCGTGACAAAGTGACGCTTAAAGGTTTCAACAATCTGGCTATAGCCACTGCCATTAAAGGCCTTCACCAATAACGACCCCTGTGGCTTGAGATGCGCTAAAGCAAAGTCAAGGGCGAGCTCGCAGACATGGAGCATACGGGCGGCATCGGCAGATTCGACACCCGACAGGTTGGGAGCCATGTCGGAGACCACCAAGTCGACCCTCTCTGCGCCAAGTCGATCGCCGAGTGCCTTGGCCACGGCCTCCTCTCGGAAATCGCCCTCAAGGAAATCAACATCTGCAATGGGCTCCATTGGCAGAATATCGAGAGCAAAAATCTTGCCGTAGACCCGCTTACCGACATCGCCGTTGCGTTTCACCGACATGATCTCGCGTAACACCTGCGACCAACTCCCCGGGGCACTCCCGAGGTCAACGATCGTCATACCCGGCTTGATCAGGTCATCTTTTTCGTGAATTTCGAGCAGCTTAAAGGCCGCACGAGAACGGTAACCCCGACCCTGCGCCTTACGGACATAAGGGTCTGTAAGGTGCATCTGTAACCACTGAGGGTTGAATTTGTTTTTAGCCGTAGCGAACGTCCAGGATTTCAACCTCTCGTGCACCGCCTGGGGCGTGGACCACAGAGACATCGCCCACCGACTTTCCGATTAATGCCCGCGCTATCGGGCTAGAGATTGAGATCTTGCCCTCTTTTAAATCGGCCTCGTCTTCTCCAACAATCTGATAGACCGATTTTTTATCGCTTTCGATATCCACCACCTCAACGGTCGTACCAAACACGACACGCCCATCGCGCTCAAGCTGAGAGACGTCAATGATCTGCGCGGTTGAAAGCTTGCTTTCAAGCTCTGCGATTCGGCCCTCAATAAACCCTTGGCGCTCTTTTGCAGCATCGTATTCAGCATTCTCAGAGAGATCGCCTTGGGCACGGGCCTCTGCAATCGCGTTGATGACCGAAGGCCGCTCAACGTGTTTTAGGCGTGTGAGCTCTTCTTTTAATCGCTCGGCACCCCGGACGGTTAGCGGCGTGGTGCTCATGGTGATGACCTCATAGTAAGAATCTTTTTGTGCATGGTTTGAACATCAATGACGGTCAGTGTCGCGTCCGCGAGGTGCCGAATTCCTTCCACAGCGGCCCTCGCCCCGGCAATCGTGGTGTAGGTCGTGACTCGGGAGGCCAGGGCGGTTGTTCGGATCGAGCGGGAATCGGTAATTGCCGAACGCTTTTCCTCGACCGTGTTGATAACGAACTGTACATCACCATTTTTGATCATGTCTACCACGTGGGGTCGACCCTCGGTGACTTTGTTGACGGTTGCTGCCGGAATGCCGGATGCCGATATCGCGGCCGCGGTTCCCCGGCTGGCGAGGATCTTAAAGCCCAACTCATGGAGCATTCTTGCAATTTCGACCATTGCAGGTTTGTCACTATTTTTGACACTAATAAACGCGCAGCCTGAGGTCGGCAGTTTCACCCCCGCACCGAGCTGTGACTTCACAAAGGCCTCGGCAAACGACTCCCCTACGCCCATGACCTCGCCGGTCGACTTCATCTCGGGGCCCAGAATGGTGTCAACACCCGGAAACTTCACGAATGGGAATACCGCCTCCTTGACCGAGTAATACGGGGGCGAGATCTCATCGCCAATATTCTGTTGGTCAAGAGAGGAGCCCAGCATCGCGCGCGCGGCGATCTTTGCAAGCGGTAGGCCGGTTGCCTTCGACACATAGGGCACTGTCCGGGATGCGCGGGGATTCACCTCTAAAACGAAGACGTTACCGTTTTGTATGGCGAACTGAACGTTCATTAGTCCCACAACATTTAAGGCCCGCGACATCAATGCCGTCTGCCGCTTTAACTCCTCGATCATAGAGTCGGACAGAGAATAAGGTGGCAGGCTGCAGGCAGAATCGCCAGAGTGAACGCCAGCTTGTTCAATGTGCTCCATCACGCCACCAATAAATACCCGCTTGCCATCAGAGAGGCAGTCGACATCAACCTCTATCGCATCGTTTAAAAAACGATCGAGCAGAACGGGGGAGTCGTTTGAGACCTTTACGGCCTCACGCATGTAGCGCTCGAGATCGCGTTGCTCATGGACAATTTCCATAGCACGGCCGCCAAGAACATAGCTCGGTCGAACCACGAGGGGATAGCCGATTTCCTGGGCAAGACGAATTGCTTCCTCTTCGGTACGCGCAGTTCGGTTCGGGGGCTGACGCAGCTCGAGTTTCATCAAGAGCTTCTGGAATCGTTCGCGATCCTCAGCGATATCGATCGACTCAGGTGAGGTGCCCACGATTGGAACGCCCGCGGCCTCCAAGGCCTTTGCGAGTTTCAAGGGTGTCTGGCCGCCGTACTGAACGATGACCCCAATGGGCTTTTCTTTATCGACAATCTCAAGGACATCCTCAAGCGTGAGCGGCTCAAAATACAGCCGATCGGAAGTGTCGTAATCTGTAGATACTGTTTCCGGGTTGCAGTTGACCATGATGGTCTCAAAGCCATCTTCACGCAGTGCCATTGCCGCATGAACACAGCAGTAATCAAACTCGATCCCCTGGCCAATCCGGTTTGGCCCTCCGCCCAAGACCATCACCTTCTTGTTATTCGTGGGGTTGGACTCACACTCTTCTTCATAGGTTGAGTAGAAATAAGATGTCGCCGTAGAGAATTCTGCAGCGCAGGTATCGACACGCTTATACACAGGCCGAATGTTGAGGCTGTGGCGAAGCTTGCGTACCTCACCCTCAGTCGTGTCGAGCAGATAGGCCAGGCGTCGATCTGAGAATCCCTTACGTTTTAGGTCACGCAAGCTCTCGGTATCAAGATCGGATAGCGTGCATTTATCAAGTGCCAACTCGATATCGATTAACTCTTTAATCTGCACCAAGAACCAGGGATCGATCTTTGTGAGCTGATGGACTTCTTCTACTGAAAAACCACAGGCGAAGGCATCGCCCACGTACCAGATTCTCTCTGGGCCTGGCTCGCCCAATTCCTCTTCGATGCGCTCACGATCAGTGGTCTTCTGATTCATACCATCGACACCGACCTCGAGACCCCGCAACGCCTTCTGAAAAGACTCTTGGAATGTCCGGCCCATCGCCATGACCTCACCCACCGATTTCATCTGGGTGGTGAGATGCGCGTCGGCCGATGGAAACTTCTCAAATGCGAATCGCGGCACCTTCGTCACAACGTAATCGATGGAGGGCTCAAATGAGGCTGGCGTCGCCCCGCCCGTTATATCGTTTTTGAGTTCGTCTAAAGTGTAACCCACCGCAAGTTTGGCGGCGACCTTTGCAATCGGGAACCCGGTTGCTTTCGAGGCGAGCGCGGATGACCGCGATACCCGCGGATTCATTTCGATCACAATCAGCCGGCCGTTTGCTGGATTCACCGCAAACTGAACGTTTGACCCGCCGGTATCCACACCGATCTCGCGCAGAATCGCGATCGATGCATTACGCATTATCTGGTATTCCTTATCGGTGAGCGTCTGCGCAGGCGCCACGGTGATGGAGTCACCCGTATGGATACCCATGGGATCGAGGTTTTCAATCGAGCAGACGATGATGCAGTTATCCGCACGGTCGCGAACGACTTCCATCTCATACTCTTTCCAGCCGATTAACGATTCCTCAATGAGTAACTCCGAGGTGGGCGAGGCCTCGATACCCCGTTTGCAAATCGTTTCGAACTCTTCTGCGTTGTAGGCAATGCCACCGCCAGTTCCACCGAGTGTAAAACTTGGTCGAATGACCAATGGAAAACCGCTGCCCCCGGTGATCTGGCCAATCTGTTTCTGAACCACCCAGGCCTCATCCAGGGTGTGGGCGACACCCGACTTGGCGGAATCAAGACCAATCTTGGTCATGGCCTCTTTAAACTTCAGTCGATCTTCAGCCTTTTCGATCGCTTCTTCTTTGGCACCAATTAACTCGACTCCAAATTTCTCAAGCACGCCCTCGCGATGGAGATCAAGAGCGCAGTTCAGTGCGGTCTGGCCACCCATCGTTGGTAAGAGCGCGTCGGGGCGCTCTTTCTCAATAATCTTCGCCACAACCTGCCAGGTGATGGGCTCGATATAGGTGACATCGGCTGTTTCAGGATCCGTCATGATGGTGGCCGGATTCGAGTTGACCAGCACCACCTTGTAGCCCTCTTCCTTTAGCGCCTTACAGGCCTGGGCGCCAGAGTAATCAAACTCGCAGGCCTGGCCGATTACAATCGGGCCCGCGCCGATGATCAGAATCGTTTTAAGATCACTACGCTTAGGCACGGGAACCCTCTGCCTGCGCCGAAGACGCCCGCATTATGGTGATAAACCGATCGAAGAGAGGTCCGATATCGTGGGGGCCCGGACTTGCCTCGGGGTGCCCCTGGAAACAAAACGCTGGAACATCAGTTCGGGCAAGCCCCTGAATAGACTGATCAAATAACGAGCGATGGGTAACGCGAAGCGTTGCGGGCAGGTCTGTTGGGTCAACGGCGAATCCGTGATTCTGTGAAGTGATAAAGACACGTTTGGTGTCGAGGTCTTGAACGGGATGATTGGCGCCGTGGTGACCGAATTTCATCTTCAATGTCTTTGCCCCCGAGGCCAGCGCCATAATCTGGTGACCCAGACAGATCCCGAAGAGCGGAATTCTTTTTGCCATCGCTGCCTTCGCACAGGCGATGGCATAGTCACAGGGCTCGGGATCGCCTGGGCCGTTCGAGAGAAAGACGCCATCGGGTGCGAGCGCCTCGATTTCGGTAAACGTTGTCTGGGCGGGAACCACCGACACCGCACAACCTCGGTCGACCAACATCCGCAGGATGTTGTGCTTTACACCGAAGTCGAGCGCGACAACATGAAATTTTTTTTCTGTGCTCACCGCAGGGCCACCGGCGCCCTCCTGGCCTAAATGCCAAGACCCCTGCGCCCAACGATAGGCCTTCGGTGTTGTGACGACCTTTGCCAAATCCATTCCTTTTAGACCGGGGAATTTCTTTGCGGCATCAATCGCGCTTTGCGCATTCAGCGATTGGCCGACCTGACCGGCCAACAACGCACCGTTTTGCGCACCTTTTTCACGCAGGATCCGCGTGAGTCTGCGGGTATCAATGCCGGCAATGCCGACGATGCCTGCCGCCTTCAATGCATCGGCGAGATTCTGCTGGGATCGGAAATTCGAGACTACCTGCGGGAGATCGCGGACGACCAGGCCCGCCGCATGAATCGATGTTGATTCGGCATCATCGGAATTCATTCCAACATTACCGATATGCGGGTACGTCAGGGTGACGATCTGGCGACTGTAGCTGGGATCCGTCAGAATCTCTTGGTAGCCTGTCATCGCGGTGTTGAAAACAACTTCCCCTACCGACAAACCGTTGGCACCAATAGACTGCCCTTGAAAGACCGTGCCATCGGCGAGCGCAAGAAGAGCCGGAGCCACGGTCGAAGACTGGCGAAACAACAAGAATTACTCCCGGAATTTTTTCGATTATACGGCTTAACCGCCTGAAGCGAAAATCACGATGGTGGTGATGAAACCACCAAGCCAGGCAAGGGTTCTCGCGCTTGACATATTGGCGAGATAAAAGCCGATGTACAAAACCCGCGCTCCAATAAACAGCAAGGCAAGATCATCAACCTTGCCCGGATCTGCCTTAGTCAACATCGCCACCACTACCGCGATACCAAACCAGGTAAAGGCCTCCCAGCTGTTTTGCTGTGCGCCATTAGCCCTCTGGCGATGACCCTCTTGTTTGGCGAGCCACTCGCGGGGGTGCCGGTTATCAAAATCTGAGGCCCCCCACTTAGCAATTCCCGCACAGACGATTGGAAGCCAGCCTGCGATCAATAGACACCAGAGCGCTGTCGACATTTAAATTTTCTTTCTATCGCGCATGGCCTGCGCAATTGTTCCAAGATCAATATATTCCAACTCTCCGCCGACGGGGACACCCCGGGCGAGCCTTGAAATTCTTCGGGTGGACTCATCAACCAATCCCTTTGAACGGAGCAGTGTTTCGATCGCATGGGCTGTGGCCTCACCCTCGGGTGTGAAGTTGGTCGCAATCACTACCTCCCTGACTTCATCATTCGCAACACGGGCAACTAGCCGATCGAGGTGAATCTCTTTGGGCCCAATACCATCAAGTGGTGAGAGCTTTCCCATCAATACAAAATATAAACCCCGCCAGGCATGGCTCTGTTCAACCGCAAGGAGATCAGAGGGCGACTCGACGACACAGAGTTGCGATGGATCCCGCTCTAGACTTGCGCAGATCTGACAGATTTGCTCTTCGGTAAATGTATTGCACTGACGACAATGTTGGATTGATTGCACCGCATGCAATAGGGACTGGCCAAGCAGTTCCGCACCCGCTCGGTCGTGTTGCAGCAGATGCAGTGCAAGCCGTTGCGCCGTCTTTGGCCCGATTCCAGGGAGCCTGCGGAGTGCCTCGGTTAGCGCATCGAGCGCATGCGGTGTTGCAGGCAGTGTCTTCAACGGTATGGCGTGTTAGAACAGCTTCATGCCGGGCGGTAGGGGCAGGCCTGCCGTTACCGCAGACATCCGCTGCTGTGAGACCTGCTCGGCCTTTGCAGCGGCATCATTAAAGGCTGCAATCATGAGATCCTGTAGCGTCTCGCGATCATCTGCATCGGCAGAGATCAGGCTTGGATCAATGGCCACACTCTTCACAAGGTTCTTGCAGGTCATTGTAATTTTCACTAGACCCGCTCCCGATTGGCCCTCAACAATTTCCTGCTCAAGGCTATCTTGCACCTGCTTCATTTTGTCTTGCATCTGCTGGGCTTGACGCATCAAGCCTGCAATCTGACCCTTCATCATCGTCGTATTCCTTTCGTGGGGAGTGTGGGTTAGCGTTTTACTGGCCGGATACTACCGGGCACGATTTTGCCGCCGAAATCCTGCAAGATCGATTGAACAAGTGGATCCGCGTGAATCTCCGCCTCTGCCTTCGACTGAGCCTTGGCGGCAGCATCGGCGTCCTCTGCTGCCGCTGTGTGTGACTCCGTGTTACCAACCTGCGCATCGATTCTGCAGGGCTTACCAAAGTAGGCCGCCAAGGCGTCCTGGGCCTTCGCAATAATTGCGGCCTCTGTCAGGGCGGGAATCGAAACAAGGAACTTGCAGTTCACAACGCGCCCCGCATCTTCACACCGAACGAGTTGGGCCTGTTGTACGAACTGTCGGGCGAGGCCCGAGACCGCGAGACTTCGAGAAATTGTGGGCCACTGCTCTGTGGTTAATGATGCTGCAGGCCCACCCTCGCTGATGTTCGAGACGCCGGTGGCGACATTCGTGAAAGCGTTAGCGGTCTTCGGCACACTTGAAGCTGCGCTAACGCGAGCGGCAACACGGCCAACGGGATCGGGCTTTGCCGCTGTGGTTGGCTGGAACGCAAACAGACGTAATAACGTCATCTCAAGGCCAGTGCGTTCATCGGGCGCAAGCCCCAGATCACGTCGGCCGAGCACCGTAATCTGATAATTCAACTGCAAGAGCTCTGCGGACATCTTGTCCGCCAAAATAGAGACAGTACCCGTTGGGTCCTCGTTCGACTCAATTTGGAGCGCTGCAAGGGCTGCTGCCTGGTGAAACCATTTGGCCATCTCGGCAAGTACCGCATCGGCCGATGCGCCAGCCGCGAAACACTCCTCCATAGAGTCAAAGGCGGCCTGTGGATTGTGATCCGCAATGTCGCGCAAGAGCTTGGCGAGAAGCTCGCGCTGCACGAGCCCCAGCATCGACTGCACAGCGCTATTGGTGACACGGCCCGAGCCATACGCAATGGCCTGATCCGTGAGCGAGAGGCTATCGCGCACACTGCCTTGGGCAGCGGCTGAAATCCAATGCAAGGCGTCTGACTCGGCCTCAATACCCTCCTGCTCGAGCACCCAGACTAGGTGCGTATGGAGAACATCGGGGGCAACATTCTTTAAGTTAAATTGAAGACAACGTGACAGTACTGTGACCGGAATTTTCTGAGGGTCGGTTGTGGCCAAGAGAAACTTCACATCCGGTGGCGGCTCCTCAAGGGTCTTCAACATTGCATTAAATGCATGGTTCGACAACATGTGGACTTCATCAATCACATAGACTTTGAATCGTCCGGCAGTCGGAGCAAACTGAGCCTGCTCGAGTAATTGCTGGATCTCGCCAACACCACGATTCGATGCGGCATCAATCTCGATGTAATCCACAAAACGGCCCGAATCAATCTGGGTGCAGCTGCTGCAGACACCGCAGGGGTTGGCACTAATTCCTTGATCACAATTAAGAGCCTTCGCAATAATCCGCGCGAGGGTGGTCTTCCCTGTGCCGCGGGTTCCCGTGAGCAGATACGCGTGGTGCAGCCGCTTCGCATCTAGCGCGTGCGATAACGCCTTCACGACATGGTCCTGCCCTACCACCTGGGCAAACTGTTTCGGCCGCCATTTGCGCGCCAAGACGATAGGCGCCGATGCGCCGAACGGATTCGAGTTCTCGCTGGCGGGGTGTTCGTCGGAGGAAAACAGTGCGTTGGTCATCACAAGCAGATTCATTCCTGAAAGGGAGGCGAGCCGGACCCCCGGCACTTGGGAAAATCAGCGTTGGCTGCTTCGTTCCCGACCTGACCAGGTGCACCGAACCCCAATGCGGGGCGGCCCGCCAGCCCCTAGTTTACCCCGCGAATTCACCTGGCGATCTGCTGCGTGCATCAGGAATTCTGCAAATCCTGTTTTGCCCACTCCCCACTTGGAGTTCCCAGATATCACCATGGGCGGTGATGATCTTGGCAGACACCTGCGCCTGTGGCCGAATTCTCTGAAAGACGCTCTGATAAGTGGCCAGCTGCATTGCGTAATCAGCCTGCTCGGTCTCCAACACCTTCCACTTGAAATCAATAATCCACCAACACTCAGGGGAGCAGGCAACCCGCACCACCCGATCAGGCCGCATGAGGGTGCCCTGCTCAGAATCGAGCGGCCACTCTTGCTCTGCATAGGCGAGAAGGCCCGGATCAAAGATCGTCTGTCCGAATTCGGTACTACCAATTCGATCAACAGCCTCCATCACCTCGGCCTCCGATTGCCGCGGCAACGCAAACTCTGCAATTAGGCGTGCGGCCAACTGGGGTTGCAGCCGGGTGCCGAACTCTAACAATCGGTGCAAGGCCTTGCCCTGACGAATAGCCAGCGTCTCTGCAGTGCTTACCGGTGAGTCATCGCGTTCCCGTTTGGGCAGTAGAAGGCCTGGCCAATGAGCGTTTACAGCGGAGACTACCGCGTCATCATGCACGGATGCACTCCCGAAATCCCAGGCGTCGCAGTAGTCCATGATTCGGCCAAACCATGTCTCTGAGAAATCCTTCTTACCCTTTGTCGCGCTAAAGAGCAGTATATTTTTCGCACGCGTTACGCCCACATAGAGAAGGTTGAAATCTTCATCGCGGGATTGCCGCTCCTCCTCGCCCAAGGCTTTGATCACCGCATCGCTAAACGGGTCGCCTGGCTGCCAGGTCGTGAGATGTTGGATTGCATCACGGTTCGTATTCCAATCAAGGAGCCATCGCAGACCCGAATCGGACTTCTCACGATCAAGCAGCCCCGCAAGCACGACAACCTTTGCCTCAAGACCCTTGGCGCCATGCATCGTCGAGAGGGATACCGCATCGATATTCGGCATCACACCAGGGCCTGGCGCATCACGATGACTCACCACAGACCATCGGCCGAGTTCTTGTAGGAATTTCGGCAGGCTTGGCAGCCGGCCCGTATCCAAGTCAAGCGCTAAGGCAATAAAGGATTCAAGGTTCGCGATACATTGCAGACCCCGACCGGCGGCGAATCGCGCGGCCATGCGATCGAAAAGATCATGCTCGTGGACGATACGATCCAAGAGATCGTGCACAGGAAGCCGCGCTGACCAGTCGATCCAACGGCCTAATGTCAGGGCAATCTGCTGCGACTCAGGGGAATGATGAGCTTTTAGTTTTTCAAATAACGACGCGTACGACACCGCGCTGGACTGCCCGACAACAATCTGAGCGAGCGCGGTATCCGAGAGGGCAAATAGGGGGCTCTTTAACGCATGGGCACAATCAATGTCCGACCAAGGAAAGGCGAGAAATCGCAACAAAGCGATGACATCTAAGACTTCAGGTTCGTTAAGTAGACCCCCCGAACGATCACTCACGAAGGCAATTCCCGCCTTCGCTAGCGCAGCCTCATAGGGTTGCATATGGGTTCGTGAGCGCACCAGAATGCGCACATCCGACCACTTTATCTCGGGCCTCTGATGCCGAATCTGGTGCAAGGCGCGGGCGATCTGATCCCCCTCTTGGGACCAATCCTCTGCAATTGGAAGCCTGGCAACAATTCCACGATTCTCCGGAGCAAGGGTCTCGTGTGGGCTGAAGCGGCCCGAATGGGCAAACGCTGGCATCGCCCGGTTTAAGAATTCAACCACCTCTGGGCCGCAACGCCGTGTGCAATGTGTCTGGAGTTTTTCCGCACCAAAATGAGTGCCCAGCCAATCGGTAGCGATTTGAAAAATCTCTGGGTCTGCCCTACGGAAACGATAAATCGATTGCTTGGGGTCGCCAACGAGAAATACCTTTGGCGCCTGCTCCCGGAGATGTGGGTCGGCCTGATCGTACTGCTCTAGCCAGGCTTTTAACATCGCCCACTGGGTTGGGTTGGTATCTTGAAATTCATCAACCAAAATGTGCCGATACCGGGTATCAAGCCGTGCATGAAATGCGGGGGCATGCGGCCCTGCAAGTAACTTCCAAGCCGTTAACTCCAATCCAGAAAAATCAATCTCATGGCTCTGAGCCATGACCTGGTCAAGGCAGCGGCCTAGGGCCTGACCGCAGACCCAGAGGGCCTGTGTTCTCGCCTGCGCTATGCGCTGGTCGGTCTCGTCTAGGAGTTGCTTTAATGCATGACCTAGGGCTGTGACCTCATCGGCAATGCGCGCCGCCTGCGCGCCCCAACGGGGCAGATCAATGGTTTTGCGTACAAATTTATCGTCTCCCCCCTTCAACTGGTGGCGCTTTGGTGGGGTATGGTCGGACTGTTTTTTCGGTTCGATTTTCGTTAGAAATGTCTGACACAGCCGTTCAAGTTCGCATCGTTCCCAGGCCGATAACACAGCATAAAACTCCTCACGCTTGGGCGAATCTTTATAAGCAGACGCCAGAAATGCGGCGCGGGGGGCCTGCTCTGTATAGAAACGTCTGACCGCTGCCTCGTTATCCGGCTGCAGATTCTCGAGCGCCTTCGACGCCTGCTCGGCCCTTAGGTTTAAATGTTTTAGCTGGCCTGAAAATGCTCTCCACTCAACCCGCGACTGGACCCAAGACTCCATCGCCGCCTTTGTTTTGGATTCTCCGATAAGCCCGACAAGCGGCGCATAAGGAACCTGACCGATCGTTTCGGAAAAAAATATCTGCCATGCCTGACGCATCAAATCCCATGGGCGTTGAGATAGCGACATCGTTGCAAGGCCGGCCATCGAGACTGGCGCCATCGCCGCAACCCTGGAATACCAGCTATGAAAGGTTGAGATGGTGGGGGGCTGTGGGTCGGTAAGAAACTCCGCAAACACACGAGGCGCACGCAGCATGCCGGCAGTTAGCGCCTCACCCGTCAGACCCCATGATCTGAGTTTCGCCTCTAACTGCGGTGAGGCCAGTGTTGCCATCTCCTTTAAGTGACTCACTACCCGGGTGCGCATCTCGGCGGCCGCCTTATTGGTAAATGTCAACGCAAGAATCGATCGCGGCGGCGTGCCCTCAAGAATCGCGCGGGCAATCCGAGACGACAACAACCAGGTCTTGCCGCTACCCGCGCAGGCCTCTACGACGACGCTCTTTGAGGTATCGAGTGCCTGCAGGTTCATTGGTCTTGCTCCTCCTCAACCTCAATGTCTTTGAGATCTGTCCGCCTGCACACACCACGCACATTGCAATATTTACAAATCTTCTTGTCTTTCAAAAGGCCTGTGGCCTGAATTGGCTCACCCCTCGCCATTGCCGTGAGCTCAGAGACCACCCGTTGCATCACCTCTTGCGTGATCTCTGGAACTGATCGGCCAACGGCATCGGTGACGGCGATCTCCTCGACTTCCTTACGATTGACACAGACATATGTCGCTTCTTTCACAGCCCGATCGGCCCCAACAATCCATGAATAAAGCGCCAACTGAACATCATCCTGGCCCGTCTTCACGCGCGCGCGAAGCGGGCCGGCTGCGCTGGTTTTAAAATCGATCAGTAGCGACTCGCACGGCATCTCTTCAATACGATCGAGTCGGCCCTTCAGGGTAATGCCCAGGCCGTCAATCCTGCGGACGATGTCTTGCTCGGTGCGCACGGCCGTGTCGGGCCGGTTCGCGAGCCACTTGGCAAGTCCGGGAATCATCGCGCCCGCGTTAGCCCGCAGTCTCGATGCAATGGCCTTGGGCATGGGTAAGTGCACGGCCTTTGTCCGCCTGCCCGCGAAAAACGGTTCTTTCAGTAGACGATCAATTTCTTTGACTAACCAAATCTCCCAATCCTGCGCAGTCTTATCGCGCAGGGTTGCGCCCGCAAGAGCCAGATGCATCAGGGAGCCGATATCCGTAGGCGGGCTTTCCTCTTTAAGGGATTCGATTGGCCGCAGGCCCATTACCGTTTGCAGAGCAAACCGATACGGACAATCAACAAGGTCTTGAATCTCAGAGACGCTCAACTCCGGTGGCAATGTATTGGGCCATTGGAGATCGCAATCACTAATTAAATGAATGGCGCCATCCTTGCGCAGTGGCCGCCTGCCAATCACACTGCTCGCGTCCTGCCGATGGATGGTGGGACCTGATTGAAGGGCGAGTAATTCAACCCAGCTAGAGAATTCAACCGCACTGTCAGGTTTATCTGAGCATGCAATCAGTACAAGCGGCACCGGCGCCCTCCAGACCGACTCAAACTGCGCAAATCGTTGCAGTTCGAGCTCTTCGGGTGGAATCTGCAAACCCATTTCCGCAAACCGTTTTGGTTCAAAGAACTGCGCAACCGGCCTCTCGGGCAGCCGGCCCTCTTGCGCACCCATCACCACCACGGCCTGCGGTAACTGCCATGTGAGAGAGGAGAGTGAACAGACCCGCACCGCTGCCCTGCCCGAGGGCTCAATAAATCGTGCCTGATTTAACTCGGCGTTCAGTAAGGCTCGCCATAAGGCCGCTGTAATAAGGCAGTCATCGCCATGGGTCTGTGCAGCGAGACCTTTTAATGCCGCCAGCACGGTCTGGCCAGCAGAGTCTTGCGCAAGTGGCAACTCGAGCCCGGAGTGTTCGATGCCAACAAGAAGTTGCGTTGCCCATTGGTGGGCGGGTAGCCGTTGCGCGCTGACTTGAGCCTGAAGATGTTGGGCCGAAAACGGTAAGAGCCCAGGGCCAAGGAGATCCTCTAAGCCCACCGACGCAACACGACCAAACCCTCGTAGCGCCGCATCGAGCGCGCGCCGTTGATCCGCATCAAAATTCCAGGTGTCGTTGAGGCCCTGCGCGACAAATGGGGAATGAATCCACTCGAGTACTGTCTGCGTGGTGGCATGCCGAGTTAGCAGATCGTTAAGCCCAACGACTGCAGTTGCTGCGACTGTAGTGTCGAGTGCCCAGCCCGAGCGATCGCTCAAGGCCTCGCCTGCGCGCTCCAATAAAGCGCGAAGCCTGCGAACCGCTTTTCGATCAAGCGCAACAACACCGATATCATCAAGGCCCTGCGCGCGCCACTCGATTATTGTCTGGGCCGCAGCCCAGGCCGACTCTTCAATTGATTGGGCAGCAATTAATATGCGGTTGTCTTGTGGAACATGGACCTCGCGTGTGTGGGCATCATGGGGCGAAAAAAACCAGACCGAAATCTCGTCAAGAGCCACCTTAAACAGTGTCATGGCCATCGCAATTTCTCTTGCCGATGGCGCTCGGCCCAGACAAAACCAGACCGGTGAGGTCTCGGTAAGATGAGCCTTCGCCCAGGCTGCCCGGTCTGTTGGCAACTGGTTGTGGGCTTGTAAATTCCTTAAGGTGCTTACGTCCGAGGCCAGATGCTTTGCCTCATCGCCCGCCTGACCCAGATCGAACGACTCGCCCTCTTGGGCGCTCGCAAGCCACTCCCACCCCTCGAAGATCTCCACCCACTGGCCCGCAAGATCGAGGGCCGCCTTCGGTGCCCCCCCAAGAGAGGCGGCAATCTCCGGATGATCGAAGAGCTGCTGGGCAAGCTGTACGCGCCGCGCAGCCAAACCCCGGGGGGCGGGCGCCCGCCTCGCGCCCACCGCTGTCTCGGCAAGCCTGTCGAAGGCTTGATCTAGGCTTGCACACCACGGGAGTGGCGCGCCCTCGTGCCGACCAGGCCAGCCTGAGCGAGACAGTAGAGACTTCAGGCCCTGGGCGGCAAGCGGCGACTCGACGATCACCACTGGCGCAATCGTCGCCTCCGCCATGGCCGCAGCGACCCGCTCAGCCAAGCGCTCGCCCGGGGGGACGGGATAAAAACGGCACTCTGTTGCTTTTTTTTCCAACTTTAGGGTGTCTTTCCCTCTAGAAAAGGGCGATTCAATGAAAACGTCTTGGGCCTTACGGGCTTTTATGCTATCTTTTCTCGCTAGCAGCTTCAGAGCAGGACAAGATTTAATCAGTCAGATGGCTCAAAGAGTGAGCCCCGGCCAACAAAGTGGCCTATTTTGCAGCCCCACCCGGCCAAATTCACCGAAAAATTCATAACAACACCGTTTCAAGGTTGTGACCGCACATAAATTTTTTTAAAGAGTTCTTCAACCCCGACCGTTCAGGTCTTTTTACACGATCCCACTATGAGCCAATCCGTTTTAACCGTCTCTGATGCGTCTTTCGACGCTGATGTCTTGAAGTCTGATATGCCTGTTTTGGTTGATTTCTGGGCCGAGTGGTGTGGTCCATGCAAGATGATTGGGCCCATCGTGGAAGAGATTGCCGGCGAATATCAAGGAAAACTGAAAGTCGCCAAACTCAATGTCGATGAGAATGCCGCCGTTCCTGCGAAACATGGTGTCCGCGGAATTCCAACCCTGATTCTCTTTAAAAACGGTACGGTTGTTGCCCAGAAAGTTGGTGCCTCGGCAAAGTCCCAGCTCACCGCCTGGATTGACAGCAATCTCTAATTCCAAATTCCCAAGAAGGCGGGCCCGTGCAGCCCGCCGGATTCCCCCTCCTGCACACGCCCTTAGTGACTATCTCCCTTAAAGCACATGCATCTCTCAGAACTTAAAGCACTCCCCGTCACACAGCTCGTCGAACTTGCGATGAGCCTTGAAATCGATAACGCCAGCCGCCTGCGCAAACAAGAGCTGATGTTCGCAATCCTGAAAAAGAAAGCGAAATTAGGCGAACAGATTTTCGGCGATGGCGTTTTGGAAGTCCTGCCTGACGGTTTTGGATTTCTGCGCTCTCCGGAATCCTCTTACCTGGCGAGCACAGACGACATTTACCTCTCGCCTTCCCAGATTCGCAGGTTTAACCTGCACACGGGTGACTCCGTCGAAGGAGAGGTCCGCACCCCGAAGGAGGGCGAACGCTATTTTGCCCTCGTTAAGGTCGACAAGATTAATGGCCAACTGCCCGAGGCCTCAAAGAACAAGATTCTCTTTGAAAACCTAACGCCACTCTTTCCAGATGAACCCCTAAAGCTCGAGCGCGACATGAAGGGCGAGGAAAACATTACTGGCCGGGTGATCGACATGATTTCGCCGATCGGTAAGGGCCAGCGTGGGCTCTTGGTCGCATCACCGAAGAGCGGTAAGACGGTCATGATGCAGCACATCGCCCACGCAATTTCAACGAATTATCCCGAGGTAACACTGATCGTATTACTCATCGATGAGCGGCCAGAAGAGGTCACCGAGATGCAGCGCTCTGTGCGTGGTGAGGTCGTTGCCTCGACATTCGATGAGCCCGCCACCCGTCACGTGCAAGTCGCCGAGATGGTGATTGAAAAAGCAAAACGTTTAGTCGAGCACAAAAAAGATGTGGTGATTCTGCTCGATTCAATTACGCGCTTGGCACGGGCCTACAACACCGTTGTACCGACCTCTGGAAAAGTATTAACCGGCGGTGTCGATGCCAACGCGCTCCATCGGCCAAAACGTTTCTTTGGCGCTGCCCGAAATATTGAAGAAGGCGGCTCACTCACCATTATCGCGACCGCCTTGATTGATACCGGCAGCCGCATGGATGAGGTGATCTATGAAGAGTTTAAAGGTACCGGCAATATGGAGGTCCACCTGGCGCGCCGCCTAGCCGAGAAGCGGGTCTACCCCGCAATCAATATCAATCCGTCAGGCACCCGCCGCGAGGAGCTCTTGATCAAGCCCGATGTCCTCCAGAAGATCTGGATTCTGCGCAAACTCCTCCACGACATGGATGAACTCCAGGCGATGGAGTTTCTCTTAGATAAAATGAAGCAGACCAAGAACAATGCCGAATTCTTCGATATGATGAAACGGTAAAATCGTATATAATTCAACGGCTTAGGCACGTAGCAGGGGGTTCCACGGCGATCTAAAAGTCGATCACGGGTCCACCTACCGGCGACCAGACTCTCAGAGACCACGAGGAAAACATTATGAAAGACGGCATTCACCCCAACTATCGCGAAGTCGTGTTCGTTGATCTATCGAACGATTTCAAGTTCATCACCCGTTCAACAGTTCAGACCAAAGAGACGGTGAAGTGGACCGACGGCAAAGAGTACCCACTCTACAAACTCGATACGAGCTCTGAATCCCACCCCTTTTTCACGGGCAAGCAAAAGCTTGTCGATACCGCGGGACGCGTTGAGAAGTTCCGTCAGAAGTTTGGCGCTAAAACCGGTAAGAGCGCAGAGAAATCTGCATCGAAAGCCTGAGGCTTCTGATTGCGCGCTGTTCATCCGCATTGATATCGTTGCATCGCGATGACCTCGGATAAAAAAGGCAGCCCTCGGGCTGCCTTTTCATTTCTGGATAACACCGTTCGCGCCTCGGCGCCCCTGCCGGGATTAGCCGCGAGTGCGGCGAGCCGGCTGCCGCGTTGGGCATTGATTGGTCTTTTGGTGCTGTACGTTGGCCATGGCCTTTTTGATCGAGTGGCCTGGCGAGGTGACGACTTAATGACCATCGCGCTTGCCCGCTCTACAGTGCAAGAGCTTTTATCCGGAAACCTTGCCGTATTGATTCTGCCTCAGCTGCAAGACCTTGCGTGGAATCAGCAGGGTCCACTCTGGATTCTGATCGTTTCGATTTTTCTTCTGCCCCTGGTTGCATGGGCGGCAATTCAAGGGCTCCCCTTGCCTATTCACCTTCTTGATGATGTTGCCCGCATCCCCGTGGGGCTTACGCTTGTCTTAGGCTTTGTCGCGATCTGGAAAGCCGCAGACCGATACGCCAGACGACGTGAAGCACGACCCCTTGACCCTCTGGGGGTCGGGCCCAAGTCACGAGACTTTGGAGGGACACTGGGCGACTGCGCGCTTTTACTCGCGATCGCCACGCTCGGAGTGATCTACCCATGGCATCAGGCCGGCCCCGCTGCGATCGGATTTCTATTGCAAGGCCTACTGCTCTGGTCTCTTGCCACAGCCCCCGAGACGCCAAAGCGCGCCGCTCAACAGATCCCATGGGTTATCACAGGGGCGCTATTGTCACTGGGCCCCGGCCTCGCGATCGCCTGGCTCATTGCCCTAATAATTGTATTTTCATGGGTGCAGCCCTATCGACTGGTTGCCTCAGAATTTGCTAAGCGTTTTGTTCCGCTGCTCTTGCTGCTGATTGGCCTATGGCTGATGCTGTGTCTCGCAACGCATCCGTTTTCCCGCGTAGGCGCATGGTGGGTGCAGAACCTAGATGACTGGGCGATCAACAGATTTCTCGCCGATCCCGGGGCATGGGCCAGCATTGCACGCTGGTTCAATGAATCGCTCTGGAAGTGGTGGCCGCTTTGGCCGATTGCCGCCTTTGGCATCTGGAGGAACCGGCATGTTCAATGGTCGCGGGCACCGCACTGGGCAGTCCCCATCGTTATCGTGTCCACGCTCACAGTATTGGGTCTGATCGGTCCCTCAGACTGGCGTTTCCATCAACTGATTTCAGTTGCACCGCTAGCGCTCCTGGCTGCGTTTGGATTACTGTCGCTCCCAAGACCCCTAGTGAATCTTGTCGATTGGTTTGCTGTTGCGCTCTTTACGGCATTAGGCATCTTTATCTGGCTCTATTGGACCGCCTTGAATTTCGGATTCCCATCAGCACTTGCTCAGCGGGTAGCGATTCTTGCGCCAGGTGTACAGGGTAATGCCAACCTCTATGAAGTACTCACGGGTGTTTTCGCATCGATGGCCTGGGTGGTATTAGTGATTTGGCGGCTACGTCGGGGCAACCCGAGGCTCTGGCGCCCCGTCGTGCTCAGTGCGGGTGGCCTCACGCTGTTGTGGGTCTTGCTCATGACCCTCTGGCTGCCTGCGATTGATCGTATTCAAGGCCAACAGACCCTTGCCCAATCACTTGAATCTGCATGGATTCAATCAGCACAGACAAAACCAAAGGCGCTGCAAGCGAATACCTCACGATTCTGCGTTCAACTCACCCATGAGAGTCAAACGCTTGATGCAATCGCCATTGCACTGACACACCTGCCCGTTCGTCGTGACCCACAATGCCATTGGCGTTTGGGGTCACGCGTACCGAATGCCAGCGAATTACGGGAATGGAAAACAATATGGCGAAGCAGTGGCGCCGAGGATCGACGGATTCGCGAGCGATTTGTGTTGCTTGAGCGCCAATCCCAGTGACCAAAGCCCATCACGTCTTTGCCTTGGGCTGGCCAATGCTAGTGGGCCAGCTTGCAACACTGGGCAATGGAGTGATCGACACCATCATGGCCGGCCAGCGTTCCGCTGAGGCGCTCGCGATCGTTGGCCTTGGCGCGAGCATCTACATCAGTATTTTCGTGGGCTTTCGTGGTGTACTCACAGGCCTTGCGCCGATCGCAGCGGGCCACTTTGGCGCCGGACGACTCTCAGATATTGGCGATGATGTTGGGCAGGCTGTCTGGGTTGCAGTCATTCTGGCACTTGTTGGAATGCCACTACTGCTCTGGGTTGACCCATGGCTGGCGCTCATTAAACCGGATCCTGCGCTCGAGTCACCACTGGCAGGCTATCTCGCAGTGACTGCGATTGCTCTACCGGCAACACTCCTATTTAGTATTTTCTTCACACTCAATAGTGCAACTTCGCGGCCGGCAGTAACGATGGCGATCAACCTCGGGGCTCTGGCTCTAAAGTGGCCGCTCAATCTTGTCTTTATGGATGGTATTGAGGGGGTCATCGAACCAATGGGTGCCGTTGGCTGCGCCGTTTCGACAGCAATCCTGGCCTGGATCTGCCTGGTGATCGCTGCGGTTATCCTCTTCATCGATCGACGTTACCGCGCCTTTCATATTCGACTGCCCCGCCCCGATAAGAATAAAATCCTTGAGCTCTTTCGTATCGGCCTGCCAATCGGCGTGGGTTACCTGATCGAGGTCACCTCATTTACGCTAATGGCACTACTCATTGGCCGCTTTGGAACCATTGCAAGCGCCAGCCATCAGGTTGCTGCGAATCTGGCCACCCTAATTTTTATGGCGCCTCTTGCCCTATCGAGTGCTACGAGTATTCTGGCAGCCCAGGCCATTGGCGGTGGTGATGAGGCCAAAGCGCGGGCCTGGGTCTTTGCGGGGATGCGTCTGGTCATGACGATTGCGGCCTCGGTGAGCCTGATCTTGCTGGTGTTTAAAACGCCACTTGCCCAGCTCTATGCTGAAAACTCAGAGGTTCAACGCTATGCAGAGACACTGATTATTCTGGCAGCAATCTGCCACCTGCTGGATGCAATGCAGTGCCTACTCTACTCATCACTGCGGGCCTGGCGAATCACCTTTGAACCCATGCTGGTCTATGGGGTGAGCCTCTGGGGTCTTGGTGTCGGTGGTGGATTTTTTCTTGCCACCGAAATCTTTGCTCCGGATGCAGGCGCTGCACGCGGATTCTGGATCGGAAACTTTTTTGGGCTGCTCTTTGCCTGTATTGGCCTATGGCTCTTGCTAAGACGCCGTTTTGTGAATCCAGTGCTCACGATAAAACCGTAGCTCATCAATCGATTCTTGAATGTCTGCAAGGGCCGTGTGGGCACCTCGCTTCTCGAAGCCCTTCATCACCTCCGGATTCCAACGACGGCAGAGCTCTTTGATTGTGCTGACATCAATGTTTCGGTAGTGAAAGAACTGCTCAAGCTGCGGCATATAACGTTGCATGAAACGACGATCCTGATGCACCGTGTTGCCGCACATGGGGATCTTTCCCGACGGGCAATACCCCTTGAGAAAATCGAGCAAGACTAGACTCGCCTCCTCCTCCGTTGTGGTGGAGGCCTTGACTTTATCAATCAGACCCGACTTCCCATGGGTACCCTTATTCCAGGAATCCATTGCATCCAAAATCGAATCCGACTGATGGATCACCATCACGGGGGCAATGGCCAGGGTATTGAGGCCTGGATCAGTAACCACAACTGCCACTTCTAAAATGCGCTCAGTCTCAGGGTTGAGCCCGCTCATTTCCATATCAACCCAGATTAGATTTAATTCATTCATGCAGAAAGCCTCGCATTCGCGCTGAACCCATTGTGTCGCCCGTAATCATCTCACAGGCTATGATCTGCCCATGTCTGAGAAAATCCGAGCCCGTCTGCTAAGCCACCATGGACGTCAGGCGTGGGCTGAGACGGCCGATGGCACAAAGCATCTCTGCGTCTATAAGGGCCGCGACCTTCAGCCCACCGCAAACGATGAGGTGGTACTCGATATCTCTGCACAACCCGCCGTGATTACAGAGATCGCGCCCCGTCGCAACCAACTCCTTCGTAGCGAGTCCCACCGCTCAAAAACCCTTGCGGCAAATATTGATTTTGCGATGATTGTAGTGGCCGGAGCGCCACCCTTTTCAGATGAGTTACTGGCGCGGATGCTCTGCGCGTGTGCGGTTGAGAATATTCCGGGTATTGTTTTGCTCAACAAAACTGATCTCGCTGATGCCACCGCGCAGGCCCGAATGCAGCTCGCCCACTTCGACCGCTGTATTCGTCTAATGGGCTGGCAGGTCTTGGATGCCTGCGCAAGAGTCGAGCATGCCTCAATTGGGAAGCTACGCACACAACTCGAAGACAAGACCACACTCATCATGGGCCAGTCGGGGATGGGTAAAAGCAGCCTCTTAAACGCCATGGTTCCAGGCTTTAATGCCGTTACGCGGGAGATTTCAGAAGCCCTTCAGACGGGTAAACACACCACAACCGCTGGCCAGGTGGTGGGCCTTAGCCCGAGTGCCCGTTTAATCGATACGCCCGGCTTTCAGCTTTTCGGTCTTCACCATTTATCGGAAAGCCAACTGGCTCTCGGGTTTCCCGAGTGGCGCGAGGTTCACGACACGCTGGGTCGCTGCAGATACGCCAACTGCAGACACCTCAATGAGCCCGACTGCACAATTCGAGCCGCTGCAGAATCTGGCAGGGTGTCCGATCGACGGCTACGCCTTTGGCAGAGCCTGATTGCCGCCCGCTAGCCCGACCAGTGTCCCACCGACACTAAGAACATCAGAATCACCCAGAGAATCACTGCCCTCCACACAAGACCCACGGCCGATCGCAACGCGGCCTCATTAGCCTCAGACAGATCAGGAAGATCTTGAGCAAGCGAGGGCCACGGCCCGCCGAGTGCCTCTGTTTCATAGGGCTCATCAACGCGACTCATGGTGGAGTGGGCCTCTGGAACACTCAGTCGCACGCCCATTGCGCCTGCGCCGGCCGATAACAACACACGCTCGGTATCGTTGGCATGCGGCGCAAAACCCGACCGCAGCCGCCACATCAGAATTGAATCTTCAAAGTTACCCACAATCGCAAAGACAATCGCGGTCACTCGGGCAGGAAACCAGTCAACCCAAGAAAATGCACGAACCGCAAACTCCCCAAATGGGGATAGCGGCGCATCGGCTGCCTCACTCATGCGGGCATCGGCCCAGACCCGACGTGCCTCTGCGCTGAGCCGATAGAGCACAGCGCCCGCCGGCCCCGGCAGAATGACAAACCAGAAAATCACACCGAATACATGACGCTGAGCGCCGATCAATGCCAGCCGAATGGATTCGCGGCAGATCGCGGAGACATCGCCCGACTCTGCGGCAACGCGTGTCATGACATCACCACCCGAATGCGCAAGCCATTCCTTTAGCTTTTGACGGGCGTGCTCAATATCGTTGTTCGCAAGGGCCAGCTGAATTTCTGTGAATCGATTACTAAACTGACGAAATCCAATCGTGAGATAGAGCACACCCACTGTCGCAATAAAACCCAGCAAGAAATGCAGGCGAGTTAGCAAGGCCACCACCGCCCAGGTCAACACCGTGCCGCCAATCACCACCGCAAGCCACGTCCAGCGGGCGGAGGCGAGATCACCGGTGTTGGTAGCACGCTCGATTCGCAACAAGGCATTGGCGACCCAGGAGCCCAGACGCGAGTCATCGCGAACGGGCCGAACCTGCTCAAGAAGCATTGCAAAAATAAAGCTAAAGAGTGTCATGAACGCTAGTCTAACGGCTCAAGCCGAAGATGCAATTCAAGCCCATAGAGGGGCCTGCCGAACGATTAGGGGTCATCGCCGCTGTGGATGCTCGAGCGACTGCGACTGCTGATGCCAGGCTGCGTACAAGAAATGGTAGAGATTGCGCAACATCGCCGCGGTCGCACCCCAGATAAAGAACTCACGGCCATCGTGTTCTGGGCTGAAATAGGGCATGGCATAGAACCGAATTCGCTTGCCGGTCGGGCTCTGATCCGCTGTCACTGCACGCACCTGATGATTCGCGGGATTCATGACAAAAGACAGTGGTACCCGAAATAGCTCCTCAACCTCCCGTTGGTCGGGTGTGAAGACGGCTGGCTCAGCAACCCAGCCAATCACAGGGGTGACGCAAAAGCCGGAGGCCGTGATGTAGTTCGGCAGCCTGCCCAACAACCGGACCCGGTCGGGCAGGAGGCCAATTTCCTCATGGGCCTCGCGCAATGCGGTCGTGTCTTCTGATTGATCGAACGCCTCGGCACGCCCGCCGGGAAAACTGATCTGCCCTGCATGGCTCGAGAGCCCCGAGGTGCGACGGGTCAAGAGCACCGAGGGTGCCTGACCAATCAGAGGAATTAAGACTGAGGCCGCAATAGGCGCCTGCTCAGCCAGAGGGCCCTCGGGGCTGCGGCGATCGTGCAAGAGTTCCGGCGACCAATTCGGAAAATTAGGCTCGGTTCTTGCGCGATGAAATAACTTTTCAAGATATTCAAACAACAAAGCCTGCTCGGGGAGAGCAGGCTCTGCGGCTCGGGGCTCAATGGCGGCCCCCTGCGGATCAAAGCCTGCAGGGTTCGCCATGATTACGCCTCGGCGGATTCCCCTGCGGGTTTGCGTGCAGAGAGCTTCTCGCGGATACGTGCCGACTTGCCGGAGCGATCACGCAGGAAGTAGAGCTTTGCACGACGGACGTCGCCACGGCGTTTCACTTCAATACTCGCAATAAGCGGCGAGTAAAGCTGGAACGTACGCTCAACACCTTCGCCCGATGAAATCTTGCGGACAATAAAGGACGAGTTAAGACCACGGTTACGCTTTGCAATCACCACACCCTCGTAGGCCTGGGCACGCTTGCGGTTTCCCTCCACAACACTCACGCTCACCACAACGGTATCGCCCGGCGCGAACTCGGGGATTTTTTTGTTTAAGCGAGCAATTTCGTCTTGCTCAATTTGCTGGATCAGATCCATGATTTCTCCATAAACCATCGTAAGCTCAACACAGGCGCTGCTAGCCCAGAGGATGGGGGTTAACGGTACTGCTATTTTTTTGGCGATTTTTTCGAGTGACTCGATTTGTCGAGCAAATCCGGCCTGAACTTCAAGGTGGCCTCTTGGGCTGCCTGCCTACGCCAATCCGAGATTCTCTCATGGTGGCCGGATAAAAGCACGTCGGGCACCGCCAGGCCATTGAAGATCTCTGGCCGGGTGTAGTGGGGCCAATCCAGCAGTTCTGGGTTCGCGAAGGATTCCTGCTGGGCCGATTGGGCATCCCCAAGGGCGCCGGGAATCTTACGAATCGCCGCATCCAGCACGGCCATGGCCGCGATCTCTCCACCCGAGAGAACAAAATCCCCAAGGCTCCAGAGCTCGTCGACCTCTCGGTCAATAAAACGCTGGTCGACCCCTTCATAGCGACCACAGACCATGGTCCAGCAGGGGCCAGCCACAACCCGATCGATCAGGGCCTGGTTGATAGGCTTGCCCCAGGGGCTCAAGAGAATAACGGGGCCGGGCGAGAGACCCGCCTGAGACTGCCTCAATCTAACGGCGTCGACTGCCTGCGTGAGCGGGCCGGGCATCATGACCATTCCAGGGCCGCCGCCATAGGGTCGATCATCAATAGTCTTATAAGAATCGTGAGCGTAATCGCGCAGGTTGTGCGCGACCAGCTGCGCCAGGCCGCGGTCGATCGCACGGCCGGTGATGCCGTGTCGGGTAATGGCATCGAAGATCTCAGGAAACAGTGTGATCACGTCAAACCGGATCATTCGAACCACTCCGCATTCCAGTCGACACGAATAATTCGATTCGCTCGATCAACATCATCAATGTAGTGGCCCACAAATGGAATCCATCCGGCCACCACCACCAGCCAATCATGCTCCCCATTGGTCTGCATCGCGCTGACTTCACCGAAATCGAATCCTTCGCGATTAACCACGCGACACCCAATAAGATCAGCCCAATAGGCTTCGTCATCGCTTTCTGCGGGAAAACTCGACCGGGATAATCCCACCGACCCCGACCGCAAACGCTCGGCCTGGTCGCGATCATTGACGTCGGCAAGCTGTAGCTTTAACCCCCGAGTCTGAGGGGAACACTCCATGATCAGGCTGTGTAGCCACTGCCCATTTGAAAGACGAACCCAACATTCCTGCGCATCGACAAGCAGAGACTCATCGATTGCGAGACCGGTGACCGACTTTAAGGTGTGGAGTCGAACGGCGCCTTTTAAGCCTATCGGAGCGCCGATTTCTGCAAGTGCGACCCAGTCCGCAGGCGGTGGGTCGCTGGTGGTCGGGAGAAGACTCTTATTCAGTCGTCTTGGAGTAGAACTGTCGCCAGTTCTACGCGGCCTTTTGTGCCGAGAACTCTTTAATTAGGCGTGCCACGCGCGGGCTCACCTGTGCGCCATTACTGCGCCAGTACTCAACACGATCCATCGAGATGCGCAGCTTCTCTTCGTTACCTGCCGCAACGGGATTAAAAAACCCAACGCGCTCAATGAAGTTGCCATCTCGACGGCTGCGCGAATCGGTCGCCACCATGTGGAAATAAGGCCGCTTGTGGGCGCCGCCACGGGCTAAACGAATAATGACCATTAAAGAATCCTTGTGAAATCAGTGGGCCTCAGGCTGAGGCGGAAAACCCACGATTTTAGCACCCGGAGCCCGTTTTATCTAGCCCGCGGCCAGCGCGGCCGTTAATTCAGGGACAACTTGAAACAAATCCCCCACCAACCCGTAATCGGCGACCTGGAAAATCGGCGCCTCGGCGTCTTGGTTAATCGCGACAATTACCTTGGAATCCTTCATGCCGGCTAGGTGCTGGATCGCCCCGGAAATACCCACCGCGATATAC
>Ga0208787_1000020_pt1 | contig 75556 bp, 54 predicted proteins | sample Wag4_2014_7_11_FD_187362 | JGI IMG/M metagenome (GOLD analysis project Ga0208787, IMG submission 187362) | Fresh water microbial communities from Ohio, USA - Utica-2 Time Series HT 2014_7_11 (SPAdes) (version 2) | ecosystem: Environmental > Aquatic > Freshwater > Water tank | place: USA: Ohio...
CGGGTCATCTTTATTTTTGCAAATAACTTCTACACTTGAAACCGAAGGTAATACGGCACCTGAAATGGCATCTCAGAGCGCCATGGATATATTAATTTCAGGTGGTTTAATTGGCATTTTTATCTATGTTGTTTTATTAATCCTATCCATTGTCGCCGTTTATATCTTTTTTGAAAGATACAGCGCAATTAATAGGTCTGAAAAAATAGACCAGCATTTCATGAATAATATAAGATCAAATGTTGCGGCTGGAAATATTGCAGCTGCAAGAGCCTTATGCCAGGCTACTGATTCACCGGTTTCCAGACTTGTTGAAAAGGGATTACAACGTATCGGAAAACCATTAAGAGATATTGATGCTGCTGTTGAAAATGCAGGAAACCTGGAGGTTTTTAGGTTAGAAAAGAATTTATCTTCCCTAGCCAGTATTGCAGGTGCAGCGCCCATGGTGGGATTCTTTGGTACCGTAACTGGTATGATTCTGGCATTTTATAATATGGCTTCTCAAGAAAGCGTTACGCCTTCTTTACTTGCTGGAGGTATCTACCAGGCTTTACTTACTACTGCTTTTGGATTAGCCATCGGCATTTTTGCCTTCGTTGGATATAATTTGTTAGTGTCAAAAGTCGATAAAGTCATTTATATGATGGAAAGAACGACGACAGAATTTATGGATATGTTGCACGAATAATCTAATAGCTTCAAATAGTTTATTATGGCTTTAAAAAAGCGAAACAAGCTTAGTGCTGAATTTAGTATGTCTTCCCTAACGGATATCATATTTCTTTTGCTCATTTTCTTTATGCTTACTTCCACTTTAGTAAAAATTGAAGCGGTCGATTTACCTGAATCTGATTCAAAAACAGTCGCACCTGTTTCTATTGCTGTTATGATTTATCAAACAGGCATTTATAAAATTGAATCTTTGGAAGTGAATGAAGCACAATTAGAAAATGTACTAAGTAATAAATATAAGGAAGCAGGTTCTAACGAAGATTTTACCGATTTATAAAATTGAATCTTTGGAAGTGAATGAAGCACAATTAGAAAATGTACTAACTAATAAATATAAGGAAGCAGGTTCTAACGAAGATTTTACCGTTACGATCGTAGCTGAAAAGGGTACGCCATTTGAAAAAGTAGTCAGAATAATGACTTTAGCTGAAAAAATGAAGGTGAAGGCCATATTAGCTACCCAACCTAAAAAAAGTAAAGTTTAATTATGGCCATTAAGAAAAAATCTAAATTATCAGCTGAATTTAATATGTCTTCTTTGACAGATATTATTTTCCTTTTGTTGATTTTCTTTATGTTGACCTCTTCTATTGTAGCGCCCAATGCCTTAAACCTTAAATTACCTGGAACAAGTCAGAAGAAAGTTACTAAACAGGAAGTTTATGATGAAGTTTTTATTTATAAAACAGGAACTTTTGAGTTGAATGGTAAGGGAAAATCTTTGCCTGAAATTGAAGCTTATTTACAAGGTAAATCTGGGAGTAATCCAAAAGATTTTAGTTTCCTCATTCAACCTGAAAAAGAAACACCAGTGGAACATGTCGTTGCTATTATGGATATGGCATTGAGACTTCATATTAATGGCGTTTTAGCCACAGCTCCAGTAGAATAAGGAATTTATTTTTTGCCTTTAAATATAAATTTATGCAGGCTTTGCATGTCGAAAAGGAAAAGAAAGAAAAAAGAAAGGCAATGTTGCTTAGCTTTTTATTCCATGTAGCAACTATTATCCTGCTAATGCTTCCTTTGTTGAAATATCCAGATCCTCCTCCAGGTCAGGACGGTATCTTGATTGCTTTGGGTAATCCCGATGAAGGCACAGGCCCAATTGAGCCAGGAGGACCGGAAGAACCAACGCCAGTTGAACAAAAGGAAGAACCCAAACCAGAGCCTAAACCTAAGGAAGAAGTTAAACCTAAAGAAAAAGTTAAATCAACTGAACCCCTAGTTTCTGATCAGGAACTGGAAATTAATAGAAAAAAAGCCATAGAGAAAAAAGAAAAAGAGGAAAGAGACTTAAAGGAAAAACAGGAGACGGCAGAAAGAATTAGAATCGCTAAAGAAAGAGAGGAAGCCAAGCAAAAGGAAGAGCAAGAAGCGGCGGAGTTGATTAAAAATATTAAAAAAGGTTCCGGTGGAACTTCTGGTAAATCTGGAAAGGGGGGGCAAGCCAATGGAGATGAAAATGGTAAAGTGGAGGAAGGTATTTCAACAGGAACAGGTATGGTTGGCGGCGGTCTTGGCGGTAGAGGGGTCGTTTCTTCACCAATCTTAAAAGATGATTCTAATAATAGGGGTAGTGTCGTAGTGGCTATTTGTCTGGATAAAGACGGGAACGTTACCGAAGCAAAATTTCAATTGCAAGGCTCTACCATTACATCCGGGAAGTTAAGGGATCTTGCAGTGAGTAATGCTCGTCAATGGCGTTTTAAACCAGGTAATGAAGAGCGACAGTGCGGAATTATTACCTATTCTTTTAAAGTCCAATAATTTATTTCAAATGGCTTTAACCGAAAGGTATGCAGCTACTCTGGATTTCTTATTTTCCAGGTTACCTATGTTTCAACGGGTTGGCTCCATCGCATTTAGAGCAGACCTGACAAATATTCTCAATCTGTTGGCTGGCTTGAACATGGAAATCAATAAGTTTCCGACTATTCATATTGCTGGAACTAATGGTAAAGGTTCTACCGCTCACTTGATAGCCGCTATGCTTACAGCTCAGGGATATAAAACCGGACTTTATATTTCTCCTCATTATGTAGATTTCAGAGAAAGAATCAGAATTAATGGACAGTTGGTTACTAAACAATTCGTCATTGAATTTACAGAAAAAGTAAAACCTCTGCTAGATGAAATTAATCCCTCGTTTTTTGAAATTACATGGGTTATGGCGCTCGCCTGGTTCGAAAAGTCAAAAGTTGATGTGGCAGTCATAGAAACTGGCCTTGGAGGAAGATTGGACAGTACCAATGTAATAACGCCTGTTTTAAGTGTAATTACAAACATCGGTATGGATCATACTGCCTTTTTAGGTGATACACTTCCTAAAATTGCCTCTGAAAAAGCCGGTATTATTAAACCAGGCGTTCCCGTTGTTATTGGTGAAAAGCAAGAGGAAACAACCCCTGTTTTTAGCCATTTTTCGGAAAAAAATAAGGCACCTATTTTTTTTGCCGATGAATACATTGATGTGCAATGTCTCGAAGCTAATCTTCTTTATAATACTTACAAAGTTCATAAAATTGGTAGTAATAATCTGTGGTTCAATTCTTTAAAAGTTAACTTAGCAGGTGGATATCAGTTGAAAAATGTTAGGACAGCGCTTTGTGCCATCGATAAACTAAAGCCATTTTTTAACGTGGAAAATGAAGCTATCGTTGAGGGGTTGTTACACCTGAAACGTCTGACCCGGTTTATGGGGCGATGGCAGAAACTAGGCGAGGATCCGCTTATTATTGCCGATAGTGCTCATAATATGGAGGGTTTAACTCTTGCAATGAATCAATTAAAGGAATTACCAGCAACAACGCTACATTTAGTCATTGGTGTCGTTGCCGATAAAGATATTGCTGGTATGCTCTCCCTTTTGCCTAAATATGCTACGTATTATTTTGCAAGACCTGATTTACCGCGTGGCTTAGATGCTTCCAAACTGAAGGAACAAGCTGATACTTTCGGGTTGAAAGGAAGGTCATATTCTTCTGTAAAAAATGCGCTTAATGCATCAAAAAGAAAGGCAGCTCCATCTGATGTGATTTATGTTGGGGGAAGTACCTTTGTTGTGGCGGAAGTTATTCATTTTTCCTATCCTTAATAAATCCTTAATAATTATCAATGAAATCATTTTTTTCGGTTACCTTTTTCTTCTTCCTCTTATCCCTTTCTGCACAAGAAAAAACCACTTTCCCAGCTTCGTTATTACTCGTTCCAGAGAAATCAAATTTTGAAAAAACCTCGACTTATGCTGATGTAATGTCTTTTTTAAATGCCATTAAACAGCTGAGTCCTTATATTTCCTTGCATTCAATAGGTAAAAGTACATCGGGACTGGATATTCCTATGGCAGTTCTGGCAAATCCTATGATAGCAGATGCAGATCAGGCTAAAGCATCAGGAAAACCAGTAGTTTATATTCAGGCAAATATTCATGCAGGGGAAGTGGAAGGTAAAGAGGTGGCGATGATGTTGATGAGAGATATTTTATTAGGCGATAAAATGGATTTACTCCAAAACCAGATTATCATTTTTGTACCTATTTATAACGTGGACGGAAATGATAAAATGGAAAAAGGATTGAGGGCATCACAGGAAAATAGTCCCTTAGAAACAGGTACAAGGGAAAATGGTCAAGGGCTCGATCTCAATAGAGATGGCGTTAAAATGGAAGCCCCAGAAACCAAAGGTATGATTGCTAATGTATTAAATCTATGGGATCCTCAACTTACGGTCGATTTACATACAACCAATGGAACCTGGCACGGATATTCACTGACTTGGGCGCCTGGTTATTTGTCCTCAGGTGAATCTGGACCTTATAATTACCTGAATGAGGTGATGCTTACTTTAATTACAAAAAATGCAAAAGAAAAATATGACCTTAATTTGGGACCCTTCGGTGATTTTAGTCTAAGGGAGGGATGGCCTTTAAAGAATTTTTATACCTATAATCACCATCCAAGATATATTATAAATCAAATTGGACTCAGAAATAGAATGTCTATTTTAAGTGAGTCTTTTGCACATGAACGATTTTATCAACGTATCCACAGCACTTATCATTTTGTATATGAAATTTTAAATCATTGTAATAATCATGCATCTGAAATTTTAAAAATAAATAAGGAAGCTGAACTAGCAGCAATAGAAAAAGTCAGAAATCAAGCTGGAATGCTTAAAAAAGGAGTCCGTTTTAAAATGGTACCTACCGATAAACCTCTTCAACATTTTAGAACTTACGATTATGAAAAGTTCTTAAAAGTTGATGGCACAACGACTTTATTGAAAACAGGTAAAATAGTTTATTATGATAATATAACCTATTACGCTGCCTTTAAAGATACTGTAAGTGCTTTATTGCCAAGAGGCTACATCCTTCCAGCAGGTTTAGATACTATCGTTGAAATGCTTAGGCGTCAGGGGGTAAAAGTCACCACGCTTGAAAAAAATCAACGTTTTTCAGGAGAATCTTTCTTTATTGAAAAATGGAATAAATCTCCAAGAAAATTTGAAGGACATAATATGGTCTCTGTAGAGGGAAAATTTAATGCAAAAGAAATGAAAGCTCAAAAAGGTGATTATATGGTGGATCTCGCTCAGCCCTTAGCTAATCTTATTTTTTATATGCTTGAACCTCAATCTGATGATGGGCTGCTTACATGGAATTTTTTCGACCAAGTGTTGAAAAGTTCCAATGTGCCTTTCTCGCCCGTTGAATATCCTGTTTTTAAGTATTTTTAAAGATTTATTAAAAAAAGGTTTCGAAGTGTATAAAACACAACGAAACCATTAGTAATAGGGGTTTAAAAGTATTTAAAGAAATGTGTTTTAACTTTAGATTAGCTCAATAATGAGTTGTTCCCATTTCTCAGCACATTGTAGTTCGCCATTTAGCTGTGTATTTCTTTCTTCACTAAAAAGCGCTAATCTGGTCTCTTTTTTATCCTTGGAAATGAAAGAAAGGTCAATCCTTTCTATATATTCCATGCTTTCCCGGGTCGTTTTTATTGTTTTTGTTTCTTTTAATACTTTACAGGAGAAAATAGTGGATAAATCAACGATTTTAACGATAGGATCGCTATTCAAAACGTTTTTATAAAAAAGGATATATTTTTTATTTTTATCCATCCCCAGGAGAAAATCTCCACAAAATTCATGCTCCCCAATGGTAACATTGAAATGAAGCATGCTTTCTTGTAATGAACGCAATAATTTATTTCGTTTGCTAACTTTTACAAGATATATTCTCCAATGATGGTATTACCTATATTCATTTCCATAATAATGATTGTTTAAAATGTAAATTCTTTGCTTTAAAACAATGAATTTTACCAGAAATAATGGAAGGGAAAGAGGAAATGTATTTTCAGCAGGTTGACTAAAATGGTTTTTGAAAAGGTTAGATATTGCTTATATCTGGTATCAAAAAGTCCACCCATTAGATGAATCATCCCCCAATAATCACCAAAATGTTTAAAATAGGTGGGGACGGATAGATTATATTTATTATTTAATGACTTATCGGAAAGGGGAGTGTGATTAAACAGTTTAGAAGAAATGTCAGAAAAAGACTTTTCTTTAGAGAGGGACGGTTTAGAATAATTGGATATTTGTACCTGTGACTGCGTAACAAGAACTACAGCCAAGCAATAAATGAAGGCTAAAATATAAACGCACGCTACAAACTTTTATTCTTTTTTTCACCAAGTAAATATAGGTGTTTATTCATACTTTTAAAAGTAAATAAATTTAGGAAGGTCTGGATTTTAGATTATCTATAATCTTATGAGCTAGTTGCAATGCTTTTACCCCATCATTTAAGGTAACAACGGGTTGTTTATTAAAAAATATGGCTTCTGCGAAGGAACGCAATTCTTCCTTCAATGCATTATGTTGTAATATAATAGGGATTTCAATGTCAGTATTTAAAGATGAAAGGGAGAAAATCTGGCTTTTTTTCTCTAAAAAATCAAGACTTATATAAGCATCAGATTGAAACAAACGCATTTTCCTCATTTTTTTCATCGAAATTCGAGATGAAGTTACATTGGCCACAGCTCCATTAGAAAATTCAATTCTTGCATTGGCAATGTCAGGTGTAGCACTTAAGATAGCCACGCCATTTGCTCTAATATCTGTGATTTCGTAAGGAACAAGTTGCAAAATAAGGTCTAAATCATGTATCATCAAATCTAAAATAACAGAAACATCAGTACCCCGTACATTGAAAGGAGCCAGTCTATGTACTTCGATAAACATCGGATGCAATCCAAGATCTTTGACACTTAACCAGGCGGGATTGAAGCGTTCAATGTGCCCAACCTGAACTATGGGGTAACTCTTTTTATCGTTGAACCAGTTTTTTAAGAATATTGCTTCCTCGAGGGTATCCGTTATGGGTTTCTCAATGAACAAATGTTTCTGATGAGATAAAACCTGTTTTGCATAAAAAAAATGAAAAGAGGTAGGGACAGATAGAATAATGGCCTCAGACGCTTCAATTAAGGAATCTGAATTGTCAAAGAATGTCCATTGAGATAAATCAGACGATGAGGTAGTTATTTGTGGGTCATTATCATAAAATCCAACGACAGTGAACCATTCAGGTAATTCATTAAGTTGTTTTAATATCAACTTCCCTAAATGACCTGCACCAATAACCCCCACTGTAACCATATCCTCAATTATTATTCTCTAAAATACATTAAAACAGCACCCAAAAGGGTGATGAGTACCATTAAAACAGATGCCATTTTAATAGCTAATCTTATGTATTTTGAGAAATCACGAATAGCCTGAGCTTGATTTGGGTATCTGGGGATGACTTCCTTTTCCAGTTTTTCGGGGTGGAATACATCCATAGCATTGAAAGCCACCTTATGTCGAACCAGGATTTGATAGTTATTTAAAACCTTGACACGAAAATAAAAGGATAGGAAAAGCATGCTTAAAAAGAGCAGCGTAATGATGACAAATAGGGTAAGGAATAAACTCATTTATTTAATATCTTTTTCTTTTTTCCAACCTGAACTTAATCCTGCAGCAATTAGAAGGTGTAAAGTCCCAGCCCGCGCATCGGGATTATAAATAAACTGACTTAGACTAAGAAGGGTATGAAAAAGGATGAGTAAAATAATCAGGCCATTTCGCTGGGCACTTCCCGGAATTTCCCGCAGTGCCCAAAAGGAAATGGCTACGGGGAGCATGGCTGCAGAACCATACATAGCTAGCAGCATTTTCGGCGTATTTTCACCATGTAAGGGCTGTAGGGCGGATATAAATTTTATGTATGTTGGGAAAAACCAGCATAATATGGCTATTCCTCCTTCTAAAACGATGGTGGTATAAAGTAATATCTTGACAATTTTCATCGGCTCATTTTCTATTTTCGCGAAGGTAATATGAAGACATCCAAATAACGACAGCTTCGGGTAATCTTTTCATCATTGAATGTAAAAAAGATAAGCCCTTTCCTGGAACAACCAGATTTTTGCCATTTTTGATACCCTTAAGAATATCATTAACTACCGTTTCCGGCGTTACCACCATCCAGTTCTTGAATGTTCTTGATTTTTCCATTCCCGCACGTTCCATGAATCCTGTGTTTACAACGGGTGTTGGACAAACGGCCATTGTACGAACAGCAAACCCTGCTTCTCTTAATTCAAAATCAATTGATCTGGTAAATTGCAAAACAAAACTTTTGGTTGCACCATAAGTTCCTAAACGCGGGTTTGGCTGGAAGGCTGAAATGGAGGAAATGTTTATTATCCAGCCACTATTGCGCTGAATCATTTCTTTCAAAAAAAAACGGGTCAACTGGTAAACATTCAACATGTTTAACTGAAGCATTTTAAATTCACTCTCCTGATCAGTTTCCCAAACATAGCCGTAAGTCCCGAATCCAGCATTATTTACCAGGATATCAGGAACAAAATCGGCATTTAAGGCCGCTTGATATACCGTTAGTGCACTTTCCGGAAGCGTAAGGTCAATTTCAAGCCCAGTAACTTGCAGATTTGGAAAATCTTTTTTGAGTTTTTCTATGGCCAAAGGAAGTAATCCGTCTTCCTTAGCCACTAAAAACAAAGCGTTTCCATCTTTTGCAAATGCCTTGGCAAGTTCAAGTCCAATGCCTTGGGAACCACCGGTAATGAGCATTTTTTTCATGGAAAATCAAGACAATTTGAAGGCAAGAAAAGAAACCAGTTTCTGTTTAAACCCATTGTAAGGAGGATAAATAAAGGATAGGGTTCCAAAATTTCTTTTAACAATACCCCGCTCATTGGAGAAATCAACAAAAGAATGAAATCCCATCGCTTTGCCAATCCCACTGTTATTAACACCACCGAATGGAAGTTCCGGATTTAGATATCCAAGTAAATAATCATTTATTACCGTTCCACCTGAGGAAGTTTTACTAATTATCTCGTTGATGAATGCGTTATTTTTAGAAGCAACATAAAGAGAAAGTGGTTTAGGCTTTTCGTAAATAATTTCTACCACTTCATTTATATCCTTGTATGTCATCATAGGCATAACTGGACCGAAAATTTCTTCCTCCATAATTTTCATATCTTGAGAAACATTTCCAAGCAGGGTAGGGGATATAAATCGTTCTGCTTCATCAAATTCTCCACCGGCAAGTACTTTGGCACCTTTAGAGATTGCATCATCAAATAACGCTTTTATTCTGTTAAAATGCCTGTCATTTATGATCCTGCAATAATCAGGAGAGTTTTTAATTCCTTTATTTTCAGGATTATAAAACGCATTTATACTTTTTTGATAAGCTTTAGTAAACTCTTCAGCGACGCTTTCCTGAACTAATAAATAATCGGGAGCGATGCATGTCTGGCCATTATTAAAGTGTTTTGCCCACACACATTTTTCTGCAGCCTCAGAAATAGGTGCAGATTTTTCAATGATGGCAGGTGACTTTCCACCCAGTTCCAGGGTAACCGAACAAAGGTGCTGGGCAGCTGCGGCCATCACCACTTTTCCAATTTGAGGACTTCCTGTGAAATAAATATGATTAAAAGGCAGGGATAATAATCGGCTTGCCAGGGAGGCATCTCCTTCCAACACAGTAACTTCATCTTGTGGATAAAGTTCTGATAGCATATTATTAATAAAATGTGCCGTGTGAGCAGCGAGTTCTGATGGTTTTAAAAGAACCGTATTTCCAGCGGCTATGGCATAGATTAAGGGTAGAATGGACAGATTAAAGGGATAATTCCATGGAGAAAGGATCAGGCAAACCCCCTTCGATTCGTATTTAATCCATGAAGAAGTTCCAATGAGGGTGATAGGTGTGTCCACTACTTTGTCGGCCATCCAACGTGAAAGATTTTTTTTAACATGAGTTATTTGCTGAATTATAGCACTTATCTCGGAACTCATAACTTCTACTGGATGTTTCTTGAAATCGGCGAATAAAGCGGTTTCCAACGATGTAATATTTGCCGGGTTTCTTAAGTATTCTTCCAGGTTTTTTAATTTTTCGATTCTTTCCTTTGCGGATGTCCGGGAAGTAATGCGAGCCTTCGATTTTAAATTTTGGAAAATTAACGGTAGCTCGTCGGTAGTATTTGTTGAAATAGTCATGTTTTTACAATTTTTTATAAATATATGTCATTTTAAATCATTCCCAAATGATAGGAAGGGCAGATTGGCTCCAGGCATTAAATTTATGGCTAAATAACTGATTTAAACGATGTCTCTTTATTTTTAAGGTTGGCGTTAAAATACCGTTTGATATATCCCAGGGTTCTGATAGAATCACTATAGAAGATATTTTTTCAAAATTCGAGACTTTTTGGTTCACTTCGTTGAGCGTACTTTCCAAACGCTTATTTATATCTTCTTTAGGTAAGGTTTGAGCAAATGCTGATAAATTTATCAGCGCCAATGGCTGAGGAAGCCCAATACCGACGACACAAACCTGTTCAATCAAATCATTGACTGCAAAAGGAAATTCAAGAGTAGCGGGTGAAATAAATTTACCTTTTGCCGATTTAAACGTTTCTGATATCCTTCCGGTAATGTAAAGATAACCCTCATTATCTATTTTTCCCATATCACCGGTATGCAACCAATTATTCTCAATGACCGAACTGGTTAACAAATCATCCTCGAAATAGCCCCTCATTAGCCAGGGAGCTTGCATTAATATTTCCCCGTTTTCTGGGTCTATTTTAAGTTTTACGCCAGGTACAGCTTTACCCACCGTACCATTTTTTTGAATATTTTGTGGCATGAGGGTACAACCTCCGCAGTTCTCAGTCATTGCATAAACCTCCTGAATTGGAATGTCCAGTTTGTCAAAAAAAACTTTTAAACTATCTGAAGCTGGAGCAGCGCCGGTAAGTCTGATTTTAGCATTGGAAAGACCTAAGTTTTTCTTGAGCAAATATTTTAATAAACCACCCAGAAAAGGAATTTTCACCAGGTTAAAAAGCAATGGTTCCGGAATCTTAGATACTATACCCATTCTAAATTTTGTCCATATTCTTGGAACAGCCATAAAAACAGTTGGCTGAGTCTGTTTCAGATTATAAAGAAAAGTTTGAAGGGACTCACCAAAGGAAATACTTCCGCCGGTGTGTATCGCTGCAGCGGCAACAATAAGTCTCTCTGCAATATGATTTAAAGGTAAATAGGAAAAAAAGCGATGATATTTTGTATCAGCGAGACCTAAAAAATTGGTTTCTTTTTCTAATTGCATGAGCGTAGCGGGACCATCGAAATCGATCTTAACCCCTTTGGGTTTACCTGTTGTCCCCGATGTAAAAAGAATGGTCCAGATATCATTTAAAGCAGGGACGGGGTTACCCATCAAGGGCTGATATCTATTTATCAAAACGTCCCATTTTAAGCCATTGGATACTAAACTATTACCTGTATAATGAGGAAATGAAATGATTGGCAGATCTTTAGGCACCCCCAGTTGCTGGTTTTCCCAATCATCTAATTTTCCTACAAAAAGAAGTTTTATTCTACCAGCTTCAATAACTTCTGATAATTGATCAGCTGTTTGATTCGGATAAAATGGTACGGAAATCAGACCCGACATCATCAACGCAAGATCGGATATAATCCAGTGGTAACAATTTTTAGAAAGTATACCTACGTTATCGCCAGGTATCAAGCCCATGTCAAGGAGCGCAGCGGCCATCCTCCGTGCCTGAGATCCCGTTTCTTTCCAACTTATATCCTTCCATTTTTTACCTTCGGGTTGACGAAGAAATATACGATTAGGTTGTAACTCTTCCCATTCATAAAAATATTCCAGTAAGGATAAATTGTTTGTGTCAAGGGTCGTATTTTCCATTTAATCTATAAAAAACTGGGCATTTAGGGTTTGAAATGAGATTACAGCAAATAAGGGCTACCGTGTAAATGTTGTCCTCCGTCCAAGTAAATTGTGTCACCAGTCAGATAGTCTGAAGCTTGTGTACTTAAAAAAAGAGTTAGGGATGCTACTTCGTCCACTCGTCCCAATCTCTTGGCGGGAATGGTTTCTGCCAGGCCATGTAACATTTGTGGTGGATAGTTGTCCAGTCCAGATGATAAAATGATCCCAGGGGCAATGGCGTTTATTTGTATATTATACTTACTCCATTCTACGGCTAGCGATTTAGTTAGATTATCAACACCAGCTCTCGCGGCGCCGGTATGAACCATTCCAGGAAATCCTCTGTATATGTTTACGATAATAGTAACAATTTTCCCTTCTTTTTGAGGTATAAAAAATTGATTTGCCATGGTCTGGGTCATAAACCAGGTGCCATTTAAATTATTATTAATGACAGCGAGCCAGCCCTTTTCACTAATATCTTCTGCGGGAGAGAGGAATTGGCCACCCGCATTATTAATTAAAATATCTAATCGACCAGTTTTTTCTTTAATGAAATTTGCTAAATCTAAGATTTGTGCTGTTTCTCTAATATCTGTCGTTTTCTCAAAACAAGGACCAAGTAAGCTTAATACCTCTATGGCTTCCTTTAATTTGGCTTCTTTTCGACCACAAATAAACACGGTTGCTCCTGCTTTTAGAAACTGAGCGGCAATTTCTTTACCAATACCCGTGCCACCACCTGTCACTAAAACAGATTTATTTTTAAACAAATCATCTCTGAAAATCATACCATTTCAAATTTATTTTTTCTTAATTCTTTTTTTAATTTATTCATAAAAGATTGATAATGCACTTCTATGGTGTGTCTTTTTGCCGAAAGGAATTCTTTTGAAATGTCATTCGCATCCTTTTCTGCTAATGATTTTACATCACCCTCGGGTTTCCATTTTTTTAATATGTACTTCGCTGCTAATTTAGCCTGATAATCACTTAAAGGCCATACAGCGCCTTGTGGTTGAAATAAACCTATGAAAATCAGATTTTTATATTCAGGGTGAAACATTCTTAAATATAAAGGCACTTTATCTCCCTCTTCCCACTGAATTAACTGTTTATTAAAAAAGGGGAAACTAATTTTATAGCCTGTTGCTGCTATAATGATATCAAAATTTTCATGTTTCCCATCCTGAAAATAAACTTCTTTATTTTCAATTTTTTTGATTCCAGTCCTTGGAGTAACCTTTCCATGTCTTATTTTATATAATAGCTCAGAATTTAGGGTTGGATGAACCTTAGTCACTGCAAAATCTGGTTCTGGAAGTCCGTAATCTTTATACCGCCCAACCTGAATAAAAACTGCTAATCGCCTGAGAGGATTGGATAAAAACGTGGGCAGCCAGGCCATTCCCTTATTAAAAGTATCAGTAGGTTTTCCAAGAAAAAATTTGGGAATTATATATTGAGGATTTCTAACAGAAATAGCGGTGTATTCAGCAACCCGACTTATTTCAACCGCACAGTCACATCCTGAATTTCCCGCTCCAACCACTAAGACTTTTTTTCCTGAAAACGGTTTATTTGTCTTGTAAAGGTGGGAATGTATTAATTCCCCTTTAAAAGAGGTGAGTTCCTCGGGAATTCTAGGTTTAGAATGATGACCATTAGCAATGAGCAGGTAATCAAACGTTTTAATCTCGCCATTACTTAAAGTGAGTTCCCAAGCATCATTTTCCAGGACTTTAGCCTCCATTACCCGCGTATTAAATTGAATGTGTGGGAATAAATTAAAATGGGTAGCATAATCATGAAAATAACGCCAAACTTGTTGGTGTGATGGGTAGTCCGGATAACTTTCAGGCATAGGGAAATCCTCAAAGGAGGACATCGTTTTCGAACTTATTATGTGGGTGGTTTCACATACACTGGAATGAGATTCCTTTTCAGAAAAAAGCCAGTTACCTCCAATTTGATCATTTTGTTCAAAACAGATGACTTCGCCAACATCAGCTTGAATCATATTTTTTAAGGTCGTAAGTCCTGAACAACCAGCCCCAATGATGGCAATAGATGGTTTATTTGGGTATTCTTTGCTTGACATTGAAATTTACTTGCTTTTATCCGCTCTCATAAATATGGTAAAAATTATCTAAAAAAGAAAGGCTTTTTACATTCTGACACATTTTTATTACTTTTAATTTTCACAAACCTTATTTTAATATTATGAAGCAACTATTTATCTCATTTCTATTGTCCCTTACTTTTTTATGTGGGTTAGCAGGCCAAAAAGTACCTTTATCGTATTATTTGCCTGAAATAGAATATCAAGCAAATATTCCTACGCCAGAAGCATTTTTTGGTTTTCAGGTGGGTGACTGGCATCTTTCACATGACCAGCTTTTGTCCTACCTCAAGCACATTTCTTCGCTTTCTTCTAAAGCGAAATGGGTTGAACATGGCAGGACGTATGAAGGAAGACCTTTGATTCATTTGGTTATTACCTCAGAGGAGAATCACAAAAATTTGGAAGCTCTTCGTTTAAAACACGTGGCTAATACTAATCCAGAGCAATCTGCAAAGCTAAATCTGGAGGAAGTTCCGCTCGTTTTCTATTTGGGTAATTCTATACATGGTAATGAAGCCAGTGGATTCAATGCCGGGCCATTGGTAGCCTATTATATGCTGGCAGGTAAAAGTCAGTCTATTGATAAATTCCTTGAAAAATGTATCCTCATTTTCGACCCAAGTTTAAATCCAGATGGTGCTCAACGCTTTTCTACTTGGGCAAATATGCATAAAAATGTAAATTTAACGGGCGATAATCAAGACAGGGAATACAATGAAACCTGGCCTGGGGGTCGTTCTAACCATTATTGGTTCGACTTGAATAGAGATTGGTTGTCCATGGCTCACCCGGAAAGTAGGGGTAGAATTTCTATTTTCCATCACTGGAAACCTAATGTTTTAACGGACCATCATGAAATGGGCACCAATGCTACCTTTTTCTTTATGCCCGGTGTGCCTAGTAGGGTAAATCCCAATACGCCAAAGAAAAATCAACAGCTTACAGCTAAAATTGGTCAATACCATGTGAAGGCATTAGATAAAATTGGTTCCCTATATTATTCAGAGGAAGGGTATGACGATTTTTACTATGGAAAAGGTTCTACTTTTCCAGATGCTAACGGTTGCGTAGGTATATTATTTGAACAGGCAAGTTCAAGAGGACACTTGCAACAAACGGAAAATGGACCTCTTGCTTTTTCCTTTACTATAAGAAATCAAGTAGTTACCGCGCTTTCTTCCTTGGAAGCTGCATCTGATTTGCGCATTGAGTTGTTAGAGCATCAACGGGAATTTTTCCAAAATGCAAAAAAGGAGGCAGCAGCAGATACGAGAAAGGCCATAGTTTTTGGTGATAAATTTGATCCTGCCAGAGTAAATCATTTTATTGAAATATTGAGAAGGCAGCAAATTAAAGTTCATCATCTTGCTAAACCTGTGGCCGTTGATGGTAAATTGTTCGAGCCTTTTTCCTCTTTCATTATTCCAATGGAACAGGATCAATATAAGCTGATATTAGGTGCTTTTCAAGTGTTAAACCAATTTGAAGATAGTATTTTTTATGATATCTCTACCTGGACTTTACCTCATGCATTTAATCTTGCTTACCAGTATTTGCCGAAAGCTGGCTTTGATAATGCCTTGTTTGGTAAGGAAATCGTCGGATTAACCCCGGATATGAATCCTCTGCCCGCAGTATCAATGTCTCAGTATGCCTATTTGATGGAATGGGATAATTATTATGCTCCCAAAGCTTTGTATCATATTCAGAAAGCAGGCATCAGAACAAAAGTATTTAGAGAGGGGATGACCCTGGGAGATAAAAAATATCAACCGGGAACTATTATGATTCCCGTTCAAAACCAGGTATTATCTCCGGAAAAAATACATGCTGTCATTGCTGAAGCATCAAATGCCAGTAAGGTGACTATTGAAGCAGTAAGTACCGGTTTTACCATGAAGGGAAATGATTTGGGAAGTAATGGTTTGACAACCTTGGAAATGCCTAAAGTTGCTATCATCGTTGGGGAGGGAACTACCTCTTCTACCGTAGGAGAGGTTTGGCATCTTCTGGATCAAAGATATGGCATGGTCGTGAACAAATTAGAGGTAAACCGGCTGTCAAGGTCTGATTTATCCAGGTATAATGTCATCGTATTAGGAGGGGGTTCTTACCTGGCGCTAGGTACTGCTGGTGCGGCACAAATAAAGGAATTTGTCCAGGGCGGAGGTACCGTAGTAGGTATCCAAAATGCTATAAATTGGTTGAAAAGCCAAAATTTAGTTTCTGTTACTTACCGTGAAGTTCCTGACGGAGAAAAAAAACGCAGACCTTATGGCGCTATGACAGACGATTTGTTTTCCCTTGAAATTCCAGGTACTATTTTCGAAGCAGATTTAGATATTTCTCATCCTCTTGGATTTGGCTACAGACAAAGTAAAATACCTGTTTTTAGAGATGGTGATTTATTACTTGAGCCTTCAAAAAACCTCTATGCAACGCCATTGGTTTATACGCAAAATCCATTGTTAAGTGGCTATTTACCAAGAAAATACAATGGTAAAATGGGAGGTACTGCAGGCATTATTGTAGGAAGTGCAGGTACTGGAAAAATAATTATGATGGCTGATAATCCAAATTTCAGAGAACATTGGTTTGGGACAAATAAGTTATTTGCTAACGCCATTTTCTTCCCTAAAGCTATAAATGGCATGGGAACAGAATCGGCTCCCCGCACAGGAAACGAATAATAGATATTCAAAATTAAAATGGAAGGGGGCTGTCTAAAAAGATAGCCCCTTTTTTATATCAATAAAAATGTGACCCCAAAGGGGTCAGGCTATTATAAAAAATCGGTTCCAGAAGGGTCGCAAGTTTATAGAATGTGCCGCCAGGTTTCAATGTGAAATTTACCTACTTACACTTGGTTTGAATCAGGATTCTCAGGATTAGAGAGGACGTCTTTGGTTTGGGTGTAAGGGTGATTCGTAGAGGGTTACTTTGTCATTGTTTTGAATCAGGATTTTCAGGATTTTGAGGATTGCAGAGGACGTCTTCGGTTTTAAATAAAAGGTTATTCGTTGAGGATTACTTCTTATCCTCCTTTTCGCCGCTGCGTTACGCATCGGCGAGGGGCTTTGAAATGAAAGCACCGTTTAGTATTAACCTTCCCTCCTAATCCGGAGACCTTATAGTTAATCCTATGAATCCTGAAAATCCTGATTCAAACAATTGGCTGCTGCACGCATAATTTCCACCCTAGAATGGGTGTATAGTATTAGTATAAAGGCACCTCTCGCGAGTTCCAGATGTATTTTCTTTCTCCTGAAATCGAATGGCTAGCAACATTTCGCAATGGTAGTCGCCTTTTCAGGACTTGTTGGCTTCAGAGTCCCCTTTTTATATTTTGTAAGCCGCGGCGTATCTTGCAATGTACTTTCCTAATATATCAAATTCAAGATTTACGGAATTGCCTTCCTGTAACATATTAAAGCTCGTATTTTCAAAAGTGTAGGGAATAATGGCTACTTGAAAAGTATTTGAGGTAGGATTTATAACCGTTAAACTCACCCCGTTGATGCAAACTGAGCCTTTATCAACCAATAAATGTTTGTTCTCTTCGGGAAAGTTGAAAGTGAAAATCCATGAACCATCTTTATCCAGTACACTATTTACCACGCCGACGGTATCTACGTGCCCTTGTACCAAATGACCGTCAAATCGCGATAAACCAGACATGGCTCTTTCTAAATTGATAGATTCACCAATTTTCAAAGCACCCAGATTGCTTCTTAACAACGTTTCATCGATAGCCGTAACGTGGTGTTTACCATTTTCAATGGCAGTGACGGTAAGGCAAACGCCATTGTGAGCAAGACTTTGATCTACTTTTAATTCATTGGATATTGCAGAGGAAATGATAAACTCTTTATTAGAGCTAATCAGCTTGATTTCCTCTACAATGCCCATGGTTTCTATAATACCTGTAAACATAAATTTCTTAATCGTTTCCGTTTTGTAATTCAATATATCCGCTCAAGGTTCCACCAAATGGAACCAAACCATCGGTCCCATTTTCAAAAACCTTACAAACGTAGTAATAAGTACCTGAGGGTAATTTTTGACCTTGTAGCTGATTGCCATTCCAGTTAATAGCTGGATCAGTTGTTTGAAAAACAAGTTGACCCCATCTGTTGAATACCTTAAAATCGACTGAAGCTATAAAACATGATTTTCTTGGTTTAAAAAAGTCATTATTGCCGTCATCATTAGGCGTAAACGCGTTGGGAAGGTCATAAACAGGGCAATTAGCTGAACAAACCTGGCTGCTTGGCTTACTTTCATTACCATTATTATCAAAAGCTGTCAACCGGTAACAACCAGCAAGCCCATTTTTTGGTGCATGTCTGGTGGAACTTACATTGGCTCCTGTAATTGTTTTTACCTTTTCCTCTGGTTTTCCAACACCAGCTGAATAATAAAGGTAATAGCCAGCAATATCTGTATCATTACAACCCTGTGATTTAGTCCAGTTTAACTCATTACCCGTTGAGGCGATTTCATCGCAATCGGGATAATTTCCCGTTTCGCAAAAATTATTTACTTTTAAAACTGGTGGACAAGGAGGAACATTGTCCCTGGGTGTAACACATATTTCCTGAGAAAAATTAGTTATCGGGTCTGGTAAACCAGATACGCCGTAGGTACCCCAACTTTTAATCAAATAACAATAGGATTTTCCATTTGTCAGATTTCCATCGGTGAACGTTTTTAGATTTGTAAATCCTATAGAATCAAAAACTCCAGCATTATTCTTTCTGTAAATGGTAAATCCATAATTTTCCCACGTTGTTTGAAAATTCCAACTCAGTAAAGAAGATTTATCTGATCCTGAACCAGTTAAGAATACAGATGAGGTAGGATTTGTAGTGCCCTGAACACGATTATTTGGACCAGTTACCAGGGTTATCTTATATGAATAGGCATTTTTCTCAGTATCCACTGAAGCATCCTCAAAACAAGTGTCCCTCAAGGTAGAAAAGGACAAAGCAGGGGTGCTTCTCCAGATTTCACTAAAAGTCGCTGGATTATTACCTGTCCCTCTGGTTAAAACAAAAGTGTAAGGCGGAGGATTATTAATGGTGTCTAAAACGTCGGCTTTTGGTCTGATCCAGCAAATTTTCATTAGCCCACTTACTGCCGTTTTTTTAACATTTACCTCAATTGGCAGGGGTAAATCCCTTCCAAGTTGAATACATATTTCTTCTGAGGGTAAACTTTCTACCAGGTTGTAAGCATATCGGCCATTAGGTGTCGTTCTTGCAAATTCTGCAAGAATTCTATAGCAATAAGTTTTACCTGATTCGATAGCTTTATCCTCATAAACATATCGATTATTTTGTATATTAATGATACTAAAATCTGTTAATTGTGTATAACCTTTACCAGCAAGACCAGGTTGACAAGTATCTAGAGGAAACTGGCTGGTATTTACTTTTCTCCATACAGTAAATCCTCTGAAATAATTTCCACCAACGGTATCACAAGCGTAGGGTTTACCCCAGCTTAAAAGAATAGATTGTGGATTACTTTTTACCTGGAGGTCTTTTGGTGGAGGCCCTACCACTTTTATCCTCACCGTTTTTAGAATAGCCAGACCAGATGAATCGGGAAAAAAGTTGTCTTGGGCTTTGAAGACGACGGAGTAATATTGTTCTGAAATATGTTCACAGGAGGTTTTCCAGGTGAACACTTTAGTTACTGGATCTGGTTCAAAGAAACGACCAGGTGGAAGAAAAGAGGCAGGACTAGGCTGAACTACAAAAGGTCCTCCCAAGGCAGTAAGTTTTACTCTTTGATTTGTTTCAGTTAAGGGTGCAGTTGCAGTTACCTCAAAACGCAAGGTTTCTCCCGCAATGACGCAAATTTCATCAAATGGAACTTTAATTTCAGGAGGGAGATTATCGCAATTCTTTATAAGTATTTGCATGTCCCTGATGATGGTATCAATAGGGAAACCATCGCGGTATTCTACAATAATAATGGACAAGTTATATTCCCCGGCACGCTGTGGGGCGTCCCATACAATATCGCCGGTAACAGCATTGAGTGTCAAATTATTTTTGGGCCCCGGGCTTATATTACTGGGGAAAATATAATTTGGTACTGCTAAACCTACATCCTGAAGAGGAACAGAAAAATGATAAGATAAACTATCTCCGTCACTATCATAAGCATTTGGATTATGTATGAATTTCTGACCTACACAACCTATATCAATAGGAGGTTGTAAAAGCACAGGCGTGTTGTTACAACCCTGGAATTGAGGATTTGGAAAAGAGTAAGTGGTCTGGATGTGAAATCTGATCTGTTCTGAATTGGGATAATTTACATTTAAAATACCACCATTTCTGTTGGGGTCTGTGGTTGAAATCACATAAGTGCCTCTTGACGGAAAGGTATGATATGCAATATAAATATTCCTTTTTGTGTCATTTTCAAGAGGTTCTCCTTTAGGAACGCTACCGCCGCCATTAGAACGTCCTACTTTTTCACATTTTCCGTCACCCCAGCAAATGAAAAGTGTATCTCTGTCTGCCTGTATACTACTGGTCTTAGTATAGGTGATAATAGTAGCTTTTATGGTAAGACTGGAAGTACAATCACCTACTTGTGAAATAGAAATTTCTCCTGCTCTATTATGAGTAGCATATATGTTAGGAATAAAAGTAACAAAAAGGACAAGAAAAAAAATACCCTTTTGAAGGACATTATTCCGAAAGTCTGACTGAAAAAAACAGGTGAATTTATTCGCCATCGTTCTATTATTATGCTTTTACTCCAATATACAAGTTTATTGGTTAACGTCGATTATTTTTTTATGTAAATAGAAAAATGAATGCTTTAGTTCAATATTTGATTATTCTCCGAAGCTATTTAAACATTTATGCAGAGAATCTCGCCAATGAGGAATATCTATTTCAAAAATATGCTTGAAATGGGACTTGTCCATAACACTAAATGGTGGACGCGGTGCAGGTAATGGAAAAGCAGTAGTCCTAACGGGAGTGATCTTAGTCGAATGCCCACGAAATTGCATAATAGTCAGCGCAAAATCATACCAGCTGCATATACCCTCATTCGAGTAATTAAATATACCTTTTGTTTCTTTTGCTTTTCCGCTCTCTATTATGGTCAATAGCATGTTTGCAAGGTCACAGACCCATGTTGGAGAACCTATCTGATCAAAAACAACGTTTATTTCGTCTCTTTCCCTTCCTAATCGATCCATCGTTTTTACAAAGTTTTTACCATAATTACCATAAACCCATGAAGTGCGGAAAATTAAATAATCTGAGCTGTTTTGTGTTACAGCCTCTTCTCCTGCTAATTTAGATCGGGCATAAACACCTTTAGGTTGGGGTAAATCCTTTTCAGTGAAAGGTGTGTTTTGTAAACTATGATAAACATAATCAGATGAAATGTAGATAAACTTCGTATTTTTTAAGGATAAAAAATTTGCCAAATGCTTAACTGACAAGGCATTTATCTGAAAACATGTTTTAACTTCCTTTTCAGCTTGATCTACCGCTGTGTAAGCCGCAGCATGGATATAATAATCATACTGGGTTTCTGATAATTCTTTAGGCCACTCAATTTCTTCACCCTTTGTACCAATTTGAGCTAAATCGAGTTGGTCTCTATCCAGAAAATCAATCTTAAGATCTTTAAACAGAAGGGAAGCTTCTCGTAAAGCTTTTCCTAACTGTCCGTTTGACCCGCTCACTAAGACTGATTTTCTCATGAGATAAATTGTATTTCAGAAGGGGAATGATTCCCGAGAAGAGGTAGCAAAGTATCCTTTTCCGACAAAATAAGCTGCGAGACGTCAAATCCCCAGTTGATTTTCAATTGCGGGTCATTATATCTTAGGCCAGCTTCCGCTTTTTTAGAATAATAAGTATCGCATTTATATAAAATATCAGCGGTAGCACTCAGGGTTAAAAATCCATGGGCAAAACCTTTGGGAATAAACAATTGCCTGTGATTATCTTCACTCAGAACTACACTGTATGACATGCCGAAGAAGGGTGAATTTTCTCTTACGTCAACAGCTACATCTAAAATTTCTCCCCGTAATACGCGAATTAATTTAGATTGAGCGAATTCACCCGTCTGATAATGTAAACCACGAAGGACACCCTGAGTAGATCTGGATTGATTGTCTTGAACAAAAGCACTAAGAATTCCTTGTTTTTTTAAAAAATCATCGCGAAAAGCTTCAAAGAAATACCCTCTTTCGTCTGGATAAACGGTGGGTTCGAAAAGCAAAAGTCCGGCAATAGGCGTTTCAAAACACTTCATAATCTAAAAAGGACATCCTTATTTTTGTCTAAATAATATGTGAATGGGAACTCCTGTAAAATTAAAATGCTTACGCATTTGGTTTTCGAGAAAACTCCGGTAATGGTCTTTAATATGAGTAGGGTGGTTACAGAAAAATACGAAAGAAGGGTTCCTAGTAGGCAACTGAGTAATATATTTTATTTTAATATATTTACCTCTATGTGCTGGAGGGGGCATATTTTCTATAATCGGCAGAAGGGTATCATTTAACTCCGAGGTCTTTATCTTACGGGACCTGTTTTCATAGACAGACAAGGCGGCTTCAAGCCCTTGAAAAATTCTTACTTTTTCGGTGGCAGAAATGAAAAGGATAGGAACGTCAGTAAAAGGAGCAATTCTTTCACGGATTTCTTTTTCCAAATCACGTGAAGTATTCGTCTCTTTATTAATTAAATCCCATTTATTGATTAGGATGACAATACCTTTTTGTCTTTTTTGAGCCAGGGAAAAGATATTAACATCTTGTGATTCCATTCCTAAAGTGGCGTCAACCAATAAGATACAAACATCACATTCTTCCATTGCTTTAATAGCGCGCATCACCGAATAAAACTCCAGGTCTTCGTGTACCTTTCCCTTTTTCCTTATACCTGCGGTGTCGATAAGAATAAATTCCTTACCAAATTTTTTGTAATGACTATCAATAGCATCGCGAGTAGTGCCGGCAATTTCGGTCACAATATTTCTATCTTCTCCCAAAAAAGCATTGGTCAGGGAAGATTTTCCTGCATTGGGCTGACCGACAATAGCAAAACGGGGAATTTCATCGGTAGGTGCTTCTTCTTCATGAATATGCTCCACCACGGCATCTAAAATTTCACCCGTTCCTGATCCTGTAATGGAAGAAAGGAAGAATACATTTTCGAAACCGAGAGCATAAAATTCATTAGCCTCTAATAAACGGGTACCGTTATCGACTTTATTAATGGCCAGGAAAACAGGTTTGTCTGTTCTACGCAACATATCAGCCACCTCATCATCAAGGTCAGTTATACCAGTAGTTACGTCAACCATAAAAATAATGGCTGCTGCTTCATCGATAGCAATTTTCACTTGAGTTCTGATTGCCGATTCAAAAACATCTTGGGAATGTTTAACAAAGCCACCAGTATCAACGACGGTAAAATTCTTACCGTTCCAATAACTTGGTCCATATTGCCTGTCTCTGGTTACACCTGAAACGTTATCAATAATGGCTTTTCTCTCACCAATTAAACGATTGTATAGGGTTGATTTTCCTACATTGGGTCGGCCAACAATGGCCACTATATTATTCATGTTTGACTTTTCAAAAACTAAATGAAAGGGTAAAAATACATGTTCTACCCCAATTATCCTTCATATCCGAACTGCTTTAATGAGTGTTCATCATCGCGCCAGTTCTCTCTTATTTTCACAAATAGTTCTAAATACACCTTTGAGTCTAAAAACTTTTCAATATCCATACGAGATGCCTCGCCCAGTGCCTTCAGAGAACTTCCTCCCCGACCAATTAAAATAGGTTTTTGGCTTTTTCGGGAAGCAAAAATGGTGGCTTGAATCATTACAATGGGTTTTCCCGAGGTTGTAACGTCTTCTTTGAATGATTCAACACGAACTTCCACGGAATAGGGTATTTCTTGTTTGTATTGAAGTAAAATTTTCTCTCGAATAATCTCTGCCACAAAAAACCGCTCATTTCTATCGGTGAGCTGATCAGCGGGGTAATATTCAGGGCCTTCAGGAAGATTATCCTTGATAAAGGTCAGTAAATCTTCCGTTTGGGTTTGCCTGAGGGCTGAAACGGCGAAAAAGTAAGCATTGGGAAATATATTTCTCTTCCGCTCTATCCATCCTAAAATTTCATCCCGAGTAAGTAAATCTATTTTATTTAATACTAAGACTAAGGGGATTTCTAATGTATTTAATGATTCGTGTAATGCCTCCAAACTGTTGTCTGGTTCCGAAAACTCTGATACCCAAACTAATAAATCAGCATCCTCAAAACTTCCCCGCACAGAACTGTTCATTGTTTTTTGCATCCTGTAGGCTGGATTATCAATGAAACCAGGGGTGTCAGAAAAAATGAGTTGGAATTTTTCACCACTTAAAATGCCTAATATTCTATGTCTAGTTGTTTGTGGTTTAGGGGTGATAATAGACATTTTTTCTCCCACTAAGGCATTCATTAGTGTTGATTTACCCACATTGGGTTTACCAATAATATTTACAAAACCGCTTTTAAACATTTTGCAAAGGTAATCATTCGAATAACTTTAAACCTACATTGAGGGTAAAGATTTTATGGAACCTTCAATTCGCTCCTCCAATAATTTGAAAATATAGGGTGGTTTAAATATTCGCCAGTTAAAAGTATTGTAATCGGAACCCATAAAAAACAGGTTATGGATGCGCGCATCTTTGAAATCGTTGTAAACATGTTTCGGCAAATTCAATAAAGCTACCCATCCTCCTTCTTCAGAAACATCTTCAATCCATTCCTGATAATAATCGTCGTCGCCACTATGAAAGGTTAAAATATTTTCTCCTATGAGTATGAAGTGTACAATACCCATAGCCAACATTTTATCGATAACAGTTCTTTTTAACGTTTGACAATCTTCCTCGATACAATCATTCCATTCACCTAAAAATTCAATGATTGTAAATTTTTCATCGTAATCAACCCATAAAATTTTAATGTATAAAGTTTCAGAGCCAATATCATCCCATTGGGGATGTATAAGGTAATTGTAAATTTTATTTTCAAAATAAAATTCATTATAAGTTGTGTTAAAAAAAGGCGACCTTTCGTCTTTCGATGCAGAGTAATCGTCAATCCACTTGAAAAAAGGCTCAATATCATGCATATCCCAATGAATTAAGTAATTGAAAATCCCAATGTTTTCCTAAAAATGATAAAAGTTATAATCACCGGACCTGAATCTACAGGAAAATCAACGCTGGCTAAAAATCTATCTAACTACCTTGGTGAACCTTTTGTTCCGGAATATGCCCGTTATTTTTTACCTGCTTTAAAAGAACCTTATACGGCATCGCACTTAATGGAAATAGCACGTGGTCAAATTTTCTGGCATAAATTATATGCGTCAAATAATAAGAAAATACTAATTTGTGATACTGGCGTGGAAGCAATAGATATTTGGTTTCAATATCGGTTTGGTGCCATTGATGCCCAGATACGGGAACTTTTCACAGCAGATGAAGATTGTTTTTATTTATTATGTAAACCCGATATTCCATGGGAGGAAGATCCTTTACGGGAAACACCGCACCAAAGACCACGGATATTTGATTCTTTTGAATCTTTACTCAATCAGTTTAAAAAAAAGTACTATATCGTTGAAGGTCAAAAAGAAGAGGATAGGTTGCTTTGTGCTTTAGATCATTTAAACAAAATATTGGCCTGATTATTTTTTTAATCCTGTTTTTTTATACATTTGCAACTTCTCATTTGGGGTGCTACCATTTTGGTACGCTGAGATTATACCCATTGAACCTGGCCGGGTAATTCCGGAAAGGAAAATGAGCATCGTTCGCGGTGCATGCTGAACGAACTTTCCGAACCCCGATGGATCGTTATTTTTAATTTTAATGCTTTATTAAAAATGAAGATTCTATTTTCTATTTACCTGACATTAGGTTTTTCCCTTTATTTGTTTTCCCAAAGTACTATCGCCGGAAATATTAAAGATGAAAATGGAAATCCTATGGAAGGAGTGTCTATCTCTTTAGATAATACCTCATTTGGCGTTGCATCTAATGGCAAAGGCGATTTTTTACTCGACAAAATCCCTTTTGGTGATTACACGATAGTGATATCTGCTATCGGGTACACTACCTATAAAGAAAAATTGAACTTGACTGAAAAGCAGGTAAATCTTAGGGTAATACTATCTCCTGAAAGCTATTTGCTTAATGAAATTGGCATAGTTAGTACTCGCGCTACCAACGAAACACCGATAGCATTTCAGTCCATTTCAACAGAAGATATTAAAGATCATAATCAAGGTCAGGATCTGCCTTATCTTCTGCGATTTACCCCATCTCTGGTAGTTAATTCCGATGCAGGTATCGGTATTGGCTATACTGGCATGAGAATCAGAGGCGCTGATATAACCAGGATCAATGTGACACTTAATGGGATTCCAGTGAATGATGCGGAATCTCATGGGGTCTTCTGGGTGAATATGCCTGATTTGGCAAGCTCTATCTCTGATTTGCAAATACAAAGGGGAGTGGGTACTTCTACGAATGGCAGTGGCGCATTTGGTGCCTCTATTCATTTGAATACCAACATAAGTAGTGGAAAAGCTTACGCTTCTTCTCAGCAATCTTTTGGCTCCTTTAATTCCTGGAAGAGAAATCTTAAATTGGGTACCGGAAATATTGGTAATGGTTTTTCATTTGATGCGAGATTGTCGAAAATTTCTTCGGACGGATACATTGACAGGGCCAATGCAGATTTAAATAGTTTTTCCTTGTTTGGAACATGGAAACAAAAGAATTCCGTGATGAGGTTCTCTATTATTGACGGCCGCGAAAGAACTTATCAGGCATGGAATGGGGTTCCGCTCTCCTTAGAAGCTGACTGGAATACAAGGACCTTTAATTCTGCAGGGGCAGAAAGACAGGGTTCTCCTCATCCCGATGAGATTGATAACTATCGCCAAACCCATTACCAATGGCATTACGATAGATTATGGTCATCGAAATTTACTTCCAATATCGCTTTACATTATACAAAGGGCAGGGGCTATTTTGAACAATTTCGAAGCAATCAAAATGCATCCGATTATTCTTTTTCCCTTCCTAAGGGTATAGATCCCACCACTGATATTGATGTTATCCGTCGTCGTTGGCTTGATAATGATTTCTATGGTGGCATTTTCTCGGTTACTTATAAAGACGCTAAAATTCAATCTGTTTTTGGAGGCGCCGTGCATAATTATGAAGGTCAACATTTTGGAGAACTCACCTGGGCATCCATAGCTGGCAGTACATTTCCTGACCACCGCTACTACGATAATTTGGCAACTAAATTTGAGGCAAATGCTTACTGGAAAAATAATGTAGAGATTTTGCCCAATGTTTCTGCCTGGACTGACCTTCAACTGCGACACATTAATTATCAATTCGAGGGATTTAATGATGCTGGAACACGTATCCCTTCCGTTGAAAAATTAACTTTTTTTAATCCCAAAGCAGGTTTGTTTTGGGAATTTAAACCAAATTATAATCTGTTTCTCTCCTACGCTATCGCTAACAGAGAACCAAATAGAGACGATTATGTGGATAATTTAAAGTCGTCCAGACCAAAATCTGAAAATTTACAAGACATAGAATTGGGTTTTCGTGCCTCAAATAAGTCCTTTCAATGGGAAGTAAATGGCTTTTACATGAAATATAAAAACCTACTGGTACAAACTGGAAGGCTAAATGATGTAGGCGCTTACATTAGGGAAAATATGCCTGATGCTTATCGTATTGGGGTAGAATGGCAAGCCGGCTGGCAAATAAACGCTGTTCTTGAAATAAAATCTAATCTGGCAGTAAGTGCGAATAAAATAGATTCTTACACCGCTTTTATCGACGATTATGATGAAAATTGGGAATGGCAGGGACAGGTGGCTTTACCATTTACCGGAACAGATATTGCCTTTTCACCAGGATTAATTGCAGCAGCCGAGGTTAAATGGTCCCCTTTATCTCATCTCCCTTTCTTTTTGGAAAATCCATTGGATGTTATCTGGAATGCTAAATACGTAAGTCGCCAGTATTTAGATAATACGGGAAATGAACAAAATGTAATTCCATCTTTTTTTATTAATGATGCCGCACTAAGGTTTCAGATGAAAAAGAATATAACCATTTCTGGAAATATTTTTAATGTGTTAAACAATCGTTATTTTAGCAATGGCTGGGTTTACAGTAGTTTCCTGAATGGTGAATTGCAAAGTGATATTGGAGTTTATCCACAAGCAGGAAGACATTTTTTCGTTGGGTTTGAATTTGGATTTTAGGTTAAAAATTTACCGTAAATCCAAATCTGAAGGTGAATGGGGAGATGTAGTAAAGTGAAGATTCTGGCGTCTGTAGGTTGTACAAGGCAACAATCTCAAATCGGGTGTTGCCTTGTCCACTGCTATAACCACCACCGACATATACATTATTTTGTTGCAACCTGTCGGTGTATAATTTTGGACCATCGGCAGAAACAAAAGCTTGATTGGCTATTTCGTATTCTGCATGAGCAAATATAGCAGAGATGACTTTTACCCGGGTGAAAACACCTACCCCCCAATTTATGGGCGTAATTTTGTTAATGAAAGCACGCCCAGAATACCTTGAGGCAAGAAAACTAACTCTAGGTCCCACGCTCCATCGGGGTAAAATTTTGTATCCAACCATTGGACTCGCACCAAGTTGTAGCACGTTTAAGCCGGATTGTCCTGAAAATCCTATATTTAATCCCCCGCCATACCAGATTTTTGTGGAAACTACATTGGGTTCTTTCGTAGGCTGTTTTTGATACTTTAAACCAGAACTAGCCTGTGCGCTTACATCCGATAATTTTAAAACAATAATTATTCCAATAAATAAACATTTTTTAGCATTCATGTTGTCTTGGTTTACTTTTCTTTTAGTCGTTGATTAAGTCTAATTCCAAAAAAGACTGTAATTTACACCTTCAATTGAAAAAACAGAAAGGAATAAATTTTATGGTCTGTCGTTATTATCCCATGTCACAATTATTATCCCATGTCACAATATTAATGCAATGAGACATTATTTAGTTTTATTGTTCACCATCTCGTTTTTTTTTAGTGTTAAGGCTCAAAACTGCGGTTTTCAAGGGCCCAAACCTATTTATTTTGACTCCACTTTTTCTTACGATATCAATGTATTTGATTATGTAAAAGATGATTTATCGGGAGGTCAAAAAATAGATAGCATAACTTTGCGCTTTATCTCTCCTGAATTATCAAAACTTTCTATTTCGCTCATTTCTCCTAAGGGTGATACTGTTTTTTTATTAGGACCAGGGAATGATTATGTTGAGAATGATATTTTGGGTGGAATTTATAGATTGACTTTTATTCCAACCATTATGTCAACGGATACTTTTCGATGGCAAAATGATTTTCCTGGCATTCAACCCCATGGGGTGTATTTTCCCTTCAAGAATGACTTGCAGGGTTTTACAGGAAAGGTGAACGGTATTTGGAAATTGCTTGTTAGTACAAAAGGTGCTGAAAATGAAATCATTGGCGATTTAAATTCCATTCGGGATGTTAATATCCATTTTGCTTTTGACGATGGGGATAATTGCTGTAAAGCCAATGCTGGAGAACTCAAAGATACCATAATCAACGCTTGTGCCGGTAACACTGAACTTGTCACTTTGCCTGATCCTGTATATGCCCGCATAACCGACATACCCGATACCACTTTATATGGTTACGGTTATATGATTTATAGAAATGATACCGTTTTTGATGTGTCGTCCAATAGAGATCTTAGAAATCTTCCTCCAGGAAATTATAAAGCAAAGGGTTTTTCTTTTATTAAAGATTCTATCTCCATTTTCAAATCTTTCATTGGTAAAAAGACCTCTGCTGAGGTTAGGGTTATTTTACAAAATCCACTGACTAAAAAGGATACCTGTGGCGCGCTCTCAACTGGTGAGTACGCCTTTAATCTTACGCCTACTAGCTGTGTTAAAAAGTTAACCTGGATTCTTCCAAAAGGGGATAGCATTTTTTTTGATGGAAAATTCCTCACAAAAGAAGGCGTTTATAAGCAGGTAATTCCTAAAATAGGAGCCTGTGATAGCGTAACGGAACTAAATATTAAATATATAGATTTAAGATGTCCAAAAGGAACATTTCAGGTGGGGGATTCTACTTTTAGAAAGGAAGGTACTTTTTTAGTTAAACTGAAGGCTATATCTGGTTGTGATAGTTTGGTGAATTTGAAACTTAAATATTATGGAAGAGATCTTAAAATTATTTTGCCTGAAGAATTGACCTGTGTTAGAAATGCTGTTTCCATCGATGTAAGAGGAACTAAGTCAGATATTTACAAGACTACCTTTGAATGGAATAAATTAGATCCTTCTATTGGCATCCCTATAGTTGTGGGAACTAACCCATTATTAACTGTTTCTGAGGCTGGTTTTTATCAATTGAATATTATTTATGATGATGTATTGACATGCCGTGACACCATATTACAGGTGATTGAAAACAAAGCTATTCCTCAAATAACGAAAGGTACCATATTGCCTTACACTTGTAAAGTGGATTCTGTTATTATGGGCGGTACCTTAACGTCTGAGGGAGTCGAATTCAGTTATTTATGGTCAACCTTGGATGGGAAGCTGGGGTTAAAGAAAAATGAAAAATTTGCCTTCGCCTTATCTCCTGGAAATTATAAGTTTAAGGTCTCAAATATTATAAATGGATGTCGTGACAGCACAGATATTAATATTCAAGCCGATACCTTAAGACCAGTTGCTTTGGGCGGAGGAGATAAATTTTTGACTTGTGCAACCAATACAGTGATCATTGGAAGTGCTCTTTCAGACGGAGGTAGCGGTTTTATTGCCAGATGGACGATTCTTCAGGCAAATAATCTCTCTTTTTTCTCCCAACCCACCAAAAAAACCCAAACCTTAACTTCTCCAGGTGTTTTTAAGTATAATGTGGAAAACACCAGAAATGGTTGTAAAGATAGCGTTACCGTAACGGTGGCAATGGACACACTGCTTCCAACCATCATTTTACCTCTTTCTGATACATTGAATTGTGTAACGGGTAATACTACATTGAAACTTTCAGTGAGCAGTCTGAACAGGATTAGGTTCAGCTGGAAAGGAGAACAGGGCGGAATGATAGGAGCTGAATCTACTTTGTTGCAACCAACCATTAAAAATGCCGGCATTTATAAGTTCTCCTTGCTTGATACTATCAATGGTTGTAGCAGGGAAACGGCCATTTCCATAACGGAAGATTGTACTCCAAAACTTTTTTCCAACAAAGCAGATTCAATTAATTGTGTTAGGGATATAGTAAATTATACGGCAGGAATAAAAAATCCGAATGCTGTTACCTCATATAGATGGAGTCCTTTTCCAGGAAATAATTGTTTGCTAAGTGGTCAGGGTACAACAGATATAAGCTTAAATTGTCCAGGGGTGTATCGTTTAATTGCCACGAATACAGTGTTTAATTCTTCAGATACGTTGTTGGTTGAAATTATTGAAGATAAACTGAAACCTACGGTGGTTATATTAAAACCTGATACCATTACCTGTAACGAAAAGGTAATAAAAGTAGATGGTTCCGGTTCTTCCTCTGGCAGTATCTTTAAATACGTTTGGTTAAATGCCAATGGAGATACAGTAACTACTTTACCCTCTTTTAATACCATAAAACCAGAGTTATATTCCTTAGAAATTACTAATAAACAAAATGGTTGTTTTGCTACAGGGCAGGTAAATGTTTTTCAGGATGAAGCGTTGCCCGTTATCAGGTTTTTTAAGACAACTTATCCGTGTAATCAGGATTCTTTTGCTTATGCACCTCAGGTAATCCCTGTAAATCCAAGGTTTACCTATAAGTGGAGTGGAACAGGAATTTATAAAAATGCAGATAGCTTACAAGTCTGGATAAACAAACCTGGGAAATATTTCCTGGAAATTACCGATCCCTCACAAAATTGTATAGTTATTGATTCTGTTCAGGTTGACGATCAGCCTTGTCCTCCTTGTTTGAAATTGATTGGAACGCCTGATACTTTAACTTGTTCCCGAAGAGAAACAACCCTTCAAGTTGATTTGTGCAGACCCTGCCTGAACTGTGATATTAGGTGGACAGGACCTGGTATTCTTCCGGGGGGTGATTTTAGAAATCAACGGGTGGATAAGCCAGGAACTTATACACTAAGAGGATTGGCTGCTAATGGATTAGAGACTATCCTTGAGGTTATGGTAATAGGAGATTTAGTACCACCGCCAACAAAAGATCCCGAGATATATATTTTGAATTGTTTGATTGATACAGTCACTTTATCAGCACCTGTTTTAAGACCAGACACCAATTTTCAATACAGGTGGTTACCTCCTGTAGGTCAAAATATTCCGGTGTTAAACGACTTCAATCTGGTAGCAACTTCTGCAGGATTATATCAGATATATATTACAAATAAACGTAATGCATGTGTTAATTTTGCAGAGATTTTAGTCCGTGTGGATAGGAATAAACCAATAGCCAATGCGGGGGCCGATAAATTATTGACTTGTGCGCAAACTCAGTTTAATTTGGATGGTTCTGCCTCAGCAAACGATAGAAATAGGTTTAGTTATAATTGGGAAGGTAAGTATGGAGGTCGTGTTCTCGGTGGTAAGAGTACGCTTAATCCATTCATAACCGAGTCTGGTTCTTATTTTCTTACCGTAACAGATGGAGTTAATGGTTGTTCTGCAGTTGATAGTATGGTGGTTTTGAAGGATAATAATTTACCGGTGGTTCCTTCTTTCAATGATTCAACTTTGCTTTGTAAAAAAAGAACATTGACTTATTTAGGGAAATTACCATCTTCTACAGGATTTACCGGAAAGTGGTGTGAGTTGGATACTTTAGGAAATAGAACCAATTGTAGCAGCGATTTAAGAAAGGAGTTTTCTGCAGGAGGGCTTTATCGTTTTGAGGTACAAAACACTTTGACGGGATGCGTAAATGGTATAAGTGTTCTTATAAAAGAAGATTTCAATAGTCCGGCTGTTGATTATCCTTCCTTGGATACCTTAAGGTGTAATAAGCCTATCATTCAACTAAAGCCAACACTGTTTGGGGATACCTTGAATTATACTTTTAACTGGATAGCCAATAGTGGCAGATCAATGATAGAAAGGACAAATATTTCACCTCGTTTATTCAGAGAAGATATTTATAGAGTGCAGATTACAGAAAAGAATAATGGGTGTACCAGAACAGATACTATTTTTATAAAAGCAGATTTGAATCAACCCTCAGTCAATGCGGGAAAGGATACGTTACTCACCTGTCTACATCCAGCTATAAAATTGCAAGGGATAGCGAAGCCTAATTCTGCGTCGGGGTTAATTTCCTATAAGTGGTACTCTGAAAACAGTGCTATAAAGTCAGGAGCATTAACAGCAAATGCCTCTGTAGATAAAACTGGTCTTTTTTGGTTACTGGTAGAAGATTCGGGGAACTTTTGTCAGGCAGTAGATATTGTTCAGGTGGGGGATGGATTTAGTAAACCAAAAGTAAATTTGAATTTAGCGGAGGGACTTACCTTAAGTTGCAAGAAGGACGCAATTCGATTGGATGCAACCCCTTCGGTAAGTGCTTATAACTTTCCATTAGGATTTTTATGGAAAGAAAAAGTAGGGGGAAAAATTAGTTCTGTGCCCGATATGGCAGCTGTAAGTGTTACTCAAACAGGAATTTATGAAGTAAAAGTTACAGATCTTGTAACAGGTTGTGAATCGTTGTTACCTCTGGAGGTCATTGGAGATTTTGTTAAACCTGGATTTAAACTCATAGATACGGTAGCTCTCTCCTGTCGTGTTAAAGAGGTTTGGATGGCTCCCACAGCTATTTTCCCAAGTTCTGCTTTGTTTAAATGGATTCCCCCTTTGGATTTAAAGCCTGTAGTAAATGGAAATCAACTCTTAGCCAGGGAAGTGGGTTTGTATAAGTTGGAATTAACGCGTCCTGACAATGGTTGCTCATTTACCGATTCTGTATTTGTTTATTATGATAACAGACCAATAGGATTGAAAGTAGAGGTACCCCAAACGCTGAATTGTTCCAGAACACAAACGTTGGTAACTGTAAAGGTTCCTTCCAATCAGACATATAGATATTTGTGGTCAACTCCAAATGGTGAAATATTTGGTTCTCCCAATGGTTCTTCCACTTTGGCCAGAAAGGAAGGAAATTATAATGTAGTGGTTGAGGAGGTTTCTTCAGGTTGTACAGAGGAGGCGTTGGTTCGGGTTATTTATTATGCTCCTGTTATTGATTCAGTTCAGTATGATATAATACCTCCTGGTTGTATTGGCGGACCTAAAGGGGAATTGAAAATCAATAAAATTTATGGAGGAACGCCGCCTTTTTCTAGTTATTTAAGTAATTCAGGTTCATTACAGCGACTTGAGTTAACCTCTGCCGGGCCCCAAATTCTAATCTTAATTGATTCACTTGGATGTAAAAAGGAGTTTCCCTTTTTAGTTCCCGAGCCTGTAATTCCAACGGTTGCTCTTGGAAATGATACAGTTATAGTAGCTGGGGACAGCTTGATATTAGGGGCAAATATTCCGATTGTTCCCGGTGCAAATTATCGTTGGAATCCCTCATTAAATCAATTAAATGTAAAATCTCCTTTTATTCAAGTAGCACCAGTTAATACCACTGTTTATAGGCTTGAAGTGATTTCTTCCAATGGTTGTAAAGCAACCGACGTAATTAATGTGAGAGTTACTCAAGATATTGAAGTTTTTATTCCAAATGTTTTTTCACCAAATGGAGACGGAGTAAATGATTTTTTCACCATTTTTGCCTCAGAAATAATAACAGAAATTTCTTCCTTGAGAATTTTCAATAGAACAGGAAATTTACTATTTGATGGTAAATCTCTTGTTCCTGGCGATGAAACGATGGGTTGGGATGGAAAACACAGAGATCAGGTTATGAGATCGGGCGTTTTTATTTATCAAGCTGTGGTAAAACGTCGGGATGGTAAATTATTTCCTTTACAAGGTACTATTACGTTGTTGAATTAATAACAAACTCATAAAATGAGCGTAGAAAAAGAAAAAAATAGGATGACCTTACCCAATATGACCCGTTTTTATAGAGGTAAAGTAAGAGATGTTTATACGTTTGAAAATAGGATGCTTTTGGTGGCTTCTGATAGAATTTCTGCCTTTGACTATATTTTACCCAGACCAATACCTTTCAAAGGCCAGGTTTTAAATCAAATGGCTGCTTATTTTTTAAATAATGCCAAAGATATTGTGCCTAATTGGCTTTTGGATGTTCCTGCTCCAAATGCTGCTTATGGTCTAGCCTGTGAACCTGTTAGAGTAGAAATGGTTATCAGGGGATATTTGGCTGGACATTCCTGGAGAGTATATGCCAGTGGATTAAGAAATCTTTGTGGCGTTAACTTGCCTGACGGCTTAAGTGAAGGGGATAAATTACCTTTTCCCATAATAACGCCTACCACTAAAGCGGAAGAGGGTCATGACGCAGATATTTCCAGAGAGGAAATATTAGCTAATTCATTAGTTCCAGAAAAAGTTTACGAACAAATGGAGATTTATACCCGTGCTTTATTTGAGAGGGGAACTATGTTAGCGGCCAAACAGGGTTTAATATTAGTAGATACTAAATATGAATTTGGTATCTATGAGGGTAAAATTTATTTGATTGACGAAATCCATACTCCAGACAGTTCGCGGTATTTTTTAGCAGAAGGGTATGGGGAAAGACAATCCCAAGGCACCAGACAAACACAGTTGTCAAAAGAGTTTGTGAGAGAGTGGCTGATGGCAAATGGTTTCCAAGGTAAGGAGGGACAAATAATTCCTGAAATGCCTGATGAATTTGTCAATGAAGTTTCAGAAAGATATATTCAATTGTTTGAAAAAATTACTGGATTGACTTTTGTGAAGACACCCATTAATGATTTAGAACAAGTACTCACCGATTTTTTACATCGTAGTTCTTAAAGACAATAATTGGATTGAAGTTTCGGAGCTGTCAATCAGGAAATAAATTATTAGCTTTTCGGCTATAATTTAGTTACCTTTTTTAAGATTGCCAAGAAGTTTTCCTTGTGAACTTAATGCTGTGTTTAAGTTATTTTTTGGAAAACCTTTTTATTGCTTGTCCGATGGAGATACAAATTTATTTTTCAAGGGATACTTTCTTTTCTATTTCTATATAAAGTAATTCATACGGGTAAAATAAATTGTTTACCTGTATGAATTACGATATTCATTATTTTATACAAATATTAACTTAGCCAAAGACTAATTATGGTAAGCTGCATTGTGTGCCAGCGTTCCACCACAACTAGAACAGGCAGTGGCTGTTCCAGCTCCTCCGGCGCATCCTTTTGCACAGGTATAATGCCATACTCCCGCAGCATTTTGCGCTGGTTCTGGGGTAGGTGTCGTAGGGTTAGGTGTAGGCGGCGGTGTAGTCTGGTTTTGAGCGTCATTAGCATGAAATGCCTGGTTATGTAAATAGGCTGTTCCACAAACAGGACAATTTCCTTGTGCCGCACCACCGCTTCCCTGACAATTATTTGGACAAATATAGTGCTGAACACCAGCCAAAGCGCCACTTACAGGCATTTGATTAGCATTCATCTGTGGGGAAGGCTGTGGCAATGTTTGTGCTGCTTTTTCGCGTATTGCACTATCGTTATCACAAGAAAGAAAAGAAATACCTAGGAAAAGGAATAATGGAAAAATGTAATTTTTCATAATTAATAATTAAAAGTTGTAAATTAACTCTGACAGAATAAAGGTAATATATTAATTTGGTAGATAAATGTCTAAAGATTAAACTTTCAACTTTATTTTATTTAAGGTAAATTTTTAAAATCTATAGTGGGTTTTTGAGTGGAAGGTGGCAAGCTAAAACTACTGTTTAAAGGGGTTGTACTGTTGAAAAATCCTCCATTACTTAGAAAGAAGGAAGTACCTTTTACCCCACCATCTGCATCTAATCTATATTGCCTTCTTGCAATATCATCTCCGGTAAATTTTGCCTTATGCATGGAAAACCATTGTCCATTTTCGTCTGCCACCCATTGATTCTGATATTGTACCTCTCTGTTTAAATAACCCAGTTCGTCATTAAAATTTTCAAGAAAAGAATGTGGTCTGGTGTACCAGGTATTAGTCTGGGGTCGTAAAAAACTGGCAATCAGTATCCACTTCGCATTTTGAGGATCTTTAAAATATGCGGTATAAGAGGTATTTCCTTTGTTGTCAGGTACGACAGATGTTAAAAATTGGTAAGTAACGCCAGATTTCCATGGATAAACAAGATAACTTTGACCTCCGGAGCCTTCGTTTCCAAATTCACCCGTATAAACATTTTCCCCTTTTTTCAATAATTTGATTTTCTGATTTTCTGGAATTTCCTTCGGATTATCGGTTGGGAAGGGGCTCCAAACCGAAAATAAAATTCTTCGCTCTTTCAAACCATTCACCTGAATGCCAAAATATCCTTCCCTAAATCCATTTGACATAAAGTACGAACCTATAGGGTCTTTATCTTTTGGTATGGTCATTTCATTGTAAAACCATTTTACATTTACATTTTCAGGCATTTCATAAGACAAATGCACGGAAGGTCCCCTTCTTCCCCAATAAAATCGTTGATCAATATTATCTCTTACAAATTTAAAATCATCCTTTCCCTGAAAATAAATTTTCAGATTTTTTATTTTAGGAAAGGGAGCCTGTCCTTTTGCATTGGCTTTTATGTGGATGATATTATACCCTTTGTTAAAAGTAAATTTACCGATGTTTGATAGTTGATTGGATGATTTTTTTAGAACTATCGTCTTAAATTTTCCTTGATTTAAGCTAATGTCCAAAGTATTTTTTGTTTGAAGAGATGAATATTCAATGGAAACGGAAACTTTCCTAGTGTTCTCCGAATAGATATAGGTACTCCATACACTTTCTGTAGCATTCCATCGCTGAATACCATTTTTATCCAGTTGATCGCTATTTGTACCTTTCGTTTGAAAGGTATTTCCACCCAGAGGCACTTCAATAAATGCTTTTGAAAGAGAGGGGGGCTGATAGAATGCGAAAAAAATGATTAAAAATGGTAAGAAGATAATTTTCATTAGGAGGTCTTTTGGGTAACTATTTTTTCTTTTTAGCTAATTGCTCAGCCAGGCGAAATTGGACTATTTTAGTTACCAATGGAAGGGGAACTGGTTGATTTATAGGAAATTGTATAGCCCCTTTCGATGTTTTATAAGGGGCTAGTTCTGCGGAAAAATAAAGAATTGCAGCAGGCCCTGGATAAAAGCCAATGTGGTTTTTAAAAGCTGCAAAATGTACCAGATTACCATTTAAAACAAAGGTGGGCATAGCATATTTTATGTCTTCAGTAGCCTCGGGTGCTGCCGTCGATATCGTTTCCCACATTTGAATAAGCAATGCCTGATAGTTTGGTTCAAATTCACTGATATAATCACCAATATTTTTTGCAACAGATTTTCTCATAGGAAGTTAGATTTAATGAGAAGTTCTTTAATAGTTTGTTTTTGTGCTTCAGCCAATGGAAGCAAGGGACTTCGGACAAATCCACCTTTATATCCTAATAAATCGGCTGCGTATTTTAAACCAGCCACACCAAAAGTTACGGTAATGGCATGATTTATAGGGAAAAGAGATCTGTAAAGATTTTCCGCCTCATTCCATTTGCCTTCATTTACTAAAGATTGGATTGCGACACATTCAGCGGGGAGAATATTGGCCAGCGCCATAACGCCACCATTTATTCCAAGGGTTAGAGCAGGGTACCATAAAGCGGCGGTTCCTACCAACAAACTAAAATCTGATGAAATAATAGATTGATATTGAATTAATTGACTAATATTTCCCGCACTATCTTTCATCCCAATGATATTTGGATGATCCTTTAGAGAAGCTAAAAGGCCATTACTTACATTAACATGAGCAAATTTAGGTACATTATAAATAAGAACAGGAATGTCAACCTCATCGGCTATTTTAATAAAATGCTTTGTTAAGGCAGCATCAGACATATTACCTAAATAAAAAAAAGGGGTAAGAATAAGGGCTGCCTGAGCACCTCTTTCAGCAGCTTTTTGAGTCAAAGAAATGGTTTCTTGCGTTGATTCCATTCCCGTTCCAGCTATCAAAAATCTATCTTTTGGGATTGATTCAGCTGTTTTTTCAATGAGTAAAAGTTTTTCATTTTCAGTTAAAAAGGCCGTTTCACTGTTGGAACCTAACACTAAATAGCCTGAAAGAGGAGTATGGTTCCATTTTTCCAGGTTGAACAAATGACTTTCAATATCCAGGGTGCCATCTTCTTTGAAAGGGGTGAGCATAGGTGGAAAAACGCCGTTTATAGATAATTTCATCTTTTTTGTACTAATATACAATCATAGGATTGATTTTTTTTAAAAAATCGTAGGCCATATTACAAAAAGGATATTATATTGGAGCAGAATTGCCACACAAACCTTAAGTATGTTATCTATTGGAATTATTCGGGAGGGTAAAAACCCACCTGACCATCGTGTTGTATTGAGTCCAGCGCAATGTAAAAACCTTATGGATTCTTTTCCAGTCAGAATAAAGGTACAACCTTCAAAAAACAGATGTTTTCCAGACACTGAATATGAAAAGGAGGGAATCTCTCTTTCTTCCGATGTAAGTGATTGTGACCTACTTATTGGTATAAAAGAAGTGCCTGTTCAAGATCTTATTGCGGATAAAAGATATCTGTTTTTTTCTCATACTATAAAAAAACAACCCTCAAATAAAAAGCTCCTTCAGGCCATTATAAAACAAAATATTGAATTGATTGATTTTGAATTAATTACCGATGATTATAATCAAAGATTAATAGCTTTTGGAGAATTTGCCGGAATGGTAGGCGCTCATAATGCTTTGCTAACCTGGGGAAGGAGGACCAAACAGTTTTCTTTACCAAGAATGTATCAATTAAAAGATTATCAGGAAGCGTTAGATTCCTATAAGCACATTCAATGGCCTCCGTTAAAAATAGTGTTAACAGGAACCGGAAGGGTAGGACAAGGGGCTGCCAGTGTTTTGATGGATATGGGGATAAAGAAAACAGATGCGGCTACTTTTCTAAGTCAATCCTTTGATGAACCTGTTTTTGTTCAATTAAAGAGTGAGGATTATCTGGTGAATAAGAATGGAAGTGAATTTAAAAGGGAGCATTTTCATCGTTTCCCTTCTGAATATCTAGCCAAATTTACTCCGTTTATAGAAAAGGCAGATATTTTCATCAATGGTATTTATTGGAATTTTGAAGCGCCTGCATTTTTTACCAGAGATGAAATGATGAAAGATTCATTCAAGATAAAAGTGATAGCAGATTTAACCTGTGATATTGCTCCTGTTAGCTCCGTTCCATCTACGCTGCGAGCCAGTACTATTGTAGAACCTATCTATAGCTATATTCCAGAAACGAACGAGGAATCTTACCCAACAGATGAAAAGGGAGTGGATGTAATGTCCATTGATAATCTTCCCAATGAACTTCCACGTGATGCATCCATTGCTTTTGGGAAAAAATTTATTTTAGGGGTATTACCTGATTTGTTAGCAGGCAACACCCCTAAAATTGAAAAAGCTACCATAGCAAGAAAAGGGGCATTAATGCCTTCCTTTTCTTACCTGGAAGATTATATAAAAGACTAATTTATTCTAAAACAAAAACTTCTTCCGCTGTTAATCTGCCATTGTCTTTAGCTTCAATTTTAAATTCAACACGGTCTCCAATTCTAAGTTCTTCAAAATCAAAGTCTTTGAGACTTGAAAAATGGAAGAAAACGTTGTCTGGTGGGTATTTTATAAAACCGTAGCCATCCTTAATAGATAAGACAATACTTTCAAACCTGTCAGTATCGAGCTGAATGATATCGTCATGATCTTCCAGATTAACCGGAGGAGGAATAACCACAGGTTCTGTTGGTTCTAATGGTTTAGTTCCAAAAGCTTTATCAAATTGTTTTGGAACGAATAAGCGGTTTAAGTCAAAATCACTTTCACTCGGATCGTCAATAATTTCATGCATTGGCAATGAGTAAGTTACCTCTTCCAATAAATCCTGAGACGTTCTGGTGCTGAATCTATGTCCTTCCTCATCAGTATATTCGAAATCCCAACTAAGCAATATGGTGTGTTTTCCCATACCGTTTAGTTTTCGCATTAATGGCACATAGTCACTATCGGAACCGACTAAAACAACCACGTCAAAATGATTGTTAAAAGCCATTTCCATAGCCTCTAAAGAAAGCCATACATCAATGCCTTTCTCTTGTCTTCTACCGTTAATAATTTTTACAGGCAAATAATGAGAAACGATACCTTCTCCCATTAGAATATCGTCGAACACTCGTTCGTAATAAAGTAAATTTCCTCGCTGACTAGCTTCACTAGCACTTAATCTTCCTCTGAAATAATGAGAATCAACTACACGGCAAAGGCGAACTTCTTTGTCTTCCAGTTGACTGATTTGTTGTCTTATATATTCATGAAGACCTTTTAAACTTAATCTACTTCTTCTTTCATGAACATAATGATAGTAATTACTTACGTGGAGGAAATAATTTCCATCGTAAAAAACACCGATTCGGGTTAGACTAGTTGACCCATTTACAGCAGCAGCCATTTTTAAATAGTTTAGGGTTGTGGATAGTTGTTTTCAGCCAAAATTAAAAATACCCTGTTCGCATAATTCTATCTTTAATAATATGCTTAAATTTTTAAGATTAAAGATTCTTTTAATACTTGGAAGGGTAAATCCAAACTTAAAATATTAATTTTTCTTTAAGGTTAGCAAATTTATATTTTTTTTAGAAGTTTGCAACAAAAAAAGGATTAATTTTGTATATCAATACATATTCTAAAGTGAATATCAAATAAGGGGGACGTTCTGGTATCGACAGGATGGTGAACTTGTAAGTAAGCATGTCGAAACTTGATGGTTAGTTCCGTTATCAAATGGCCATCGAAAAACAACCGGCGAAAATAACTACGCCTTGGCTGCCTAATTTTAGAAATTAGTAAGCCTTTACACGAAACGCCTGCTATTTTCAGCTCAGCTGATATAGCCTGCACGCCGCCTGAGAGAGCCTGCGTCTAGTGTATCATCCAAAAAATCGGGCTGGTTTTTCTTTGTTGCTCATAAGGAAAAGTAAGATTCAGAGCTGGGTCAGAAAATGTGTCTTTTGTTGTACCTACCTTCTGATTGAGATCAAAAACGACAAATAAACATGTAGAAAGCTTACGGGTGCTGTTTTGGACGCGAGTTCGACTCTCGCCGTCTCCACAAAGAGTCCTTTATGGTTCACTCGGATGTCTCTTTTTAAGGGTCATTCATTCGCAAACGAAGCGACTCCAAGATGATGCTGGCAGGAATCAAACTTCCGTCAGAAATGAATCTAAGGGTCGCTTCGCTGTTTTTATAACCTACCGAATTTTATAATCCCATAATAAAAATGGTGAGGTTAAAGTTTCATTTAAAATGGTGAGGTTTTTTTATCCCTTACAACTTTACCCTTCTAAACAACCTCATTTAATCCATCTCCAGGCCGAATCTCATGACAAATGGGAATTTACAACAAGATATGAGGCCTTGGGTATCATAACTATCTGTTGTGATAACGGCATTTTTGGAAATTGTCAAAACCTTTAAATCCTAAAGAATCATCCCAACTCTGTCTGTTTATATTTCTTCGATATGCTCATGTTTTCAATAGTTTAGTGGTTAGTTCTGGCAATACATCGTCCATGCGGCTGAAGGCAAAACATTTGCTACCCAGATCTTTTAAAGAGGCACCAATATGATACAATTGGATGTTGTCTAAAATAATAAACCGGTCGTGGCTGCTGCGATTTTCTACCAAAGTTATTCCAGGGTATTGTTGGTTGTGCTTTTCTAAATCCTTTTTTAAGGCCGGGTTTATGCGGGTATGTACCGTGCAGCTTATCTGCTTTTTACGTTTGCTTAATAGCATCAAGGTGGTTTCATCTACATAATTATCTATTACCACCAGGCTTTTATTAGCTTTTTTGATTAAATCGCTGGCAAATACATGGGCATCAAAAAGTTGTCCTTCAAAGAAAATGCCTTGTTTGGCGGGTTGGTCTTTTTCCCATGCCTTTAGCAGTTGTTCTACTTTACTATCGGTTTGTAATTGTTTCAACTCAACGCCTTCCAGACGTTGTATAACACCATGCAATTGCCCCAGGGTTTTGCGCATAGCTACGAATGCACGAGCAATGGCCACACTCACTTGATCAGCTTTTTCGCTTTTAATTACACCAGAAACGGCTCCCACTCCTTGCTCGGTAAACACCAAAGGAAAGGATCCACCCAAACTTTGTTTCGAAGGTATCGCATTTTGCGATACCATATATTCAATTTCTGTCTCGCTCAATGGAAAGACGAAATCTGGCGGAAACCGATTTGGGTTTCTTTTGATTTGCTCTCTTAGTCTTATCGGTTTAACTCCGTAAAATTGCGCAAGATCCTTGTCTAGTATAATTTGCACTTGCCTAATGGTGTAAATTTTATGCTGTATCGTTTCTGTTTTAATCAATTCCATGTTTCATTTTTTGTAGAAGGAATTATCATTGGAAACTTAAAGACTTTGTTTTTAAGCAATCGTATGATGTGATGGCATTTACTATGGGCACAATAGATGACTTAAAATCTTTTTTACCAACATTGCGGTCCCTTCCTACCATACAAATCCCATTTTTATCAGATACGCATTTACTTTACTTTCCAACCCGGTAAGTTCCTAGTCAATTTTCAGGGCAATGATTTTTCCAGCCAATAAGAGCATCAAAATGACACCGGTGAATATATTTTTTAGCAATGAAATAGGAGTTAGTATCCAAATAAAAGAATACAAAGAGTATTAATTACCAAATAATAAAATAGTGTTAATACAAATTTAAAATATAATTCAACTTAATAGTTAACATAAGCAATAACTTTTTGTATAATATTTAAAAAGTGAAATATAGTTTCTCTGTGAATAAAATATAATTCAACTTAATAGTTAACATAAGCAATAACTTTTTGTATAATATTTAAAAAGTGAAATATAGTTTCTCTGTGAATAAGTCGTAACGCTTCCAATATTTGGGAAGTGCCTTTATCTTTGGGCTATTATTTCAGCCATTCAATAAAATTATTAACGTTTATTAACTCAAAAGAAGCACCGGGATAGGCGCTTTTCCATTGGGCTGGTATTTTAACCTTATTTTCTTTCCATTTGAATTCATAACCAAATAAGGAACCATCTCTTTCTTCTACCCAATCAATTTCTTGTTGCTCATAAGTTCTCCAAAAATAATTATTAGATGATATTCTTTTATAAGATTGATATTTCAACCTTTCACTGATCATGTAGTTTTAACAAAGTGCACAGATATCGTTTCGAGCATGAACAGGATTAAAATTTGCAATCACTGCGTTTCTAATGCCATTATCTAAGAAATACCATCTTGAATTTTTAGTTATTTCTTTTCTTAAATTTCTACTAAATCCTTCAACTTTGTGAAGTATGAAAACTTTATTTAATAAATCAAGGTATTTTTGATTTTCAGTTAATTCATTTTCCAATGTATCTGCACAATCCAAAAGGGTTTGCTTTTCTTTATCTGAAAGTTGCAAAGCCTCATTTTAGAAAAATGCAGTTTTATTATTTTAAATATAATTAAAGATGTCAACCCAAATTGGGGACATCAACATTTAAAACTTCGTTGCACCAATTCCATCATCAAAGAGGAAAGCCATGTTGTTCTATAGGTGGACCTTTAAATTTATGTAATAATTTCAATTTGATTTCCTTCTGGGTCTAAAACAACACTTTCATAGTACCCATCTCCCGATGTTCTTGGCTCACTGGTTATGGTGTAATTATCGGAACGCAATCTTTCTGTTAATTGATTTACAGCTTCTTTACTTCCAACAGAAAAGGCAATGTGTGCTAATCCCAAGATATTTCCTCTGTTTTTATAATCCGTGGTAATGTCCATTCTATTCATTAGTTCAATTCTTGAAAGTCCGTCACCAAAGGTTAAAAAGTAAGAGGTGAAACCCTTTTTATCATTTATATACTTTTCACCACTTACTAAATCAAAATAGTGGGTATAAAATATACGCATTGCTTCTAAATCAGAAACCCAAATGGCTAAATGTTCTATTTTCATTTTTTTTTGGCAAATTTAATATCCTTGCAATATAATATAGCTTATGTAATCAATCGTTTATTAATTTTATGATTAATAAGTATCAATACACATATTTTCGTGACTTACCAGGGAATGGATTTTTTCTTAAGTAATGCATATTTTTTGACCTAAAATTTTACCATGAAGCATTGTTATAACCTAATTTTATGGAAAAAATGGATATAATTCCTTATTATTTGGAGAATGATGGCGTTATTCCTAATAATGCACTCCCTCTTCTCATTTACAAAAATGCCCTTCAATATGCATCCAGTAAAAGCTTTGGATTATCATTTAAAAAAAATGGATGGACAAATAATTGGGAGGATATTATTTTACCTTACGACCATTTTCATAGCAATACTCATGAAGTATTAGGATTGACGAAGGGAAATGCTCGTTTAATGATTGGAGGAAGAAATGGTGAAATTGTTTTAGTTGAAACGGGTGACGTAATAATCTTACCTGCAGGTTGTGGACATTATTCAGTGGATAATTCACTTGATTATCAATTTATTGGCGGTTATCCAAATGGAGCAAATTGGAATTTAATGGTTAGTTTGAATAATGAAAACTGTACTTCAGTCTTTGAAGAAATATTAAATATCCCTATTCCTGATAAAGACCCCATTTTTGGCAATGATGGACCACTTTTTGATTTCTGGAAATGATATACTGAGCTCTTCAAGAATTTAAAGAAAAGGGACAAACAGGTTTTTAATGATGAAAATATTTTATTTGGCTCAAATTTCATGATGGAATGGTGCTCTTTTATGGGCAAATTATTTTTGTGATCGTGTTTTTTGATTCCCTGCTAACCCCATATAAATCCGCCGTTTTTCTCCAATGATGAATGGACTCATTTACCTCGTCAAGGATTTCTTCTGCATTTTTCACCTTAAAATAGTTCGCTAATTTCAATAAATGCAATGTAGTGGGTACTTTGCTTTCACCTGCTATCATAGTACTGTGCATACCATTTCCAGCATTCGAAAAAGTTAAATCGTAAGCTGGAGCGAATCGCCATTCTCCCTTTACATTCATTAAAAATGAAAAATTTTTGCTGTGATCATCTCTGTTATTTGCAAATACATTAAATGCGGCGAGTCTGAATACTTTTTCATAAACTTTCACATCTTTTTCAAGTTGAAAAGCGCAATCCATCAAATGTCCATAATCCATAGAACTATAGCGGAAATTATCATGCATTATGCCAGCTGCAGAATGTAAATGAAGTCTATTATTTCCCTCTCTGTCAAATCGTTTGGTGCCAAAGTAGGTCTTACCTGATTTGCTCTCAAATAATTTACATTCACTCATCTCAATGCCAGCTTCAACGGCCATTTTATAATAGGCAAATTCTATATTTGCCATATCCTTAGGATCATTTGCAGCAGGAAATTTAATAATCCAATGTTCATATACAGGAGGTAATGTGATTTCATTTCCAAGAATATGTTGGGTCTTTGGATTAAATCCAACTAAAATTTTGGGCCGCGCCCCAACAGATGATCCACCCAGATGATACATCTGATCTAAGACTTCAGAAGCATTTCCAGAAATAATATGCCTGGATTCCTTCGCTATTTCATCCAATTCTATGTCGAAATGAGCGTTATGTTCCAAAGCTAATTCAGGTTTATAAATCAAGGCACCCATTCCTTTTTTACCAATGTAAGCCAATCTGTCAAGCATTGAAATACTGAACAGAGATAAATCTCTCGCTGCAAACGCCCTGTCTATAAGTAATTTACCCCAACCATCGGGTAATGAATCAGCGAATACACCAAATAAACCATCAAAGGGGATATCATTGGCTTTGTTTACCTGTGTATTTAATTTGAGTTTTAGGGGAGAAATTTCTAAACCAAGGTCTAAAAAAGGGTGATTATACCTAAAATAAATGGACTTATCCCTAAGGATTAATTTTCCAACATCAATTTTTTCTTCGCTAAACAGGAGCTGAACGTTTATACTATTTATTGGTTTCATTACCTGCTTTTTTTATCGCTGAATAATCGCTCTATCTCCTTCAGATTTTCAATAGGTTTTAGGATCATATCAAAATCGTCAAGTCTTCCCAACACATCGATTAATAGGAAAAGGGACTCCAGGGAAATATGGCCTGTAGTCTCAAATCGTTTTAAGCTACCAAGAGAAACCCCTGAACGTCTGGCTAATTCACTCTGAGTATAACCTGACTGTTTTCTTAACATTTTATGACGATGCGCCAATTCAAACATCCAGTCAGATGGCTTTTTATTTATACTATACTGCATAAAATAACTCATATTTTAGCTAAAATACGCATTTTTATTGTAAATAGCTAATATATTAACTTTTTTAAACAAGGTAATCTCAAGACCTTAAACGAGTTAAGGCACAATTTTAATTAGGTATTAGAGAATTGTTTGGCGTATTGAGTAGGGGTTTTGCCTGTTATTTTTTTAAAAGCGTTATTGAAATTTACAAAATTATTGAAGCCGGCTTCGTAACCTACCTGTGTCACCTGAAGTTGATTTTCACGTATCTTTTTACAGGCATACTCCACGCGTATTTCATTGAGAAAATGAGAGAAATTCTTTTTTGTCTTGTTTTTAAAATATCTGCAAAATGAATTAGCACTTAAGTGAGCGACGCCGGCAATTTCGTCAATGGTTATTTTTCTTTTAAAATGCCTGGCTGCAAATTTGTAAATAGCATTAATTCTTTCTGTTTCTTTATCATTATGATCACCTTCCATTAACCTTGTGCCAAGTAACTCGAATTCATTGCTACATGCAAGTAAATCTAATAATGCATAAAGAGCTAACATCATATTTCCTTTATCGGATACAATCATTTTTTTCATTATTTCCGTTATCTCGGATTTTAAACTACCTAATATTCTCAACCCTTTTTTTGATTTTTCAAGTAGTTGATCTATATGTCTGTTTTCCACAAGAGCGAGAAAATCCTTTCCGAAAATGGACGGATTAAAATGTATAACCAGGGCAGAAACGTATAGGTTAGGGTCACCACTGAAATATTTATTATCGCTTCGAAGGTAATGTGGGCAATCGGAACCAATTAATAATAAATCTCCACCTTCAAAACGCTGAATACTGTCACCAACAAATTGAGTACCTGTTCCTTCCTGTATAAACAAAAGTTCAACTTCAGGGTGATAATGGTATTGGTTATAGAAATAAGGTAAATAATCGTGGCGAATACTAAATGATTTTAACGTTGGATTGGCTACTTTAAGTAGGTGAGCCTTTATAATTGGCATGATAATAGGTTTTTGAGAGCTTACTATGCTAAAATACTTTATTTATTAGCAAATCTAGTTTAATTTATCCAAACGTAAACTTGCTAATTTTAGCTTGTTAAGAATTAAATTTTAAACTCATTACCTATGCATGCACAACCTAATTATCAATCGGTGAAACTGATGTTATTGTCTGTATTTTTGACAATTATTAGTTTTTCCGCGGTACAATCGCAAACAAAAACAATTACAGGAAAAGTAAATTCGGCAGAAGACGGTGAGGTACTTTCTTTTGTGAATGTTACTGTTCAGGGTACAACAAAAGGTGTTGTTACAGATGATGCTGGAAAATACGCCATTGAGGTTGACGGAGCCACTTCAGTACTTGAGTTTTCATTTGTTGGTTATGAAACACAACTGGTGACCGTGGGAAATCAGGTGGTCATAAATGTTTCATTAGCTGCCAGCAGTCAACGATTGAATGAAGTGGTAGTTACGGCTCTTGGTATTACCAGGGAAGAAAAATCACTGGGATATTCTGTAGGTAAAGTTAAGGGGGATGCACTTAGAACGGTATCTCAGGAAAATGTAATTAATGCCCTCGCTGGTAGAGTTGCGGGTGTAACAGTGAACCAAACGAGTATTGTTGGTTCTTCTACGAGTATAATAATTAGGGGTGCTACTTCGTTGACCAGTGATAATCAACCCCTTTTCATAATCAATGGTGTTCCTGTCCAAAATTCTCTTAGCAATATGAGGGTTATGGGAAACAGAAATGAGGTCGATTATGGTAATCCCATTTCCGATTTGAATCCAGATGATATCGAAAGTGTATCGGTATTGAAAGGCCCAAGTGCTGCTGCTTTATATGGTTCCAGAGCAGGGAATGGGGTAATCATTATAACAACCAAAAAAGGAAAAAGAGGGGAGGCACTGTCTGTCAATTTTTCTTCGAGCAATGTATTCGAGACACCATATCGTTACCTCGATTTTCATTATAAATATGCTAATGGAAACAGAGTAGGCCTTCTTGATGAAAGATCTGCCTATTGGGCAGGAACAGAATTAGACAAAGGTATTACAGCCGTTCAATGGAATTCTCCTTTAGATGCTAATGGCGCAAGAGTGCCTACCGAGATGAAATCTTACCCTGATAATATGAAGAATTTCTTGCAAACCGGTATCACTGCTACTAATTCATTAGCAGTCTCGGGTGCTTCAGACAAAACAACTTACCGTTTGTCTTACACGAATATGTCTCACAGGAGTATGATTCCAAATGCGGATCTTTTTAGGCATAATCTATCCTTATCAACTACTTATGATTTGACCAAAAAATTAAAATTAAGTACTGATATTAATCTTTCAAGGTCTAACTCAAATAGCAGGCCTTCTACAGGCAACCGTGGAGCAAATCCTCTGGAAGCAGTTTATAACTGGTCTCATGTTAACATCCTTGATCTTAAACCTACCTGGGTGCCTGGACAAGAGGGAATTCAGCAGCTTGCTCCAAGTAATAATATGGATAATCCTTATTTTATTGCTAATCACATGCTCAATGGATTTTTGAGAGACAGAGCTTTTGGAAATATTAAAGCAGAATACATCTTTAGTCCAAATTTTAGCTCTCAACTTAGGGCAAGTTTTGACACCTATACGGAAGAAAGAGAGACTAAAATTCCATATTCGTACACTCAGGAAAGAAATGGGGCTTATCATTTGCAAAATTTGGCAAATCAAGAGTCAAATATTGAATTTCTAACTACCTACAAGAAAAAATTTGCCAACTTTAGCCTAACAGCAACAGCAGGTGGTAACGTAATGCAACAAAATTTTTCCGATAAATACATGGGAAGTGCTGGTGGCGTTGGTCTTATCGTTCCTAACCTTTATAGAATAAGCAATATTTCAGCGGTGGGTATTCGATACTCAAATGGTTCTTCCAGAAAAATGATTTATAGTTTATTTTCTACTGCTTCTCTTGGATTTAAAGATCAATTTTATGTTGATTTGTCTGCAAGAAATGATTGGTCAAGTACCTTGCCTGCAGCAAACAGATCCTATTTTTATCCGTCAGCATCTATTAGCTGGTTAGCAAATTCTACCTTCAACTTGCCAGATTTTATTTCGTTATTTAAAATTCGTGCGGGCTTAGCTCAAGTTGGAAATGATACAAATCCTTATGCACTTGAACCTACCCTGGGAACTGAATCATGGGGTACGCTGGTTTATAATACCTACCCGGGAACACTCCTAAACCCAAATTTGAAACCTGAAATTAACACCTCCCAAGAAGTTGGCGTTGATTTTAACTTGTTTAATAATAGATTGAGATTTGAAGGTACCTATTTTTATCAGGAAAATACCAATCAAATCCTGAATATTCAATCTCCTTCTTCTACTGGCTTTAATGCTAAACAGATTAATGCTGGTGTTATTTCAAGCCGTGGATGGGAATTAATGGTTGGTGGTACGCCAATACAAGGAAATAATGGATTAACGTGGGATATCAATGTGAATGTTACCAGAATGAGAACCCGTCTTGAAAGTCTAACCCCTGGTATGAATTTTATAACGCTTTGGGATGACAATAATGGTGGTGCACAAACTTATGTAGGAGAAGATATAGGTAACCTTTATAGCCGTGGATATTCTAAAGTTACTGATCCTAAATCTCCTTATTATAACTGGCCAATTCTAACTCCTCAAGGTTCATGGATTCCTGATAATTCCAGAGAAGGTAGGGTTAAAGTGGGGAATTTTAATCCAGATGCTATGATTGGTGTTCAATCCACTTTGCGTTATAAGAGATGGAACCTTCAAACAAGCTTCGACTGGAGAATTGGAGGCCAATATCAATCCTTTACATACAGATATGGTGGTTCTGACTGGAAATCTCAGTTGCAAATTGAAAAATTGATTCCAGGTGGACTTTATACACCTGATCAATTAATTGCTTTGTTGAAATCAGATCCAGAAAAATATATTATCCCTCAAAATGGTAACTTCCCTCGTGTAGGTGGCTATACGCAAGCTACCGGTGGTTTACCAAATCCTTTAGGTACAGGAACCATTTATGATGGTGTATTTATTCCCGGTGTAATCCAGACAGCACCTGGAGTATATACAGAACATTTAGGTGGACCTGGAACTAATATTAGACCTGCTTCAAATCAATTCGCCTGGAGTTATAATCAACAAGTAACTTTTGACGCCGATTTCTTGAAAATGCGTGAATTAGCTATCGGTTATGACCTTCCTAAAATGAAAGGAATCAAAGCAGCAACGTTGTCTTTATTCACCAGAAATTTAATTCTTTGGACGAAAGGGAAAAACGGTATTGATCCAGAAAGGGCTTTCCAGCTTACAGGAAGTAAACAAGGTGATACTCAAAATATCTTTAGACAAGGTATAGAATTACAGAATGTTGAACCTTGGACCTTATCTTTTGGAGCAAAACTTAACGTAACGTTCTAATTTATTTTCTAGAATAATCTTTAAAATTATCGGTTATGAATATATTTAAATCTTTAACAAAAGTTTCACTCATAGCAGTTGTCTTCTTGATTGCTTCCTGTGAAAGTCTCGATGAGATTAATGTTAATCCCAATGGTGTGCCTACTTCTGAGGCAAATGCCAACCTTTTAATGCCTGGTATCCAAAGAGGTATCGCAACAAGTTTGTTAAATCTCGGCTACCAGGAAATTGGTGGTACGGTGCAACATACACAAAAAGATGGTTGGTGGACAGGTCACAATCAATACGAATGGGGCCTTGTTGACTGGAATGGATGGTATGGACTACTTAGAACAAATAGGTTTTTAGGTGAACGTGCTGCAAAGGAAAATCTGGAGTTCCACAATGGTGTTCACCTGGCTATGCGCGCCTTGATTTTTGGTACCATTACCGACCTTTGGGGTGATGCTCCTTATACAAATGCCTTGAAAGGTGATCAGATTGGAGCAGATTTCGAATATCCTGCCTATGATAGTCAGGAAGTTATCTACAAAGGAGTAATTGCAGATCTTCAGGCAGCGGCTAAAATTTTTGCCACAGGAAAAAATGTGGGAGCAATTCCACAATATGACTTGTTTTTTGCTGGAAATGCAACGAAATGGCACCAATTTACAAATTCTTTGTTGTTGAGATATGCTATGAGAATTTCTTCTAAATTACCCGATCTGGCAAAATCAACCATTGAATCTGTTTATGCTTCAGGTGTTTATTTAAAATCAGCAGCCGATGATGTGGCTATCAATTATATTGGTGCCGCCTCTTCTGATTCCTGGCCCACAGCAGCCGATTTTGATGCGGGTTCTAACTTTAGAAGACTAAAACCTGCCACTACCTTAATTAATAAATTAACTGCTGATAATGATCCTCGTCTTTCTATTTGGTTTAGACCAGTTCATTGCAGATGGGTGGAAGATCCAACCTTAAATACAGCGACTGATCCGTTTATTAGAAAAAATGGGGTGATAGTGAATGGCGTAAAATCTTACTCTGATGTAAGATATTTAACAGAAATTGCCGCTGGAGGTAAATTTACCAGACATTATAATCCAACGTTATTGGGTAAAAAATTAGATACAGGAAATTATGTGGGTGTTCCACCAGCAGAACTTGAACCAAGTGAATATAACCTAAATCCTACGCCTGGTCAACAAGTGGAAAACCAGCACGTTTCTCAATTAGCAGACGTTTATAGAAATAAATCAGGTGGTATCTTGCGCGCAAGGGTTATTTCTGCATCTGAAGTTCATTTTATTCTGGCAGAAGCTGCTTTAAAAGGATGGTCCACAGGTGCTGCAAAATCAAATTATGATCAGGCCATAAAATTGTCGCTGGATACATGGGGCGTGGGATCTGGTTATAACGCATTTATCGCCAATCCAGCCGTAGCTTATAATGGTACCCTAAAGCAAATTATTGAACAAAAATGGGTGGCATCATGGACAACAGCCACTGAAGCCTGGTTCGATTATAGAAGAACTGGATTTCCTGAATTAAAAGTGGGACCTGGATCTCCTGAACCTGTCGTAGCCATTAGATTTACTTACGGCAATAATGAAATTAATTTCAATGCTGCCCAAAGTAAATTAGCCATCGATAAACTACAGGTTACTTACGGAAAAACCAGGGGTAATAATAATCAATGGGCTAAATCATGGTTAATTCAAGGTACTGGTAAACCTTGGTAATAATACATTTGGAACTGGATTATTTAAATAAAGTAGTCCGGTTCCTTTTTCATTTTATACCTTTAAAAAAAACTTAACAAAGAAGAATGAAAATAAATCTCCTTGGCGCCTTTCTTGGCGCCTTTTTTTTAACCAATTTTGTCATTGCACAGACAAAAAAACCACAGCCTGTCTATCAGGATAAACCTTATTTGCAAGATTATAGCATAAAATACTATAATCAGAGTCCCGAGGTTCAACTTGAATCAGCTTGTGCTGATAGAAATGGTAACATGAGTGTTTTTTCCTCCGATGGTTTGCTAATTCCTCACAATGGTCAGTTTTTATATCCAGGTGGCTTCCAAGCGGATAAGAAATATCGCACCATCGGTAATAAAAAAATACAGGGTTCTTTTTCTCATAAAGATCAATTTGTGCTAATAGACGATAAAGCCGTTTTTAGTAATGCATGGGCTGGTTCTGTCTATTGTCATCACGAGCTTCCAAAAGCAAATAAAGGCGTTGGGGGTAAAAATTTTGATTTTTTGATTGCCAGTGAAAATGATTTCCATTACGTGAGTGATTCTAAAACATGGTTTAAATCAAAATTAGATGAAAAAATACTGGATATTCGTTACCAGGTGAGTACTGATTTATTCTGGATGCTTAGTTCGAAGGGCCTTTATAAATTTAATCCCAAAGCGAATACTATTCTTCTGGTTTATGGGGGAATGGAACTTACCTCTTTTGATATCCAAGGCAATAATGCCGTCATTGGAAGTTCTAAAGGTTACTTTTTAGTGGATTTATCTACAGGAAAAGCCTCAGATTTAATTCAAAAATTACCTGTTACTGCTATAACGGCTGTTCGGGTAATTGGCGACAGGATATGGTTTGGTTCAAGTAATGGTGCTTTTGCTTCCAGAAAAGATGGAAAATATGATTATTTTCAGGGTGAACGCTGGCTTCCAGGAAATGGTGTGAAAAGTATTAATCCTGGTCCTGATAATAGCGTGCTCATTGTAACCAATGCCGGTTTAGGTCAAATTTGTTTTAAATCCATGACCTTACATGAGAAGGCACAGTTTTTCCAGCAACAAGTTCGCCAGCGCCATATTAGAAATGGTTTCAATGCCTCTCTTGTAGGTATGGAAAAGGGCAATTTGAGCAGTGGATTTTTAGCCGATTCTGATAATGACGGACTATGGACGTCTATGTATTTTGGTGCTGAAATTTTCAGGTACGCCGTGACTAAAGAGGCCGACGCGTTAGCAAACATCAGAGAATGCCTCGATGCTATGGAGCGTTTATATACAGTAAATCCTATACCTGGCTTTCCTTCAAGATCATTTGAACGTCGTGGATTTAAGGAAAAATTAAGTGATCCGGAACGTTGGCAACATGCGCCAGATCCTGAATGGGACTGGAAGGCAACTACTTCATCAGATGAGGTAATTGGTCATATTTTTGCCTTTGGTGCCTTAGCAGAATTAGTGCAGGTTCCGGATTTGAAATCGCGAGCAGTTAATCTTATCGATACTTTAATGATGCATGTCATTAAAAATGACTGGTATTTAATCGATTATGACGGAAAACCTACCCTTTGGGGTAAATGGAATCCTTCTTATGTGAATGGTTTTCCTACCAATGTGGGTGACCGAAAATTAAATTCAAGTAATATCGTCGCTATGCTTCAAACAGCCTATCGCTTTACTAATAAATCCATTTATAAGGAGAAGGCTTTTGAACTCATGAATAAACATAAATATTTTGAAAATTTAATGAGACCTATGGCTTTTATAAGCATGGCACCTGAAAATGCCGATGATTATTCAAAATATCTTTCCGAATCGTGGAATCACTCCGATGACGAAATGTATTATATGGGCTATTGGGGGCTTTATCGATATGCTTTCAATGATACACTAAAAACAAGTTTTAAAAATGCTATTATTGACCATTTTCAAGCTGAACGTCCTGAAAAAGAAGGTCTTTGGAATATTTTTACCGCCATTACCGGTACGCCTGATTTCGATTTGAATGAGGGTGCCTGGTATTTAAAAGAACATCCCTTAGATCTTATCGATTGGTCTATTGCAAATAGTCACAGGGGTGATATTGAGAAAATAGCACCTAATTTTAGGAAACAAACCATCAAAGAGGTGCTTCCACCTGATGAACGACCTGTTCAAAGGCATAATGCCAACATGTTTAACCTTGACAGGAATGGAGGTAATGGTGTCTCAGAACACAGTGCAGGCGATATTTGGCTTTTACCCTATTGGATGGGCCGATTCCTGGGTGTTATTAGTGCACCAACAAAATAAAAAAAAAAAGAGGCTGTCTAAATGGATAGCCTCTTTTTTTTGATCAATGAATTTGAATGGCTATCCAGGCTGCCAAGCCCAATATGCCCGCTATGGTACCTAATATTTTAACCGAATGACTTACTTTTAATTCAGTGGGTTGAAAATCAGGGGTCAATTTTCCTATAAAAGCTACAACAATAAGGTAATTTACCAGATAGAGATATTGCTCTATTCTGTAAACACTAATAAATGCTCCGGTAATGATTAAGCTGAGAATGGTGTATAAAAGCCAATGGGAGTAGAAGAATTTTTGTATTTCCAAGGGCTCTGTTATTCCTTTATGTCTGTATTTGTTTATCCAGTATGTGGCTACACCTACGATTAGAATCAAGGTGAACCAACGTATAGAGGCGTTGATAAATGATGTATCACCCTGTAAAAGAGGGCTATATGTTTCTTGAATTTTTTTCCATACGAAACTCTGTTGCCATATAATAAATGGAATAATCAAGGCTACCATGCTTAAATGGAATAGTTGTTTTGCGGGAAGTCTGGTTTCTTCCTCTTTTTCCCATTGGCTGGTTAGAACGCCGTAACATAATCCCGCTCCGCCAAAAAATCCAACAGAATATTCCATGACATTCCAAAAATTGAAATGAATTTTTGAAACCCAGCCAACTACCTGGAGAAAATTCCCAAATCCAAAACCGAATCCACCGCCTAAACCAGCATAAAGAGCAACTCTTAAGGCTGCATGATGATTATTTCTATATAGATGCCAGTATAAAGCAGCGCAAACACCAAGGCAAACGGCCCAAACTTCAGACCTTGGTGGATTCAAAAAGAGACCCAGTTGTTCCACGATAAAGAAGTAGAATATAATGCCTCCCGCGGTCATCTCAAGAAGTAGAAGGCTCCAATGTATAGGTTTATTCTTTGTATCGGATAGCACAGCACCTAATAACCCACCTCCCATAAATCCATGTAAACCACCCACCAAAAACAAAGTAGAAAAACTATAAAACGCCGTGTAAAAATCATCAGATCTGCCGTGACCTACTAATATTCCGTAGCTAATCATGCCTCCAAGACCCCAGCCGGCGGCGCCAGCAAAAGTGGCAATAAGTCCTTTTGCTATCCAGTCTTTTCTTTTTGCAAGGATTAGAACCGACAGGGAACCAATAGCTCCCGCCCAGGCGGCTCCTTGTTCATGTCCAAATTGGCCTCGAATGGCCCAGGCAGTTCCCAGCGCCATGCCAGCCAGTAACATGCTCCATACCATTTTTTTATTGTTCATCTTTTTATAGTTTTTAGTACCTTTAAGATAAGCAATTCCGAGGGTATTTTTATCTTTTTTCTACTTGAAAAAACATGCTTTTATTATCGGTTTATTTAGGTGAGTAGCTTTATAAGTAGTAACTTACAACCAATTAAACAAATTGATTTTCAGGTTGTTTGGAAAATTATATTTCTATCTATGCCTACATTAAGCATCTATAAGTCAGTTGTCGGGGTGTTTTGCCTTGCTTTTTTGTTCTCTTGCAAGAAAGACGAAGTAGTAATGGTTCTAAAGGAAACTGATGTATTTAAAGGAGAGGTAGTAAAGCCCTTTACCTGGCTGGCATTAGGTGATTCTTATACCATTGGTCAAGGGGTAAAAGAACAGGAAAATGGTTCTAAAGGAAACTGATGTATTTAAAGGAGAGGTAGTAAAGCCCTTTACCTGGCTGGCATTAGGTGATTCTTATACCATTGGTCAAGGGGTAAAAGAACAGGAAAGATTTCCTGCACAGGCAGTTAAATTATTAGATGAAAGAAATATTTTTGTAAGTGAGTTAAATTATGTGGCGGTAACTGGCTGGACAACAAATGATTTATTGGTTGGATTAGATTATTACAAACCAAAATCTCATACTATCGTAAGTTTGTTGATAGGGGTGAATGACCAATACATAGAATGGGACACCATTGGGTACAGGGAAAGATTGTCAGTACTTTTGAAACGATCTATTGTGCTGGCAAACAACAAACCCAATCATGTCTTTCTTTTATCTATTCCAGATTATAGCGTAACTCCTTATGCCCGTTTTCTCGATGCTAAGGAAATAGCCCTGCAGATTAATCAGTTTAACCAAATTATTTATGAGGTATCGGAAGAATATGGTTGTCCATTTGTTGATATTACCCCATTTACCAGGGAGGCGATAAATAATCCTGCCTTAATTTGTGATGATAATCTTCATCCTTCCGGCTATGATTATGCCAGATGGGCAGAAAAGCTGGTAACTGCTATTCGGGGTGTTTTATAAACAGCCCGAATAGCAGGTTTTAGCTGTTTTATTTTTCAAATTCAATGACGTATTCTGAAAAATATTTACCAAGATTAGAATATTTAAAAAAAAGGCGTGCTTTTTTGCCAAGCTTCAAACTAGTATTTTTTGCAGCAATATCTTCTTTTGTATTCATAGGTTGAAGGGAGGGGTACCATAGGACGTGACCAGGTTTTTGAACCAGAACCTGGGGTTTAGTCCATTTTTGAGAATGATCATTCATTCCTAAATCCTTATTATAATTAAAGGAAATATATAGTTTATCGCCTATCCATGATTGACCTTCCACATGACCCATCAACATAACCCAACAGTTTAAGTACGTGTTCCAGCTCACGGAAGGACCCCAGTGAAAGCCGCCTGATTTAGAAGATGCCGGACCACCGCCTTTTTCAATTGGAATCTGTAAAGATTTAATAGGATGACCAATACCGTCCCAGGAAGCATTAAATCCAGTCCCGTCCCAACGCTTTGCTTTTCCCTGCGGTTTATCGAGATCTGAAATGAGCATTCTTGCCACACTAATACATTGTCCAGAATGTTCTTTTTCAGGTGTATAGGTAGTAGGGTCATATTCTCCTGGATAGCCATATTCTCCGTAAAAAAGATATAAGTAATCTCCTGCTGCAACAGCAGAAGGATCGCCGATGCCCCCAGCAAAAGTTTTTGATATATTGTGTTTATTTAAAATCATCCGAGCTTGCTTATCCTCAAGAAACAGCCCTTTGTTTTCCCAATGCCAACCTCCGTCGGTCGATTTCATAACACCAATTCTGGGTACTGCTGCAGGGGTAATTCTATCGGTTAGACCCAGTGGCCAGTCTTTATCGAGGTAACCTTCTTTTGTTTCCGGATTAAAAGGAAGTGTTTCCGGATAATTTTCATTGTGATAAATGGCGTATAAAGTACGACCAGAGGAATCATTTTGGGCTTGATAGACCGTTTCAAACCAAATAGCACCATGTAATCCTTTTTGACCCACTGGGGCATTTAGGGGTAAAGAAGGCGCGATGTATTTATCTGCCGGCGTACTAAAAACCTCGTCGGCATTAAAACCAGAGGCAAATTTTAAATCTCTGGCATACCCCCAAACAGGATCTTCTCCATATTTTCCGGGAAAAATCCTGAGTGTATCGCCAATCCAGGCTTCCGCCATATTACAGTCAACAAAATTATTGAAATGAAAAGTATCGGTAGTTATCAACTTAAATTGACCCCTGTTAGTCAGGTCAGTTTTACCTTCATTTTCCTTGGATGAGGGTTGACATCCGGCAATTACTAATAATAAAAACAATAGATTTTGGGCAGGTATATAAGGGCTGAATTTGAATGACATAATTTCTTTGGTTTAGATATAAAAATACTAAAACTTTAGATTTATTCCACCAGTAATCATAAACGGAATGCTTTGGTATCCATAAATATCAAAGAATTTTTTGTTGAATAAATTCTGGGCATCAATGAAAAAAGAAACCTTATCGTTCATTTTATATGCCCCATATCCATTGAAAATAGTGTATGGAGGTAACACTACATCTGCTTCTTCATAACCTCCTATGTCATATCGTGCGCTTAAAGATTTGCTGCTTAGGCTGGCAAATAGCTTAGTGGATATTTTATAATTTAAGGTTAAGTTCAAATTATGTGCCGGTCTGCGCAATAAATACGGATATGTTATGGATTCTTTGTTTGTCTCTCTGTTTTGGGTTAATTCCTGACCACCTAAATAGGTGTAATTCATATTTAAATGAAGATCTTTAGTTATATCAAGGTTTGATTCAAATTCAAAACCAATTACCCTTTGTTCCACAAAATTGAAATACTTAAAGTCCACAAAATTATAATCTATTCCTGAAGTTATCTGTCTTGAAAAAATGACGCCTCTTAAAAACGATCGGGCAGATTTGTATTGAACGCCCATTTCGACATTTAAAGCTTCCTCTGGTTTTAAGTTTAGATTTCCAGCGTAAAAATCATATAATTGGTAAATACTGGGTACTTTGTAAGCGGAGGAAATACTTCCCATAATCATCCAATAACCATTAAATCGATAAGATGGATTGAGCGTAAAGGTAGAATTTACGCCATAAATGGAATGTTTATTTAACCTACTGCCCAATTCAAGTTGAAACGGATTTTTATCAGATGAATAAAGGATAGAACCGTAAACAGAATATTGGGAAATACGTGAATCCTTAAATTCATTTTGAAATGGACCAAAAGAGCTGACAGACAGGTATAAACTGTTCATAGAAGTAGTACGCAGGTCACTACCCATTATGGCAGTAAGGTTTTTTGAAATCTTGACGGTACCAAACAACTCAGAATAATCTGAAAATCCGTTCAAAGAATGAGTGGAAAAGAGGGGACTCCCGGCATTAAAATCTTTATCGTAATATCTATTATTATTTACCTTTTGATAATTTCCGGTAATAGAAACCTTCTTTTTTTTATAGGTAAAACCAGCGCCTGCCAAGAATGCCTGGTCTTCAGAGAAAAAATTTCTAGCGTCATAAAATGGCCCATTATCTACATCGGTCTTGTAATATCTGTGTTGGACAAAGGAATTGAAGGTAAATGTTTTATTGGGTTGATATGCCAGGGATGCGCTAAAATTATTTCCCAAAAGGGCATCTGTATCAAAATTTGAGGTACCTGTACTGTCAAATGCAGAGGAGAATCCTGCGCTATTTTGATGGTTAAAACGGGCTGAATATTTAAATTTTCCAAGATTACCTGACGCATTTACATTGCTTTTAAAAACGCCATAATTACCTGCTGTCATATTTGCATTCAGATGAATGAGTTTATTTATATCACTTTTGGTAGTGATTAGATTAATAACACCCCCCAAGGCATCACTCCCGTAGAGCGTACTTTGAGCCCCCTTACAAATTTCAATCCGTTCTATTTCATTTATAGAGAGCAGATTAAGATTAAATTCATTGTTAATCATAGACGGGTCATTCATAGGAATTCCGTCTATTAAAATCAACGTTCTTCCGCTGGATGCACCACGGAGAAAAACGGTTTGCGCACTACCAGTATTATTGAGGGCACCGTTAACAATGAGACCTGCCTGCTCATTTAAAATTTGTGTAACGGTTTTACCGGCACTTTTTTCCAGCTGTTCTTTTGAAATAATAGTTATTATTTTCCCCGTCGTACTTTGTTTTTGTTCCGTTTTATTAGCCGTAACAATAACCGGGTCAAATAGGACAGAGGTGACCGTGTCTAGTTGTGAATAGACAACCAAAGGAAAAGATAAGAAGGTTAAAAAACCAAACATTTTTTTACTCATTGTAATGAAATATTAGATGACACAATGAGCTCCCGGATAATACAACAAATGAAATAAACCTCCCTTCAGAGGTAAACAACACCAGCAGCCTTTCTCCCGAAAGCTTGAACGCTTTTTCAAAAGGCAGGTCTTCTGGCTCATTTTAAAATAGACACCTTCCCATTAAAAAACAGTGGTGTATCGTCTATCTCTTATATACTTATTAGAGTATATTAAAATTTACAGCTACGGGGATAGCTCCTGATTTAAACAGGATTCCCTTTTAATTCCGAACAAACGGAAACCAATTGAGTCGCAAAATTATTTTTATTTTCTGTCAATATGTTTTTTATGAAGGAAAAATATTTAATTCTTATTCCTTGTAGTTATTTTCAACCATTCATTTTTAAGATTGTTATCATTACAAATTGTATTTTTTAAGCTTAAACTTTATATTAAACCAATGGGAAACAACGAACATCAGAATCCGTCGGGTTCAAATGGCGAAGCAAAATGCCCTTTTACAGGTAGTATTGCACCTAAGAAAGCGGCAGGTGGCGGAACAGGAAATCGTGATTGGTGGCCAAATCAGTTAAAACTGAATATTTTACGCCAGCACTCCAACTTGTCTAATCCGATGGGTGAGGATTTTAATTATGCTGAAGAATTTAAATCACTTGATTTAGCCGCTGTTAAAAAAGACCTATATGATTTAATGACTACCTCTCAAGATTGGTGGCCTGCCGATTATGGTCATTACGGTCCATTTTTTGTACGTATGGCCTGGCACAGTGCTGGTACTTACAGAATAACCGATGGTCGCGGTGGTGGAGGTACGGGAACCCAGCGTTTTGCACCTCTGAACAGTTGGCCTGATAATGCTAATTTAGATAAAGCCAGATTATTGCTTTGGCCTATCAAACAAAAATATGGTAATAAGCTATCCTGGGCAGACTTAATGATTCTAGCTGGTAATTGTGCCATGGAATCAATGGGTTTTGAAACTTTTGGTTTTGCCGGTGGAAGAGCGGATGTTTGGGAACCTGAAGAAGATGTTTATTGGGGTGCTGAAAAGGAATGGTTAGCTGATAATCGTTACTCTGGCGACCGTGAATTGGAAAATCCTCTTGCTGCCGTGCAAATGGGACTTATTTATGTTAATCCAGAGGGCCCCAATGGTAATCCTGACCCTGTAGCTTCTGCGCGCGATATTCGTGAAACTTTTGGCCGTATGGCAATGAATGACGAAGAAACAGTAGCATTGATAGCGGGTGGTCATACGTTTGGTAAAACCCACGGTGCCGCAGATCCTTCTAAATATGTTGGTCCTGAACCAGCAGCAGCAGGCATTGAGGAACAAGTATTAGGCTGGAAAAATTCATTTGGTACTGGTCACGGTGTTCATACTATTACCAGTGGTTTAGAAGGTGCATGGACGACTACTCCTACGCAGTGGAGTAATAATTATTTCGAGAACCTTTTCGGTTTCGATTGGGAATTAACAAAAAGTCCGGCAGGTGCCCATCAGTGGAAGCCAAAAGGTGGCGCAGGTGCAGGTACCGTTCCTGACGCTCATGATCCAGCACTAAGACATGCTCCTACCATGCTTACTACGGATATTGCCCTTAAAGCTGATCCTGCTTATGAGAAAATTTCAAGGAAATTTTATGAAAATCCTGACCTTTTCGCTGACGCTTTCGCCAGAGCCTGGTTCAAATTGACCCATCGCGATATGGGCCCTCGAGCCAGATATCTCGGTTCTGAAGTTCCAGCGGAAGTGTTGATTTGGCAAGATCCAATTCCTGCCGTTACGCATAAATTAGTGGATCAAAAAGATGTGGAAACTTTAAAAGAAAAAGTGTTAAACGCAGGTTTAACCGTTTCTGAGCTTGTTTCTACCGCATGGGCTTCTGCTTCTACTTTTAGAGGCTCAGATAAAAGAGGTGGGGCAAATGGTGCAAGAGTAAGATTATCTCCGCAGAAATATTGGAAAGTAAATGATCCAGCTCAGTTGACAAAAGTGCTTGATGCGCTTGAAAAAATTCAGGCTGATTTTAATCAGTCGCAAAAAGATGGAAAGGGTATTTCCCTTGCCGATCTTATTGTGTTGGCTGGTGGTGCTGCCATAGAAAAAGCAGCTTCACTTGCTGGTGAAAACGTGGTTGTACCTTTTACTCCTGGTCGTGGTGATGCTACTCAGGAACACACTGATGTGGATTCATTTGCGGTTCTTGAGCCTATGGCTGATGGATTTAGAAACTATCAAAAAGCCTTAGCTAAAAATATGTCTGCTGAGGAGCTGTTAATTGATAAAGCACAACTTCTTAAGTTATCAGCACCTGAATTGACGGTTTTGATAGGTGGAATGAGAACGATGAATACCAATTTCGATCACTCACATCACGGTGTATTTACAAAAAATCCTGGCGTACTTTCAAATGACTTTTTCATTAATTTACTCGATCTGAATACAACCTGGAAAGCAACTTCAGAAGACGAGACTATTTTTGAAGGTCGTGATAGAAAATCAGGTGATTTGAAATGGACGGGTACCAGAGTAGATTTAATTTTTGGTTCAAATTCAGAACTTCGTGCTTACGCTGAAGTCTATGGCTTTGAAAGCGCAAAATCTAAGTTCGTTAAAGATTTTGTTAAAGTCTGGACAAAAGTAATGAACCTTGACCGCTTTGATTTGAATTAATCAAGTAATTTATAGTTTGTTAAAGAGGCTGTCTAACAAGATAGCCTCTTTTTTTATGCTAATTTCCTAAGATTATGCCTTATGGACATTATATTTTACGAAAACCTATGGTAGAGACGCGATGCTTCGCGTCTTCTCCCCGACAGGTTTCATTGCAATATCCATCCCCCTTCATCTGGTTTTGAATCACGGATTTTAAGGATTATAGGATTTCACGGATAATGGTATTCCATTATGGTAGGGGCGAATGGCATTCGCCCTCTCATGATACAGATGCATTTCCCTATTTACGGAACGGTACCTCACAGTAAGGTTACCCAACGCCATCAGGTTTCAATATAAACTTACCTACTGTCATCTGGTTTTGAATCACGGATTTTAAGGATTATAGGATTTCACGGATTAGAGAGAACGTCTTCGATTTAATCGCAATGGTCATTCGTAGAGAATTACTTTTTGCAACTTTTTTCGCCTATGTGTGACACATAGGCGAAAAACCTGGTAATGAAAGCACCATTTAATAATAACCTTCCCACCCAAACCGGAGACGTTATAGTTAATCCCATAAATCCTGAAAATCCTGATTCAAAAACCCGGCTGCTGCGTGCATAATTTCCAATGAAGACTGGAGAGGTAGTCTTTGGGTTGGTAGGTGATGGTTACTTTTGGGAAAAAATTCCTTTGCATATTGGTTTTGAATCACGGATTTTAAGGATTATAGGATTTCACGGATAATGGAGGACGTCTTCGTTTTTAGCGAAATGGTTATATGTATATGATTACTATTATATCGTTTTTCGCCGATGCGTTACGCATCGGCGAAAAGCCTTGCAATGAAAGCACCATTTAATAATTACCTTCCTACCCAAACCAACGACGTTATTGTTAATCCTGTTAATCCTGATTCAAACACTATTCGCTGCAGTGCGCATAATTTCCAACGAAGATTAGGGGTGTTGCTTGTTTTTGGGGAATGTTTCCTGTAAATCCTGATTCAAACCATTGGCTGCTGCGCGCATATTTTCCACTCAGGAATTGATCCTTATCACGACCCAAATAATAACTTCATGATAGCCTCTAAAAAGGTAGCATCGGTAGCATCAAAAGCACCTTTTTCAGTACTATCCACATCTAAAACAGCCAATAAATCTCCTGACTTATTAAAAATGGGGACGACAATTTCAGATCTTGAGTGTGCATCGCAAGTAATGTGTTCCGTACCTTCAACCAGTTCGTGGGTGTCATTGACCAAACAGGTTTTCCCCTCTCTGGCTACTTTTCCACAAACCCCTTTAGAAAATTCAATATGCAAGCAACCTGTGGTTCCCTGATATGGCCCAACACTTAATTTTCCATTTTTTACCCTGTAAAAGCCTACCCAGTAAAAATAGGGCATATAGGTTTTAGCCAGGGCATTGAAGGTTGCCATTTTCAAAATGTCATCTTCCTCATCGGCTAATTGAAGTTTGACGGCCTCTGATAATTGATTATATGCCAGTAATTTATCTTCATTAGATAAGGTTACTGATGGTTTTATAAAAAAAGGCATTTCAGTTCCTGATTGCATAAAAATAGATTATGGTTTAATAAAATCAGTATGATTAGATTGATAGTTACAAGGCTTATCTAGGGCTAATTGCACATAAATCTGCCTTTTTTCCTTTCCCAAAACATCATTCTTAATAAAATCGAGCATTCTTCCCCGTTCCTCTGCCATGGGCAATGAGGCATATTCGTGCCCTCCATTTAGGTATGAAACTAAATAAATGGCTTTATTGAGTTGGGTATGTCTCGCTTTCAATTCACCTGCACCGTGTAAAAGTAAATAGCCACTTTGTCCAGGGCTACATAAACGGTGCGATCTAATATCAAAAGGAACTAAAGCATCACAAGTGCCATGAAAAAACAAGGAAGGGAGTGCATTTTCAGCCGTAATCATCGTTGGGTCAATCAATGCTCCTGCCATACTAATGATACCTGCATATTTAAATTCAAGAGGTAGAACAAGTGCTTCAGCTGGCAAATTAGCAACAGGCCAGTAGGCAGTATGTAAAACGGCTTCTGCTCCCGCCGAACTACCTGCGAGAATTACCTTGGACATATCTAGTTTAAATTCATTTTGTTGAGTCAACAAATAGGCGGTGGCTCTTCTGACATCTATCATGGATTGTTGAAAAACCATGATTTTTTGATGAGCAGGCTGGTCACATCCAAACGATTTTCCCTTCATAAGTAAACGATATGACATAGAGACAAAAGCATAGCCAGCTGCATTCATTTCAGCAGCCGTAGCAGAAATAAGTGGATCTATCCGATTCCCTCCGGAAAAACCTCCGCCATGAACATATAATACAATCGGTAATTTCTTATCAACATCTTGAATTTCAGGTAGGTATAAATCCAGTTCAAGTTTTTCTTTTCCATCGTTGAAATAAGTAAAGGTCTGCATTTTTTTAGCAGGGTAGGAGGGAATGCTGCTAACATTAGCTGGATCGAATTTTGAGTTTTTCAATAGCCAGGATAGAAGCCCTGGTTCTTTGAAAGCATTATTCCAGGAATCATGTCCTACGCCAGGGTATTCCGTATATCGTACATTTCCCTTTTCAGCTTTTATTTTATTAACAAGTTCTCTTGAATAACTCACCGGAACCACATTATCTGCGTCTCCATGAAAAAACCAGGTAGGAATCTTGCTGCCATAAATAGAGGTAAGGAGCGTGTTTCCACCGCCACAGATGGGGAAAGCAGCAGCAAATTTATTAGGCTCTCTGGCTATCCACTCCAATATTCCAAAGGCGCCCATAGATAATCCTCCTAAATAGACTTTTTGCTCGTCCACACAATTGTTGACCATTAACTCACTCAATAATCCACTCAATAATCTCATCTGTTTAGACGGTTCCTGGGTAAATGGAAAATCCCATTTCCCTGTTGAATCAGATTCCATGCTGGACCAACTTTCGCCTGTAGGACACTGTGGAAAAACAACAATGGACTGGAAGTTTTTTCTGGTGCTTTCCTCCAAAAATAAATTAGCACCATGCTTTAACTGCGCTTCATTATCATTACCTCGCTCTCCGGAACCATGTAAAAAAACAAGCAATGGATATTTTTTGCCGCAATCGTAATCTATAGGCAGTAAAATACGGTATGGCATGCTATTTCCATTATTGTCCAAAAATTCTCGTTTTTGGAAAGCACGAAGGGTTTCCTGTGCCTCTATTCTATTGATTCCACATAAAAATAAGGGAAACAATAGGAAAATCATATTTTTCATTCCTTGCTTAATTTTGTATTATTGTAAACTTTGCATAGCAAATATAATATTAGCATTTGCATTCTCATTCATTATTTAATCCTTTACTGACGATCTACATGATATGTTCCACTTAAAAAACCAAATATTAGGCCTTGTACTCTTTTTTTCCTTTGCTCTTTTTGCCCAGGAAACACCCTTCATATCGCATTTTTCAAGAAATGATTATCAGGGTCTAAATCAGAACTGGAGCCTGGGACAATCATCTGACGGATATATATTTTCAGCAAATTCTGCTGGGTTACTCGTTTCAGATGGACAAAACTGGAGAAAATTTGAGTTGCCGAAGGGTCAAATTATTAGATCCCTTTCCGTTTCTTCGCAAAATAAAGTGTTTACAGGTAGTGTAGGTACCTTTGGCTATTGGGAGAAAGATAAATTTGGTCATTTTCATTACGTTGATTTAGCGGCAAATAACCTAGATTCTCTTCATCTGAAAGAGGAGTTTTGGCATATTTTACATAAACAGAGTGATCTTTATTTTCAGTCTTTTTCTGTTATATATAAATGGAAAAACAAAAAAGTCTCTAGAATTACTCCTCCTGGAAACATTATGTTTCTACAAAACGTGGATAATAAAATAGTCGTTCCCGTTATTGGTAAAGGTTTGTTTCTTTTAAATGAGCAAGATAATACGTTTAGCTGGATTAAAAATAGTGAGCTGCTGCAAAATGAAACCATTTCCTTTATTATTCAAGATAAGGAGGACTGGTTGATTGGCACTCAACTTGCTGGTATTTTCAGGTACAATGGTCGTGTTTTTAAACCCTGGGAAAATCCTTTAAATAATGTCTTAAAACAAAAACAACTCAATAAGGCTATTAGATTGAATGATGGAAGTCTTGCCCTGGGTACAGTATTGGATGGATTGTTTATTGTGGACTTAAATGGCCAGTTTAAACTTCATCTGAATAAGGAAAATGGACTTCAAAACAATACGATTCTTTCTTTATTCGAAGACAAATTACAAAATCTTTGGCTCGGTTTAGATAAAGGGATCGATTTTATTCACCGTTCCTCTCCGCTATCTTATTACCATGATACTAAAGGGGTTTTGGGTACCGTTTATACGGCTATAATGGATGGAAATTTATTTTACGTCGGCACAAATCAAGGGGTTTTTGTTAAAAATAAGGAAGAAAAAAAGTCATTTTCTTTCATCGAAGGTACCCAGGGACAGGTGTGGCAATTGTTGAAACAGAATAATAAACTCTTGTGCGGACACAATAGCGGTACTTTTTTATTGGAAAACGGAAAACCTAAACTTATTTCAAATATAACCGGTGGTTGGTCGTTTTGTGAAATCCCCGGCAAAAAAAATGAACTATTGCAATCTACCTACACAGGTCTTGCTTTATTTACTTTCCAAAATAACACCTGGACTTTCAATAAAAGATTAGATGGATTAAATGAGCCTATCAGGAAAATATTACCCGCAGGGGATAATTATTTTTGGGCCTTACATGCTAATAATGGATTATATAAACTAAAGATTGACTGGCGTAAAGGTGCCGTGGTCTCTCAGGTAAAACTAGAAAAAAAGGATGGTTTGTCAGACCAGACCAGATTGGATATTCGCTTTTATAGAGATACGCTGGTGGTTCATACAAAAGATAAGAATTATTATTTTAATGAAGCATCTCAAAGGTTTTTTCCATGGAAGGAGCATTCATTGGAAAAAGGGTCTATTTGGTTGGAAGCTGAAAATGAAGGTTTTACTTACAGGAATAATCAATTGAAGCATTGGAAAAATAATGAAATAAAAGCGATTCATCCCATCTCTATGATTCCGGAAAATGAAGATATTGTAAATTTGAACAAGGAGGAATTTTTTGTAGGTTTGGAAGATGGTTATGCTTTAATCCCTAAATATAAATATGAAAATACTTTTCTAAGAAATAAACTTTTTTCTCCGCTCCTTAGTGAACTCAAGGCTCAGTCAAAAGATGGGAAGCCGGTGGTTTTGAATTGGACGAGTAATGGCAAAACGGAAGGGGTGGAAATTCCTCCCTTAGGTTATAATCTTAGTGTTAAATTTGGATTTCCTTCCTTTGAAAGTGGTGTTTTATTCAGATTCCGATTGATAGGTTGGCAAGAAAATTGGTCGTCCTGGCAGGTATTGAAGTCTCTGAATTGGAATAATTTATCACCCGGCGATTATATACTAGAAATTCAAGCTAATGTTTCTCCAAAAAACCTGAGAGTACCCATTTTTGTTCTACCACATTGGTATCAAACTATCTTTTTCAAAGTAGTAATGATTTTCCTTTCACTCTCCATTGTTTTCTTTCTCTTGAAATCTTACCTGAAAAGTATTGAATTCAGACATCAAAAACAAATTAAGAAAAAGGAATTTGAACTGGAGCAGCAGGTTGTTAAAGCAAAAAATGAACAGTTGGAGGCTGATAATCTCAATAAAAGCAGGGAGCTGGCCAACGCTACTTTTACCTTGATTCACAAAAATGAATCATTGCTTAGTGTGAAGGAAGAACTCGATATAATGAAATCTGAGTCATCGTCTAAATTATTCGATGGTCATTATAAAAAATTAATAAGTATTCTCGATAATCAACTGGAAAATGAAAAGGACTGGCAAATTTTTGAAAGTAATTTTAATGAAGTCCATGACATTTTCTTTAAAAAACTGAAACATCAATTTCCTGATCTGACACCCGGAGACCTAAAATTAGCAGCTTATCTTAAAATGAATCTGTCGTCTAAGGAGATTGCTCCATTATTGAATATTTCTATCCGTGGTGTAGAAAATAAACGATACCGACTTCGTAAAAAAATGAATTTAGAAGAAGACGATAATCTCACCAATTTCATGATAGACTATTGATTTACTTAAGTTCTCACTACCCAAAATCTGCCTGCACTGCCTTTACCCATTTTATAATTTTTTTTTGAATGGCGTAGTAGTAGTGTAGTGGTTTTTCATACTTCTTATCTCCAATTGTTGCATCTTGTACTTTGAAATGAGTAAAATACATTTCAAGAAGCAAGTGCGGGTTGTATTTGCCAAACAAAATTTCGAATGGTAAAACTACTTCTAGGTAGATTGGCGTATGTAATAGGTCTTACATTATTTGGGTTGGCACCTCTAATGGCCCAACAGGAGGTATATTTTTTTAGAGAAAGTAATCAAGGTAGTTTTTATGATTCTGGATTAGCCTTTAAGTCCGGTAATAGTTTTATCGAACAGGCAGGTTCGACCAATGATAAAATTCCGGTTGAACTTTCCATGCCGGCTTATCAAGGAAAACATAGCCTTCGGATAAACTGGATTTCTCGCGTAGGTGGAGACTGGTCCGCGTTGATTATTGCCCCAGGATTTCCATTCCTCGACCTCAGCAGTATGGATACGCTCTCGTTTGCTTTATTTTCAAAAAATGGGATAGATAAAGCAAATATGCCATATCTTTTTTTTGAAGGTGCTCCTGGGAATACAAAAAGTAAGAAATTTCAATTATCCCAGTTTGTTCAAAGTTTACCTGCTGAAAAATGGCAACTGGTGAATATACCTATTGCTACATTAAAAGCAGAAACGTCGGGATCTTCTTTACAGTGGAATCAAATTAAAGCAGTTATTTTTGGACAAAATACTGCGGATAATTCTGCTCATCTTCTATTGATAGATGAGGTAAAAGCTTTTAAGGCCGCTACCTTCGTAGAAGAAATACCTAACATAGTTACCTCATTTAGAACTAAATCTTATCCCGCTCACATTGCATTGCACTGGAAAATTCCTACTCAACCCGCTCCAGCAAAGTTTAAAATACTTCGTTCTGCCGATCAGTGGAAATCTTTTACTCAACTACCCTTAATTTCTGGTAAAGATTCTCTCTATCTGGATTATTTTCAAAATATTGATACCTCTGTCACTTACAGTTACAAAATATTAGCAATGAATAGTCAGGGTGCTTTCAATGAGAATAATGAAACAAAAAATGCAAGATTAGTCAAATTTACAGATGATGAATATCTGGACATGGTGCAGGAATACACCTTTCGCTATTTCTGGGATTTTGCCCATCCTTCAAGTGGTATGTCCCGCGAAAGAAATACTTCCGGAAATCTGGTGACTACCGGGGGGAGTGGCATGGGGATTATGGGTTTGTTAACGGGCATTGAACGAGGGTACATAACACGAAAGCAAGGAATCGATCGCTTACATAAAATAGTTGCCTTTCTGGCATCATGTGATAGATTTAAAGGGGTATTTCCACATTGGCTCAATGGTGATTCTGGGAAAGTTATCCCTTTTAGTGCCCGTGATGATGGTGGCGATTTAGTTGAAACCTCCTTTTTGATGCAAGGGTTATTGGCTGCAAGAGGCTATTTTGACTTGGAAACAGAGGAAGAAAGACAGTTGAGAACCAAAATTACAGCACTCTGGGAAGCCGTTGACTGGCAGTGGCACAGACAGCAAAATCAAAATGTTTTATATTGGCATTGGTCACCTGTTCATCAGTTCGCTATGAATTTTCAACTTCGCGGATGGAATGAAGCTTTGATTACCTATATCTTGGCTATTGCCGCACCCGTTTCTCCGATACCTGCAAATTTATACCATGAAGGATGGGCTGGTTCAAAGTATAAGTCTGGATTAACTTCTTTCGGGTATCGTTTGGATATAGGTGGATTTAGAGGAGGTCCTTTGTTTTTTGCCCATTACTCATTTCTTGGCTTTGATCCCAGAGAAAAAAGGGACGCTTATACCGATTATTTTAAACATAACACCAATCATACGCTTATAAACAGAGCTTATTCAATACTTAATCCTAAAAATTTTAAAGGCTACGGTGAAAATAGCTGGGGCTTAACGGCCAGCGACGATCCTATTGTTGGTTATTTGGCTCACGAACCTACCCCTGAACGCGATAATGGTACCATTGCTCCTACCGCCGCGTTGAGTAGTATTGTTTATACCCCAAAAGAATCTATCGCCGCTCTAAAGTATTTTTATCACCAGCACGGGAAAGATTTATTTGGTCCAATGGGCTTTTATGATGCATTTAATCTGGACAGGAATTGGTTTGCTGACTCATATCTGGCTATTGATCAGGGACCTATTTTAGTGATGATTGAAAATTATCGGAGCGGAAAAATCTGGGAATCTTTCATGAAAAATCCAGAGATTAATAAGGCACTCGAGCAGATTGGGTTTTCTAAAGTGGTGAGTTCTGACCGTGTTGGATTATTAGATCAGGCCAATATTTCGATTTATCCTAATCCAGTGACCAATGGTGTTATTCAAGTGTCTGTAAATCAATTAACAAAGGGAGATATAACTTTTTCCTTATTAAATATGCAAGGTCAGGAAATGTACAAATGGGAAAAAAGAGAAATGTATTTATCTGCCACTCAACAAACATTGACCTTGCCAAATCATCTTCGCGGGAGCTACCTTCTGCTCATTCAGTTGAATCAAGAAAAGGCAGCAATGCCTGTTTTTATACATTAATTAACATTATTCAAAACGCGTCATTATGATGAAAAGAAGTTTACTCAAAATGCTGCTACTTATGCTACCCTTTTTGGGACAAGCTCAGGTAGTACTCGAAAATTTTGAAGGCGCTGCCAAACTTCCCTGGAATCCGATTGAAGGTTCATTTGCTGTGGTCGATAACCCTGCGGGTGGAGATGTTCTCGGTATCAATACAGGGGGAAAAGTAGGTGCCTATACCAAGAAAAAAGGCTCTGCCTACAGCTTATTTCTGGCGGAACTTAGTGCTCCAATAGATATGACAACCAATAATCAGGTAAGGATTATGGTTAAAGCTCCTGTTGCTACTTCCTTTATTCTGAAATTGGAGGGTTCTTCTGCTCCTATCGAGGAAAAAAAGAAAATTGCAGTGGCTGGACAATGGATTGAATATACCTTCAATTTCAGTGCCGCCGCCGATCGTAAATTAAACAAAGTTCTTTTGTTTTTTGATCCAGGTGTAGATACTTCTGGCGCAACGTATCTTTTTGATAATTTGGTTATTGAGCCATCCGGTGCGTGTAAAGGGGTAGCTAGAAATGCAGCCATCTGGGACGATTTCGACTGTCAGAGAAAATCTGGGACGATTTCGACTGTCAGAGAAATGTTCAGGTAGCGATTCCGGGTTTAACGGATCTTACCGCAGTGGTGAATCCTGATAAATCAGGCATAAATACCAGTGCAAAAGTAGGACGCTACAAAGATACAGAATCTGAGTGGCATGCTATGGTTCTTGATTATGGAGAGAATATTCCATTAGACAAGTTAAGTCAGGCTAAAATTAAAGTGTGGGCTCCTGTAGCAGGTATGCTTTTGTTTAAATTGGAAGGTGGAGATTCTCCTGCAAAAGAGGTGCCAGTGCAAATAACGGAGTTAAATAAATGGGTGGAATATACCATTGATTTTACCTCTCAAGTGGCGGCTAAACATAAAAAGTTAGTCCTTTTCTTTAATGCTGGAAAATTACCTGGTGCAAATGATGTTTATTTTATCGATGATCTTCGTTTCGAAGCCAGACCAACCAGCGTAGTGTTAGAAGACTTTGAACCTACAGCGAAATTACCTTGGAAAGCAACCGATGGTGCCTTTGCTCTTGTGGATAATCTGCCTGGTGGAGATACACTAAAACTAAATGCAAGTAAAAAAGTAGGTGCCTATACTAAAAAGAAAGGTGCTGAATACAGTCTTTTTATTGCTGAATTGGCTCAACCTTTAGATTTGACCGTATATAATACGTTCAAAATTCATGTTAAATCGCCGGTAACTACTTCTTTCCTTTTAAAACTGGAAGGTGCTTCTGGAAATATTGAAGAAAAAAAGAAGATTGCCGTTGCAAATCAGTGGGTAGAATATACTTTCAATTTTAGTGCTGCTGCAGCAAAGAAAGATTTTAAGAAAATCATTATTTTCTTCGACCCAGGTACCGCTGATTCGCAGGATACCTACCTATTTGATAACCTGGTTGCAGTTGAATCTGGTGCATGTGCAGGGGTTGCAAAAAATATTGAAGTGCTAGACGATTTTGACTGTCAACGTAATATCTCTTATTCTATGCCAGGATGGGATGATCTCATTGCCGTAAAAAATCCAGATCCTTCTTCAATAAACGAAAGTGCTAATGTAGGTAGATACAAAGATACAGGCGGAGAATGGCATGCAATGGTTGTCGATTACGGTGAAAACATTCCATTGGGTGACAGAAATGTATTCAAAATTAAAGTATGGGCTCCTGTTGCCGGTAATCTTTTAGTGAAATTAGAGGGAGGAACTTCACCTGCTAAAGAGGTGCCGATAGCCATTACTCAATTAAATAAATGGGTAGAGTACAAAGTTGATTTCAGCGGTGAAGCGGGAAACAGCCATAAGAAATTAGTACTTTTCTTCAATGCAGGCAAAAATCCTGGCGCTAACGATATATATTATATAGATGATATGAAGCTTGAAGCTCAACCTTCAGGTATTTTGGAAGATTTTGAACCAAAAGCCAAATTAGCCTGGGAAACTTTCGGAGCAGAGGCGGTTTTTGGGAAATTCAATGGTTTAATCGCGAACCCAGATAAAACAGGTGCCAATACCACGACTAATGTTGGTTC
>Ga0208787_1000021_pt1 | contig 75359 bp, 49 predicted proteins | sample Wag4_2014_7_11_FD_187362 | JGI IMG/M metagenome (GOLD analysis project Ga0208787, IMG submission 187362) | Fresh water microbial communities from Ohio, USA - Utica-2 Time Series HT 2014_7_11 (SPAdes) (version 2) | ecosystem: Environmental > Aquatic > Freshwater > Water tank | place: USA: Ohio...
CCGTTATTCTTATCTCAACCTGCCTTCTGTCATTTGGACAGAAAGTCCTGTTTACCAAATTTTTATCAATTAATTTATCTACTAAACGACTGGTATTAGACGTTTTATCTAACATCCTGGAAGTAATTAGTTTTAATGAAGATGGTTTACAGCCCATGCCCTTCAATATTCTGAGAATATTAAATTGCTGACCACTTATGTCGTAAGGTTTCAATAATCTGTTTACTTTATGATTTAACCAGGCCGCAGTAAACAAAAGATTCACATGGGCTTTGTGGAAATTATCTTTAAAAACAGACTGATTGATTTCTTGTTCCAAATTCATTGTTGACTCATTAATTGTATATACAACTAAAAAGAAAAAAAGGTTCACCGTTTTAGAAAAAAAATAGGATAACTTTACCCGAATAAAATAAAATTCATGAAAATACTGATTATTGGTGGAGGAAATATGGGTTTAACCTACGCGCAAAGTTTTCTTCGCACCCAAAATGCATCCAAAGATGACATGATGATTTTGGAGAAATCGCCTGACCGAGCTGCCGAACTTTCAAAAAAAGATATTGGAACCGTGTTTGGTGACTCTGCTGAATGTGTTCCGCTCGCCGATATCGTCATTCTGGCGGTGAAACCACAAGATGCCAAAATAATGTTTGCTTCTATAAAAGACAAAGTTCACCATCAGCAGGTGTTTTTATCAATCATGGCCGGGGTTAAAATCGATCAGATTAAAGAAGGGCTGGGAACGTCCAAAGTTATTCGGGCTATGCCCAATTTGCCTGCTCAAATTGGTCGGGGTATGACCGCTTTTACCTCATCGGAAGAGGTAACGAGGATAGAGTTAATTACGGTACAGAATTTACTGAATACTACGGGCAAGACCGTATATGTTGAAACAGAAAAATTTATAGATGCTGCAACGGCCATTTCAGGTAGTGGGCCTGCTTACGTATTTTTATTTATGGATTCCATGATTTCAGCCGCCAGAGGCATGGGTTTTTCACCTGCTGAGGCTGAACTGCTGGTGAGCCAAACTTTTCTTGGCGCCACAGAGTTATATAATTCAGGTGATTTTACCTGTCAGGAATGGATTCATAAGGTGTCTTCAAAAGGTGGTACCACCGAAGCAGCGATGCAATCATTTGACCAACAAGAGGTAAAAAACCATATTATTGCTGGCGCCAATGCTGCGTTACAACGTGCCATTGAACTTGGTCAGGGAAATTAAATAATGTAAGTATGACTCAAGTGTATATTCCTCTATTACTCTTTGGAGCTATTATCGTTGGCTTCCTTTTAGGTTTTGTAGTACAAAAATTAACCGTAGCTGCTCGTTATCTTTCAAAAAAAGAGGTTGAAAAAAACTACGTATCAAGAGCTCAATACGATACCGTGGTACATCAGCTTAACAATGCTAAATCGGTTGAAACGGCACAGCAATATCAAATCCTTGAATTAACTGGTACCTTGTCGGCAACCAAAGCTCAAAATATTGAGTGGGATAAAAGGCTATTGGAGCAAACGAAGGAAATTCAAGCGCTACAATCGAAAGCCCGATTAGAATTTGAGCAACTTTCACAGGCCATTCTGGAAGAAAAAAGCAAGAAATTCACACATCAAAACGAGGAAAATCTCACCCGTCTCATAAATCCTTTGAAAGAGCATATTGCCAAATTTGAAGAAAACATGCAAAAGAGGTTTCAAGAGGAGACTCTCGACCGAAATACCCTGAAAGTAGAAATTAATTCTTTAAAACAGCTCAATCAACAGATTAGCCAGGATGCCATTAATCTTACCAGCGCTTTAAAAGGTAATTCAAAGTTCCAGGGAGATTGGGGAGAAGCACAATTAGAAACTTTGCTGCAACAAGCTGGACTGGAAAAAAATATACATTATTTAATCCAGGAAACTAAAACCAACGAAACAGGAAAGAAACAAAGGCCTGACTTTATCATTTTATTGCCTGACAGTAAGCATCTTATTATTGATGCAAAAGTTTCTTTAACAGCTTTTGAGCGATATCATCGAATGGAGGATGTTAAAGAGAAGGAAAAAGCCTTACAGGAACACCTTTTTAGTCTCAGGAAGCACATTAGGGAGCTGGGCGATAAAAAATACCAGCAATTAGAAACACTAAAGAGTCCCGATTATGTGCTTTTATTCATACCTATTGAGCCCGCCTTTTCTCTGGCATTACTGTCTGATGCCAATCTTTTCCAGGAAGCCCTGGAACGGAATATAGTTTTAGTGACGACCTCTACCCTACTTGCTACCCTCAGAACCGTATCATTTATATGGAATCAAGACAAGCAGAGTAAAAATGTTGCTGAAATTGCCCGTCAGAGTGGTCTTTTGGTGGACAAATTCGTTTTATTTTTAGAAGACATAAAAGATATTGCCGATAAACTAACCAAAGCGCAGGAAAGCGTACATTCGGCTATGAACAAACTAATGCTTTCGCCCAAAAAAGGAGACACCCTGGTGGGTAGGGTTAAAACCATAAGCCACCTGGGTGCCCGCCATACTAAGCCCATTCCACCGGAATGGATCGAAGATGAATCTATTTTATCGTCGGAATGATTTTCTTTAGAAAGGCAATACTCAAAGGTACATTTTCCATTTCTTTATCGCTTTCGTCTTCAATAAAGAAATGCTTGATGCCATTTTTCTTTGCCAATTTAAAAATGGTTTCGTAGTCAGCCTGACCGGTTCCTAAAACCACGTCATTTTCCGGACTTGATCCACCAGTTAAATCACCAGTGATTCCCTTTTTAATATCCTTTAAATGCATCATACTAAATCGATTAGGATATTTTCTCAATAAAGAAGCCGGACTAGCCCCTCCGTGAATAGTCCAGAAGATATCCATTTCAAAGGAAACATATTTCGGGTCGGTCTTTTGAACCAGGTAATCCATTAAAGTTCCATCCATATAAGGTTGAAACTCAAATCCGTGATTGTGATAACACAGCGTAACACCATTTTCCTTCAACAACTTACCTGCCTTATTGAATACCTCTACGGCATTTTTAGCATCCTGCAAGTTAAATTTCCCTTTTTGATGAGGAATCCATGGGCACATAACCATTTTAACCCCAAGTTCCTTTGCGCGGGTAACGACAGCGGCAGGATTATCCTTCAGCTCGTTGTAATCGCAGCCAGTTGACACCACAGCAATACCACGATTCTGACATTTTTTAAGAAAATCGGCATTAGAAAGGGTTTTTGAACCACCGCCTTCTATCTCCTGAATGCCCAAATCTCTTACTAAATCTAGGATTTTATCAGGATTCTCCCCTATATGATTTCTATAGGTATAAGCCTGAACACCAATTTTAAACCATTTTGGCATTTTCTGAGCATGAGCAGGCAGAGAAGCAAAAACAGATAAAACGAATAAGGATAAAATAAATTGAACTGTTAATTTACGCATAACTATTTTTTTAAAGGATATTCTTTTTCAATGCCTCAACGGCATAATTCGCGGCTCTCGCACTTAGAGCCATATAAGTCAGGGATGGATTTTGCGTGGAGGTGGAGGTCATACAAGCACCGTCAGTTACAAAGACATTTTGGCATGCATGTAATTGATTCCATTTATTCAGCAGGGAAGTTTTTGGGTCTTTACCCATTCTTATGCCCCCCATTTCGTGGATATCTAAGCCTGGAGGATGATTTACGTTTCTTATTTTAAGATTAGTAAAGCCCGCTTTGGTAAACATTTCACTAAACTGTTCAATAAAATCGAGGGTCATTTTCTCGTCATTGTCGTCATAACTCACAGAAATTTTAAGTTGTGGCATGCCATGAAGATCCTTGAGCTTTTCATCTAAGGCAACGAAATTAGTTATTTTTGGAATGGTTTCACCCATCATACCTGCCCCAATATTCCAATGACCATTCAATTTGGGATTAGCCAGGGCATTTTTTAACGATTCACCGAACTCATTGGTATCTGTATAACTGCTTCTGCTGGCGGAGAAAGATGTAGCATATCCTCTTAGAAAATCCATTTCCTGTTTATGTAAATTCCTAAATCGGGGAATATATCCTGAAGTAGGTCTCCTTCCATCTGTTTTAACATCAAGATGTCCCTCGTATTCAGCGTTAATCCCTGATTTATAGTTATGAAAAGCGACATATTTACCCATCAAACCATTATCGTTCCCAAGCCCATTGGGAAAACGATTCGATGTTGAATTAAGCAAAATCAAATTGGAATTCAAGGCTGCCCCATTGACAAAAATAATCTTGGCAAAATACTCCGTAGATTCACCGGTGAGGGTATTAATAACCCTCACGCCAGACGCCTTATTTTTCTTTTCATCAAATAGAACCTCTGCGACCAAAGCATCGGACAGGAGGGTAAGATTTCCCGTTTTCATAGCCCAGGGAATGGTTGAGGCATTGGAAGAAAAGTATCCACCCAGAGGACAACCCCGTTCACATAAGGTACGATGCTGACATTTTGCCCGACCCTGAGCAATATGAACAGGCTGAGCCTCAGTAATATGTGCACACCTTGCCACAATCACCTGACGATCTCTATATTGCTGGGCGACAAATTCTGAAAAATATTTTTCGACACAATTCAAGGGAAATGCGGGTAGGAATTCACCATCGGGAAGATGGGGTAAACCGTCTTTATTACCGCTGATACCTGCAAATTTTTCTACATGGCTATACCAGGGAGCCAAATCTTCATAACCAATAGGCCATTCAACGGCGTAACCATCGCGGGCGGGTCCTTCGAAATCAAAAGGAGACCAACGCTGCACTTGCCTCGCCCAAAGTAAGGATTTTCCACCCGTCTGATAGGCGCGTATCCATGAGAAAGGTTTTTCCTGCACATAAGGATGCTCATTGTCTTTTACAAAAAAATGAGCTGAGGTTTCATTGAATGCGTAACATTTAGAAACCACTGGATTTTCATCGATGACTTGTTGTGGCAATTGTCCCCGATGTTTCATTTCCCAGGGGAAAAGGTTAGCTGTTGGATAATCTTCTATATGTTTTACCTCCCTGCCCCTTTCGATCAAAAGCGTTTTAAGTCCTTTTTCTGTTAATTCCTTCGCGGCCCAGCCACCACTTATACCTGATCCTACGACAATAGCATCGTATTTATGTTTAACAGCAACCTTCAAATTCAAATTTACCATAATATTTAGTTAACTGGCGCACAACCATTATACCGATTTGGTGCCATTTCGTAAGGAATTATTTGTTTCATAAAATGCGAAGAAGTCTGATACCCTTTAATGGTTAAAGACTTAATAACCTTCAGTCCATCTTTTTCGATATTTCCTCCATGAATAAATGCATTTTTAAGCAAAACAGTGCGTTGCTCTGCATTACTGGCAACAAAAGATACCCCTGATGCTATAATAGATTGATTTTCTAAATATTTCAAGGCCATTTCCACGGCATTTTGTTGATCCTTAGTTACACAATCCTGTAACATTATTTTTACATAATCCGGTACGCCCAGAGAAAGCGCACCAGGTGTTTTCCCTTCTGGAATAATGACATCTATGACAGCATCGAGCGTATTTGTCAAAATTAATGGCGCTGGAAAAGCACCAACACCAACTGATGCATTTAAAATAGAGGTAAAAAAGGGCAAACCACCTGTTAAAATGGCCATTTGCCGAATCATTTTTCTTCTTTTCATTCTTTTTCCTAAATAAATTTTGGTGACAAAATAAACAGAATTATTTATATTTGGAAGAATATGTTTTACCTTTTCAGAAGAAACGTAATTTGAACATAAAAACAATGAACAGAAGAATATTTAATTCTTTAAGATGGGGCATTCCCATTCTAATAGTTGGAGGAGTGATTTTATTTTTTCCTGATATTTTTTCAGTGCAAGATAAAGACTCCTTTTATGTGGAGGAAGTAAAGCCTATCATCAATAAAAAATGTATTTCCTGTCATGGCGGAGTGAAACAAAGTGCCGGATTTAGCATGATGAACCGGGCTTCATTTTTCAAAAAGAATGATTCTGGAAAACCCGCCATTGACATATCAAATCCCTCTCAAAGTGAGCTTTTGCTTCGTATAAATCATGCCGATCCTATGGAACGAATGCCTTCGGAAGGAAAAGCGTTAAGTTCCAGAGAAATAAAAATCTTTGAAAAATGGGTGGATATGGGCGCGCCTTGGGGTGAACATTGGGCTTACATAGCACTTTCACCAGTAAAAGTTCCGTCTAATACCAGCTGGATGGGCCTTTTTGGAGGAAATAAAGAAAAGGGCAATGCGGTGGACGCATTTATCCAGCAAAAGTTAAATGAAAATAACCTGAAACTTAATCAGGTCGCCGACAAGGAAACTTTGTTAAGAAGGGTGAGTTTAGATCTGATTGGTATTCCAGCGCCAAAGGATATTGCGGATAAATATTTACAAAGTAGTGCGCCTGATGCCTATAAAAACTTGGTGGATGACCTACTTAAGCTACCTCAATTTGGTGAAAAATGGGCCTCCGTTTGGTTGGATATTGCCCGTTTCGCAGATAGTAAAGGATATGAAAAAGATGGCAACAGGCAAATATGGAGATATCGAGATTGGGTTATAAAGGCGCTTAACAAGGATATGCCTTATAATCAGTTTATTACAGAACAAATTGCAGGAGATTTATTGCCTGATCCCAAAGATGAACATTTCATAGCTACGGCCTTTCATAGAAACACTCCAACCAATGACGAAGGAGGAACCGAAGACGAAGAATTCAGGACAGCGGCGGTTATCGATAGGGTGAATACTACTTTTGAAGGCCTTATGAGCACTACCTTTGCTTGTACCCAGTGTCATGGACACCCATATGAAGACATTAAACATGAAGAATATTTTCAGTTTTTAGCCTTTTTCAATAATACCCGGGACGAGGATACGGTGGAGGAGTTTCCCGTTATCAGACACTATGAAAAACCTGATAGCTTGCAACTTTTAGACCTGGTAGCCTGGGTTAAACAAAGCGCTACCCCCAAGAGAGCCAATGAAATTTATTCTTTTCTGAAATTTTTACAACCCCTGGTGTATGCCACCCACGCTGATCTTTTTGTCAATAGTGAGTTGTATGATACAAAATATCTGGTTTTTAGAAAAAACAGTTCCGCGAGAATAAAAAATGTGGTTTTAAATGGCGAAGTCAGATTTATTGCCCAGCAAAGAGGAAATAGTAAAAAAGGAAAATTAACCATACGTCTGGACAGTCTTCGTGGAAAAGTATTAGGGCAATTTAATATTCCCTCTACAGAAGGTAAATGGGAATTTACCCCATTTGGTATCCAGCCTGTTTATGGAAAACATGATCTTTATTTCAGCTATGAAAATACTTCGCTGTCCTCCGACACAGAGTCAGGTTTTACTTTAAATGCTTTTCATTTAGATCATACCTTTCCTGGAAACGAAGGAGATCCAAGGAGAAAAGCAATGGATACTTTGTATTGGGCTTTATTGAGAAAAAATCCGCCAAACACACCCATTATGATGGATAATAGACCGGAAAATGCCAGAAAAACCCAGGTTTTCATTCGGGGAAACTGGAAAGTTAAAGGCGAAGTTGTTTCTCCTGGCATACCAAAGGTTCTAAATAATTCCTTTAATTTAACGAAACCCAATCGTATGGGCATGGCAGAATGGATGACAGATAAACGTAATCCATTGGTTTCAAGAACGTTGGTAAACAGATTATGGGAACAACTTTTTGGCACTGGCATAGTGGAAACTTTAGAGGATTTTGGCTCACAAGGCACACTGCCTTCTCATCCGGCCTTATTGGATTATTTGTCCTGGCAGTTTATGAATAAACATCAATGGTCCATCAAATCATCCCTGAGAGAAATCGTTCTTTCACAAACTTACAGGCAATCATCGGTGGTTACCTCTGAAAAGCTAAAAAAAGATCCAAATAACCGCTTATTGAGCAGAGCCCCAAGAATAAGATTAAGTGCGGAACAGGTACGAGATCAGGCATTACACGTTGCGGGACTTCTAAGTCAAAAAATGTACGGGCCATCGGTAATGCCTTATCAGCCCGAGGGCATTTGGGCAAGTCCTTATGACGGAAACAAATGGAGATTGAGTGAGGGTGAGGACAAATACCGACGCTCTGTCTATACCTATTATAAGAGGAGCAGTCCCTACCCTTCCCAGTTAACATTTGACGGTACGGGCCGAAATGTTTGCAACGCAAGGAGAATCAGAACAAACACCCCATTACAAGCCTTAGTTACCTTGAACGATCCTGTATTTATGGAAGCTGCGACGCATTTTGGTCAAAAAATGTTGAAAAATCCTGGTTTATCAATTAATGAACGCATACAAAATGGGTACAATATTTTGCTAAACAAACCCATTTCACCGACCCTTTTACAACCCCTGGTAAAACTATATAAGGATTCAAAAGCCTATTATAAATCTCATCCTGAACTAGTGAAAGAAATTCAGATAGCTAATCCGGAAGTTGAAGATGCTGCTTTTACCTTAGTTGCCAATGCCATGTTAAATTTAGATGTAATTATCACTAAAAATTAAGCTGCGTCATGAATAATAAAAGATTGAGTCTTGCTGAAGAAGCCCATTTACTGGATGCACAACTAGCCACCCGCAGATTGTTTTTAAAACAATGTTCTATGGGTTTAGGTGCTTTAGCTTTTTCACCTCTAATCAACGCGTGCACAAGTGAACCAAACGGGTCTTCCAATACTTTGTTCGATCCAACAAAACCGCTTTTACCAAAAACACCCCATTTGCCGGGGAAGGCCAAATCCGTGATATATCTTCATATGGCAGGAGCTCCGTCACAATTAGAATTGTTTGACTATAAACCTGAGCTCAAAAAACTGGACGGACAACTTTGTCCCGAATCTTTATTGAAGGGGAAAAAATTTGCCTTTATCAGAGGAGTTCCTAAGATGCTGGGAACCATAGGTGAATTTAAACAGAGAGGTCAATCGGGTGCCTGGGTATCTCATTATATGCCTCATCTTGCAGGTGTTGCGGACGAATTGTCTTTCCTAAAGGCCGTTCATACCGATCAATTTAACCACGCACCTGCTCAGTTACTCATGCAAACGGGTTCGGCCAGACTTGGACGGCCTAGTTTAGGCTCCTGGGTTACCTATGGACTGGGATCGGAAAATGCCAATTTACCAGGGTTTGTTGTATTAACCTCCGGAGGACAAAATCCAGATGCAGGTAAGTCGGTTTGGGGAAGTGGATTCTTACCCTCTGTTTATCAAGGCGTTCATTGCCGTTCCCATGGTGAACCCGTTCTCTATTTGGACAACCCGGCCAACGTGGATGGCAACATGCGTAAAGCTTCCATAGACGCTATCAATCAGGCTAATAAAGACACCTATAAAGAATTCAATGACCCTGAAACTTTATCCCGGATTTCACAATATGAAATGGCCTTTCGCATGCAAATTTCTGCGCCCGATGTCATGAATATTTCCGATGAACCCGCCTATATTCATGAAATGTACGGCACAGAACCCGGTAAAGAGAGTTTTGCAAATAACGTGCTTTTGGCAAGAAAACTGGTTGAAAAAGGCGTTCGATTCGTGCAATTGTTCGACTGGGGCTGGGATGTTCATGGAAATAGCACCGATACTTCTCTGGAAATAGGTTTGGTTAACAAATGCAAGCAAATAGATAAAGCAATTACTGCCCTCATTCTCGATTTAAAACAACGTGGTCTTCTGGAAGAAACCTTAATTGTCTGGGGAAGTGAATTTGGAAGAACACCGATGCAGGAAAATAGAAATGGTCTGGAAATGCCTTTCAAAGGCAGAGATCATCATGCCGATGCATTTACTATCTGGATGTGCGGAGGAGGTGCCAAAGCTGGAACAACCTACGGAGAAACGGATGAAATAGGATTTTATCCCGTTGACGGAAAAGTCTCTGTCTATGATGTCCAGGCAACTATTCTTCATTTGCTTGGATTTAATCACGAAACATTTACTTATCCCTTTCAGGGAAGACCCTTCAGATTAACCGACGTTGAAGGGACGGTGATAAAACCCATATTAAGTTAAATTATGCACAGCAGAAGAAAATTCCTGGCTCAATCTCTTACAGCCACCGCTATTCCATTATTAGGTATGACCGACACCTTACATCAGTACTCATCTGATGATTTTTCGACCCCTATTTCCGTTCCGCTTTATATTTTTGCTACGAACTGGGGATTTAACGGAGATTTAGCCTCCTTTTGTCAAAAAGCAAAGGCAGCTGGGTATGATGGTATTGAAATGTGGGTACCCGGAAACCCGACCCAAAGGGACTTACTCCTTAATACGGTAGCTCAATTTGATTTAAAATTAGGATTACTTACTGGCAGTGGCAAATCAAATTTTGAGGAACACCGAAATGAATTCCGTCAACAGATAGATTTGGCGATAGCCATGAAACCTGTATATATTAATTGCCACTCAGGAAAAGATTTTTTCACGCTATCACAGGCAAAAGATATAATATCTGATACGATTTTACCAGCTAAACAATCGGGTATTCCTATCTATCACGAAACGCACAGAGGCAGAATATGCTATAATATTCCTACCACCCAAGCCCTTTTAAGCGATGTTCCGGAGATGAAATTAACGTTAGACATTTCCCATTGGTGCGTGGTTCATGAATCTTTATTGAAAGACCAAAAAGAGGCTGTTGAACAGGCTTTATCAAAAACAGGTCACATACATGCCCGGGTTGGACACCAGGAAGGTCCGCAAGTAACTGATCCCCGGGCACCTGAATGGCAAGATGCTTTTATGGCTCACTTAGCCTGGTGGGACGAGATCGTTAAGTTGAAAAATCAAAAAGGTGAACCAATTACTATTTTAACGGAATTTGGTCCACCCATGTACCTGCCTGTCGTACCTTATACACAACAACCCCTCGCTAATCAATGGGAAATAAATGTGTATATGTTAAATTATCTTCGAAACCGATATCAAAAAAAATAAATACTATGGGAGTTTTACATCCCCTTCTCATACATTTCCCCATTGCTTTGTTACTTTTAGCCTTTTTCCTAGAAGTCTATGGACTTAGCGCGTCGGGTAAAAAGTACAAGGCGTCAATTCCTCTTATCACCTTTTTAGGAGGCATTGGGGCTGTTTTGTCTGCTTTAAGTGGATACTTATTAATGAATGGTGGTGATTATGAATTGCCCTCTGTTGAGTTACATAGAAATTGGGGCATAGCATTAGCTGTAGGTTCAGCTTTACTTATTGCTCTTTATCGGTTTCCTCCTAAAATTCCTTTTATTCACCTCATCGGTCAGGGAATATTAAGTATTTTAGTACTTGTTACTGGTCATTTAGGTGGAAATTTAACCCATGGGGAAGATTTCTTATCGTTCGATAAACCTGAAAAAGCATCCAAGCAAATCGTTTTTAATCAGAATACATTGGTTTATTCAGACATTATTTCGCCCATTTTTGAAGAAAAATGTGTTTCATGTCATGGACAAACAAAACAAAAAGGTAAGTTAAAATTAGACCAAATTGAACATGTATTAAAAGGGGGTAAAAACGGATTTTATCATGGCAGCGAGGAGGGCAAAATAGCTTTAATGTCGCATAGAATGAAGCTCCCTCTGTCTGACAAGCAGCACATGCCACCAAAAGGGAAAACACAACTCACTGAAAAGGAAATAGTTATTATTGAAAAATGGTTATCTTTGGGTGCAAGCGCTAATTTATTACTTAAAGACTTACAGTTAACGAAAGAGGTCGTTTCATCTTCATTGGAAGAAAAAAATATAGCTAAAACAACTGATTGGCCCTCTGTCCCTGACTTAGCTACTGTTTCAGAAAGAATGCTAACTCCGTTAAGAGACCGGGGTATAGTGGTGTTACCCTTAGCCAGCGGTCACCCGCTCCTTCAAATAAATTGCCAAGCTATTTCTGATTTTAGCGACGAAGATGGGGAACTATTTAAAGGATTAGAAAAAAATATTGCTTCAATCAGGCTGAGTGGTACCAGTATTTCCGATAAAAGCCTGAAATGGATAAGTTCGTTACCTAACCTTTCTAAACTTTACCTGGATAACACATTGATTACAGATAAGGGCATAGCCTTATTAAAGAATGCCAATGAACTAAGATATTTGAATTTAGTGGGAACGAACATCACTGAAAAAGGATTACATGCTTTAGGCTCGTTACCCCGTTTAAAATCGGTTTATTTATATCAAAGCGAAGTTAAAATGGAAGACATGGCTGAAATACAACTACGAATGCCTAAGGTTTATTTTGATTTGGGTGGGTATAAAATAGATACGTTACCGATGGAGGTTAGCACCGAAGAAAAATAAGATTCCCTTCGGTGCTAAGTCTTTTTTACCAGCCAATGCCGTAATCTTCTCCAAAATGACTGCTTCCACCCCAGAAGGAGCCATGTTTATGATCAAAATAAATGGCATTAATTGGGCCTGAGGTTTTTCTGTCAAACTCCAGCAAGTAACCCAGTTTTTTGAGTTCCCTTCTTGTCCAGTCTGGCGTTTGTTCATTAACTAATAAGCGCCCAGGTTCCGAAAGATGTTTATCGAAAGAACTTTTCATTTGAAAAGAATTAACATTCGGCGCTTCACATGCCTCTTGTACGTTCATGTCAAACTCCACCATATTCAAGAAAAACTGTAATAGGTTTTGGTCTTGAGAATCTCCGCCCTGAACGGCAAAAGAAACAAAAGGAATATTATTACGCAAGGCAAGTGTCGGCGTAAGGGTAACGCGGGGACGCTTACCGGGTTCTAACACATTAAACGGATTATCAGCACCATCTAACACGAAGGCCTGCATTCTCTGGCTTAATCCAATGCCAGTATTTCCTGCAACGCAGGCGGGAATCCAACCACCACTTGGGGTAACACTGACCACCCAACCTTCTGCATCGGCCGTTTCAATAGACGTTGTTCCGGCAAAAAATCCCTCCCTATGTTCCTCCGACATTAAAGAAGAATGGGAATTTTTATATTTTTCCAGTAAGGACTTAAACGGATTAACTTTTTGTTCAAAAGGATATGGATCACCAGGACCTATCATCGTATCATTTCGTTCGTATTGAATGCTTTTCGCTCTTTCCTTTGCATAAACTTTCGAAAGTAATCCATTGATAGGTTCCGATGGTAAAAAATCAGGATCGCCATAATAAAAATCTCTGTCAGCGAAAGCGAGATGCATGGCCTGACAGATGGTATGAATATACCTGGAAGAATTATAGCCCATGGATTTCAAGTCGAAATTTTCCAGTATGTTCAGTGCCTGGAGCATAACAGGCCCTTGAGTCCAGGTAGTTAATTTATAAACATCGATACCTCTATAATTTACAGAAACGGGTTCTTCCAATTTGACTTTCCATTTTGCAAGGTCCTCCAAAGTTATCAATCCACCCTGTTCTTGCACGCCTCTTACGAATTCCACGGCAATATCGCCCCGATAAAATCTATCATAAGCAGCCTGAATAGCTTCCTTTCTCGATTTCCCCTGTTTTAATGCAGAAGATTCAGCATCTACCAAATTTGAGAGCATTTGAAAAAGATCTTTTTGAACAAAAATCTCCCCACCCTCAGGTGCTTCCCTGTTTTCATTCAAATGAGGTAGAAAAATCTTTTTTGAATAAGGCCAATTTTTAATTCTCCCCTTATTTTTTTCAATCATATCAGCAGTAGAAGTTTCCATTGGATAACCTTCTGCCATTTGCATGGCTGGTTTCAGCACTTGCGCCAAAGACATGGTACCATATTCGCTCAACATGGTAAATAATCCTCCAGGTGTACCTGGGGTAACGGCTGCGAGCGGACCATAAGCGGGGGGAATATCATAACCTTTCGACTTATAAAATGCGGGAGTGGCACCCGTCGGTGCAACACCTAAAGCATTAACGCCCATAACCTTACCAGTATGTGGATTATATATTAGGGCTTGTGTTTCTCCACCCCAACTTAGAACATCCCACATAGTAGCCGTGGCTGCAAGCATGGCACAGGCAGCATCCACCGCATTTCCCCCTTGTTGAAAAACCGTTGCTCCAGCCGTTGCAGCTAAAGGTTTACCCGTAATGGCCATCCAGTGTTTACCATGAATAACAGGTTTTTGTGTGGATTGAGCCAATAACCCGTAAAAGAGGAAAATGGAGGAAAAGAGAGATAGAAGTCTAAAATAAAACATAATAAGATATTAAAAGCATTAAATCATTTACCTTTTGCTAAATTATTAATCCAATTTAACTGATCATCGGCATTAATAAAGTACTTTTTAAGAAATCCATTTTCATCTGCACAATATAGAAAATGAACCCCATTATTTTCTTTTCGTATGATTATGTCCCAGACCCAGCTGTTATTTTCAACTAATTTTACAGCATAAGCTGCTGAATTTTCTAATTTTAAATCAACAAAATAGACCGATTTATCAAGACTTGAAGAAAATAATTTATCATCAAAAAAGATCATTTTTGTAATATCTGACCGATGAAAAACAAACTTTTCTTTAGGATTTACCTTAACATTTTGTAAAAAATCACCTAGATCATACAAAAGTATTTTTCCATTTTGAAATCCAAAAGAAATAATATTTCTTGATAAAGTCATTGCAGAAACGGGATTTGAAAATTCACCATTTCCCAACTGAATCAATGATTCAATTTCACCTGAAGTTTTCCATAGATAGAGACCTTTTTGAGTTGACAGGAGAAATTTATTTTGGTCATTAAGAGGTACGATAGAAAGCAATTTATCCCGTAGCAGAGATTTAGAAATAACTCCATTTTCCAAAGAGAACAAAACCAGTTCATTTTGAGTCGCAAATAAATATTCCCCAGACTTAAAAGCATTTAGAATAGCGACAGCTGGCATATTTTTTGAAGAATTTAGTACTTTTGTAACAGCCTTGCCAGAATTTATTGCAAAAACACCCCCAGTAAAGGTTCCAACAAGTGTAACAGATTCGTTTTTCAAAGGTAAAGCTACTCTGATCCGATCGCCTATATCCAACTTATTTTTACTACTTCCAATAAATAGATAGCCATCGTCTCCACCGCATAAAAAGTTCCCATTTTGGTTAATAACAGTTCTTAAACCAGCTGTAGCTTTTAATATTTGAGAAGATTTATTTCTTAATGTTTCTAATTTAGATGTCGCTATATTTAAAACTTGAAAAAGCGTATTGTTTGGTTGAATAAATCCAAAGACTTCCTTTGAAATTTCGTTATAATCATTCAATTTTGAATTTAATTTAGGTATGAGTTCCAGCGGATTTTCATTTGCTAAAAATTCACCTACCAACAAAAAAAGTTGATTTTTAATATTGCTAAATTCCTCCCGGGTTTTCGCTTTTTTTGTGGCAATTACTTCTTTTTCTTTAGCAATTTCAGCTTTTGTAACAGCTACCTTTGTTTCCTTGATTTGAGCCTCCAGATTTTTATATTGTTCCTTTATGGTTACAGAAGATTTTTCCAGATCACTACTTTTTTTAACCAATGATGAATTTTGTTTTTGAATTGTAATTTCTTTTGTTTTTAATTCGGTAACTATTCGATTTATACTATCCTTACTTTCAAATAAATCTTTATTTAATTGATCAGCAATTAATTTTTTTTTGGCCAGATCTTCCTGAGCTTTTATAGCAATAAGTCTTTCTCTGTCAGCAATTCTCTTTTCACTATTGGCTCTAATATAAAGTATAGAAACAACAGAAATGATGACGAGTCCAACCACAATGCCAATAAACATATTTCTTCGATATCGCTTTATTTCATTTTTCCTAGCATTTTCTTTTAACAATAATTCATTTTTATAAGTATTATAGCTCAAAGTCAGATAATCCATTGCGTTTTGATATCCTGGTAAAAGATATTCCCCCCAAATTTTTGATGGTTGATTTTGTTGATACCATTTCCATAAAAAATCTAAATCGGGTGGTCTGAGTAAGGATGTTTTTCCTGCATCATATCTTAATTGGTCTGTGACTAATCGCTTATAGATATCTCTGGATTCCTCTTCTTGTTCTATCCAATCTCTAAATCTTTCCCAGTAAATAAAAATATTTTCATTTTTTATAAATAACAAACTATTCTTGTGAAGCTGAAGGTTTCTATTGCCTGTATTCATAGAAATATCAGGAGGTAAAATTTCTAAAAACATTTCCTCCCCTTGAGAAATAGGTAAAAGTATGGTTGAAATTTCCTCTAAAGATGATTCACAAATGGAGCTTAAATGTGCCAAGGTTTGCGGCTGAGTCATTTTACCCAAGGATTCCGTAGAGACCAAAACTTTAAATAATTTTTCAAAAACATGTTTTCCTCTGTCATCCAGGTTATTATAATATTTTTCAAGATGCGTGGCAAAACAATGTTGCAAATTCCCAACATTTGCTAAATCATCAGGCTGTATGATAATAACTTCCTGATCCTGATCTTTAACAACAGACCAGGTTTTATATAGTAAAAACTGTAGATTTGGAAGCAAGCGCATATCTGAACCAAATTGCGCAAGGATAGCATCGATAGATTCAGGACTAACACTTATTTTAGAACCAACCAGTGGATTCAAAATAATTCGTTTTAAATCTACTCCGCTAATTCGTGGAAGTAAATATTGCCCTTGATTCAATAAATCCTGTAAACGGCGATAAGGCGAGATATCAATAATATTTTCCGCACCTAAAGCGATGACAACATAAACGGCAATTTCTTCTGCAAAATTAGCGCCTGTAATGGCATTTATATATTGGTTGGTATCTTCGTTGAGCGCAGCAGCATGATTGTAACGATCTGTATTTAAAAATAAATCTTCAAATTGGTCAATGACAATCATTAGATTTTTTTTACCAAAAATTTCAGATTGTCGATATACTGTTTCTAATCCTGATATACCTTCCTTTAATTTTTTCTCTATCCATAAATGTTGTTCCGGAGTAGATCGAATTGTTGGATTTAACAAATCATTATCTGACAAAGCATAAGCAAGATTTCTTATAGGGGCCTGTCCCGGTCTGGTTTTACAAATCACCCATTCTTTCCCAGCAAGTCCGTTGTGTCCTCTTTTCAGGGCAGGTATTAAACCTGAGTTTAAAAAGGATGATTTACCTGAACCATTTTGTCCGGTTAATGCTATAAATTTATGCTTATGTAACAACAGTAAAACATCATCCACTTGTTTGATACGTCCATAAAAAGAGGATTGTTCAGATTCATAAAATGATCTGCTGCCGGCAAAAGGAATTTTTTGTTCAACTATTGTTGCCATTTATGTTTTTTTTTAAAAAAATACAATTTAATATTACTTTACAACAATTATTAAAACTACCAAAAATAAATGTCTAATTTACACTTTGCCATCAGAAATAAACAGAATGAATCATCATTATGAGCGACCTATTTACCGATAAAATCAGGCTGGCTTTTCGTTCTTGCCAATTTCATATTCAAGGAATTATACCTTATCATTTATTGGAAGAGTTATCCGTATCTCTTTTTAATCTTCAAACCAAAGGAATTCTTATTGAATTAATTGTCCTGATGGATAATGAATTAAAATCCATTAAAACAACGAACATTCTTTTGCGTATTTCTGCTGCGGGTGGTCAAATATTTACGATTATAAATTTTGAAAGTGAAATAACTTTTTTCTTAAATATTGATAAAAAAATCAAGATATCTTCCATAGAAAACAAAGATGAATCAGCAACGAATATTCATTCAACCATTTCGGAAGGTATTCTACTGTATCAAAATTTAAAAACTACAGCAATACCTGTCAATCACTTAAGCGGATACCCAGAAATTTCGTTTTATGCATCAAAAGAATGGGTAAAAACTGGAGATAAAATAAATATAAGCTGGGAAGTTGATCAAGCTCAATCTGTCCTCTTGCTTCCTCAAAATATAAGTTTATCGCAAAAAGGAAGCATGTTTATTCAAATTGATATGGATTGTTTGTTAACTATTCAGGCTAAAAATGAAAATATTACGGCAGAAAAAAGAATTTTTATAAAAGCTTTAACAAGATTGGGTTTGACCTTTACTGTTAAAATTTTAACAGCTAAACTCAACAACTATATACCTTTAGAGTCACACCCTGAAATACCATTTAATTATGCTATACCCCCCGATTCTGATATTCGTTTATTTTGGGAAGCAGATAAAATAGGGATTCTAACAGAAGAAGATTGGGGAGAACTACCAGTTATTGGGTATAGAGATATTCAATTTAAAAAAGATGCAAATTTGCAATTTACGTGGAAAACAATTTTTGAACTTAAAAAAATAACCCTCAGTTTTTATATATTACCAGAAACATCTCCAATTAAAGCACCAAAAAAAGAAAAATCAACAAACTCAATATTTAGTTTCTTAAAAAAAAGACCCTAATTATTTTGGAAAGAAATAATACCTTTATCTTTATTTATATCACTATTTATTAGAAATGTCCAAATTTTTTCATTTTGCTGCAGGCGTCAGTAAGGACATTATGGCAGAATGTCCGGAATCGGAAAAAATAAAATATGCAAGCATTGGTGCCAGTGTATATTTTACCGCATTAATGGCAGGTCTGTCAGCCTATTTTGCATTTTATCTTATTTTTGAACATAATTTTGCTTCTATCCTTTTGTCTTTACTTTGGGCTGGATTGATATTTAATCTTGATAGGTTTTTAGTATCTAGCTTTCGTAAAAAAGGAAAAACATTACTTGAATTTTTACAGGCATTACCAAGAATCTTAATGGCTATATTTATTGCACTTATCATTTCTAAACCACTGGAGTTAAAATTATTCCAGTCGGAAATAGATTTTAAATTAATAGAGATAAAAAGAGAAAAAGCTCTTCTTATTGATGAGCAGTATGAACTAAAATTCAGACAAATTGAACGTAATGAAAATAAATATCAGGCTGAACTAAATAAAAGTTTCCAATTAAAAGAAACCTATTATGATCAATATAAATGTGAATGTGATGGCACCTGTGGCACGGGTAATTCAGGACGAGGCAGTGAATGTTTAAGAAAGCAACAGAAATATGAATCGTACACAAAAGAACACCAGATCATTGCATCTAAAATAAATACCAGATTATCGATTTTGTCTAAAGAAAAAGCAAAGTTGAATGACGATAAAAATATAGAAAAGCGGGAACTAAGTAAGCATTTCTCCAAAGGATTATTAGCCCGATTAGAGGCCTTGTCAGCACTTTCAGGATATACTTCTATTGCCATATTATTACTTTTTATTTTCTTGGAAACAGCTCCAATTCTATCCAAATTATTATCTCCTGTTGGTCCTTATGATCATTTACTTCAAAGCAAGGAATATCCTTTTAAAATTGCTTTTATGGGCCAGATTCAAGAACATAAAACATCTGAAGGACTAAAATCAATGCCTACCAATATTGAAAATCCCTCCTTTAGAAAAGAACCAGAAAATCGATCCCAGGGGAAATTGATTAATGATGATGCGGCTATTCAATTAGCCCAATTACAGGAAAAATTAGTTAAACAGCTTTTAAATAAAAAAAACAAAAACGTTTAAATGATCACTGCTTTCCACAAAAAAAATGGCTTTATTTTCTTCTTTTGTTTTTTTATTTATTCCTCTTTATTGGCCCAGATAAAACTGGATGATTTAAAAAATAAAATAACTTCTAAAGCAGAAAAAGAAATTTTAACGTTAGAAAATAAAAATCCTCTCCAAAAAAAAGTTTTTTTAGATAGTCTTCAAGAAAGATTAAAAGCAGGAGATACCTTAATTATGCATTACAAACTAAATGACATAAAATCACTAATAAATAAAGCTAGAAAAGACTCGGTTATCTATCCAGCTGTTAAAATCTCGATCCCTAAAAAGGATAAAGTTGAGTATACATATCAGGTCAATAAATCTGATACCATTCAACTTTATATTAAACATAAATCCATTTTAAAATTGAGCTCGGTGGAAGTTCTTTTGGGAAAAACACCTATATATTCAAGGTTAAAATTAAAGAAAAAAGAAGCTATTTACGTTAAAATACCAGCTATAGAGGCTGGTGAAATAACCGTTAAACTTACCAACAGGAACTATTTTCCCTTTAAGTCAACACTATTTGTAAGAAATTTAAAGAAGGAAAAAAAAGTAATTATCCAAGAGGTCACAGACACGCTCTATCATAATGATACGGTTATGGTTACAAAAGAGGAGTTATTATACCTTCCTCTTTCGGAACAATCCTTTAATATGGGAGCACAACTGGATCTTACTAAAACCCCTTATTTTATGTTTCCAATTCCGTTTGATTTAGCAAAAAACGGGAAAGGATGGGTTTATTGGATTGGCTATAACCAAAAAAACATAGATGAATTTAAATCAGTGGTGTCGGAAAAAGAACCCCTGATAGATTATGCAATGAATAAACTTCATTTTCTGCCATATTCAGAACCGAAGGGATTAACATGCGCCTTTGTCAATGAATCAAATGCTTTAAAATTGTCAAGGAATGGAGCATTTTCACCTACTCCACTTTCTCTCTCCATCAATAATGGTCCCAATTATGGCAAGATTTTGGAACCAACATCCAAATATCAAAAGAAATTATTATATTTGGCATGTTTGAATAACAATGGAGTATCAGATCAAACTGTATATTTCAAAAGTATTTATTTAGAAGGCAAACCTTACACGGAACAGGTTATAAACAAAATACCATCACTTATTAAGTATTTTAAAATTTATACAGAATGATAAAACAAATCCTTACTTACAGATTTGTATTCTATTTTATAGTGCTTAGTTTATTTCTATATAATTGCGGAGCAAAAGATACTTATTTTCAGGCAAAGAGAAGCACGAGACAGACTGAATCAACCCTGCGCTACATGTATAAAGACGTCTCGAAAATAAAAAATGCGCTGGGTATGGAAAATGATAAACCTAGTGAAGAGGATGCAAAAAAAATGAAGGAAGGATTAGCCACTCCGGAACAACAAAATATGCTCAAAAGATATGGTTACTTATATGATTTTTTGAATCCAAATAATCCAAATAACTTAAAAGCTAATAATTTTTACTGGGATTCAGTACAACAGATATATTTTATAAAAAGTCCAACGAACAGAAAATTAAGTAAAAAATATGAGGTTTTTGGCTGGCATCCTCATTGGATGGGATCGGCCTGGGAATCTTATGATTTTTCTTTATTGAGCACCATTGCCTACTTTACCTATATCGTAGATCCTGAAACCGGATCTTATTCCAATCCAGCGCAGATGCAAGAATGGAGAACCACTTCGATGATTGATACTGCAAAAGCAAATGGAACGAGAGTATTACTGAGTATGGCGAGTCATGGCGTATCAGAAAATGATCGATTTTTATCAAATCCTGCGGCTTGGAATACTTTTACAGATAGTATTGCTAGTTTAATTATTGCAAGAAATGCAGATGGGGTAGATTTAAATTTTGAAAATGTGCCCGAAAAGCATAAAGAATCTTTAGTTAATTTTGTAACTCTTTTGCGTACTAATCTTTCTAATAAAATGCCAAGTGGTAATGTTTTTCTCTCCATTACCCTGCCATCTTATAGCACACGAGATGCATTTGACCATGTCAAACTTGGAGAACTTGTTGATTTAATGGTTATAATGGGTTATGATTATCACAAAGGGAAAGGAATGACAGGTGCTGTGTCTCCTTTGAGAACGACCAACAGAAATGGAATAAGTTTACAAAGCACTTTGGATTATTATGTTAAAAACAAATTAGATGTTGGTAAAACAGTTCTGGCTTTGCCCTATTATGGTGCTCAATGGAAAGGGAAAATAAATAGTAAAGGGGTTTATGATACTTATTTTGATAAGGATGTTCCCTATCGGGAGGTGATGAATTTATATGGAACAACGTACACTCCTCAATATGATTTTGTAAGTATGACCAATTATTTTTTTCTTGAATTTGGTGATAGCACTTCTATTGAATGCTGGTATGACAATGCATCCACCCTAGAAAAAAAATATAATTTAGCCTTAAGTTATGGGTTAAAAGGGGTAGGAATCTGGGCTTTAGGATATGACAACGGTTATACTGATTTATGGCAACTTATAGATAATAGATTTACTTCCGATACAACTGGTGTCGTAAATCCAATAAATGAAGCGGAAGGATTTCCAGTTACAATGAGTAGTTTTATGCTCAAATACAGAGATATATTAACCTTAACTTATTTATTATTTGCCTTAAGTGTAATTATTGGTTGGGTAATAGCTTTTGCAGATTGGCGGGTAAGGACTGGAATTTTAGGCCAGCAATTCTTCCGATACCTATTTATGTTGATTATGACTTTGTTATTGGTACCTTTACTAAGTATAATGAACTGGTTTACTGACGAACGCATTATCATACTGATTGCCTTTTTATTTGGCGCCTTCGTATTTTACTTCGTTCAAAAAATGCAGGTCACCTTTAACACAAAAAGACCCTAATAATTAGCATGAAAAAAACAATTTTAAAGGAATTAATGTGGTTTATAATAGCATCAATTTTAGCTGTTCCCTTATCATTTGTGTTTTTAATGTTGTTTAAACTCACAAGTTCAAATCCAAAATTGAATGAAGTTGAAAAAGTATTTACAATTCAACTGTTTATGATAGGATGGTTAGTCATGTTCCTTTGTGTATATATAGTAAGAATTGTTATCAAAGCATTGTTAAAACTCGTGGGTGTACATGATGCAACCTCAGGTAATCCATAATTAAGATGATTCAAAATGTAATTCCCATTATCGGCAGTCAGTTAAACGAGTATTTGAAAAATTCTTTCGGTGAAATAGAAGACAGAGTTGTTGTCACCTCTGCTGCCAATAGCTCCGGTGCATCCTCTATAGAAATCGATAATAAAATAATGATTACCTTAATAAATGTGGAGGAAGAAAAATTAATTCGAAATACAGGATATAATCAATTTGGTGGCACAAATCCATCCATTTACATCAATTTATATGTTTTATTCGCTGCAAATTTTCCTGAAAATAATTATAGAGAAGGATTAAGGTTTTTATCTGCAGTCATCTATTTTTTTCAAGGACAACATACTTTTAATCCTCAAAACACCCCCTCATTACCTTCAGAGGTGGAGAAAATAACAGTTGAAATTATAAACTTGGAATTTGCAGTATTGAGTAATATCTGGAGTATGCTTGGAGGTAAATATCTTCCATCCATAGTATACAAATTTAGGATGCTTAATTTCAATCAATATGCAATGAATGAGGAGATAATACCTTTATTATTTTCACCTGAATAGAACTAAGGTAAACAGATGCAAATAAATCATATCATACAATTTCAGGAACTACTTTCCATTACCATTAATCATGGCTATTATTACAATAACAAGTGTAATGATTTCATTTTCGAGGTTGAAAATGAAACCATGCATACCATTAAAGAATATGGTATTATAGTTAAACAAGAGGCAAATAAATTAATTTTGATCATAGATGCGAATAAAGATTTTAATCATTTTTGTTATCAGGGAGAAGTAAAATTAAATTTTAAAATAATTAATAAAAACCCTCAATTTTTAAATTTCACTGAGCTTCCTTTTATCTCCAACCAATGCATAGCGTTTGAACAAATAAAAGAAAGGGAATTATTACATGCCGCTGAAAATGTGACCATTGATATCTGCCAAGAATCCTACTCAACAAACGGAATTAATGGAAAGATAAATTTAAGACTGAATAAGGAAAATGAACTTTTTGGTCTATCTTCTAAGGATAAAAATAAATTTCTTCCAATAAGGCATTCTATAAATTTTAAAGAAAGAAATGTATATTGGAAATATCTATTATATGGTGCAAGTAAATATATGGAAGATATTGAAAGTCTATACATTTATGAAAAAAATCAAAAAAATAGCGTATCCTTCTCTAAAGCAATTCCTGTGATGTTAACCAATGGGAAAAATGGATATTTATATATATCCGAAAAACCTTTACCCCTAAATGAAAGACCGAACAAACAGTTTGGATTATATTTAAATAAAAGTAAAAATACTGAAAATCAATTGATTAAAAGTTTGCCATGTCCAAATCCAAGATCTGTAAACTTCGACACCCTTACCGAAAAATTTTATGTTCAAGAATTTATTAATATTTAATATAAAAAAAAGCACCACATAATTTGAAATAATATTACTTTAGCACTGAATTCCTTAATCACCTCAAAATTAATAAAACGGCATGGCAAAAGTATTAGCGACGCCTGGAGTCTATATCGAAGAAAAGAGTGCTTTCTCCTCTTCCGTGGTTCCAGTATCAACTGCGGTACCAGCATTTATTGGATACACGCAAAGAGCTACAAGAGGCAACAAACCACTTACCAATGTTCCAACCAGAGTAACTTCATTAGCTGAATTTGAAGAAATGTTTGGTGGAGCACCAAAAACAAAATTCACCATTGAGGCGGAAGCTAATGTTGGTTATTCTTTGTCTGCAGATCAAGCTACAAGGTATCTTTTGCACAGTTGTTTAAGACATTTTTATTCTAATGGTGGTGGGGATTGTTACGTGGTTTCTATTGGAAATTATGCAAATGGAATAAAAGCGATTGATTTCAACGATCCTGCAAATGGAAAAGGTTTGGTAACGCTTTTAAAATTCATGGAACCAACCTTATTAGTTATTCCTGAAGCTATTTTATTAGAGGAAACTGATTGTTCAGCCCTTCAGCAAGCTATGCTGCTTCATTGTGGTTACACCATGAAGAATCGTTTTGCTATTTTAGATGTTTTTAATGGTGATAAAGAAAGAACATTTGATGATGAGGACGTAATTAATAAGTTTCGCGAAGGTGTAGGAGCTAATTTTCTACAATGGGGTGCAGCTTATTACCCGTTTTTGAAAACAACCGTTGTTCAATCCACTGATGTTGATTTTACTAATATCAGCAATAAAGATGGGCTTATTGAAATATTAACCAAAGAAGTGGTTGATGGTGTAGCAGCTGGTTTAGTTAGAGAATCGCGTGCAGAATTAGTAAAAGCAGAAATAGCAAAAATAGCTACTGCTTCTACTGCTGTTGAAATTCTTCTTCTTAGTGACACATTGAAAGTGATTAGCCCTACTTTCAAAAGTATACTAGGAGACATGCGTGAAATTTTGAATGTATTGCCACCAAGTGCAGCTATGGCAGGAGTATATGCAATGGTTGATAATTCTATAAACATTGCGAAGTCTCCAGCGAATGTAAGTGTTGGAAATGTTATTTCACCTGTTGTCAGCATCACAAATGAATCACAAGAAGAATTGAATCTTCCATTAAGTGGAAAAGCAGTCAATGCAATACGTGCCTTTGTAGGTAAAGGAACTATCGTTTGGGGAGCCAGGACATTAGACGGTAATAGTCAGGATTGGAGATATATTTCTGTGAGAAGAACCATGACATTTCTGGAGCAAAGCATTAAAATTGCTTCTGAAAGATATGTTTTCGAACCAAATACAGCTACTACATGGATTTCAATTAAGGCAACCATTGAGAATTTCCTTAATAACCAGTGGCAAGGTGGTCTCCTTGCAGGTAGTACGCCTACAGATGCATTTTCTGTAGAAATTGGATTAGGATCCACAATGACGGCAAATGACATATTAGACGGTATGTTGAAATTAACCGTCAAAGTTGCGATAGTACGTCCAGCTGAATTTATCGTCATTACGTTCCAACAACAACAGCAAAAATCATAAACTTAATTAACTAACATAAAATACTAAATATATGGCAGCTCCAACGCCAGGCACAGGTGCAGATCAGGACCAAAATTGGCCGTTACCTAAATTTTATTTTTCTGTTGACATAGGCGATCAGACAGATCTCCCCTTTCAGGAAGTTTCAGGTTTAGATATTGAAACCGATGTAGTAGAATATCGTCATGGGAATAGTCCTGTACATTCAACAATCAAAATGCCAGGATTAATGAAATACGGTGACATTACACTTAAGAAAGGGGTATTTACCACTGATAATTCTTTCTATGACTGGTTAATTAAAATTCAATTGAACACCTACGAAAGACTTACATTGGTAATTAAATTATTAGACGAGGATGCTTCACCTAAAATGACTTGGACTGTAACCGGTGCATTCCCTAAGAAAATAACCCCAACAGATATGAATTCTCAAACAAGTGATGCTGCAATTGAATCAATTGTATTTGCTTGTGAAGGAATAACTATCGAGGCAGCTTAACAACAAGCCCAATGAAATAGGGCAGAATATATGAGAAAATCCTGGAGGAGGTTTACCTCCCTGGGATTTTTAATTTTTAGCCTATTTATTGTTTAAAACCTCAAAGATACTTTCAATGTTAGGTTCACCTAGAATAGTTCCACTACCAGGGTATAATTTTACCGTTTTAATTATAACTTCAGTTTTTGGACTACCCGTACCTTTAGTTGGAGATAATTATTTTAGTAAAATTTCAGGTATCACAACGACTAGAAATACAAATGCCGTTCAGGCAGGTGCAGGTAATATGACCACTTATCACCTTCCAACGGAAATAAATTATAGTCCATTGGTATTGGAGCGAGGAATTGTATCAGGGTTCTCACCATTAACCCTTTGGTGCACTAGTTCTATGTCTATGTTAATGGGAGGAATTCAAACAGCTAGGATCATGGTTTTTTTACTTGACCCCCTTACTTCCGCACCTGCTATGGCTTGGGGATTTTACAATGCCTATCCTACAAAATGGACTATCAGTGACTTTGATGCCCAGGATTCAAAATATGCATTTGAGTCCATTGAATTTAGTTATTCCTATTATTCCAGAATATATTAACCAATGCCAGTTGAAATAAGACAATTAGTTGTCAAAGCAAATGTAAAAGATCAGGGTGGAGCTAAACCAGCTAGAAGTGATAGTTCTAAAGATTCCAATAAAAAATCAAAGGATTCCTTAGGATTTTACGAAAAGGAGGAACTTATAAACGAGGTTGTTAGTAGAGTTATGGAACAAATTAAGTCTCAAACAAATTTATAATGCTTTCATTTTTTAATCTTTCTATTACAGCTTATGCAAAATATTCTTACATAAGTTGGGGTTGGTTTTTTAGTGAAGGTACCTACCAGCTCCAAATAAATCCTGCCAGTGTTAAATTAAGTTATGGAAAAAGTGGTGGTGATGAGGAAAAACCTACAAGTGCCAATGGAGGTGCTATTCCACAGAAATCAACTACCTATTTTAAGGAAACTGCATCATTTAATTTTACCCTCGACTTAACAGGTGTTATTCCAAGTGTTCCCGGTGCAGACTTTATTAATATTTATGCTTTTTTACCTTCCGAAGCGAATTATTTTCTTGGATTGGAATATTCCATCAAAAAGTTAAAAGAAGTTACTATTCTTCCACTTCGTTCCACACACATGCCACCCTACGTGCATTTAGTTTGGGGGGATATTTCATTGAAAGGCATCGTGTCCGATTTAGGGATAGAATATACTTATTTTAATTCATTTGGTTATGCTATTCGGGCTGAAGTTTCTATTACCATCGAAGAATACATTGACCCAAGTATAATAGAATCAAAATTTCAAAGTCCAGACATTACTAGAATACCCACTATAAAAGTAGGAGATACGCTGCCAGCATTGTGTAAAGAGTTTTACAGTGATAAAAAATATTACTTAAAAATTGCAGAAATCAATAATTTGCCATCTTTTAGAAGACTTAAACTTGGAGAAAAATTATTGTTTCCCCCTTTGGAAAAATAACTATGTATTATGTTTGGAATATCACCATTAGCTTCTACTGGAAAACCTGCTTCTTTCGACATTTTTTTTAATGGGTCTTTACTTCCCACGGATTTAATAGTCTATAAAATTTCAACCTTCGAAGAGGTTAATAAAATTGCCCGTGCAAAAATTGAAATTATTGGCGGGGATACAGCCTTGAATCTATTTCCAGAAAGTGAAGAAACTTATTTTAAACCTGGAGTAGAGGTTGAAATTAGCATGGGTTTTGACCAGATAAATAAGGTGGTATTTAGTGGAATTATTGTTAAGCATAGTATATCTATCAAACCAGGTTACCAAAATGCCTCTTATAAAAATTTGGTAATCTTAGAGTGTGCTGATAAAGCCATTGAAATGACCTTTCAAAAAAATTCAGAGATATATGAAAATAAGACGGATAGCGCTATTTTTAGCAGCTTAATTTCCGAGGTTGGGTTAGATAAAGTCATTACATATACAACTTATACCCATCCTTTTCTTATTCAACACGAAATGACAAACTGGGATTTTCTCTTACTCCGTGCTAAAGCAAATGGTTTTGTTGTTTACAATAGCCAAGGGAAATTAACAGTAGGAAAACCCATTCCATCTTTTTTTGCATTGTTATTATCATTTTTAAATACAGTTTTAACATATGGAGATAATATTGCTGATTTCGAAGGAGAAATAGATGCAACCACTCAATTACAGGGAGTTTCTGCCGAAACTTTCAATCCATATACCAATGCAGCAGTCACCCAGACAGGTTCAGAACCTTCAGGATTCCCTACCCAAGGTGATTTAACAGGTAAAACCTTAGGTATTGTAGCCAGTCCACCTATATTAAAATTGAATTATTATAGTCCAATGCTGTCCTCAGAATTAAAGGTTTATGCCGATGCATTACTTATATTATCAAGAATTCAAAGAATAAGAGGGACTATTACTTTTCGAGGTTTAAATAAATTTTTACTTGGTAGTATCGTATCATTGAAAGGTTTCGGAAGCCACTTCGATGGTGATACCCTGATTACGGGTATAGAACATACTATGGCAGATGGAATATATTTAACTAAAATTAAATTTGGACTACAACCAAATGTTTTAAATGGCGATAAAACGCCTAATCAACTGCCAATTTATAATCCAGTCAAAGGATTACATATTGGAAAAGTTACCAAGATAGCTTCGGATCCAGCTGGGGAATACAAAATTCAGGTATTAATCCCAACCTTGAAACAAACAGGACTGGGAATTTGGGCAAGATTAAGTCACCTTTACGCCACTGCTAAAGCAGGTAGTTTTTTTATTCCCGAAATAGGATCTTCCGTAGTAGTCGGTTTTTTAGATGAAGATCCACGATTCCCCGTTGTTTTAGGATGCCTTTATAATAGTTCAAATGCTCCACCAGAAACGATGAGTGCCACAAATCCCAAAAAAGCCATTTATTCAAAATCTTTAATGAAACTTGAATTTGATGACCAGAATAAAATTCTTACATTACTAACTCCTGGTGGTAATTCAATTATCATTTCTGATAAAGCTAGGGGAATCACCATAACAGATGTTAATGGGAGTACGATTAAAATGTCCTCATCAGGTATTTTTATGTCAAGTAATGGCGATATTACCCTTAAAAGTGGAAAAAAATTAAACCTTGTAGGAACTACTGGTATAGCTGCATCTTGTGCTTTAGGTACTGTTGATATTAAGGGACTAAATGTAGCTGCTGAAGCTACCTTAAATGCCACTCTAAAAGGTACGATGCAAGCACAACTTGAGTCTTCACTTCAAACAGTAGTGAAAGGAGGAATTGTTATGATAAATTAAAACAAACAAACATGCCATTTGCCGCAAGAATTTTCGATTTACATGTCTGTCCTATGATGACAGGTCCAATTCCACATGTAGGAGGACCAATCATTGGTCCAGGTTGCTGGACTGTATTTATTTCAAAATTGCCCGCTGCCGTAATGGGTGATAAAGCAATTTGCGTTGGTCCTCCAGATACTATTATGAAAGGGTCTGCTACTGTTTTTATTGGTAAAAAACCAGCTGCCAGAATGGGCGATACCTGTTCTCACGGCGGTAGTATTGTATTAGGTTGTCCAACGGTAATCATAGGAGGCTAAATATGTCATCAGATAAATCATTTCTTGGTACTGGGTGGAGTTTCCCTCCTACTTTTCATCTCGAGCTTAAAGGTGTACAACTTGTTAGTGATGAGGAAGACATTAAACAGAGTATTGAAATTTTTCTGGGCACCAAATTAGGTGAACGAGACATGCGTCCAGAATATGGAAATCCACTTTATCAGCATGTTTTTGAAATGTCTTCTCAAAATAATATTGATTGGATATTAAAAGATTTATCCCTTGCCATTCGAATCAATGAACCTCGCCTTTTTATACATAACATTTCAGCAAATAAAGAGAGAATTTTGGAAGGTATCCTTCAAATTAACCTTGATTATGAAATTGAAAGTACCAATGTTAGAAATAATATTGTTTATCCTTTTTATTTTGCCGAAGGAACCAGTATCACCTAACAAATCAAATTACGTTGAATACTTTATACTCTTACCAGGGATCTTCAAGGAAAAATCGCATAAACAAAGCGCTTGATTGTCAATATTTTTTACCCGACGAACGAACTACCGGCGATTTTCTGCAATATATATATAAACATGCACAGTTATTAAAATTCTATGCTGTAGATGGCAATGAAAATGAAACCTGGAAATCATTTTTTGAGGGTGATGATTCGTTTTTATTAGCTGAAATTGCCGGTGTAAATATTGAATCCATTGAAAAAGAAAAAATAAAAATTCTCAACTTATTTGAAGGTTATGATGAGTTACTAGCTAAAATCAACCAATTTGAACAATTCTTCATTTTTTGTTTAGACCTTCTAAAACAATTAAATGCTTGGTATAAAAGGGCTTCTGAAACTAATAAAGGTGTTCATGTTACTTCTATCGAAAATGAACTTTATACCGCTATAATTTCTGAAGGAACCAATATTCTATCGAAACTGATAGCGTATGACATGGCAAAAACATCTTGTGATCTGCCCATTTATATGCAAAATGATTATTCCTCCTTTTTATCCATTTGGAAAATTGATGATACAGAACCCATCTCTATTTATCATATTGGTGATAATGAATTAGAACAAATAAGTCACGCCTTAAAAGAAGTTATTTTATTATATCCCCCTATCATCTCCCTCTTTAGATCCATAAATTTTAAAGCACCTGATTTATTTAAAAAAACATTTTATAATAATGAAAACCACCCACCTCATAATGGTTTAATTTTTGCATTTCTTGAATTGTTTGCTGTTTTAAAAACCGATTTAAATAAACTTACCCACAAACATTTAGACTTCTTCTACACTAAAGTTTTAGGTCAAAAGCCTAAACCCGGAAATCCAGATTCACTCTTTGTTTATGCCATTTTAAATCCTGATTACAAAGATGTTTATCTGGACCAAGATACCATTTTACATGCTGGGCAAAATGCCGCAGGTTTTCCCGAAAAATATAAAATTGACCAAGGGATTCAGGTAACGCCTGCATCTATAAATAAATTAATCACGCTATATGTTAGCAGAAATCCTCTAGTGGATGTTTATTCTCAATTTAGATTAGTTTCAGGAATATACGGAAAAGAAATCAATGATACAACTGATTTCGAAGCATTTGCATCACTAGGTGAGGAACAACTTTTCTTAGGAGAGGAAGAAAAAACAATGGCAAATATAAATATAGGTTTTGCCATATCATCACCTACCTTAAGATTATGCGGTGGTATCCGATCCATCACTATATCTTTTTATTTCTCACCAGAATCGATTGATAAGTTAACTTTTCTTCTTCTGGACATTGCTGAAAAAAGACATATTAAACCTGAAGAAGTTTTTCACGAAGTATTTGCCCATGCTTTCACCATATCATTAACTGCGGAAGATGGTTGGGTATCTCCAAATAGTTATCGTGTCATTTCAGCTGCTGATTGGACAAAAGATCCAATTACCCTTACTTTCGACCTTGATGAATCTATTCCCGCTATTATACCATATAATGAAGAAATTCATCTTGGTAATTACAATACATTACAACCTATTGTACGAGTTTTAATGAGTGGTGGGCTTACCACTCACCCCTATTCTTATTTAGAAAACATGCGCTTAAATGAAATTGAACTTGGCGTCAAAGTAAAAAAGCTAAAAAACATAAACCTATTTAATCATTTAGGACCTATTGATTTTTCAAACCCATTTCCCCTTTTAGGTCCTATGCCTAACATGGGATCCTATTTTATTGTTGGAAGCACTGAATTATTTTCAAAAGATTTAGTTGATTTAAAAATAGCCTTACAATACCAACCATTAGGTCTCGATGGTGGAACCTTTATTTCACATTATGAAGCTTATCAAAAAAATATCGAAGCCAAATCTTTTATGGTAAGTCTAACTGGCCTTTCTAATTTTCAATTTAATCCTGAAAATCGTGTTGAGGCACAAAAATTTCACTTATTCAATGCAGAACCTGTAGATGGTATTCCTGAAAACGTTACCTTTGATCAAATTGATTTTTCAAAACTTAAAATCCAACCAAATTATAACTTATCAGAAGAAGTAACGGAGCATTATAACAGCGAAAAGCAAACCGGCTTTCTTAAGTTTACTCTATCAAACCCTCCAATGGGTTTCGGTTTTGATTTGTACCCTAAAATTTTTGTAAGTGCAATTACAGAAAATGCAAAACCAAATTCCTTGCTTTCCAGCGAAAAGCCAGTAAAATTGGTCCCAAATAATCCCGTTTTTCCAATAGTTTCCAATTTCAGAATAGACTATTCATCTACGAGTAAATTCCAGTTTGATGAAAGAAAACTTCATGAAAATAACCTAGCTAAAGGTGAAAAAATTTACCACTTGCATCCTTATGGCATTGAGAGTATATTTTCAGAAGGCAAACCCAAAAGAAAACAAATAATACCAAGCTTACCTGAAGAAGGATATTTATTTATAGGCATAGAAAATTTAAAATTACCTCAGCGTTTAAACCTATTGTTTCATACAAAAAGAAGTGAGCAATGGGAAATTGGTCATAGACCTGATGTTAAATGGCAGTATCTTTCCCGTGAAGAATGGATTGATTTTGAACCTGACGGTATCTTAAATGATGGAACCAGAAACCTCATGGTCACAGGTATTATAAGTTTTGCACTTCCCGAAAATTTGACAAAAAATAATAATATTTTATCTGGGGATAATTATTGGATTAGAGCAGCAACCAGACAAAAAGCAGATTTATTTAGTAAAATAATAACCATTTACACCAATGCAACAACTGCTACCTATCAATATACCGAAGATTCATTAGATCATCCAATTCAATTACCAGCAAATAGTATAAGTGATATTTTTAAACCGATAGAAGGAATCATGAATTTTATACAACCATTAGATTCCTTTAATGGCACCCATCATGAATCAGATAATATTTTTCATACAAGAGTAGCGGAACGAATTAGGCATAAAAACCGATGTTTGACAAGATGGGATATTGAACACATGCTGTTAAATAGATTTGATGATTTAAATCAAGTAAAGTGTATTGGTTATAATAGTCATGAGAGTTTCATATCTAAAGGAGAAATTGTCATAGTTGCCATACCAAAAGTAAATGGTGAAAAACAATTTTATGAACCTAAATTAAATCCAGAACTCATAGAGGAAATTAGAGCATTCATTATAGCCCACACTAGTCCTTTTCTAAAGCTTGAAATTAGGAATCCCAGTTATGAATATCTCAGATTAAAAGCAAAAGTAATTTTTGAAGGAAAATCTACAGGTCGTTATATCAGAGAATTACAAAACGATTTACTACAATTTATATGTCCTTGGTTCTACGATGACAATGTAGACGCTTCTCTAGGTGGTTCAATTAAAAAATCTGCCCTCATTCAATTTGTGGAATCTAGACCTTACGTAAAATTTGTGACCGGACTTTCAGTCATTCAATTACAAATGAATGATAATGGGCTATATTTATTAAAAGACACCGCTTCAGATATAGAATCAACAGATAGTTTATTAAAAGGTGGAACCCCTTGGTCTGTTTTAATACCAAGTTTTTCTAATGACATATCCATATTGGAAAAGCCCCAATTTCATGCTCCTGAACCTGCAGACCTCTCAGATTTCCGCATTGGAAACACCTTAGTCGTTGCTTCTGATATTCCTCCATCGATGGATGATTTAGAACCTAAGGATATAAATGAAATGTCAGATAAAGCAAACCAATATCCTGTTTTATTCACCCTCAATTTCTAATTAATCATGGCTATTTTAAATAGGATAACCTTGAAAAATTTCTTTAGGAAAGGTAGCGTTCCTACAGAAACTAATTTTGCTGACTTGATTGATTCGTCCATTAATATTGTGGAAGATGGCATTGGAAGAAGTGTAGAAGATGGCTTTCGGATCGCTCCCATGGGTTATTCAAAAAGACTTCTCTCTTTTTATGAAAATTCACAAAAATCAAATCCAGATTGGTTTATTAGCTTAAATGATGGAAGTTCAAAAGGATTAACTTTTCATCAATCAGATAATGATCATAGACTAGTACTAAAAAATGGAGGAAATATTGGCATTGGCATTTCAAACCCTACATCAAAATTAGAAGTAAAAGGATGCATTGGGATGGATGCCAGAAAAGGAACCTTTGCTGAAGGACAAGTTCCAGGAGATGCCAAATGGCACGATATTATAGCAGAACTTGATGAGATACAAGCCTTTGAGGTCATGGCACAAATTAGTGGAAAAAGAGGAAGCGGTCGATATGCTATAGCTCATGCTATTGCCTTAGCTACTTTTGGTGGCTATTTGTCAAAATGGTCGATTCGGAAAACTGCTGCTAATTATGGTGGATTTTTAAATCGATTGCAATTCAGATGGACTGGAACGGTTAATAATTATGCCTTACAGGTCAGAACCAGAAGACATTATGGATTAAATGATCAAAATGCAGAACCCTACCAAATTAAATTTCACGTAACAAAGCTTTGGTCCATCTCTGAATAAAGTCTAAAAAGTATAATGAAAAAAGCACAAACGGTAAGTACAGCAAATTATGAACAACACTCCCTTGATTATGAATGGTTGAGGGAAAAAGCGCTACATTTTGCTCAGCAATTTTCTGGAAATATTTGGACTGATTATAACTATCACGACCCAGGGGTTACTTTTATGGAACAATTGTGCTTTGCCATAACTGATTTAGCCTACAGAACGCAATTTCCCATAACAGATTTCTTATATATTCAAAATGATAAAGAACATAAAAATTCAGACAATTTATTGTTCCCTCCTTCTCTAATATTTCCATCAAGTCCAATTATCATTAATGATTATAGAAAATTGTTGATTGGCAAAATTCCAGAAATAAAAAATTGCTGGATACATCCTATAAAAGACGATAGAGCTGGTTATCAAGGACTTATAGACATACTAGTTCAAGCTGGCAAGGAATTGAAGTCAGAAGAAAAAGAAGATCTAATCACTAAAATTAAAATTGAATTTAATGAAAACAGATTAATTGGCTTTGATATCAATAGGATAATAATTATGAAAGGAGTGAAAATAAGTCTCCATGGTAAAATTCAAATCGATCCTGATGCCGTTGGTGAATTATTGTTAGCTCAAATTTTTTCAAAAATAAATGAATTTTTAAATCCTGAAATAAAATTTCAACATCCAGATGATTTATTGAAGGAAGGGATTAATCCGGATATTATATTTCAAGGACCTTCACTTCCTTATGGTTATTTAGATGATACAGCTTTAAAACCAGCCATAAACGGAATTTATTTATCTAGAATAAAAGAACTGATTGCTGATGTACTTGGTGTTAAATTTGTTGAAGAACTCATTTTAATGAAGAATGAAGTCCGCAGCCATGAAAATTTAATAACCTTTGAAAACGATGAATTTCCTATTCTTGATAAAAATTTAATGCAAAATGAAGAATCAGGAAATAATATAATCATCTTAAAGAATAATCTTCAATATAAAACAGATCCGCTCACCACTCAACAATTTTTCAATTCACAAAATGCAGATAGTTTGCAAAACTATAGAACACCAAAAATAGTTTCACAAGAAATTATTCAAGGACGGTTCAATGAGGAAGAAATTAAAGCTTATTATTCAATACAAAATGAGTTGCCCGATATTTATGGTCTTAAAGAAAGTTCTTTACCCACATCCGCATCTTATAAAAGAAGGGCGCAAGCATTCCAACTTAAAGCATATTTAACATTTTTTGAACAAATATTAGCAAACTATTTAGCTCAATTAGTAAATACTAAAAAATTATATTCCATAAATCGCGAATTAAATCAATCTTATTTTTTCCAAATACCTCATGATATTCCACAGCTAAATAAAATAGTGACTAACGAAAATTTAGATCAGTATGAAAGAAATTTGGAAAAAATAAATGCGGAAATGGATCCTTTTTTTGAAAGAAGAAATAGGATACTTGATCATTTATTAGCTCGTTTTGGGGAAACTTTTCCTGATGATATTTTGAAAAAATTTGAAAATCTGCGCGGTTTATCCTCTAAAGAAGCTGTTGAACATGAGATGATTCTTGCAAAGATTCGATTCCTTGAACAAATTTTAACTATTGGATATAAAAGAGGTGTTGGATTTAATTATTTGAAACCATCCTGGGATACTAAAAATATTTCGGGTATTGCTCAAAAATTAAGCCTTTTATTGAATATTAAAAATCTAGAAATAAAATCATTTGTTAAACCCCTACTTCAGTATTCAAATATCCAAAAAGAGGAAAATCTAAGGCAAAATTGGGTTAAAGATTCCTTAACACTTGAAAATAATCAACCATTAGAGGTACTAAGATTAAAAGATGGGGCTTACGAAAACGATAAAGTATTTTTCTACGCTGAAAATAGTCATTTAATTCATGATTTATTTCTACATGGTATTTCAAATCAATACTATAAGCTAGTACGAACGGGATCGTATCCGGATTTACTTTATCATTTAATTTATAAAAGTCCTCAATTAAATATTGAAACAGTTATATTTGAATCCAAAGAAGAAGCACATTGTCTTGATAAATTAAATAAGGCAATAGAACGTTTTATTTCTTTAAACCTGCTTTGTGAAGGTTTTCACCTAATAGAACATATCCTGCTTAGGCCGCTGGAGGAACTTATTTATATTTTACATTTTTATGACGAAAAAGGGGAAATATACCTTACTGGAACAACATCAAATAATATTATAAAGCTGAAAAATTTAGTCGAGGATTTTCCATTTATAGGAGTCAAAAAGGAAAATTATGGCATTATTGAATTAGTGCAACAAACTAAATATCAGGTAGTCCTTTACAATGATCGGAATGAAATTATTGGTAAAATTCAGAAAGAATTTTATTCTACTTTCGTTGCTGAAAAAGAAATGGAAATGGCTATTCAATACTTTCAGGATATTGTTGAAGGAAAAAAAGAACTAGAGTCATCTTTTGAAATTTTACAGGAATCTTCTCCAGCTACCATGTTCCCCCTAACCTTTGAATTTTCAAATGCCTCTAGTATAGTTTTTCCAAATTGGCCAGCAAGATTTCAAAATGAAGATTTTAAAAGTCTTATAAAAGATACCGTAGATAATTTAATTCCTGCCCATTTTAATTTTAAATTATTTTTTATTGATATTGAAAAAATGAGCATTTTTGAAGCTGTATATCAAAAATGGCTGGAAGAAAAACAAAAATTAAATCCTGATTTTAATTCACTGGATAATCTCTCACTTCAAATTGTTCAGCTAATTCTTTCTTACGAGTAGGCATGAAAAATGACAGGGAGGGACATAACATTGAAATACTGACATTTGATATTCAAATTCCTAATGAAAAAGATTATCATCAGGTGGCTGATATTATTTCCAGTATAACAGAGGTTGAAATTCCCCTATTTTTACAAGAGCTTTTAGATAAATACCAAATTAAAGATCAAACTATACAAATAGAAAAAATTGAATTGGATTTAGGTGATATTTCTTTGAGCCAATCACGAAGCCAACTTATTTCTCAGTTTAAAAATTCATTAAAGAATTGGTTTAAAGAAACATTTTCGTCAGAAACTTTGAAAAAGTCATCGGAGATAAAAACCTTTTCTTTGCAGGAAAGAGATTTTACGTTATTAAAATACTTCATTTCCTATGGAAAAATACCTTGGTGGGGATTAAATCCGCCCTTTATTCCAGATGAATCATTGAAAAAATACATTCGTGAAGCGTCAGTGAAAACAAAAAACTTTGTTTTCGAAGTAGGACAAGAAAAATCTACCAGGAAAAGAATTATTTATCAATTTAAGGAAGATACTCTTTATCAGCTTTTTGGTATTCTTAGCCCAAGGCCAGCATCGTTTTTCAAACAATATGCCACCGAATTAACCTATATTCATCAGAAGCAAAAAATAGTTGAAGAGGAAGACTTAGCATTCAAAAAGGTATTACAGGAACTCATTTTAACTTATTTAATCTCTCAAAAAGCCACTAGTATTGACCAAACTGCCTTTTTTAGAAAGCAATTATTGATGCTTTCAAAGCAGTATGGTATAAATTATAGAACTATTTTAGATAGAATAAATGATATTATTGAAAAATTACCTGAACATTTTACAAGTCAATCTACAATAAAGCAAATAGTTAAAAAACTATTAAAACAAGACTTTGAACCCTTGTCAATTCCTCAGAATATTTCCACCTATTCTTTCAATGAGTATGCTGAAATACTGGAAATTTTTTACAAAAGTAAACCTGAGCAGATATCGGGTAAATATAAATCAAAACGCGAACGAGACCGTTTTATTAGGCAAATGCTCAGGCAGAACAAACAAAAAACCATTTTATTTCTTAAAAAGATTCACAGGAAATTTCATTTAAATAAAGAGCAAACAGCCTTGCTTTTTTCTGAAAATGTGCTAATAGAATTACTTACTATAGGAAGCTCAATCTCCGTTGAAAATATTCAAGCCTTAATTGAACCCTTAAAAAAAGTACAACATAATTTTTTTGTGTTTTCTTCGAGTCCATTAAGTATTAAAAGTATTGTATACACACAATTTTTATTTCAAACCTTTACTGAAACCCCCTCATCTGAAGAAGTCACCTTGCAAGTATTAAAAAATATTGCTAAAATTTATAGTCTGCCACTAAAAAAATTACTCCCTTATATTCCTGCATTTTCCAGCGCTAACCTCACTAAAATAAAGCTTGCAGAGCAACAGAACAATGTCATAAAAAATCCAAATAAATCAGAACTAAAGAAAATTCTCTTTGGCCTGTTAAAAAATAATCAAGCGCTGTTTGAGGAATTTCTTAAAAAAATCAGGCTTGTTCACCCTACCCTCAGTTCATATATTCAGTCAGAGGCCTTTTATATTTTTGCTATTCAGCTATTATCAGAAACATCTACTACGAGACCTGAATTTCATCACTTTATCCACGAAACAGCGCCCGTTTTAAGTAAAAATATACTGCTAAACACCTTGGATTTTCAAAAAAGTCTGCTCATTACAAAAGATTCATTATCGTCAAAACTTAGAAATCAATTAGTAAAATCTTTAAAAGGAAATACGGATCTTTCAGCGCCGGGAATAAAGCAATTAGGCACGCTTTCCAAACCATTGGACAACCTCAATGTGGATGCGTTAAGAAATATTTTACATGGCTTGTTAAAAAATAATCAAGCGCTGTTTGAGGAATTTCTTAAAAAAGTCAGGCTTGTTCACCCTACCCTCAGTTCATATATTCAGTCAGAGGCCTTTTATATTTTTGCTATTCAGCTATTATCAGAATTATCTACTACAAGCCCTGAATTTCATCACTTTATCTACGAAATATCGCCCGTTTTAAGTAAAAATATACCACTTAACACCTTAGATTTTCAAAAAAGTCTGCTCACTACCAAAGATTCGTTATCGGCAAAACTTAAAAATCAATTAGTTAAATCCTTAAAAGGAAATACAGACCTTTCAACACCTGGACTAAAGCAATTAGGCACGCTTTCCAAGCCTTTATACAACCTCAATTTGGAAGCATTAAGAAATATTTTACATGGCTTATTAAAAAATAATCAGGCGCTGTTTGAAGAATTTCTTAAAAAAGTCAGGCTTGTTTACCCTACGCTCAGCTCGTATATTCTATCAGAGTCTTTCTATATTTTTGCTATTCAATTATTCCTAATCAACCCCTCTGATGTGAATAAATCTGACAAATGGCTTTTAAAATTTATTTTAAAATTTTCACAAAAAGCAAAAATTCCAGTAAAAACATTCTTGTACCCTCTCTTAGGCAAAGATATATTGATACCCGGTAGATTAATCAAAGATTTAAGACAGATTTATTTATTTATAATAGAAAAAAGTCCAACCTATTCGGATACAGTAGATCCTATTTTTACATCGAATGAATCTATGGAGAAGTTGATACTGATATTGGGCGAAAAATTATTTGAAGATGAAAGTTTATCGCCTGATATCGACAAAGCGACCTTATTCCTTGAAATTTTATGGCTAAAAGAAAATGATATTCTTTCAAAAATAGTTGAAAACAGATTTAACCCGTTGTTATCTTTCCTTTTAGTAACCGGCTTACCGGAAGAAGCCGTCCAGTTTTTACAATTGAAAATGGCAGGAGAAACCTATGCTGTTTTCATTGAAGGAATAGAAAAGATTAACAAATGGATTCATCAATACAACATCATTAAATTACCCAAAAACAAATTAAATCTATGGTTAAAGCAAAATTCAATGGCATTTTTAATTCAATTTGGAAAAAAGCCGTGGAAGATTGAAGATTATTACTACTTTATTTTAGAAAAACTGCAGAAAGAAAGGCTGCTACAATGGAAAGAATTAGAACAAACCATTCAACACATACCCAAAAATTTACAGTCTGAAATCCTTTATTTTATTTCCGACCAAAATCAATTACCAACCCCTACATCTTGGAGAGATCAACAATTTTTTACTGACCTTATAGTGACCTATATTACAACGGGAGTCATTCAACCTTGGCTAAATAAACCTTATTTAGAGCTAAACGAGCTTATTTTTTTGTTTGGTGACGCTTTAAAGTCAGAAAATGCCTATTTTTTAAAAGCAATTCTCTCTATTGAGTTGAATCAGGCAAGACTAAAAAGAATTTTTCAATTATTAGACAAAATAAATCCGTTGTATTTATTACGAGTTATAGATAATTTACAACCGCAAAAAACTATTGTTACATTTTATGAATCCTTGACCGTTCTTGCCAAAAAATATATATCTTCTGCGAATGTAGAAACCGTCATAATCGAACTATTACTTGAGAAAAAAATATGGAATATATCAAGTGAAATGATTCGATATGAAATAATGATAGATAATTTACAACTAAAATATAATGTAAGAATAGAAAGCGAGCGAATCAATATAAAAGAAAAACCGTTTCAACTTGAATGGTTAGCCTACTATGTAGAAACAGGAATGTGGCCACAAGGGTTTAACGAATCGACAAAGGAAGCGTATTATCAATTTATTCATGATACCCTAACTGAAAGACCAGATGCAATTATTAAGATCACAGAGTCAATACCCTACTATTTGTTTCAACAAACCTTATTTCGTGAAATATTTACTCTTAAGGAAATAGGTTTACTTTTGAATACGATAATGAAATTTAAAAATATTGACTCCATTTTTTTAACTACCATAATTAATAAGTATTTAATTCAATCGAATACTTTCATCTTAGAAAGCAACGTAAATATTTTATTAGACGTATTATTATCCTCCCTTTTGTTTAAAGTTCCTAAGGGCAGGAAAATAGAAGATTTGGTACAAGAAGCATTGGAGGATGTCATTCCTGAAGTAAAAGAAAAGGATAAAAAAATAAAAACAATATCCAATATTACTTTGTGGAAAAATGATCTTGAACTTATTGATTATTACCTAACTTATGGTTCTATTCCCATTGAATCCATTAGGAAAGTTCCTATAGATTGGGAAATTATGATAGCAAGGATAATTAAAAATTCCCCGAGAGCACTTCTTTTTAAACTCCATTTCTGGTCAAAATCTCCCCAAAAAATAAATAGATTATTTGATTTATTAAAAATACAAACGATTCTTTCTATTGTTTCATTAATTCACCCGGAACTGGTGGATCATTTTTTCTTACTTGAAAAATCAATAGACGCAGTATCGGGTGAGAAAATCAGCCTCAAACTTGGATTTAAAGATGATACAGATACGCTAAAGGGAATATTATTTATTTGGAGTAAAATGTCAAAGCTTCAACCAGATACAACACCTATTACATTTAAATTATTTTCAATGTATGTTGAAAAAAAGAGAATTCAGCCAAGCGTGTTATTGTCTTTGGTTATTGAAAAGGTAAAAAATGTTTCGTCTAAACAAATACAGATTATAAAAGAGATTCAAAAATTTGCTAAAGATAGCCATGTAGAAAAGCTAGTAAAAAAAGAAATACCCCCTATCCCTGAAGGACTTCCGCCGGAATCAATATACATTGCCAATGCAGGGCTTATATTATTATGGCCATTCCTAGGAAGGTTTTTTAGGAGATTAAACTTGGTAGGCGCTAAAGAATTTATTGATGAAAGCAGCAGGATGAGAGCTATTTTATTGATTCAATATTTGGTCACCGGTAAGAAGGAAGCGCCTGAATATGAATTGGCACTGAATAAATTACTTTGCGGAGCCAATTTGGACATGGAGGTAGATATGGAAATAGATATTTCAGAAGAGGAAATCAATTTATCCAATTCCCTTTTAACGGGCGCTATAACCAATTGGGAGAAACTTAAAGGAACCAGAATTGGCACCTTCCGCGAGACATTTTTACAACGAAATGGCTCTTTGTATTACATGAATAATAGGTGGGAACTAAAAGTTGAAAAAAAGGCTTACGATGTACTATTGGAAACGCTTCCGTGGGGCATTCAAATGATTCAAATGAGTTGGATGAAGGAACGTTTGGTTGTTTTATGGCGATAAATTTAACTCCCTCCTATGTTATATAAAATCCTAATAAAAATTTGCCTTCCCCTTTGCGGATAAAAGGGATTAAGTCCATTTAGCGTCCCTGGCTCCATTGACCCTATAGCTGTTCTGATTCCAGGGTGGTAATAAGTTTCATGATCTGGGTATAAAATATTCATATCCAATAGATTATTTACAATAAGTGAAAATTTCATTCCTTGTAGATTCCTATTTGTATAATTAAAAGTTGTATTAAAAATTAAATAGGCTGGAATATTATTTCCATAAAAACCAAGATTTTCAGGTGCCGTAGTACCTTGGCCAACCGGCTTTTCACCCACAAAATTTGCGTAAAAATGATTTGAAAAAACATGGTTTTTTCTATTTAGTCTATAGGTCATTCCCAAATTAGCACTTTGTGAGCTAATATCTGCAATTCTTAAGTTTTTTAAGAGGGCATCTTGGTTTTTTTGGGATGGTAAATTGAAAGTATGGTTAAAAAATAAAACCCATTTTTTATCCGCAAAACTATAATTAATATTAAATAAGCTACCATTAACCTGGTAAACACCAATATCCTGATTTTGAATATTATACGGTGGTTCATTAATAGCAACCGATGCAACAGCATCTTTAACATAATAATGGAATAATATAAAATTCCAACGCAAATTATTATTTTGATGTACTCCATTTAAGGAAAGGTCAAAATAGTCAATTTTTTCAGTAGTCAATGCTGGATTAGGTTTTCTATTATTCCCAGTAGAATATTTGTTATAAAGAGAAACATTCTGAATACCATGTGAATACACCAATTTTGTAGATATATGTTTTCTCAGATAAACTAAAGCCAGTCGAGGAGAAAACTCATATCCAAAACCACTTTTAGACCGAATCCTGTTATAATCTATCCTATTTCCAAAAGATAGATTTAGTTTTTCAGGAATTAATTTATAGGTACCTGAAAAATAAAAAGCGAGATCTAGGACACTGTAAACATTGCCTCCACCTGCATCGATATTTGTAAAAGTTCCTTTCTCTTGAGCTTTAGAACCATCATCCTGACGTAATCCATTTTCATCTTTAGGAAAATCTAAATAATATAAATAATCACCAAATTGGCGACTAAATCTAAACTCTAAGCCACCCATTATATTTATGCGTTCATTTTGATAAAACGCACGAAAATCATTCCTAAATGATTGGGCATCATAGTAATAAAATAAATTTCCATACCCTTGCCTAGCTGAATTTGAGGAACTAGTCGCTAATAAGGAATCAGGATACAGAAAATGACCTAAGTTCAAACCTTGTGATTTATTTCCCAACAAAAAATAGTTCACCCTAACAGAAGATTTATCTAATTTATTGTTTGTAAAAGAGGTAATATTAGAGAATGAAAAACGATTATAGGTTTTATTAAACATAGCGTAAAAAGTAGCATTTAATGCTGCCCATTTACTACCATTATTTGTTCCAGCATTAAAAATGTCCTGATATATTCCAAAAGATTCTGATGTTTTCCATGCTCGAACACCCAACACCAGATTTGGGAATCCGACTTTAATTCCAATATATGAATCTTTCATCCTATTGGAATACCCTGAAGGTTGACCATTTACCAATCCTGTATATGCCTGCTTATCTAGCAATCTGGCTTGATTAACGCCAGCCTGAGTTAATTTAATACTATCAATTAAACCCGTTTTATTTTTAAAAAGCTGATAATTAGGGTTATTATTTTCTAATTTATATAAATCTGCAAATGCGGCGGGTGCATAAGTTGTAGGATTTCCATTATTAATTAATGTGATTGGTTTTGTCAAATTTAAATGATCATAATTTAACTGATCAATATCAGTGGGGTCATAATCAAACCTTTCATTATTGGAGCCATATCGTTGGTCACTTTGAAAAGATTTAAAAGTAAAGGTTGTATTTATGGTTGCATCCTTTTTAAATCCAATCGTAAAATCAGCATCCCGGGTACCATAGCTACCTCCCAAAACAGTTCCATTTAAATAAAACGGATTTATTTTAGGTGCCACTTTAGCATCCGTTGATTTTTCTGGGAAAGGAATAATTTCACCCGTGTCATAAGTTATAATATTAATTGTTCCTACAAACGCGCGTGGGCCATACATGGTAGAGGAAGGACCGTACAGTATTTCTATCGCTTTAATATTGGAAAGAGGATACTGCCTGGACAGATAAACAATATTTGACCAATTATCATTTTCTTCAATGCCATTAATCATAAATAAGGTTCGCTCGGTATTTTCCTGCCGGAATCCCAGTTGATATATATTTGCATAACGTACCCCATAATATTTAGTAATATCAAATCCCGGGAGATTGGAAAGGACATCAATTAAATCAACATATCCACGCTCTACTATTTCGCTCCTATTTATGATTAATACACTTGCTGGAGCTACCCTTATATCTTCCGCTTTTTTTGAAACGGCACTAACTGTAATCGTTTGATTTTCTGATAATATTTGCTGTAATAACTGATCAAAAATAAAATGTTGAACAGGACCTTTATAATCTGGATTAGATTGAATAATTCTTTTTATATATTTTCTAGCTAAGAAAATTGAATCTTCGGCAATTGAAATAAGGGAAAGCAAACGATAAGCATCATTCGTTAATTTTATATTTTCAAATTTTCTTTCTGAAAAACATTGAAAAACTTGTTTTTTAGCTTCAACAAAAAGACCAGATTCAAAATCTTGTGTTGCTGAATTTATAATTTCTTGAACATCTTGGGAGATACAAATACCTGGAATAAATAAAATGCCACAGACAACAAGCATTAAAATCTTTAAACTTCTAAACATTTTTAATATGTTTTTATTTGTTTTAGGAGGCATTTAATATAAATCGCTATTTTCCAAATAAGGAAGGAGTCGATAAATTTCCTTTTTTAATTCAGCTATAAAAATACTATATTAATTATTAAAAATTTTACCCTCTTTAGCATATTCTCTTTTTATTCCAAGTAAAACATCTTGGTTAGTAATAATTTTTGAATTATTTTTCCTGGCGTTTAACCAAGCAAATTGAACGGCATTATTAATAAATCCACCTGCTATTTCATAATCATTCGCCATTTTTAAAACATCCACTTGATTTTCACCAGGCAGCCTGGACAAAGCCTTCTCCCATAGTTTTTCTCTTTGGCTGATGCCTGGTAATTTGAAATATACAATAGACTGAAAGCGGCGTAGAAAGGCACTATCTATATTAGGTTTAAAATTAGTTGCCAGGATAATGAGGCCTTGAAACTCCTCAATTCTTTGTAATAAATAAGAAGTTTCCTGATTTGCATATTTATCTTTTGCGTCCGTCATTTCCGTTCTTTTACCAAATAGAGCATCAGCTTCATCAAAAAATAAAATCCAATTTTTGTTTTCAGAAAGCTGAAATAGGGTAGATAAATTTTTCTCTGTTTCACCAATATATTTAGACACAATTTGGGATAAATCAATTCGATAAACATTTTTTCCGCATTCTTTACCCATCAAGGTCGCCGTTAAAGATTTCCCTGTTCCTGGTGGACCATAAAAAAGCACCCTATACCCTTTCATCCATCCCGAATGAGAGACATTATCCCATTCCGGGTTATTTTTTTGATTTATCCAAACCTTTATGGTTTCAATTTCGTCATAAGCGTTGGTATCAAGTACTAAATCGTCCCATGTCATAGCAGATTGTAACATTTTAGCTGGAAACTTTGAACTAAAAGGAGGTTCATAATCTTCACCTGACGTTAAGAGTGAAAGCGTTTCTTCAGACATTGTAAGTTGACCACTTAAGCGCGGCTCAAAAGATTTTGCCTCTTCTAAGGTCAAAATATTGAAGGCAATAAATCTATGAGTAACATCAAACAATTTTGCGGCGGTAGCTCTTGACAGCAGATCATTTCCTGCAATTAAAAAAACAGCTGTTTCGCCCGTTGGTAAAAAGCCATTATGATTCTGACCAGCTAATCCACCAAAAATGGTATAAAATCTGCCAATTACAGCATCTTTAATTAAAAATGGATCTAATAATGAAGGCTTAATATGAGGAATTAAACACAATAATAAAACAAGTCGCTCCCCTGATTTTAATTGATAATGATTAACATAACGAGCATATATACTTTCATCTTCTGATATATCGGGGGCGGGATGAAGTTCAAAAGGATCACCTAATTCGTTATTAAAAAAATGTGCTAGTCGTGCATCTAAAAATGCTTCGAACCAGATAAATTCCTTCTCAATGGTTAAAATATTTTGAACTAGCGCATTATTTGTCATAAAAAAAGCCGCATTTAGCGTAAAAGTAAGAAATTAGCGTTAATAAATAAGTATGAAGGAAATAAGAGAAATCATAAATGCTTACGACAAAGCCAGCAAAAACAATAAAAGACTGGCCTTGGCTACGCTGGTCCACTTAAACGGTTCATCCTACAGGAGACCAGGAGCAAGGATGATTGTCGATGAGGAGGGACAACTTACCGGCGCCATTAGTGGAGGATGTTTAGAAGGTGATGCCTTAAGAAAAGCCGTATTTTGCATACATACGCAAACGCCCAAATTAGTGGTTTATGATACCAGTGACGAGGAAGATGCTACTATAGGCATTCAACTGGGCTGTTCAGGAATCATTCAGGTACTTTTTGAACCCATCGATGAAACCGACCCTTTAAATCCTATTGAATTACTTAAAAAGGCTATTTATAAAAGACAAAATACGGTTTTAGTTACTTTTTACGCATCCAAGGTTAATAAAGGCAACACCGTTGGAACGACTATGTTGTTTGAAGACTCAGGTGAATGTCACAATAACTCAACTTTTCAATTTGTTCCCGAGTCGCTGATGCAGGATATCAGAGAAACATTGACTGTAAAAAAGAGCTCTTTTAAAAGCTATCAACATAATGATAATAAGTTTAATGCTTTTCTTTCATTTATCTCTCCACCCGTCTCAATAGTCATTATAGGAGCGGGAAATGATGCTATTCCACTCCAGTCTATCGCAGAAACACTAGGCTGGGAGGTTACCATTGTCGATGGACGTCATACTTACGCTAAGATAGAACGGTTTTCAAGCGCCTGCCAGATTATTGTGAGTAAACCTGAAAAAGTATTAGAACAAATACCTATTGACGAAAAAACAGTTTTTGTGCTCATGACGCATAATTACAATTACGATTATGCCATTTTAAAAGCATTATTAGGAAAAAATGTACCCTACATTGGTACATTAGGCCCAAAAAAGAAACTGGATAATATGATAACAGATTTGAAAGCAGAAAATATTTTCCTGAATGAGAGTCAGAAAAACATACTTTACGGCCCTGTAGGTTTAGAAATAGGGGCAGAAACACCTGCCGAAATTGCACTCAGTATTACTTCAGAAATTATGTCGGTGATTAATAACAAAAAAGGGGGATCTCTGAGAAATCTATTAACAGAAATCCATCCTCGTTATTTTTCAAATGAATAAAATGAAGCGTTCTTATAAGGATAACTACCACTCGAGGAGCGCTGCACCCCAGGTAAATCCACTACCGAAAGCAGCAAGACAAACTAAATCACCGTCTTTTATTTTCCCATTTTCCCATGCTTCGCAAAGTGCAATGGGAATAGATGCAGCAGTAGTATTTCCATATTTCTGGATATTATTCCATATTTTATCATCGGAAAGGCCCAATTGTTTTTGAACAAACTGACTAATCCGTAAATTGGCCTGATGCGGAATAAGCATATCTATATCGGATTTATCCAAACCATTTTTCTTCAACGCTTCGCCAATAACCTCTGGAAATTTCTGAACTGCCATTTTAAAAACAAACTGACCGTCCATTGTGGCTGCCACCTGATTATTTTTAACCATGTGTTCTGTTACAAAAATACCTCCATAAGGGGTGTCTGGAAATCCGTAATCAATCTCAGTTTCAACACGACTTGCATGATACCCACCGTGACATCCGGGACTCAGTGTAGCCAATTTTTCTGCATAGGTACCATTGGCATGTAAATGGGTTGATAAAATACCCTGATTTTCATTCACCGCAGGTTGTAAGATAACAGCACCTGCCCCATCACCAAAAATCACCGTAACATTTCTGCCATCGTTGGAATAATCTAAACCCATAGAGTGCATTTCGGAACCAATCAAAAGAATATTTTTATACATTCCCGTTTTAATAAACTGATCAGCAACCGACAGGCCATAAATAAATCCGGAACATTGATTTCGAATATCCAGAGCACCACATTCCGTATTGGTTATACCCAATTCTCGTTGAACTAAAACACCGCAACCTGGAAAATAATAGTCTGGAGAAAGAGTAGCAAAAATGATAAAATCAATATCGTCAAGACTAATACCCGCTCGTTCAATGGCGACAGAAGCCGCTTTGGCACCCATGGTGGTAGTGGTCTCCTTGAAATTTGTCGCATACCGTCTGGCTTGTATCCCAGTTCTTTCCTGAATCCAGGCATCATTGGTATCCATTCTTTGAGCTAAATCATCATTTGTTATGATATTATCAGGTAGATAGCTACCGATGCCGGCAATTTTAGTCTTAAACATGAAGGGGTTGGTTTTATTTTTTGCTAAAATAGCGAAATTTCTCTAAATAGCTATAAAAACCTTTTTTTAGTAAATTAAATATTAACCGAAAAAAAACGTACTTTACAGCTTTTACGACCTAACCAACAAATACTCTTTTCCGATATTGCCACGGAAACATGATAACAAAGAAAACAGAAACGTTAAAAAAATATTTTGGATTTGATACTTTCAGAGAAAATCAGGAAAGTATTATTCAAGCTTTGATTGACGGAAAAGATGTGCTTGCCCTAATGCCCACGGGAGGCGGAAAATCGATTTGCTACCAATTACCAGCCCTTTTAATGAAGGGAACTGCCATCGTTGTATCTCCATTAATTTCATTAATGAAAGATCAGGTGAGTGGTTTGCGGACAAACGGCATTTCAGCCGCTTTTATAAATAGCAGTTTAAACTCAGATGTTACGGCACAAGTAGAAAATGCCTTCGTAAATGGAGAATTGAAACTACTTTATGTATCCCCAGAAAAGCTAATATCCGCCTCTTTTTTCTCCCTGCTCCAAAAAGGAAATATTAATCTATTTGCCATAGATGAGGCCCATTGTATTTCATCATGGGGTCATGATTTCAGACCGGAATATGCGAAACTCGGGTTCATAAAAAACCAATTCCCGCACATACCTATTATTGCCTTAACGGCTACGGCTGACAAGATAACCCGACGCGATATTGTAGATCAATTAAAACTTCATCAACCTGAAACGTATATAAGCTCCTTTGACAGACCCAATATACACCTGGAGGTTAGACCTGCTTTAGACCGTTTTAATCAAATATTATCTTTTATAAAAAGTAAAAACGGCCAGAGTGGTATCATTTATTGTCTTAGTAGAAAGTCAACTGAAACGCTGGCGGCTAAGTTAAATGCTAAAGGTATTAAAGCATCTCCCTATCACGCAGGGCTTTCTCCCTCAGAACGAAGTGACATTCAGGATGCTTTCACTTTTGACAAGACACCCATAATCTGTGCTACCCTAGCGTTTGGTATGGGTATAGATAAATCTTCCATTCGGTGGGTCATCCATTATAATATACCTAAAAACATTGAAAGTTATTACCAAGAGATAGGTCGTGGTGGAAGAGATGGTGCAGCAGCTACTGCTTTGCTCTTTTACGGATTTGCAGATATTGGTATTCTAAGAGACATATTGAATGATTCTAAAGGAGAGAAAACAGAACTGCAACTCGCCAAGTTGAACAGAATGAAGGAATATGCCGAAGCGCTTATTTGTAGAAGAAAAATATTATTGGGCTATTTCGGTGAATTCCTACCTGAAAATTGTGGAAACTGTGATGTTTGTCTCAACCCACCAAATTATTTTAATGCCACCCGGCTCGCTCAAATGGCTCTTTCCGCTATTACTCGTCTAAATGAAAGAGTGACCCTTTCTATTTTAATTGATGTTTTGAGAGGCTCACATAGAAAGGAAATTACTGATAATAGTTTCCACATGATAAAAACTTTTGGTGTTGGCCGTGAATATCCTGCCGAACAATGGTATTACTATATTACCCAATGGATTAATATGGGTTTTATCGAAATTGCCTACGATGCCGGAAATGTTTTGCGACTTGGAAGTGGAAGCAGAGAGGTGCTTTTTGAAAATAAAGAAGTGCAACTAGTTAAAATGCTGACGATTGCCCAAAGAAAAGAAAAAGAATCTGCAAAGGAATTCGTTGCTACTAAAAAATCACAACATTACGAAACACTCTTTAATATATTGATTCAGGTGCGTTTCAATCTCTCTCGAACAGCAGGTATTCCACCTTATCAGATTTTTCCTGATACCGCATTGATGGAAATGGCCAGAAAAAAACCGATTGATCATAAAGACTTATTAGATGTAACCGGTGTGAGTGAAGCTAAAGCCTTGAACTATGGCTCAAGTTTCCTGGCTTCTATCAGAGAATTTTTGGAGGGCCAAACAAATAACAATCCAGGGATTACCCATCTTTTAACCTATCACAGAGTGCTTGAAGGACTCGATGTTGAAGAAATTGCAAGCATTAGAAAGTTGGCTACTTCTACTATTCAAAGTCACATCATTAAACTTTATACTGAAGATTTAATCACTGATATTCAACAGTTTATAGGAAAAAAGGAAATTGATTTAATGCTTGCTGAACCCGATGTTCACAGTAAAGAGGTTTCTATCAATGATTTATTTGAAAAATGGAATGGTGCTTTTTCCTATTTTCAGATAAAATTATTAATGACACACTTAAAAAAAATATCAAGGTAGTTTCCTCTCAACTTATAATTCTTATTGCTTTATTGATTGCCAGGTATTCTGTCTGGATAATCTGTTATAATTCCATCTACTCCAAGTAGTTTGAGTTTCTTCATCTGCTCTGTATCATTGACCGTCCATGGAATAATTTTCATACCCATTTTATGACATTGATCAACGGTTGCTGACGTTACTTTTTCAAAATATGGACTATAAATCACTGGGGTAAATCCAAGTAAATCAATTTGCTGTTTTACATCCCCTACTTTTTCAACCAAATAAACTAAAACCAATTCTTTATCCTTTTCATGCAAATACCTTAATGCCCGAGGATCGAATGATTGGATAGAAGAATTGCCTTGAATTTTTAATTTTTTTACCTCTTTTCTTACTATTTCAGCAAAAATATTGACTTCAGGTGTAAAAATGCCATCCAACGAAGGATCAGATTTTATCTCAATATTAAATTTAGGCATAGATTTACCAGTCTTTTTGACATACTGCCTAACCTCATTTACGACGTCACTCAATAAAGGTTTATAAGCAAAAATGGCTTTTTGTTCTGGAAAAGATGGGTTTCCCCTGCTGCCACAATCACACTTTTTAATCTCTTTATAATCCATTTTATAAAGATTTACCTCTTCCTTTTTCTTTCCATCTAAAGAGTTTCCTTTAGCATCTCGGCAAATTTTGGCGTTTAACCACGGCTCGTGGGAGACCACAACTTCACCATCGGCTGAGATAACAACATCCAATTCAAGGGTTGTTATTTTTGAAAATGATAAAGCTGTTAAAAAGGCAGGAATAGCGTTTTCAGGTGCTAAACCTCTGGCCCCTCTATGCCCTTGCCAGTCAAATGGTTTGTTATCCGTTCCCTGAGCCTGGGAAATGTAAACCAGGCATAGCAGAAATAGCGTTGAAAAATATTTCATATTATAAAATTTTTTAATATTTATAGCCTGAATTACGACCTTAAAGAATTTACTTCCACATAAGTTTTAGCTTAACAAACTGACCATTTTCCCTATCATACCTTTTGAGTATAAAAAGTGGGGAGTCCAGTCCATTTAGCTCAAACACTATTTGGTTGAAAGTAAAAGCATTTTCCTCAAAAAGCAACCATTCACCTGACAAAAATAGCTTTTTAGAACTTTTAAAAAAATAAGAAAGATGAAGCTGGAAAATATTTTGCTGAAAAATGCAACGAATTCCCTCTATCTGCGAATTATTATTCCGTTTAATTTCAGTTTCAATCACTAAATTTTGTTTAATAAAAAGAATAGCAAGATGAGGATTAATCCTCCCATAGCCAAAATAATGACTATGTCCATTATTATATTTTCCTGTATCCGAACTAATTTTATCGGAGGTCATGTTTAAGATTGGACGTATGTGTCTGTTTTCAAGTTTGGGAAAAACACTTATAATGAGTGCCAAGCAGCCTGCTACACCTGGGCAAGAAGCGGAAGTTCCACCAAAGGTACCTACATAATCTCCTTCTGGATTGTACCCGAGGGAATGGGAACGATCCGTTGTCCAAATGCCGTCAGACGCACCAGACGGCGTTGAAGAAGCGGAGCTACTGGGAAAGCAACAAGCTATATTCTGGCCAAAATCGCTGTAAGGCGATCTTTTTTCTTTAAAATCGCAAGCGGCAACGGCCAAAATAGCTGGTAAAGACGCATAACCATCATATTGAATTTCTTCATTTCCATTTCCTGCGGCCCAAACCAAAAGAGAGCCATAGCCATTCCTCCCCTTTTTTAACGCATAGTCAATGGCTAATCGGGAACTATCGGGAAGAGGAAAGGGAATTCGATGAGCGGGATCATTGGGGTCATACCAAATGCCATCGGGCGGACCCCAGGAACAACTTATGATATCGGCACCATGATCAGCAGCCCATGCAAAAGCTTTGGCTTCAGAAAACGAACCTAATCCTCCACTTCTGATAGGAATTAACCGAGCCATGGGAGCCACTCCACTGGCAAGACCCGAACCTTGCGCCAGGGCCACTCCAGCACAACAGGTACCATGGTTTTCGTCAATGGTCTGGGGTTGCGCCGAATCAATGTCTAAAATGGTATCTCTCGGATAAACTAATTTGCCTGGCAAATTAAACTCAGGGTGATGTGTGTCCACGCCATCATCAATAATGGCTATCGTCACATTTTCCCCTTTCGAATATTTCCAGACTTTTCTCATTTCTACCCCGCGTGGTTTGTAAGAACCATCGATTGAAACTTCCTTTAGAAACCATTGGTTTTCATGTATCTGATGTGTTTTTTTAGGAAAGACCATTTCCGGGTAACAGATAAGTACCTGTGCATTCTCCCCCAACACCCTGGCTATATCAAAAATGTTAACGCCTGTGAATCCCTCCGATTTAACAAAATAAGCATTGGTTGTAAAGGAAAATTTTTCCTTTATAAATAGTTTGTATGAACTCAACAGTGCTAAAATGGCCCTAATTGACATATTTGCTCTGAACTTAACAAATAAATTTTCAGTATAAATAAAGGTTGAGCCTGATAATTCCTCTTTCCAGACTCTACCCGCAAATTTTATGTTTGGATCTTCTTTAAAAGCTAATCTATAAGCATCGAGATGTTCTGGTTCATTTACCTTGAAAACATTCACTTTGACCTCTGGAAAAGAAAAAGTTAGGGTTAAATTTTCAAAAAACATCGAAGCATTATACGTCAAGACCTGCCTGAGTGCATCGAGTGGAGCCACTGAACGCAACACAAGCAGGTCTTTAGCTTGAACAATATGAAAGGTTTTCCCATATTTCTTTTTACCATACCGAAAAGTCGATATCGGCGTATTAACAGGCAAAACCTACTATATTCGTCATTTTTATTGAATTAAAATTAAAGGTGGTAAACCCTTATCTTGAAATTTTTTGCTATATTCCGGTAAATCCTCACTAATCATTTTATCGACAACAGATTTATCCAATTTCCAACGAACATTCAAATCGGTAAGTCTTTGCTTTGCCCCGTTGGTAAGTTTCGCTTCATTGGTATCAATTCTACTTTTCAAGTCTAACAACTCACCATTCATTTTACTTGGCCAGTTGATAACGTCCTGAAAATTTTTCTGTCTGGTTTCAATAACCTGAGATTCCCAATCTTCCAATTTTTTCAACAAGGATTTTCCATTTTCCAACAGATCTTTCGCTGCTGGATTATCCTGAAGTAATTCATCCTGAAGTAAAATTTGCTTTTTCACCAATCGCATCTTATTTACCATTTGATGCACTTCTTTTACATCTGCGTCGATTTTTTCCAAAATGAGTTGTTGAGCCGTCCATTCTTCCATGGTAGTAGTAGAAGCAGGATTTACTTTTATTCTAAAAGAAACCTCAGAACTTTGACCATTGGCAGTAAGCTTAGCTTTATACATGCCTGGACCTACTTTATAACCTCTTAAATCGCCCTGGACAAAAACATTTTGAATGCCTGGTAAAGTTTCCGTTCTCATATCCCAGGCGAAACGATTCACCCCTGCCTGAGTTGGAAGAATGACTGCTGGTGGAGGGCCACCTGGATAAGCATCTGATTTCTTTGGTTTGATAGAAGAAAGGGTTCTCAACCATTTCCCTTCCGCAGTAAATATTTCTAAGGTCATGCCTAAAGAATCTACTTTATCCGCTATAAAGTAATCTAAAATAACCCCTTCGGCAGGATTTTCACCAATATTGCCTCTACTGCCACCGTATCCCGAAGAACCATATCTGTAAGTATCTTTTGGAGTGTAAAGCTGTAATTTACCTTGAGGAAAGCCTTTTGACTGTTGAATAGCACTAAGATCATCTAAAATCCAGAAAGCCCTTCCTGCTGTTGAAGCGACTAAATCATTATCCCTGAAAGTTAGATCGGTAATACCAACAACTGGCATATTGAGTTGAAACAAGCTCCAGTTAGCGCCAGCATCGGCAGAAATATAAAAAGCCCTTTCAGCGCCGCCATAAAGTAAGCCAGGCACCTTTAAATCTTCTCTGATTACCCTCAAATAATCATCTTTACCAATACCTTGATTTATGGAAACCCAAGTTTTTCCATAATCACTTGTTTTATATGCCATTGACTGGAAGTCATTAAAACGATAGCGGGTAGCGGAAATATAAGCCGTACCTGGCTGATGTGGGGAAACCTCGATAGATTGAATCAGGCATTCCGGGAGACCTTGCGGGGTTACATTTTCCCAGGATTTACCTCCATTTCTTGTCACATGCACCAGACCACAATCGCTTCCCGCCCAGATAAGATCCTTTTCTGTAGAAGATTCAATTAAATAAAAGATAGTATTATAATTTTCTCCCCCAGCTCCTTCATTAGTAATAGGACCACCACCGACCCCTTGTTTTTCCACCTCATTTCGGGTTAAATCAGGGCTAATTTCAGTCCAACTGATACCGCCATCGGTTGTTTTCAGCACTTTATTTGCCGCATGATAAATAGTATTATAGTCATGAGGAGAAGCGATAATAGGCGCATTCCAATTAAAACGGTACTTCATATCCTTTGGAGCGATGGCCAGATTTAACGCTGGATAGGCCATAATATCCTTAACCTCCTGGTTTGCCATATTTAATACCTCGATATACCCCTGGTAGCAACCACCAAAAATTTGCGTAGGATTATCAGGATTAAAAGCTAGGAAAGCACTTTCACAACCTGGTCCGGAAGTCCAGTCCTTATCGGTGATACCTGAACCACTGGTTCTACTTTGAATCATTACGGAAGAATTATCCTGTTGACCCCCATATACCCAATAAGGAAAACGATTATCGGTATTTACTCTATAAAACTGCGCGGTAGGTTGATTTCCCTGAGCGGACCAGGTTTTTCCAGAATTAAAGCTAATTTCACCTCCACCATCATCGGCAAGTGCCAGATTTTCACTATTTTGTGGATTAATCCAAAGGTCATGCGTATCGCCATGTCCTACTCTTAACATTGAAAAAGTCTTTCCCCCGTCTATGGAACGCATGGCAGGAGCATTTAGGACATAAACAATTTCAGGATTAGAGGGATCGGCATAAATTTCCATATAATACCAGGAACGAGCAGTAAGGGTTTGATCATTAGTCATTAATTTCCATGTCTTCCCTGCATCATCACTGCGATAAACCCCTGCTTTTGATTTTTCCGCTTCCACAATGGCGTAAACGCGAGAAGGGTCAGCTCTTGAAACAGACAAACCAATTTTACCCATCATAGAAGGAAGCCCCTCTACTGATTTGCTCCAAGATTCACCTCCATCTGTTGATTTCCATACGGAACAACCATTTCCACCACTTTGAACCTGCCAGGGAAGGCGACGATGTTCCCAGGTAGCAGCATACATGATCCTTGGATTGGAAAAATCGACGGTAAGGCTGGAAACGCCTGAATTTACATCTACGTATAGGGTTTTTTTCCAGGTAACTCCCCCATCCGTTGTTTTATAAACACCCCTTTCTTCCGAAGGTCCGTGCAAAGCACCCTGAGCAGCCACCCAAACGATGTCAGGATTTTGGGGATGAATAATAACATCAGAAATATGCCTTGTATTCTCCAGACCCATATTTTTCCAGGTCTTACCCTGATCGGTTGATTTATATACGCCATCGCCAAAAGTAGTCATAACACCTCTTACGGCATGTTCCCCTGTACCAACATAGATTACATTGGGATCACTTTCAGCTACGGCAATATCTCCAATGGTACTTGATGTAAAGAAACCGTCAGAAATATTCACCCAATTTAGACCTGCGTCCTGCGTTTTCCAGACGCCACCGCCGGTATAACCAACAAAATAAAGTTGATTGTTACCCGGAACCCCGGAAATACCGTTAGCCCTGCCGCCGCGAAAAGGGCCAATATTTCTCCATTTCAGCGACTGAAAATTTTTGGCATCTATCAATTTAGGTACGACTACCTCTGCATTGTTAGATTTAGATTTTTTTTGAGCAAATACGTTTAATGTTAAAATCATTAACAGTGCACTCAATAAAAGTTTCGTCAAGTTTTGCATAGTTGCTTTTACGATAAATAATGAAAAAAAAATGATTCAGCAAATTAAAACATCTAAATTTATAAATAACTAATCAAAAGAAGGCAAATCTTACCATTTTTCCCTCATTTTTGTTGTCTATGAAAAAAAGTCCCAAATATTTACCTTTTTACCTTCTTGCGTCTATCCCCCGACCAATACTTCACGGACTATTGAACCTATTATTTTTACTTTTATATCCTATCATTTTCTATCGAAAAATAGTGGTCCAGGAAAATTTACGGAAGGCATTTCCAACGGAGACTTTAAAAAAGATTAAAAAAATTCAAAAGGCGTTTTATCGTCAGTTTTTAAAAAACTTTGAAGATTTTATCCCCCTTTTAATCCAAAGTAAAAAAAACATCCATCAGTCGATGGTGATTGAAAATATTGAACTTTTAAACGAGCTAACGCAATTAAATAGACCAATAATCATAGTAACAGCACATTATGGAAGCTGGGAGAAGGCGTTTTCTGCCTTACCAGTTTTTTTAAATAAGCCTGTTGGTTTAGTGTATACCCCTGTGAAGAGTAACTACTTTAGTGTTTTACTCCTTCACATAAGAACAAGATTCGGATTAAATTTAATAACCCGCTACACATTTAAGGAACATATTGCTGCGCATTTAAATCAATCCTACTTTTATATTATGCCCTCAGACCAGCGACCAGTTGACCCTATGAAATCTTTTTGGACCCTCTTTTTAGGTATAGAGACTCCCCTTCTTTTTGGCGTTGAAAAACATGCTGTACAATATAATTTACCCGTCATCTATTTACATGTAAATGATATAGGCAATCAATGCCACATAAAATTTAGCTTAATATGTATGCAAGGAAAAAAAACGGAGCATGGTTTTATAACTAAAAAATATGCAGAACTCCTTGAAAAACAAATCGTCGATGACCCAACTCAGTGGTTGTGGAGTCATCGACGATGGAAGGAAATAGTTTAAGCCTATTTTTTATTGCCCATTCAGGATTTTCAATTCAACCCTCTGATTTTTCTTTCGCCCTTCCGGCGTATCATTTGATACCAAAGGATTTTTCTTTCCATACCCGAAAGCGGCTACTCTAGACTCGGGAATACCATTGCGAATAAAATAATTTGCAACAGATCTGGCTCTTTTGAGAGATATATCATCAGCATAATTATCCGACGCCACATTATTGGTATGCCCACCAAATTCTACGTTAAGGGTTGGATAATCCTTTAAAAACTGTAAAACCTCCTGTAAAAGTTCTTCTACTCCCGGTGGAATACTGATACTATCGGCCTGAAAAACTAATTTTTCAATCTGAATGATCTGTTCTGCCTTAAATGAATCTCGAGCCAAACCAGGAATTAGTCTTACTGGAATGGTTGCTGCGCTGGTATCTACACATCCCCTGGTATCCGTAACGGTCACAGCATGATACCCTGCCGATAAATTTTGGGCTAACATCTTATTATTTCCATTATCCCAAAGGATAACAAAGGGAAAACTACCCCCATTTATGAGCAGGCTACTTTTTCCATTTTGACCCTTTTCATCTGATGCACCTCTAATAAAAGTGGTATTAACGATCAATTTTTGTGGTTCTATTAATACTTTTTCAGCTGTGACCGTTTTATTCTTACTATCAGTTACAGTCACGGAATAGGTTCCAGGAGATAAAGATGAAATATTTGGCGTGTTTAAGCCATTGCTCCACTTAATGGAAAACGGTTTTTTACCACCTACTAAATCAAGAGATAAGGAACCGTTTTTATCACCAAAGCAAGCAATTTCATTTTCTGTTTTAATCATTACTGTCAATTCAGGAACTAATTCATCGAGTTCAAAAGAGGTGACCATTTCACATTGATTCGCATCTTTTATGGTTACTTTGTGCGACCCACCTGAAAGTGAAATTGCATTTTCACCCATTTCACCATTATCCCATATCATTGAATAAGGTGCTGTACCACCAGAAACCGATATAGTAATATTGCCATTTAAGCTATCTAAGTCAGGAATTTTTACTACAGAAATTTGCCCCTTAATTACCTCTGGCTCTGTAAGTTCCATAGAAGTTGAGATCGATTTACCCTGACTGTCCGTAATAGAAGCGATGTATTTACCCTTCTTTAGATTATTTAATTCTGTACCCTTTAATTCACTAGGGTTCCATGTTACAATATAAGGTGGTTTTCCTCCATTAATATTTAGCGTTACCGATCCATTTTTATCACCCGTACATTTTAATGAATTGACAACCAGTATATTGGCATTGAACTCCTTTATATCTTCAGTAATGATAAAAGGTTTATTAACTACACAACCCTGATCATCAGTGACCGTTAGCTTTTGATAACCTGGGCCAAGAATAAACGAGGAATCGCCTGTTTCACCTGTGGACCAAACTTTTTTATAAGCACCTATACCACCGGTAACTGAGGCCGTTGCGATACCATCTTTGTTATTAACAGTGGCTTGACTGATTATTTCTACATTGACAACAATGGCTGGAGGATTATTCAATTCAATGGTTTGAAATTTAGTTTCACCCAGTTTATCGGTAATTGTAACGGAATAACTTCCAGCTTTGACATTTTCAAGGGTAGCATTCACTTTCCCAACCACACTCCAATTATATTTATAAGGGGGTTTACCTCCTTCCACGAAAGCCTCCAATGAACCATTTTCAAAATCGGCACAAGAAACTTCCTTTAAAACTTTCATATTAAGGCTTAAAGGAAGAATAATTTCCGACATTCTAAGGGATTTTTCAAGTTTACAGCCTTTTGCATCTATCACTGTAAAAATGTAATCTCCATCGGCAAGATTTGAAATTTCCTCTTTAACCTGGCCTTTATTCCAGGAAATCTTATAATCTCCATTACCTCCTGTAGCCAGAATTTTGGCTACTCCATCTGCATTATTTGTTGAGGCTGGTTTTATAATCTGTAGAATGAGATCAAGCGGTTCCGGTCCTTTTATTTCTTTTTTTAAAACAATAGATTGCAATTTTTCATCGGTCAAGGTAACTGTATATATACCTGCCGCGACATTTTTTATAGATTGTTCTTTACTTCCCGTACTCCAATTGAACACGAAAGGTGCTTTTCCGCCCTTGGGGACCACCTTTAGGACAGCATCGGCAAGATCAGGACAACTCAGACCTTTTTCCTCTTCAACTTCCCCCATTACGGCCACTAGCTCCTCAGGAACTTCTACTTGATGCACCAGCGTACAACCTTTGGCATCCGTCAAAGTAACCCTATGAAAACCTGCGGAAAGATTTGTTGCTAAGGAGTCCTTTTGGCCATTATCCCATGTATAGGTGACTGCGCCAATAGCATTTTCAACCTTAACCACTGCTGAGCCATCATTTCCAAGACCTGAAGCAACCTTAAGTGGGGTACCCGTCGCCTTCATCAATATAGGAGACGGTATTTCAATGGCTGCTTTGGCAGAAAGTCCTTCGCTATCAGAAATGGTAACGGCGTAAATACCACCAATCAATCCTGAAATAGTCGCACTATTGTCAGCGGGAACGCTCCAATTAAATTGGTAAGGAGGTTTTCCCCCTTTATAAATGAGTTGTAAAACGCCACCTTTAGGATGTAGACAGTCTGGTGCGGTCACTAAGTCAAGTTTTACACCAATAGCCATTTGATTTTCGTTTACTTCAAATGCGCCCACACCTATGCAATTTTTACTATCCACTACCGTCACAACATGGTTACCGCCAGATAGTCCACCCGTAGCGTTTCCAGTTCGTCCGTTGTCCCATGAAACCTGATAAGGTGGTGTACCCCCGGTGACAGTTACTTTAGCCTGCCCGTCTGCATTACCCGGAGCACTAGTGGCGGTAAGCGCTTTGGCCTCTACTTTTAATCGGGTATCCGATAAAATTACTTCAGCACTTTGGGTTACACCGTCTTCACTGGTAACTGTTACCCTGTAAGTACCTGGTCCCAGTCCAATGGGTGAATTCCCTTTTATGGTATCAGAGCTCCACTTATATTTAAACGGACCAACGCCACCATTCACTTTCACCTGCAGGGCGCCGTCCCATTTGCCACTATTACATGAAATAGGATTAACCACCTGAATACCCACAGCCAACATTTCCTTTTCCTGAATAACATACATGCCTTTATCTTCAGTACCAATCCAAACTCTACCCTCCAGATCGGTTTTTATTAACGTTGAAAATTGGGAGGTAAAATTTTTTTCCGGTCCGTAAAGTATAAAAGAATCCAATTCAACCAAATATTGACTAATGATTTCCGAGGCAAGCCAGGCATTACCTTGTGCGTCAAGACCTATAGCCCTAAGATCTCCTTCAATGCTTTCCTCTGGAACTAAAATAGGAAGCCATTCCCTTTTACTGTTTAATGGTCCGACCATATTATCACCGAGTATCCAGACTGATTTACCCTCAATGGAAATATCCTGAAAAGCAAAATCCTTTTCAATTATTTCATATTTTCCACTTTTACCTGTTAATATACCAAGGTCAGTTGCAACCCATATTTTGTTAGCATCATCAAAACGGATTATATTAATTTTATCGGATCTTAATTTTCCATTTTTAGCACTAAAATGTTGGATTAGCTTTTTCTCGGTCAGGTTTATTTGAAACAATCCACTATTTAATGTACCAATCCAAAGAGATTCGTCTTCCTTATGAAGCGCCATGGTACTTATTTCGTCATCTCCCTGTAAATAATCTTTCAAAAGACTATTTATCAATGGCATATCAATAAAAACTTCACTATTTCCACCTTTAAACTGGAGTAAAGAGGTAGTATTTGGAGGTAAAGTAATTTTTACCGCCTGAGAACTTCCCAAAATTCTATAAATATCTGATTTATCCGCAATGATAATTTGATTATCAGCACCTATAAAAATATTTGTGATGGCAGCATTTGCAGGAATCCCCTTATTTTTGATAACACTCAAATTTGTTTGAGCCGAAAGGAAGGAGCAAAAGACGAGGAAGCAGCTAATGGTAAAAATACGAAACATAAATCCTTATTAATTAAATACAAATATGATAAAAAAGCGGCTTACTTGTCATGTATTTTGTTGGAAATAAATGAAAAGGCTCCGATGGATAAACTCAAAATCGGAGCCTTCATTGTGCAGAAAGCACATTATTTTTTATTAGTTAACAGACTTTAATCCTGCTTTTACCAATTTTTCATTCAAAGATTTTAAAGAACTATTCTGAATAGTGCGTTTAGATGTCAATAGAATAGATAATTCTTTAGAAAGTTCAGCGAACACCACATAAGAAGCATCCGTTGGTCTGGCATCGCCTGTTTCAACACTTCTTCGGAGGGAGGAAAGCCTGTTATTTAACTTAATTGGAAAATTAAGCGGGTCTTGACCGCTTTGATTTTTCACCTGATATAGGTCTTCCTCCACTTTTTGTAAGGCCATGATTACTGCATTCATTTCCTTTAAAAGCATTGAATCTTTTACCCCACTTTTTTGATTTTCTATCTGTGGTTTAAGTTTTCTGATCTCTTTTACTGCATCATTTGCCTCTGATTCCTTTTCCTTAATTTGCATGGCGAGTTGAAATTGCTTTGTTAAATCTTCCAGGGATATACCCTTAAGATTAGGATCCATTTTAATATCAATATCATGGGATTGCTCGAGTCCATTGGCCTTCAATGTAACTTTATATTTACCAGGAACGGCTTTAGGCCCAACCTGAGGTCTACCACTCCATATAATCATACCTGGAAAAATGGTAGCCCCGGCATACCTCAAATTCCATGAAAAGGAGTTAATCCCTTTAGCTGTAGTAGGCTTGGTATTCCCATCTCTTTCCCAATAAGGCACTGAATTATCTTGTTTAAAAACCTCTTGATTCCCAACAAATTTTTGAACCAGCTGACCTGAACCATCAAGAATGGAAACCTCCACAGAATCGACTTTTTCATTTAAATAGTACTGTATATTCAGATTATAAATGCCTCTAATTGGATCCGCAGGTTTAAAAAAATGTAATTTGGAAGCCGCTGTAGTGGCATTTAATTCTCTCAATGGTGCGATATCATCTAATATCCAGAAACTTCTTCCATGAGTCCCAAGAACAACGTCATCATTCTTTATAACCAAGTCTCTGATAGGAGTCACCGGGAGATTTAGCTGTAAAGATTCCCAATTTTCACCAGCATCGAATGAAACATATACGCCATTTTCAGTACCGAGAAAAAGTAAACCTTTCTTCTGGTGATCTTCCCTTATGGATCTTGCAAAATCCTGGGGTTTAATACCTTTTATTATTTTAGTCCACGTTTTACCATAATCCGTTGTTTTATAAACATAGGGCGCTCTGTCATCAACCTGATACCTGTAGGCGGCAACATAAGCTGTGCCGGGATCATGTTTAGAAGCCTCAATGATACTTACTGTAGAGAATTTGGGTAAATCTTTTGGTGTTATTTCCAACCATGATTTCCCACCATTTCGTGTGATATGAATTCGACCATCATCGGAGCCCGCCCAAATGGTTTGAATGTCATGAAAAGAAGGCGCTAATGCAAAAACGGTGGCATAAATTTCTGGGCCATTCATATCTTTTGTGATGATTCCCCCTGTTGGACCTAAGGTTTCAGGATCGGCGAAGGTAAGGTCCGGACTAATTTTCTCCCAGGATTGGCCATCATTTGTCGTTTTCCAAACATGTTGAGAACAAGTATATAAAATAGAAGGATCTACTGGAGAAAAGACGATAGGATAGGTCCATTGCCATCTTTCCGGTAATGAAGAGGCCGGTTCTCCAGAAAAAAATCGGGGATAAACCTGAATATCCCGTTCCTGACCATTGCTTCTGTCATAACGGGTAAGCAAGGCACCTTGACTCCCGGCATAAAATAAATCTGGATTAGTAGGATGCGGCGCTATATAGCCACTTTCTCCGCCGCCGACCTCATAAATCCAACTTTTATTCCCTTCATTCAGGTGTTTGAAACCCCAACCGTCACTCGGAATAGATAAGGTGGTATTATCCTGTTGTGCACCAGCTACATGGTAAGGAACATCCATGGTAGTGGTAACATGATAAAGCTGCGAAGTTGGATAATCTTCCTCTGTCCAGGATTTTCCACCATTAGTAGAAACGCAGGCTCCCCCATCATTCGACGAAATCATCCTTTGTGGATTATTTGGATCTATCCAAAGATCGTGATTATCACCATGGGGCACATTGATTTCGATATCAAATGTTTTCCCTCCATCTATTGACTTATAAAAATTAACATTTAAGCAATAGACCGTTTCAGGATCGAGAGGATCGGCATAAATACGAGAGTAATAGAAGGCCCGCTGCCTTAACTTTCTCTCATCATTCATTTTTTTCCATGACCAGCCGGCGTCATCAGAACGATACACTCCGCCATCATTTGCCTCAACAATGGCATAGAGTCTATTGGGATTTGCGGGTGAAACGGTGATGCCTATTTTTCCAAATGGAGCAGCAGGCATACCTGGATTTTTAGACAGATCAATCCAGGTATCTCCACCATCTACCGATTTATACAAGCGACAACCTTCTCCACCGCCCCACATTTTCCAGGTTTTCCTGTAAACCTGCCACGTAGTAGCGTATAATATTTTAGGATTCGTTTTATCAATAATTAGGTCAGCTGCGCCGGTATTTGCTCCCACATAAAGCACTTTTTGCCAGGTATTTCCCCCATCTTTCGATCTAAAAACACCTCTTTCTTCATTATCTCCATAGGGATGGCCCAGAGCAGCCACAAAAACGATATCAGGATTTGTAGGATGGATTCTGATTCTGGAAATAGACTGCGTTTCTTTAAGCCCGAGGTGACGCCATTTTTTTCCGCCATCTTCCGATTTATACACCCCGTCACCCTGGGTAATTGAGCCTCTAAGCTGAGTTTCACCCATACCAATGTAAACTATGTCAGGATTAGTTTCAGCCACAGCAACGGCACCTACTGATGAAGAATTAATTTGACCATCGGTAACAGGCATCCATTCTTGACCTCCATCTGTCGTTTTCCAAAGGCCACCACCTGTTGCACCAAAATAGTATTCCAATGGTCTCCCGGGACTCCCTGTTGAACCCAGCGACCTACCTCCCCGGTTAGGCCCAATATTTCTCCATTTCATTTTAGAAAAATGAGAAATATCTGTTTTTGAAGTTAACGATTGAGAGAATAAAAAGTCCTTGTTTTTCCCAATGGTTATCAGCAAAAATAAGACGATCATTTTTTTAGTTAAAAGGGACATGCTAAATATTTTTTAGTTACCCTCTAAAAATAGGGAAAAATTCTAAATATTCTATTGGTAAATTATAATGATAAAAATTAGCGATGAAAAAAAGACAATATATTTAAATACTATTTGACTTATTAAAATATTTTATTTAATTTTAAATATTATATAGAAATTATATTTTAAATTTGCTTAGAAAATTAATAACGAATAGATTATGGCAGAAAACAATTTAACTGATTTTGAAGCACAAGAACTTTTAAGGCAATATAGTTCTGATTTAAGAAAGCTTGAATTCCAACTTCAACAAACCAAATTAGCCATTCATCATTTACAGGGCAGCAGTAAATCATCCGAAAATGTTTCTCTCGGAAAAAAGGTGAAGAAAGAAGTTGAAATCGTTCAAGCTCTTACTAAAAAAGATGATTTTAACGATGCAACGTCCAGTGAAGACAAAAAATCAACCCTTAAAAACGTTAAAGTAAAGGGAACTAAGCCTACGGTTAAAAAAGCGGCCTCGACTAAAAAAGTGCCGGGTTTAAAAGGGAGAAAGTCTCTAAACACTCAATGGGACACGGTTGTTTCAGACAACATGGGCACCAAAGAGCATCCAAAAACGAGCAACGAACTATTGCAGGATTTAATTAATGCCAGAGATAAGAAATACATCCTTGATGAAGGCAACACAAAGTTGATTCAGCGATTGAATGCATCATTAACCAAACTTTACAAGCAAAATAAAATTGGAAAGCAAAAAATTGAGGGTAAAAAAGCGTTTGTTTATTTTAAAAATAATTAATTAAGAAACGATAACTCTTTTAATTTGCTCGTCAATGACGGTACCAATGGGTTTCAAATATTGAAACCCATTTTCATTTGCGAAATGGATAAATTCTTCTACATAAAGTTTATCCACTGCAATGAGCAGTCCCCCACTCGTTTGAGGATCACATAAAATATTTAATTGACTATCTGATGAAACCACCATTTTGTGCCCATAACTTGCATAATTTCGTTTTGTTCCTCCTGGAATACAACCTTTTTCTAAATAATAATTAATAATCGATTTATTTAAAATCGGAATGGCGTCAAACTCAAGTTGTGCAGAAGTATTAGACGCCTCCATCATTTCTGTTAAATGGCCTGCCAGGCCAAAACCGGTAACATCAGTGAGCGCATGAACGTAGGGTAAAACACCTGCTTTTTCCCCGAAAACATTTAATTTAGTCATAGATTCTAAGGCAATATTGGCATGCTCACTTAATAATACGTCCTTTTTTTGAGCCGTAGTCAATATTCCAACACCTAATCCTTTGGTTAGAAACAAAAAATCTCCTGGTTTAGCCCCTCCATTTTTCTTAAGATTTTCAATACGTACACGACCATTCACCGCCAAGCCAAAAATGGGTTCAGGACTGTCAATGCTATGACCACCAGCCAAAGGAATGCCCGCTTGCTTGCAAACCTCTCTGGCACCATCTATAACTTTTCCTGCGACCTCGGGAGGTAGTTTATCAATAGGCCAACCCAGTATAGCAATAGCTAAGATGGGGGTACCACCCATTGCATACACATCGCTTATGGCATTTACCGCAGCAATTCTTCCAAAATCAAAAGGATCATCTACAATAGGCATAAAAAAATCGGTCGTGCTTATCAGTGCCGTTCCATCACCTAAATCCAATACAGCTGCATCGTCTCTTTCCTCATTACCTACTAACAGCGCAGGATTAAAATTATTTTTAACCGACCCTTCCAAAATTTTGTCTAAGGTTGCGGGGGATATTTTGCAGCCACAACCAGCTCCATGACTGTATTGTGTCAATTTATAAATCATTTCCATCTGAAAATTTTATTAAAGATTGAGCGATAGCTCGTTTTTCCAAAGTTATATTAGGAGTAAATAAAAAGCTTCTGGAAAAATCACATTTAAGATTAGCTAAAGGATATGATTTATCATAATATCGCAGGGCAATGGCACCGGCATTAGTTAAATCACCAGCTTCAAGATAGGCAATGGCAGCCTGAACATGTTGCCCGCCTAATCTTTTACTAATTTTAATAAAGGATTCGATTAATTCAGTTACTGGAAATTCACCATAAATTTTGACTAAAAATTTCAGCCTCTCCTCAAATGGAATAACCAAACCTATATATTTTGCTATTTTGAACTGGTTCCAGAATGGTTCGGGTTGAAAAACTTTACCGATGGATCTCGATTCATTTTCCACCCAAACTCTTTTAGATGAATCCAGTTTTCTGAACTCGTCAAATAGGTTATTTTCAAATTGTTCTACCGTTGGTTGAATACATTCACCTAAAGAACCAAAAGCGGAACCTTTATGATGTGCCAGTTTTTCTAAATCAATAATCTGTTCCCCTTCGTCTTTTAGAGATTGAAGAAGCTCCGTTTTTCCTGAACCGGTTGGACCTCCCAAGACGATTATATTCAATTTAATTTCTTCAAATTGCCGATGTATATACTGTCGGTAAGCCTTATAGCCACCTGTGATAAGTTTCACTTCAAAGCCTGCCATTTCCAATAGCCAGGCCAAACTGGCACTTCGCTGACCACCTCTCCAACAGTGAATATATAATTTTTTTTCAGGCACCTTTTTATTTGCCCATCGAACATAATCGGCCATTTTAGCACCGACAAACTCCAATCCCTTTAAAAAAGCAAAATCATGCCCTTTCTTTTTGTATAAAGTACCCACTTCAGCCCTTTCCTCATCTGTAAATAAGGGAAATGACACAGCACCAGGAATATGGCCTTCTATGTATTCTCCTGGACTTCTGACATCTAATAAAATATTTCTGTCATTTCTTTTAAAAAAATCAGAAATGGTAATTTTTTCCATTCAACAAAAATACAAAATTAGCATCATATCTAAAGGATTAAAAATAATGAGAAGTCAACTTTGTTTAGAACCATTTGTTTTAAAAATAAAAACATTGGAAAATATACTCAATACCATAAAAAATAGTTACGCTGGTTATGGCCCGTTATTTATGGCATGCAATAATGAACCCATCGTGGGACAATTATTTTTATTGGCTTCTGGCTGTTTCTTTCCTGTTTTTGGTATTAGAATGGGCAAACCCTTGGCGAAAAAGTCAGCCTCGCTTTAGAAAAGATTTTTGGTTAGACCTTTTTTATTTATTTTTTAATTTTTTCCTTTTCTCCTTAGTCATTTATGCTGCATTATCAAGAGTGGTGGTAAACTTCTTTAATGATGCTTTTTATCAAATATTCAATACAGATCTAACCTCTATCAATCCATTGGCTGGCGAACCGCTCTGGGTTATTTTACTGACAGGATTTATAATTAGGGATTTTATACAATGGTGGATTCACCGGTTATTACATAAAGTGCCTTTTTTATGGAAATTCCACCAAGTCCATCATTCTGTTGAACAAATGGGATTTGCTGCCCATCTAAGATTTCATTGGATGGAAACCATTGTTTACAGAACGATTGAATATCTGCCTTTAGCACTTCTGGGCATAGGATTATATGATTTTTTTATTATTCATCTGTTTACACTGGCATTTGGACATTATAACCACGCCAATATTTCCATTCCCGGAAAATTTGTTGGTTTATTTCTGGCTATTTTGATAGGAACAGCCGTAGTTACCTCTAGTTTTGATATTACTATTTTGAAAGACGCTAACTTGTTCACCATGCTATCCACTTTTATAGTCATTTGTCTGGCAGGCTATTACATACTAGGTCCTAGGGTAAAATATATATTCAACAGCCCTGAAATGCATATTTGGCATCATGGTTTTGATATGCCTAAGGATAAGCCCAATGGTATAAATTTTGGACTAACCTTAGCCATTTGGGATTACCTTTTTAAAACCAATTATATGCCTTACAATGGCAGAGATTTAAGATTGGGATTTCCTGGAATAGAAAAATTTCCCCAACATTTTAATGGACAGTTTTTCCATGGTATCTTTAAGCAGAAAAATTAAATCAAACTTTTTTTCGTCGATCTAACGATTTTTGCTGGACGATTTCCTGTACTGATTTTCCTGTAATCTTGCTATCTAACCAAGATATAATATCTAAATATAAAAATGGTCTTTTTTCATAAGGGTCCAATTCTAATTGACCTAATCTCTGCCTAAGGCTGAGAAATTCATCTTTAATGCCTGCTGCCTGTATTCTAGGAAGTTTTCTTATAAATCTAAAAATCTCTCTGTGTACAGCACTGAGTTCTTCCATTTTGCTTAAAAACCGATACACTGATTTAACCTGATATTCTACTAATTGCGCATTGCCAAGTTCATAATGAGCAATTAAACTTAAAATTCTTGCGTAAATCTGTATGTCCGTTCTATAATCTGAATTTTTCTCATTTAAAATAAGATTTAAATACGTAATGGCATTTTTATTTTCACCTGCTCCAAAATATAAACAGGCAATTCTGTAATAAAAAACCATGATTCGATGATTATCCCAATTATACTGGTCACTCTCAATAAGTAACATCAATTCAGGAATAATCTGAATACCCTCTGTAAAACTACCTTCTAAAAAGTGTTTTTTAATCAGATGATTATATTTAAAAAGGTAGTAATTACCTTCCATATTCATCTCCTTCTCCAGTTGGTAATAATCTGGAAAAACTAATAATTTTTTAAGGACTTCACAATATTTGTCATATTGCCACATATTAAATAAAGCGGTCAATAAGTTATGAAGACCTTTTAAATACAAAATACCATGAATTAGAATTATTTCTTCATTTTTTTCAAAAATAGAGACCCATCTGGAGGCGTATTTATAGCAGTAAGGGAAATCTTGTGTCATGTGATAAAACCAAACATGTGCCTGATCATGATAAATTTTAGACATAAAATCAAGTTCCACATAAGGTGCACTGGGTAATTTTGCATTAAAAAATAGTTTGACCATTTCATAATCTTTAAAATTACGAACGAATCCTATTTTCAAATAAAGCCCATACAACTGAAGAGAAAGATTTGAAAATTGATGATTATTTTTGATAACCTTCAATAAATCGATGGTTTCATTTGTAATGATATCAGCTCTTCCCTCTATGCTTCTCGTTATATATTGTCCTTCAATATGCTTCTCAAATTCAAGGATTTCAAGTGATAAGGAACTAAACTCGGCCTGTTTTGCTTTTAACTTGGCTTTATCTAACATATCAAGGGCCTGTCTGTAAAGACCTTTATTATATAAAACACGCGAACAATCCAATAATTCTCTGATATGTATATCGAGTGAACTCTTTGTACTTAATAACCTAAGGCTAGTAAGCAGTTGTTTATAAAGGTGGGCTTTCAGATTCGAAAGTTGTGTTTTTTTAATTTCAGTTATTTTTTTTAAAATATGATCTTCGTCATATTCACCCTTTTTTTCAAGAAAATCAAATAGTTGAAGGAATAAAATATCTTCTGAGTTTTGATTGCGTTTAACAAACAAGCGAAAATGTCGTTTTTCTGCTCTGGACAATGAATTAATCAGCGTCACCAGATCATCTGTTTTTTGTTTGGGCATTGTAGAATTTATTTTTACAATTTACACAATTTCAAATTATTAATCGTTATTTTGCTCTTTGCTAAGGTGTATTAAAATAGATTATTGAACCTGTAACGGCCAAAGAGGTTAGGTAAATTTACGTTCTGCAAACATACAAAATACTACGCACATGGATAATCGCATATATATCTTCGATACCACACTTCGGGACGGGGAGCAAGTTCCCGGTTGTAAACTCAATACAAATCAAAAAATTGATATTGCAATAGAGCTCGAACGATTGGGTGTTGATGTCATTGAGGCGGGCTTTCCTATTTCGAGTCCTGGCGATTTTGCCTCTGTGGAGGCAATTAGTAAGGCTGTTTCCTACCCAGTTGTTTGTGGTCTTACCCGAGCGGTTGAAAAAGATATTAAAGTTGCTGCAGAATCCTTAAAATATGCAAAAAGACCCAGGATACATACGGGGATTGGGACCTCTGACTCTCACATTATCCATAAATTTAATACCACCAGAGAAAAAATAATAGAAAGAGCGGTTTCGGCGGTAAAATATGCCAAATCCTTTGTTGAGGACGTGGAATTTTATGCAGAGGATGCCGGAAGAACGGATAATGTTTTTTTAGCAGAGGTAATTGAAGCTGTTTTAAAAGCTGGAGCCACCGTATTAAATATTCCTGATACCACAGGATATTGCCTTCCTGAGGAATATGGTCAAAAAATAGCTTATCTCCGAGACAATGTGCCCGGTATTGAAAAAGCCATACTTTCCACTCATTGCCATAATGATCTGGGATTGGCTACTGCTAATTCAATAGCAGGTATTTTAAATGGCGCAAGACAAATAGAATGTACCATTAATGGAATTGGTGAAAGAGCAGGTAATACCGCATTGGAAGAGGTAGTAATGATTATGAAACAACACCCTTATCTCAATCTGATTACGGGAATTGAAACAAAGTTATTAAATCCAATAAGTCATTTGGTAAGGGACAAAATGGGAATGCCGGTGCAACCCAATAAAGCCATTGTGGGTGATAATGCTTTTGCTCATTCTTCTGGCATTCACCAAGATGGAGTTATAAAACAAAGAGACACTTATGAAATCATGGATCCCCGTGATGTGGGTGTTGATACATCTAAAATTGTTCTTACTGCAAGAAGTGGAAGGGCGGCTATTGCCTATCGATTCAAACAAATAGGATTTGACTTGACAAAAGATGAACTGGATCTGGTTTATTCCTTGTTTTTATCTGTTGCCGATGCTCAAAAAGAGGTAGTAAACGAAGATTTGGAAAAATTAATAGCAAAAGTAAGAGTAAATTCACCTGTTTAAATAAAAAAAGTTCTATCATGGCTAAAACCCTGTTTGATAAAATCTGGGATAATCACGTAGTAAATACCGTAGAAGGTGGAACAGCGGTATTATATATCGATCGTCATTTTATACATGAAGTTACCAGCCCTCAGGCTTTTGACGGCCTAGCCTCCAGAAACATACCTGTTTTCAGGACGGCTCAGACGATTGCCACTGCCGATCACAATGTCCCTACCGTAAATCAACATTTACCTATCAGCGAACCACTTTCTAAGTTTCAGGTAGATAAATTGATTGAGAACTGCCATAAATACGGCGTTTCTCTCTATGGTTTAGGTCACCCGTTTCAAGGTATTGTGCATGTCATAGGACCAGAATTGGGTATAACTCAACCAGGAATGACCATTGTGTGCGGTGATTCTCACACTTCCACGCACGGTGCATTTGGCTGTATAGCCTTTGGCATCGGAACCAGCCAGGTAGAACAAGTGCTTGCTTCTCAATGTCTTTTACAACTGAAGCCAAAACAAATGCGCATCAATGTGGAAGGTACGCTTCAACATGGAGTGACGGCAAAAGATGTTATTTTGTATATTATTTCAAAACTTACCACTAGCGGTGGCACAGGTTATTTTGTTGAATATGCAGGAAGTACTATCCGAAATCTCTCTATGGAGGGAAGGATGACTATCTGTAATATGAGCATTGAAATGGGAGCAAAAGGTGGCCTCATAGCCCCTGATGAAAAAACTTTTGACTATGTAAATAATAAAAAATACGCCCCCAAGGATGAAGCTTTTGATGAGGCAGTAAGCTATTGGAAAACGCTGCCTACTGATGAGGATGCCTCCTTTGATGTAGAATATACTTTCCAGGCAAGCGATATCATGCCCATGGTTACCTACGGAACTAATCCTGGTATGGGTATGGGTGTCAGGCAGTTAATTCCAGAACCTATTGATCCTGCCAACAGAAATAGTTTCGATAAGTCATTATCCTACATGGGTTTACATGCTGGAGAATCTCTTTTAGGTAAAGAAATTCAGCATGTTTTTATTGGTAGCTGTACCAACTCAAGGATGGAGGATTTACGATTGGTAGCCAATTATGTTAAGGGAAAACAAAAAGCGCCTCATGTAAAAGCCATGATTGTGCCAGGCTCAAAACAGGTCGAAGCTCAAGTTATTTTAGAAGGTCTTGACCATATTTTTAAAGCGGCTGGTTTTGATTTCAGAGAACCTGGCTGTTCTGCCTGCCTTGGTATGAATGAAGATAAAATTCCAGCGAATGAATATTGTGTTTCTACTTCTAATCGAAATTTTGAAGGACGACAGGGACCAGGTGCGCGCACTATTTTGACCAGTCCATTAATGGCCGCAGCAGCAGCGATTAATGGAAAAATTATTGACGTAAGCCTCGATTAAATCAGCCAAATTTTACTCATGGAAAAATTTACTTTATTACAATCCACTGCCGTTCCTCTCCCTATTGAGGATATAGATACTGACCAGATTATTCCTGCCAGGTTTCTAAAAGCAACTACACGCGAGGGCTTTGGAGATAATTTATTCAGAGACTGGCGTTACCATCCCGATGGCAGTCAAAAATCTGATTTTATTCTAAATAATCCCATCTATAAAGGTGCTATTCTTGTGGCTGGGAGAAATTTTGGTTGTGGATCCAGCCGTGAACACGCTGCCTGGGCCATAGCTGATTATGGATTCAAAGCGGTAGTATCCAGCTTTTTTGCCGACATTTTTAAAGGCAATGCACTAAATAACGGCCTCCTTCCCGTTACGGTATCCGATAGTTTTTTAAATAAAATATTTGAGGCGATTGAAAATGATCCCAATGCCGGACTTGAAATAAATCTTGAAAACCAATCTATTTCCATTTCAAATAGTTCAGAAGTGGAATATTTTGAAATGGATCCTTATAAAAAAATATGTCTGTTAAATGGGTATGATGATATTGACTTTCTTTTGAGTCAAAAAGCAATCATAAGTACCTTTGAAGAAAACAACCCCTACCCTTTTAATCCAATAAAATAAGTATGGAAAAGAATATAGCCGTTCTCTCGGGCGATGGCATTGGCCCGGAAGTCATTGAGCAAGCCTTAAAGGTATTATCTGCCATTGAAACAAAATTTAATCATAAGTTCCATACTCAATTTGCTTTGGTCGGCGCCATAGCTATTGATAAAACCGGAAATCCCCTTCCTGAGGAAACCCTTAACATTTGTTTACAAAGTGATGCAGTGCTTTTTGGTGCCATTGGCGATCCAAAGTATGACAATGACCCCAGTGCTCCCGTTAGACCAGAACAAGGCTTACTTCGGCTTAGGAAAAGTTTAGGCTTATTTGCCAATGTCAGACCCGTCACCACATATCCAACGCTTTTGTCCTTGTCTCCTTTAAAGGAAGAAAAAATTAAAGGGGTGGATTTTGTGATTTATCGTGAATTGACCGGGGGCATTTACTTTGGAGAAAAAGGTAGAAAGGATGATACGGCCTACGACCACTGTGTTTATTCCAGGGAGGAAATCG
>Ga0208787_1000023_pt1 | contig 72414 bp, 86 predicted proteins | sample Wag4_2014_7_11_FD_187362 | JGI IMG/M metagenome (GOLD analysis project Ga0208787, IMG submission 187362) | Fresh water microbial communities from Ohio, USA - Utica-2 Time Series HT 2014_7_11 (SPAdes) (version 2) | ecosystem: Environmental > Aquatic > Freshwater > Water tank | place: USA: Ohio...
CCAGCAACAGCGAATTCTAATTCAAATTCGTTGTCATCAATTTTTTTGATGTTGTAAGGTGGATAATTTGAGATATGTTTGTTGAGGTCATTTTTTAATCCCATCAACTGATTGAATGCATCATCAAAACCTAAGAAAAAAGGTTCTAGTTGCATTTGTCGCATTAGTGAACTTACCATGTTTTTTCCTCCTTTTCAGCGAGTATTTTTGCTACCCCCCATTTGGCAGGGTAACTATAATATTATACCAGAGGTGTATGCTTTATAGTAGTATCTTACTACAACTTCTTTAGATTGTAAATGCTTTGGCAGCACTAGCATCCACATATAACACAAATACATTGATTTCTTAAATTATTAACCCAAATTTCATATTCTTCATCTGTTATATTAAAGGGGGGATATGATTTTGATGAAATTTGATTATGTATAAAACATTTTATTTCAATAGGTTCTCTATTTATACCCCTATTTATTTCAGCAGATGCACTAGTCATATATTCTCCTATTATACTGGTTGATATGTAAATTGTCCATAATACCTTTTAAACGTTCCACCACATGGATCTCCATAATTATCGTTATTTGCACCTATGCTTATACTTGTAGTTGGCATTCCTACTCCAACATTAGCATGACATCCACCATAACTAAAAGCACCACAACTGCCATTTGGTGTTCCATAACTTGAAAAATCTACTCTAGTAAATATAAAACCACTTGGTGCTGTAACTGTACCACCTTGATTTTCACTCATAGTCAAACAACTATATCCAACGTTTATGGATCTAACTATTAAAGAAAAGGCTCTAAATGATCCGCCGCCAGTTCCTATTGCTCCTACTGTAAAATTATATGTAGTACCAGCGTTATAGTCTGCTATTCCAGTAGGGGTACCACTTATTGTTCCATTTGCTGCGTTTAGGGATACCCCAGTTGGTAATGCTCCTTCGGAAATATAATAAGATGCTGCACCATCTGCTTGGACACTTGTGCTAAAAGATCTTGTTGTATATAGGGTTGTTCCACTTAATAATTGACCAGCATTAGTAACCCAAGATGGTATTGTTCCAGCAGATTTTCCGATTGTACCAAAATTTCCTGATAAAGTTGTAGTAAATGGCATATATCTCCTAAATATTTAAATTAGAGTTTGCAATTATTAATGTTGAACTGCTTGTTCTAAATACTGTAAAGTTAAATATATCTAATTTTCCAGCAGAACTTGTTGGCGTTGGCGCACTTCCTCCAAGCCATCTAATTGTTTGAGAAACTCCATCTAACATAAAAATATTAGGAATCCGTCCTGTTGCACCTTGTGTCACTACAACTGATACTGTTTGACTTCTTAAGTTTACATTTGGAACATTTGTTAAATTTAATGTAAAGTTTGCAGAAGGTGCAGTTGCTATATAAAATAATCCACCATCATTAAAATTTGCTGTTGCTGATCCAGATACTATAGATAGTTCCACTATCTTTTCTCTTATTTCTTGAGCATCCAATATTCCACTAATTTGAGTATTTTCAAATAATGATGTTCCAGTGAAAGTTGGACTTGATATGGTTGAATATGTTGTAGAAGCACTTGATTGGGTTAAAAATACGCTTGTATCTGACGATAAACGTGCACCATTAAAAGTAACGGTATTTGTGGAAGTGTCTACTATATAGGACATATCTAAATTATATCACTTATTCTAGCATAGATCCCTTTATTTGGCAGGGTAATTATAATGTTATATCAGAGGTATTCTTTATTTGCAATTATGACTGCCATAGACTCTGGCTTAGCCCTATCTCCACGCCAGTAAACCTCAACAACCATAGCATTATTACTTATATAAGCCTTTTCTTTTTCTGTTGCGTACTTAGATGTCCATCCAGCAGTCTTTATTTTATCTATCAATTCAATACTTGGCCTATCATCATTTATAATAAACTCTTCGCCATACCATGGGGCATGTAAATCTTCTATTATATACATTTTACTATGTTTAAATAATAAAGAAAAACTTGTCTCTATCATCTCAGTAGTATGACCACCGTCATCTAAGATAACATCATATAAACCAGTAACATTTTTTATCATTTGTTCTCTATTGGTTTGATCAACTATTCTTAAATCACATCCATTTACAATATCAAAATGTTTTATATCCCACCCTTCAACTACAGTATCTTTATTAAACCACTCTCTCCACGTTTTAATAGAATAGCCAGCCTGTATTCCTATCTCTAAAAATCTTTTAACTTTATCTTTATCTATATGTTTTTCATAAAAATCTAAATATTTATGATAGGTAGCCTTATCTGTATTATATTTTAATCCTATGTCTTGTAATTTCATATATTTCTATCTTTAATTTGTCTAGACTCTACTGGTATTAACTGTCCTTTGTGTGAAGCATTAATATCTTTTCTTACCCAAGTCATACCAAATGGCTCAGATAGATTATTTTGTGCATCTCTTTGTGGAAGTCTTTCCGCTAAGGACTGAAAAGTTGGGTCATCGCTTAAGTTAAGATAAGCATTATGATACCAAGGTAGATCGTAGAAGGCTGGAGAGTTTACTAAAAGCATTCCAGCAGTTGTCCAATGCTCTTGAATCGGTGGATCTTGACTTACAACCTTACCAGACAAACCATAATCTGGGACATTAACTCCAACCAGTGGCCTATCTACTTCTAACAATTTTTCTACAATATCAACATTTAAAGTTGTATCTGAGTCAACATATAATACTGCTTGATAGTTTACTACTCCTTGATTTAATTCTGTACAGTCTTCTCCCCAGTGGTGACCTGAAGTTATTCTTGATCTTTGAGCAAATTCTCTGATAAGGTTACGACCTGTTTCAATTCTTATCCATCTATTGTGTGAGGTTACCTTTGACTGCATATCGTTTATTGTATATGTCCAATAGTCTCCATTAACTTCCTTTAATGCTGCAATTACAGAGTGAAATGGTTCTAATCCTCTTTCATCTAATTCAAATGCAGCAAACCATTTAGCATTAGGAAACTTTTCTATAATTCTAACTCTATCTTCTATCCAAGTCATATGCTCTAATCTGTCACATTTCCAAGCAACAAGAGGAGTTCCTATTACAAAATGCTTTTCATAATCAATTGGTTTTAACATAGTTATCCTTTATTTCTTCTATATAGTCTGAACATATACCAAAGTATCCTAGATCTTTAATATACTTTGTACCCTGATTTTTTTCTGGTAATACAAGTATAGAGCAGTCAGAAATTTTTGGAGTTCCAGGGTATCCCCAAACAAATCCCTTGCTAGTCATAGTATAGTCATCCATATTATGAAAGAAACAATGTAAATCATTTTCTACACAAGTTTCTAAAGACTTATAATCTTTACAGTGTATCCAAAGATTATCTTTTCTTTCTTTTAACCATTCTAAATCTATAAAATGATCTGGATCATCATGTCCTAAATATAATTGTCCAAGGTTAGTTCTTAAATCTATTTCTACTTCATACCCCGCAAAAATGGCTGCATCAATGTAGAAGGGGTTATTTTCATTTCTTGACACTGGACCATTTAAATTGCCACGATGGGATATGTATTTCATTTTTCAGTCTGAACCCAAATCCATTGACGATGGTTGTCTCCAGGACCAGTTGGTCTAATATCAGATTTATAATTTTTAAACCCTATCTTATTAATCAAATCATCTTTTAACTCTTCTTCATCAGTAATGCTTACATCTGCATGACCATTTGTGCTTGCTGCTTCATAAACATTATCATAATATTTTGCAGTAGGAATTCCTTCTTTACCACCGTATCCCATTTGAAAACAAAGTTTTCCACCTGGCTTTAAGACTCTATATGCTTCTTTTAATATATTAAATCTAATTTCATGTACACAAATATGTTGAAAGCAAATAACTGCAAACATAACGTCATAAACATTATCTTCAATCATTGATAGATTATCTCCAGAGGTATGATATAAATTAGGAATATCAATATTGTTATATTCTAAATTTACCCTTGACTTTTCTAGATTAATGTTAGATATATCTACTCCATCAATTCTTTTAAATCTATTATGAAACTTAACTAAATTTCTTCCTGGACCACACCCATAATCAAGGGCAATCATATCGGTTGTATCAAAGTCTTTAAAAAGGTATGTATCGTAATCTTTCCAGTCATTATGAGCGTCATAAGATCCAACAACTGGATCTTTAAATTGTAAACTCCATACAGCAGCATATTGATCATAATATTTATTTTGCATATTTAAATAATCTTGTTTATTTCTATTCATTTGTTATTCTCCAAGTAGTAGTTTAAATCTTCAGGGGTTCCTATACCCCACATTTTTTCTATTTCTTTTACCCTTATCCTCTTACCATCTTCAATCGCTTGATTAAAAACAGGACAAACGTAAAATTCATTATTAGTTCTTATATCTTTTTGTATCATATCTTCAGCATATTTTACATAATCTGATCCATGCTTCCAGTAATAAATTCCTACTGTTGCATTATCTGATATAGGATTCTTTTCTGCTACCTTTGATACAAAGCCGTTATCACCAATTTTGGCATAAGACCATTTAGGATGTGTAGCCTTAAAGGTTAGAATCCCACCATCTATCTCGTCAGCATCAAAGGCGTAAAGACACTCATTACTATTCCATTCTACAATTTGATCAGAGTTTGCAATCAATAAAGGTTCATTGCTATTTATATATTCTTTTGCCAATAAGGTTGTTACTGCAGCACCTTCTGTTATTCCATTTATTGTTACAATGTCGCATCCTGGCTTGATTAAGTTTAAGACTTGCTTTAAGTTATATTTATGAAAATGTTCTTCTTGAACTATAAACACATAATGAGCATCTATATTTAAATTATCTACTACGACTTGAATCATTGGCTTACCGTTGACTTCAATTAATGGCTTAGGGAATGTATATCCTGCTTGTGCAAATCTAGATCCAGCACCAGCCATAGGAATTAAAACATTCATCTTTTCATTTTTCCAAGGCACTTCTTTTTTCCCTTTCATTTGTAACCTATCTATCATATCAAAGAACTTGTCCTTAAGTAGATCATCTGCGTCCTTAATGCCGTATAGGTGCCCTCCAGAGGCTATAGCGCCCTGTCTGCCAATATGGGAGTCTTCTACTATTACTGTATTTTGAGGCAAGGCATTTAATGCTGTCATACATTTCCAGTACATTTCAGGGTATGGTTTATGATGCTTTACATCTTCATTACTAACTATATATTCTATATATCCTAATACTCCAATGGCATTTAATGCTGTTATGATAGTTTCTCTAATAGAATTACTTGCTACCGCAATTTTCCATCCATCTTTCTTTAACTGCTTTATTATAGATATTGCTGTTTTATTTTCTGGAAGTTTTTGTAATATATCTATGGTCTGTCTTTGTTTTTCTTTCCATACCTGATCGTGATACTCTACTGGAAGTCCTTTTAATTCTGTTAACATTTTTAATTTCATAGTAGTTCCAAGACCATCATATTTTGACAAATGTTCTTCTCTAGTAACAACAAACTTAGGGTTAATCTTTATAAGAGCACTATTTAGTGCGTCATAGTGAACATCTCTAGAGTCAATTAGAACTCCATCAAGATCGAATATAACTAATTTATTATCGTACATTGGCTGGCTTCGGTCCCGCATGTCTATGCCATTTGTTATGTCTAACAATAGCACCTCCATTGCATTTCATTACATACTTATTACGAACCCTCATTGACCACTCAACATCTTCTTCTTCGTCCCAACCACGACTTTCATCAAGAGGCTCTTCAATCATTACGTGTTTTTTAACAATAAAGAATCCACCTGAGATATACATATACTCTGTTTGAGACCAATCGTCATAATTCAAAGACCAGGCTCTTCCATAACCAGGCTTGTCCCACAAAGACCAATCCATAGGATTACGCATCCCTGTAATTAGAAACTGAGGACAGGAACATATATCCCAATCAGTTCCAAATTTTTTAAAACTTTCATACCAATTTTGATCAAAAACGTGGTAGTCATGCATTAAAACTATATTTTCATACTTAGATTCTTTAACTAAAACATTCTTCTTTCTTGTGATCCACATTGGTTTTTGACTTTCATCAAAGTCTACCTTACGAATATCTGGTCCATCTATACCTTCACTATCTCCACCACCAACAAATAGTATTTCATATTCTGGAATACTTAAATCACGAATGCTTTTTATAATGTGCAATAGTCTATCTTTATCTTGATATGTTGTTATTATTCCAAATGTCCATTGGATATCATTCATTGTCAAATCCTGTTGCTATAACTGTTACACGAATTTGATCTTCTAAAGTTTCATCTACTACTGTACCAAAAATTATATTTGCATCTTCATGAGCATTATCAGATACTGCAGTTGTTATTGTTGAAACTTCAGCCATTGTGATATTAGAGGATGATGCAATTGAAAGAAGAATACCTTTTGCACCCTTTAAATTAACATCTAAAATAGGGCTAGTCGTTGCTGATTCTGCTGCTTGATCTGCTCTATTCTTTCCTTCTCCAAATCCAAGACCCATGAATGCTGTTCCTGCGTTCTCCATTACACGTCTTACGTCTGCAAAGTCCACGTTAATAAACCCAGGGGTAGTAATTAAATCAGTAATAGAGGCAATACCTTTTAATAAAATAGTATCTACTTCTTCAAATGCTTCTGTCATGGTTACTTTTGGATCTAATAATGTTAATAAGTTTTCATTTGGTATTACTATAATAGTATCTACATTTTCTTTTAATTTTTCTATACCCGCCAAGGCTTTATTCATTCTTTGTTTGCCCTCAAAAAAGAATGGAGTAGTAACAATACCTATTGTTAATGCACCAACATCTTTTGCTGCTCTTGCAACTACTGGAGCACTTCCAGTACCAGTTCCCCCACCCATTCCTGCTGTAATAAATACCATGTCTGAACCAAAGACTATATCTTTTATATCTTCTACATTTTCTTCTGCTGCAAGTCTTCCTTGTTCTGGATCAGCGCCTGCACCAAGTCCTTTAGTAACATTACGACCAATGTCTAATTTTATATTTGCTGTACTTGTAACTAATGCTTGAGCATCTGTATTTAATGCAACAAACTCAACTCCAGATAGTCCCATATCTGACATACGATTGACAGCGTTAACACCACCACCACCGCATCCTATGATTTTAATATCTGCTAACATGTATTAAACCTTTTTATTTCTTTTTGCTAGCAGTTGGTCAAAATCTTTAACTTTTGTATCGCCAAGATATCCCCAAGCATATCCTTGATCAATCATTGCAAGGTTTAGGTTTACATCATCAACAAATAACCATCCAAGAATTCTTCCATATTTTTCTGATGAATCCATTTTTTCAGTTTTGATAATTACAGTTTTTGCATGTGCCAATGCTTTTTTAAGCCATTCTTTTGATTCTAATCCAAGTTTCTTTTCATATAGATCTTTAGTTCTAGATTCTGGGGTATCTATGCCAGCCAGTCTAACTCTTGATGAAAATGATATATCAAACCCAAGATCAATTTCAACATCAATCGTATCTCCATCTACTACGGCTGTTACTTTTTTTACATGATATTCATACATGTTATTATTATACCTTACTTCCACAGGGTATATTCCTAATATTTACTAGGTCTTCTTCTGTTAATACCTGATTTTTTGACTCGTAAGGATACATCAAGGAGTTTGGATCATCGCTATGATCAAGTCCTATTCCATGCAATATTTCATGAAGCAGAACATTTTTATTTTTCGTAAACATAGATATATAAACATTGTCTATTCTTGCTTCATTATAACTATCCATTAATATAGTTCTTCCTAATATATTAGAATCCTTAGATCCTAAATAATATATTTCCATATGAGGTTGCTTTTTCATAGACTTTTTCCACTTTCTAAAAGTAAAATTAGATATAGTCTCTATGTATCTAATGGTAGGGATTATTTCATCTTTTTTATAGTCATCATAGACATAAAATAGTTTACAATCTCTCCATGTTATTTTACCGTGCTTATTTTCTATATATGTGTCAGCAAAAGATATTGAGGGTAGAAATGATATTACTAACGATAGTATTATTATTTTAAGTTTCACTAGTTACCCCTATATTGTCTTTCTTCATTTAAATGTTTTAACATTTTTTGAGCATATTCTTTACCTCTTAAATCATCCATAAATAATACTATTTCTTCTGCCATTTCAAATGGTTTTATATGATACTTAACATCTTGTAAATGTTCTATAAATTCTGCAAGTTCATTAACACGATAGTCTTTATGTTTACGAATCTGCACTCGCTGTTGATTTCTTTAATTGACCAGTTCTAATGCCATGTTTATATGCAAGGTTTGCTGCTTTTCTACGAGCCTTTCTAGCAGCACGTTTTTTTGCAGGATCCCATGAAGCGGCCTTGTCTGGTCTTTTGATTAAATTATAACCACCACGACTTCTTCCAGTTGCTCCAATGTTTGGTTCTTTTGGATTTTGCTTTATTGCCTTACCATTTGCTCTGTTAGTATTTCTATCAGATGTTTTCTTTTGTGCCATTACATTTCTCCATTCTCATACCTTTATACCCTTTTTTAATAATTTATATTTACTGTATGTCATAACACTAACCTTTATAATATCACTATTTTTATCTAAATAAAATTTTGAATCAGTTGTTAAAAGCACAATAGAACTTTTATCTTTTAATAAAATAACTATTGCATATTTTTCTTTTTCTTCTTGTAATTTATTTAAAGAATTTGTTTTTAAGTCTTTGTCTAAGTATAAACTGTTTTCTTGTGCAAATGATGGAAAACTAATTAAAGATAAAAAAAGTGTTAATGCTATTTTTTTCATACGTTTTCTCTATCTAATGGAGTTGGAGCAGTAACCAAAGTACCACACTCTGCACATTCTGAGTCTAGTAAATATTGCTCTATATTATATTCTTCATCAAATGTAACTAAAACTTTAAATATATTAGTACCACAAATAGGGCATACGCTTGTTGGTATTCCTCTTGCGTTTAATGACATACTTCTTCTTTCTTAAATGCTCGTAAATTCCTGGTTCTGTAAATACCATCATACCTGAAAATATTCCTATTGTCAACAAAAATTCCCAAATCAATTTAACCTCTAGTGTCAGACCAAGATGCCCAGTTTAAATTAGATGTCCTAACCTTTTCTGCAAATGACATTCCACAAGTACAGGCAATATCTTTAAGCCTTTTACAATCTTGACAGTAATTTGATTCTTCACTCATATATAAATTATACCTCTTTAAGGTGTTTTAGGCAACCCACCAGCCAAAAACCTCCAGCCCTAGATCCCCTAAGCCAGATTCCCCTCAGTATTAATTTGCTTTCTTATCTACTGAGTTAAATGCATTATTGATTTCATCGATGCTTAGTCTTCCATCATCAATGAATCCTCGTGCTAGTTTTTCAACTACTGTAGCAACACCTAGAGTTCCTGCAAGAATTATTGCACTCATAGTATCTATACCAATAATTGCACCAGCACCAATAACTCCAAGTCCATTGGCTGCAAATACAGCGATTATTCTAAGTAGAATATTTTTAATACCGCTAACTGCTCCCATTGCCTTTTCGTCATCTAGTTTTGTTTCTTTTGCCATTATTATTCTCCTTCCCTTATTCGTATAGTTATTAGCCATACAAACAAGACAGTTATAATTGCATACCCTACGATAGTTTTTGCACTACCCTCGAGTACTAGCCATGCTGCGAACATACCTAGTAATGTCCACAATTGGTTTAATGTTTCTACAAATGCTTCTACTAGCCATGCCCATATAAATTTAACTACTGTCCATACTTTATTTAGTATCCATAGAATTAATTTCCAGGTATTAATAAATACCCATTTAATTGCATTCCAGATACTTGTAATAATCCAGGTAATAACTTGAGTACCTTCATTAACTACCCCAACTATTCCTTTATATATACCTTTAAGTATCTTCCAAATAAGATTAAGAACATATTTAATTACCGCCATAACCTTGATTAGAATAAACTTAACTAGGTTTATGGGTAACATAACTACGAACTTAACTGCTTTGAAGATAAACTTAAAAGGTTTTAGTATTGCCTTTATCATGTTATCCTCCTTATTTCTGCTCTTGCATTCATCTGCACTATGCTTGAAGACATTGCTACAGATCCTATTAATTGACCCACAATAACTGTTGCAACAACAACTGTTTGTGATTCCTCTCTTTCTTCTTCTGTCATATCAGCACCCAATTGTCCAAGTGCTTCTAACACTTGTCCTGGATCTGATACAAACTCTCCTAATAAGGCCCCAGGGTCTGACAGTTGCTCAAATACAACTGCAACACCTGCTTCTAATTCAACACCTTCACGGTATTCAATTATTTGATTTTCATCTAATTGTTCTAAAAATTCTAAAGTTTGCTCATCATTTAATCCTTCAATTAAATCTGCTACTGGCATTGCTTCATCTACTTCATAATTTTCAATTAATAATTCTGCAATGTTTTCTAGTTGTTCATCTGTAATTTCTTCTTCATTAACCAATAGTTCTTCAATTGCATTATCCATTTCTTCTTCAACTGCTATAATTTCTTCTATAGGAGTTGGTTCTGGTGAAGGTTCTAAAATTATTTCTATTTCCTCTTGCACTTCTTCTGGCACTTCTATTTCTGGTTCGTCAGTTGGTATCACAACAGGTTCTTCAGTTGGACCTAGATCAATTGGATCAGGATTTGGAATCTGAGTTTCTGTAGGACTTGGCTCTGGACTAGGCTCTACTGTTTCTGTAGGCGTAGGAGTAGGGCTAGGGCTTTCTGTAGGTGTCTCTGTAGGTGTTGGTGTAGGACTTGGAGTTTCGGTAGGTGTTGGGGTAGGGCTTGGTGTAGCACCACCAGTTGACTCATAGATATATCTTGTATATTCATTTGAACCATTTAATCCAAATACAGTTCCTACTCTCCATCCACCGCAAATATTTCCAGTTCCACAATGACCAGTATGCCAAGATAAACGAAGTGAGCCATCATCTAAATTTCCACCCCATGCAGCATAAACATCTGCAGAATTTTGGTTAATAGTGCTATTAGGAGCAAATCCTAAAGAACCCATGCCTGTATTAAAATACCAATAGGAAGCGTTTTCTAATATAGTTTGATTAGACATATTTGGTTGAATGGTAAATACCATTTCTCTTTTACCAGCAGCAAGGAGCATTAAGTTTGAGTTGTTAGTTAGTCCACCAGCGTATAGAATATATTCTTGATCACAAGCAGTGGTTATATTTGATAATAAATCAGTACCTCCATAAGTTCCAGACCAACACAGAGCCCATCCACCAGATTCAACTACAGATTTATCAACATTCTGTTGTGGTCCAGATGGATAGTAAGATGGTGGGTCTTGAATAGAACTTGCGGGGGTAAAAGAAAAGAACAATGCTAATAACATTGGTGTCAAAAGCATTGCTCTTATTTTAAGTCTTTTGTTTTTAACCTTTCTCACTCCAAGGCAATATATGCCTAGTTACATTATACTTTACTATTAAATAAAGTTATGTATTATGAGTTAAGAATTGTTGTTGGATCTATATCTTTTCCTGCTGACCAACGAATGTTGTCACGCATTTCAAAATGTAAGTGTGGACCAGAAGAGTTTCCTGTATTTCCACTTAGTCCAATTGCTTGTCCTTTAGTTACCTTGTCTCCAGGCTTTACATCTAGTTTAGAAAGATGTGCATAAATTACCCATCCACCTTCAACTTTTTGTACTGCTTGAGTTCCGTATGATTTGCCCCAGTTGGCAGGTTCAATTTTTCCGTCTGCAACAGCAAGAACAGGTGTTCCTGTTTTTACAGCAAAATCAACTCCTGTGTGATAACCCTTGGACCACATCTTGCCAAGTTTTTTGTAAGGTGTTGTAATTTTTCCATCTTTGATTGGTAATCCCATTTATATCTCCTAATAAATAAAATAGAGGGGAAGATTTCTCAACCCCTCTAATTATTATACTATCTAATTACAACCAAGGATCTGGTTCATTAGAGGTATTTACTGTTGTTGTATTTGAAGATGTTTCCCAAGGATTGTTAGATCCATCTTTTTTTGCTGTTTTAGAATAAAGTGCAAGACCAACGTCACTTGCTTCAATTTCATAAGCATGTCCATTAGTACCATCACTCTTTTTAAATTCATGGTATTTAATTTTACCTTGAACGATAACCTTATCACCCTTTTTAAGTGAGGAAGCCATATATTTTCCTAGACTTCTCCATGCAGATACATTATAAAATGCTGTATCTCCGTCTTTCCAACCGCCCTTGCCATCTGGCATACGGTCTGTACATGCAACACGAATATTTGTTACATTTTTATCTGGTCCAAACTCTTTTGACTCTGGATCTCTTACTAGATTACCCACAATAGTTGTTACTGCTGGCATATCTTACCTTCTCTCTTCTCTGATTATTTATCTTTGTATGTTACATCTAGAATAGGGTCTAAAGAAACCCTTGCTCCTAGTTTTTCCAAAGCACCCTTTACCTTTTGTAGGTATTGAATGCACTGAAATCTTTCTGCGTCAGTGTAATGTCTCCACTGGCTCTCATAGAATTGTATCGTAAGAAAGGCATCATAGTCAAGTATGTCTATTTTAAATTCTTTTGGAATCTTGAATGTTCTTACTGCTCTTTTCATTTGATCTGTATACATTATGAACTCTCTATTACTGCACCAGACCAGGTATTAAACCAGTCTTCTTTTGTTTTATGTGAGTTAAATTCTTTAGATATTTTGCCACCTTCAAAATATATGCCTCCCCATACACCCCACTCTTGATTACTAACAGCATAAGCCAAACACTGTCTTTGTGCTGGACATGTAACACATAAAGAGTCAACAGTTTTTGCAATATTTTTATTTTCTTCATACTTATCAAAAAATAAATTTGTATCCATATTTAGGCATAAAGCCTTATCGTTAAACTTGTACATGTGCTATAAACCTATCTGGAATATTCCATACACCGTGATCTATCATTTCAAACTTATATTTAGTCATCCATCTATCATTTTTGAATATACCATTTTTAGTATAGTACCCATCATCATCTGTATAAATTATAACTGTCCAATTATCCCATTCAAAATTAGGATTAGACTTTACTATTGATTCCATTTTATCAAAACTATTCACTATCATATTCTATTTCCTCCATTAATTCTACACTTGAATTATTTATATATATGTATGTAATCATAACTAAAAATATTTGATATATAGGTATTAATACAAATCCTAATTGCTTTGTAACAAGTCCATATGCAAATAGTGTTATTTGACTAAGTATGAATGATGTTACTATAGAAGAAAATAGTAGTATATTCCCTCTACCCCCAAAAACTGCTAGGCTCATACAGGTAAAAAAAATAATTTGTGTGAACAATATTATTATTGACCAAGTATTAAGACTAATATCTAAAAATTCCAACTTCACAACTTTCTACTAGTTCTGCTTGTTTGGCAAGTCTTGACAAAGATTCTTTAGGTGCACTAAAAAAAGCAAAGTAATTAACGTAAGATAAATTATCTGCTACCCAAAATGTTGGTGCTTTTGAAAACTTAATCTTAAACCCTTTTTGTTTTAAAAAATTTTCTGATGAATTACAAAAGGCAGCGGTAAAACTATTTATAGTATGTGGTCCAGCAGACCATATTGTTATTTCAGATTCAGTATTATTAGTTAAAGCAACTCCCATTGCTCTCATAAATATATCATAATCAGAAAAGGACTTAGTCCCTTCTACGGCAATAATCATTTTAGTTTTACTTTCTTTCTGTAAGTGAATCTAAGATCTTTAATAAATTCTTTGCTTCTTTATTTGACAATGAAAATACATCTATCTTTTTTGCATTATCGGTATCTATCTCGCCTGACTCGTTTATCTCTGCTACATAAAAAGTATTATCATGTACCCAATAAGCATTTTTATCAACGATAGCAACATTAACACTATCTTTATTTAAAAATTTGTGCATTTGGGAAAACTTTTTACCTTTATTTATTTTTTGAAATAGACTCTTCTCTAAATTTTGAAAGTTCTCTTTCTGATATGATCTTGTATGATAAAAATTCATATTCAAGTTGAGAGCATTTAGAGCGATAATACTGAAGCAAAGATTGTAAAATTTCAGGAGATTCTTCACTATTCATCACTGTCCCTTTCTATTATATATATTCTACAGGTCGTAGTCTGTTTTGTCAATATATTTTTGTAAACTAAATGGAGAATCTATCCATACCCCATCAGATTTTTGTGATCTAATATTCATAATTGCATTTCTTTTTGATTTAGCCCATGCATATCCTGAATCTCCACCCCATAGAAGCCATGCAATTTTTCCATTAGATGGTCTTTCTGAATTGTTAAAATCTTTACCTTGTTTGTCTACTTCGTGACGAGAAAAGAAAGAATACATTCTTAGTACTGTACTTGGACTTAATTTATTTCTATTCATAAGATCACGAGCACGAGCAACTCCAACTGCTGTACCACCACGACCAAATTTTCTTCTTAATTCTAAACCTCTACGAGCATTATTTGCCATCGACTCTGTTGGTCTTAAATCTAAATCTTCTAAAGATCTTTTAGACATTTCGTCTTCCATGTCCATAGAACTTTCCATATCATCCATGTTAATATCTGAGTCATCGTTTCCTACGGTTACATACCCATCTGGTATTACTGCAAATCTGCAAGCACCCTCTTCTTCAATTGGCATATCTAATATGAGACATGCTACAGATGATTTATGCAATGCACAGTTTCCACAGTTTACTCCTATAGAATTATTTTCATTATTTGCACCATCTACATACCCAACCCAAATTCCTTCTGCTTTATCAAGGGGTCCTGCCTCTTGTGCTAATTTTATTAATGAATCTGCAAGCATTCTTTCTGCGTCTGACAATTCATCGTATAGTGGCTTTCCTTCCCACTCTTGTACTTCATCTACTTTTTTACTATTTGCTTCTGCTGCATACAATGCACGTTGTTGATTAATAGCAGAACTTCTAGTTTTGTGACAACCTATGGCGCCTGATGGTCCAACTACGGCATAGCCGCCATTGCATCCTGGACCGTTTCTTATAATATCGTAAGGCATAATAAAATTATATCACTACTCTTTCATATCTTTTTCACGTTTTTGTAACAGATTTTCTAAAAAGAATCTTTCTTCTTCAGGCAGGGTATACATAACAGACCTTGTATATTCTATATCTTTAGGCATAACCATTGGAGTACCGTCTTTATCAAAGGTCAAGTCTATTATGTCTTTTGACCATAGTCTAAATGCTAATTCATTGATCATCTTAAAATGCTCTTCAAATAAGTCTGGCATTATTTCTTGGCACTTAGGTGTTAGGTTATATATAAATTGATTGCTAATAGAGTCATACCCTCTAATTTCTAATGCTCCCATCTCTATTAACTGCAAAATAATGTTTGAGAGATCTTCTTCATTTACATACTCTTCATCAGACAAGTCGGTACCCTCCGTTCCAATTTAGGGAACTACCTTTAATCTTGTCTGGGAAAAAATCATCTGCATTGTCTGAGTCAGTTCCGCCCTGAGACCAAGTATGTATATCTATTTCTTTAACTCTATTTCTTTCGGTATTTGATATAGAGTTATAAACTGATCCACACATAGCGTCAGCCAAATCTTTAGACTTCTTTCTAGGATGGTCTACACGATTTCCTATAATTCTAAGTTCTAATAGTTCTTCTAATAATATATCTATATGAGGTGCTATCAGTCTTTCTTCATAAAAAAGCATAGTTAAGTCTTCATAATGTTTCTTTGCTACTGATAAGGTTTCAGTCTTTATTCCTACCTGTTTTAATTCTTGTTGTATATCAAAAGATTGCCACCTATCAAAAGTAACTAATCCTAAATTAAAACCCTGCCTTCTTAAATCAATAATCCAATTTTTTACCTCACTAAGATCAACTGGTCCTTCTCTAAGTGGCTCCCACCAAGCAATTGCGTCTACAACAACAAATGGAACAATTTGTTCATAATCATTAAATGATTGAACACTTACCCACTTGTCTACGTGACTAATTGCAACTGCACATTTATCATGCTTTTGTGCAAGATCTGCATGAACGTAATAAACTGTATCTGGGTTTGGTTTAAAGTTTATATCGAATCTTCTGGCATTATCTAAAGGATTTCTATTTGACAAACCTTTTTCTATTTTTTCTCTAGACTTAAAAAAAGCATCTGATGAAGTTGTTGGCATACAAGCAAAACGCATAAGTGCATCTGCTGGATCTGTAAAAAATGCTAACTTAAAATCTTCTATCTTTCTGGTTGGATTCATTTCCCATGTTGGCCTACGTAAGGCAAATACTCCAGGGTACTTATAAGACTCAATGTGATCTTCTTCCCACTCTACCTCAAACTTATTGTTTATATCTTCTTCACTTAGTGTTGGATTAATTGTAAATTGATGCTTTCTAATTATTGTTTGTTTGTCTGCAACAACATCTTCATATCTTTTAGAAATAAAGTCACCTTTAAATCTTGGAAACGACAGTAGTATAACTTTACCAAAGTCTGGAAAGCGTGAGTCTACAGACCCTCTAAAGGCCTTGTAAAGGTTATCTGAGGTCTTTCCTTGATCATTACCACCAGCACTCTCCATTGCAAAACCTGAAATTTCATCAAGAACTGCAAGCATTAAGTTTAATCCTTCAGCAGACTCTCTTTCGGAATGTCCAGAATAAACTGTAATAGATTTATTAAACTCTATGTTATCTACTTTTGCTTCATACTTTCCAGCAAACCAAGGAGATCCTTCAATCTTTGATTTAAAACCTTTAAAGAATACGTTCTTTGCTTGCTGAGCGTTTACCGCCACGTTAATTAAATCTATAGCATCGTTAGATGGTTTACCAAAATATCTTGATGGATCTTTTAAACATAATAGTTTATATACAATATAAGCACAACCAATAGTGGAAGTATGATCTTTACCACTACCCTTTCCACACATAAGAATAACTTCTTGCTTAGTATATTTTTTGTAATGTTCTTTTCCTTCTTCTTTACCCAACCATCTTTGAACATCTTCTTCTTTATATATCTGACTCATACACTCTACGAGGGTATATTGATAGTCTGATAACTCTGGTTGATTTAAATAGTCTTTACTCATAACAAATGTTTTAACATCTACTGGTAGTTCTAAAAAAGGACTTTCATCTAGTGCTTCTATAAAGTCACTAAAATCAATCGTTGTCAATTACAATCACCTCAGTTTGAATTTCAGAAAGACGTTTCATTATCTCTTCCCTAATTTCTGGATGGCTTGAAGCAATATCCTTTAATATCTTTATTAATATGTCATGCTTTCTTTCCATTTCAATAATTTGTTCTGCTATTTCTTTATTATCTAACAACCCCGCTTTTTGCAGCATCTCAAGTCTCTTGCTTTCAATGTCTGCTATCAGTTTGATAGCGGTTGTTTTTGCTGTTAGGTTTGCACTAGAATCTGCAGCATCTATAACCTCATATGTTTTTCTAATTAAAGATGAGTAGTGTTGATCTGCTCCAGCAAGTGCTTCTTTTGCTCTTGCGTGAATTGCTTGATTGTTTGAAACCATAGAGCGCCAGTCATTAAGTAATGCCATAACTCTTGGACGTGGAATGTCTAAAGTGTTTGAAATTTGAGAAGCATCAAAGCCTTTTAGGTACTCAGAAGCAACTTGGTTTACAAGGTCTAAGTGTTTTACTAAATCATCTGTTGTCATCTAATGTCCTTAATAATACGAGGTATCCAATAAGATCTAAAATAGTATCCTCTGATGCATATTCTTTACCTTTATGTATTCTATTAAGTTTATCATCAATACGAATATATAATTGCTCTTTAGGATCAGATTTACTAAATATATTAATAGGATGGCTATATGAACTACCATATGATTTATTCTTAGTTATTAATAACTCTGCTATATCAAGACATTCTTCTAATATTTTTCTACCCGCAGGTGCTTGAGTTGAGACATCACGAATGAATTTCATTCTATCTTCAAGTTCTTTTTCAAAGTTTGGAGTTTTATATTCTGCCATAATTACCTCTTTGACTTTCTAAGACCAAACTTGGCAAGATACACATATATTGTTTCAACAGACGCCCCACATTCTTTTGCAATTTGCTCTGGTGTTTTTTTATCAACTTGATACCTTTTCGTTAGCCAAGCCTTACTTGTATACAGTTTCATTTTATCATTATCCCTGAGACTTGTCAACATTTTTAGGTTCTTCTGCTAACTTAAACCAATTGTTACTTGAATACCAACCCATTGCGACTGCGTCAGCAACATCGTCATCATCTATATCTGTATCAAAATTTATGTTTACCCATTTAATAGTTCTTTCTTTTCTAAACTCTCTTTCTTTTTGCTTATACCAAGAAAATGAGTGATCTCCTGGGTTATCTTCTCTGATTTTTAATTTTTCATCTTTAGTAAGTTTTTTATTACCAATCCAATTTTGCCAAGCAACTGGAGAACAAGAAACTACTGGTCTAGATTCATACATTTGAACTGAACCAATAATAGCACCTTGAACCAATGCTAAGTTCATAGCAGTTTTTTGAGAGTTAGTATATATTGCTGACTCAATAACAACAGCATCAATGTTAAAATCTTTAAGAAATGGTATTAATTTTTTACAAGCGTCTCCTGCTTTTTCGTACACATGCTTTCCACTAAAATTAATTTTTCCATACTTATGTAATTTTTTATCTACAAATATAGAAAAAGCCATAGAATTGGTTGAAGCATCTATCGCTAAAATTTTACTTGGAAGTCCTATGCTTAATAATCTATTCTTTTTCATAATCAAAATAATCCTTAATATCTTTAATAAATTTGTCTACTTTTTTGTTATTAACCAAACAAGAATTACAAAATGTTGCATCGTTATAGGCACTTAACAAGGTTCCGCATCCTCCAGCACATCTTCTTTCTTTTCCAAATCTACTTTTAAATTTAGACATCTGGTATCTTTGTGTAATTTTTTGTTTTGTAGCATTAGTTCTACAATCAACAGAGCAATATATTTGATTCTTACTTTTTGTAAAAAAATCTTTTTCGCACCACTGACATATTTTGTTCATTCAAGATTTTTCCTAGCCTCGATCTTAATGTCCCCAACTGGCTTAGTTTGACACACTTTGAAAAAATCACAACTTTTACATACTTTATTTTCAAACTTATTTCTATATGGATTTTCTGGAAGTTGTTTATCATCAAAAGCCTTTTGGACCCTTCTCATCCAATCAAAGAAATAGTTTATAAAGTCCTTATACTTTTGATTTAAGTTTACAGGAAAGAACTTTAATTCGTGAGTATTTTTATTTTCATATATCAAAAAGGCAAATGACTTCTTTAATATCTTCATATAGATTAATAGTTGTTCTATATTATAGTTTCTTGGTTTAGTAGTTCTATGAAAGGATTCTTCATTAGATGTTTTTATTTCAGTAAGTATTTCCATACCGTCCCAATTAATAATTGCATCTGTTTTTGCAGATATAATGGGATCTTCATTCTTAATGGATAATTCTTTATGTACTAATATTCCAGCATCTTCCATTGCTTGTTCGATTCTAGTATGTCTATCAGTACCAGAATCCATATTAGCAACTGAATACCAATCGTTAGTATTTTCTGCTTCGTTTCCCTCAAACCATAAATACCAAAATCTTGGACAATGTCCAGCACCATATGTTAATCCAGATGGCGTGAATCCCACTCTTTTTTTAAAGGTCATTCCCTTTTTATGCTCATAGCCATCTTGTATTTTTTTAATTATTGCCTTGGTATCAATCTTAGTTTCTTCTTTAGAAACCTCTTTAACTGGAACAATCTTTTTCATTAATCTTTTAGTCACTAGGAATTCCTTACATTATATTTAAGGGCATCCACTAATTTGTCTACCGCTTCTCTTGCTGTATAGTAAATATTTTTCTTTGCTCTTTCATCTTTTTTTACATGTGAATACCAAGCGGCAAGCATTGCAAACTTTGCTGAGTATGCTTGTAACTGAGTAATAGACAGTGTTGCTTTTGCTGGGGGTATGTCTGGATTAGCAATTAACTTAGCAATCATAACTAACGCTTTAGTTAATTCTTCATCTTGCATATACTCTGATATTTCATTAAACTTTGTTACATTATTTAATAGATCTACCGTATTATCCATTATTCTCTCTTAACTGTTCGAATACTTCCCACTCAATTATAGCAAGTCTAACTTTTTTATTTCCTTCTCCAAGTACAACCATAAGTACTGGATCTTTTTTTCTATCTACCTGCATTGTGTCTGACACAATCTTTGCCCAAGAGTCTCGGCTAACGGAGTAGGATTTAGAATATTCTTTGACATCTACAACGAAGTCATCCAACGATCCGTCAGCCTTGACTGGTCCCCTGCCTGAATTAATGTGTGGCTTGGCACCAATGCGTTTTAGTTCTCCACGCTCACTCATCAATATCCCCTTACATTAAAATTAACTTTAGATAAATGCTTGTTAGCACACATCCAAGTCAAGTCTTGATTTTCTTTATACATTCTTGCTGTCTGTACTGTTTCTTTACATGTTTGACAAATAAATTTGCCATTATATAAAGTATATTTAGGAGTTAAGTTTTGATTCAAGTTCTTTTAACTTATCTGGGTTTTGTTTTAAGTATTCAATTACTTTTGCTCTACCTTGAAGTCTTTCTTCAAATACTGTATACCATGCTCCACCTTTTTCAATAACTCCAACCAATTCTGCTGTATCTACTAAGTCGGCAACTTTATCAATACCAACTTCTTCAGAGTCAAAATAAAAATCATAAGATCCACTAATAAATGCTGGACCAGTCTTATTAAAATCTACATGCCAATTTACAATGCGGCCAATTTTAGATTCAATTAACTTATCTCCAACAGCAATCTTACCTTTAATTGCTTGATTTTCTGATTCACTTGACCATAGTTTAATTACAGTGCTTGAGAAGAACTTGACTGCTTGTCCACCTGTAGGCATGTGAGAAGCATACATTGCACCAATGTTATTTCTTTGTTGTGATATCAATACCAATAGTGTTTTGGCTTCTTGGTTATTAGCGTAGTTAAGCATCTTAACTGCATTAGTCATATCTTTAGCCTCTGCACCTATCTGTTTAGTATTTTCTAGTTGTTTTAATTCTGCTGAATCTTTTTCAAAATAAATAGCAGGTAGTAATGCAGATATAGAATCAACAATTAGTATATCTACTTTTGCTTTCATTAGTTGAGTAGCGACATCAACCATATCATTAATAGTTCTTGCTTCAGAGTAAATTAATTTATCTGTATCTACCCCAAGTTTTTGTGCCCAAATAGGATCAAAAGATTGTTCAGCATCTATCCACGCACATAACTTTCCCTCTTTTTGTGCTTCTCCAATCATCTGTAAACAAAATGATGATTTACCAGCAGACTTGTTGCCCCAAACTAAAACTTGTCTTCCGTATGCAAAGCCACCTCTAAGTGCGTTATTTAAACTAGGACTTGGAGTTTTTTGTTTTGTAATTTCTACATCAGTAGCATTACTTAATCTTTTTCTTAGACTTGGTTCTAGTTGTGAAAGAAACTCTTCTGTTGATATTCCTTGTATTTTATTATCCATCTTATTAACCATTTACTACCTCTCTGAGTATTTCTGTTCCATCTTTTGTTACTTCAAAAGTCATTTTCTTTGCCTTACCTGGCTCGCACTTCATAAATCCCTCTGAAAATTTAGTTGGGAATATTACAATAGGTTTCATATCTCTACTTGCATCGGCAACAATCATGTTAGCCATCTTCTTTCCTGTTTTTGTTGTTCTAGGTTTAAATGATAGCACATAATACTCATCATTTCCATAGGGTAAAGTTTTATAATTTAAAAACTTAATTAATGGATTATTTAAAGAATCTTTTATATCTTCTACTGGAACTGCTTCCATAATTCTGTTACTTGCTACCGCCATAACATATGTCTTACCTGGCTCTATCTTGGTCTCTTCATCATCAAATATTCCAACCATGCCAGTAGAATCCATTAACTCAACACGAGACCATCCTTTGCCGCGTTTAATGTTTTTAATTACACCCATAAGAATAAACACTCCAGTTTCTTCAAAGTCTTCAACATCATCTATATAGGCATAATAATGTTGAGGAACACTTGTTTTAAATTCTGGTAAATTTAAATACTCATAAAGGTTTTCTTTTACTGTTACATCATTTCTAGGATTATCGGGAAAAGTTAAGGCACCAACAGCATCTAATGCAGAAAGCGCTCTTGAGTTTACCCCACTACCTTTTTTGAAAACAAAATCATAAAACTCTTGATATGTTTTAAATGGTCTTTTATTTATAATCTTAGAAGCAATTCCATCAGAGATCCATTTAATAGCAGATAGCCCTATTCTTATTCCTTTACCCTCGATCTTAAAATCACTATCAGATTCATTTATGTGAGGAAGTTTAAGTGCTATACCCATACGCTTTGCTTCAATAAGATATTCTGTTCTAGCATCTTTATCTTGTTCATTCTTTAACAATGAATAGATGAATTCAATAGGATAGTAATACTTTAACCATGCTGTCCAGTATGAAAGCATAGAGTAAGCAACTGCGTGTGACTTATTAAATGAGTACCCTGCGTGAGCCTCAAAATCGTGCCATAGGCCTTCTGCTTTGAACTGGGTAATATGTTTTGATGCACCAATAACAAACCTCTCTTTAAACACGTCAAATTCTTTTGCATCTTTTTTCTTACCAATAATTTTACGAACCTTATCTGACTCTGCCATACTCATTCCGCCAAGATAAACACAGGCTTGCATCACCTGTTCTTGATACAGAACGCATCCATAAGTATCTTTTGTAAACTGTTGCATAATGGGATGAATATATTCCGTGATTGCTCTTCCATGTTTTCTTGCTAAGTAAGTTTTACCAATTGTATTCATAGCGCCAGGTCTTACTAATGCATTTGATGCAGCAAGTTCATCTAAGTTGCTAACACCCATCTTTACCAACAAGTTTGTATAAGGTGCTGCCTCACATTGAAACACTCCCTTAGTTCTTCCATCTGAAAGCATTTCGTAAACCTTTTTATCATTAAGATCTATTTCTTTTAACTTAATATCTATCTTATGTCTTTCTTTAATAATTTTTATTGTGTCATCAATAACTGTTAAAGTTTTTAGTCCAAGAACATCTAGTTTAATAAGTCCAATATCTGCTGCTTCGTTCATGTCCACGGCAACTACTGGAATTCTTTCCTTAGTTCCTGGAGCAGTACGAGTTTCCATTGGTGCATATTTAAAAATAGGTTCTTTAGAAGTTACTACTCCAGCAGCGTGAATTCCTGTACCACGAATGCGACCACGAAGTTGCTCTCCGTACTTTACTACATCTGGATATTTTAATCTAAACCATTGAGCAGTTTTACTTGATGTAAAGTCGTCCCAATCATCTACTGTTTTTAAAACCTTGTTTACTTCTGACAAAGGTATATTAAATGCTCTTGATACATCTCTAACAATACCCTTTCCTCTAAACTCTAAGAAGGTAGCAATAGAAGCAACGTTTTCATACTCTTGTTCTAAGTATGTTTTTAACTCGTCACGTCTTGAATCTGCAATGTCTGAATCAATATCTGGAAAGTCATTACGGTCTGGGTTTACGAATCTAAAAAATAGAAGTCCATATTTAATTGGATCAACATCAGTTATTCCTAAAGCATAACAAACTAGTGATCCAGCGGCAGATCCTCTACCAGGACCTACCAATATGCCTTGCTCCTTAGCCCAATTTAACATATTACTTACAATCAAAAAGTATGGAGAAAAGTTTTTATCTCTAATAATATCTAGTTCTTCTTGCATTCTTTCTTTATATTCTGGAATATCATATAATTCTTTTTCTACCATGCCCTTTAAAACTAAATCAACAAGTCCTTGATGAGGATCATCTGTTTTTGTGGGTAGCAAATCTAATCCTGATTTAATATCATAATCTTCTATCTTATCTACTATGTCTAAAGTATTAGTATATATATCTTCTCTAGTTATACCCTGCATATTCATGGCTTGTTTCATTTCTTCATATGATAATAAATGTATATCAAATGTTCTAAATGACATTTGACGATCTTCACCATATAGGTAATCGAGTTTCTTCATAGGGTCACTTATCTTTTGTGACTTTTCAAACTTAGCGTCTTTATCTAACTTGGCATGTGTGTTTAAAAGAAGCATAATTTCTTGAACTACCTTTTGGTCAGGGTGTGAATGGTGGCAATCTGGAGTAACAATTACCTTTATGTCCATGCTATCTGCTAGACTTAGAAGTTCATGATTCATCTCACGACTATTGTGTGGCATTATCTCCACATAAAAATCATCACCGAAGGTGTTCTTAAACCAAGTCAAGTGCTTTTTGGCAACAGCATATTCATTAAACTCAAGAGCCTTATTGATCATGCCACTAGGGCAAGCGGTAGAAACAATTAACCCCTCTTTATACTTTTCTAGTATTTCAAAATCTATTCTAGGTTTTCTGTAAAATCCTTCTGTCCATGCTAATTCATTTAATTTATTTAAATTTTCTAAACCCTTTTGATTCTTTGCAAGAATAACTATATGATTATAAACTAAATCTAAAGGATCTCCTGTTCTTTCTAACTTATCTCTTTTATCAAATCTATCTAATGTTATATATCCTTCTATACCAAGGATTGGTTTTATACCCTGCTCTTTTGCAGCACGATACATTGGACGATGTCCAGATAGTGCACCGTGATCTGTAATTGCAATAGCGGGCATACCCAAAGACTTTGCACGTTTACAATATTCTTCTGGTGTCGCTACTCCGTCCATAAGTGAATAATGAGTATGAACGTGAAGAGGTGCGTAATTCAAATTTAATCCTTAATGTGATGGGGGAGATATTTCGCTCCCCCAAATTGTTTACCAGTCAACAGATGTTGAGGTTGCTTGGTTACTAAAACCAATGTAAAAATTTTCTTGATCTGCATAAGGTACTTCTCTAACAACCTTTTCTAAGTTAGGGTATTCATAAGTACCCCAATTAAATGGATCTGAGTCTTGCTTTTGTGGAAGCAATACGTAGTTAGTTTCTGTTCCCTTGCCATTACGTTTTAATTTCCAAGTCATATTTGAAATACTTGGAGAATCTGACGCGTATTCTCTAATTGTGTTGAAAGTAGCAGCCTTGCTTACTCCCATGCTCCATACTGCAACATGTGGTGCATCAATTCCGTTATCAACTAATACGTTGCAATAGAATCTTAAACGTGCTCTCCATCCACTCTTTGGATCTTTTCTAAACATTTCACAACCAAAGCAACGACCTTGTGTGTCTGTTGTACAAACAGACTTACGCTTATAGTCATCTGGGTTTGAGTGTTCACTTACAACAATTGCAAGACCACGCTTTTCGTCATACGTTGGTGAGTCTGCATCTAATTCACTAATGAATCTTATTTGGGTACTTTGACCATCATCTAATTTTAGCCAACTTACCTTTTCTCCTGAAACATTTGATTTTGGCTTATCAATAATTGCTTCAATGTTTTTTAGACCTTTTATAATTGACATACTTTTTTCTCCTTAATGTTTGCTCTGTAAATGAGCCTTGTATCTATTTTAGCATAGAGGATAGCATGTCGTCAAATCTATCTACAAAGTTTTTTAAGTCTTCATTAGACAAATCGGACACATCCTTTATACCCTCTGGAAGTGGTGGAGCCATACAACCTGTTCCAAAATATGCAATCATTTTCTTTGACATATTTTGACCAGCCTCATCGTTATCTCCTAAAACTATAACTTGATTAAAGTATTGCTTTAGAAGTTTTCTTTGTTCTTTTGAAATAGTAGCACCCAAGGTTGCAACAGCATGAACACCCACCTGCTCTAGCCTTATTGCATCAAAGGATGATTCTACAACAAAAACTTTGTCATATCTCTTTGCTCTTTGTAAATTAAATAAAGTTTTGCTTTTAGGTAAGCCAGGTGTGTTTTTAAATACCTTGCCTTCTGTTGATCTGCCAACAAATCCTAAGCACATGCCATCTGGTGAATAAACTGGAATGGTTACCATGTCCTGTTTTTCGGAGTATCCAAGTTTATACTTAACTACACTATCTTTATCTATCTTTCTATCCTGATAATACTTAATAGCCTTTGGATTTGTAAATACACTTTGATGTAATCTTTCTATCACTTCTAGGTCATACTCTTTAAATTCTACTTTTTTATCTAATGTTTCTTGTAATACTTCTACTAAATTTCTATCATCTGATTTAGAGTCAATAAGTCTTGCTGCTTCAAAGTATGATCTGCCAGAGGCTTGCATAATAACTTCTGTAAGTTCTTTTGTTTCTTGACAAGCAAAGCAGTAAAACATTCCATTTGTTTTGTGTATTTCTGCAGCAGGTGTTCTTGAGTTATTATGAAATGGGCAGTAAATAATAAAATCTATATCTACTTCTGATACTATGTCTATGCCAGAGGCTAAAAGACTTCTTCTGATTTGGTTTTCTGAGTAGTAAGAGATTGAACGATTGTGTTCTTGTCTATTCCTAGTATACATTTTGCTTTACCTTTTCCAACATGCACTCCGTAAACCGATAATTTAAAATCAAATGTCTTACCATTATAACTTATAGTAAAGTCTGTGTCAATGTCGTATCTAGGAACGTAACCTTGATTTCTCATTCCATTAACGACCATAAAAATATATTGATCTTTTAATCTTGAGATATGAGAGTCGTCAAAGATCTCACCCTCTAGGGAAAACTTCTCTATTCTTTTGTGGCTGTAAGTCATACTTAAATTATATCTTGTATTTAAGCAATTCCCTCAGTATCCTTATACATAAACCTTCCAGAGTCAAAATCTATATCTATCATAAATTCTCCACAAAATCCATGACGGTTTTTTCTAAAGACACACTCTAAAATACTACTTCCCTGTGCACGACCTAATGCCAATACCCAATCTGCATCATAAGCCAATTGTCTTGACCATGCTACCTGTCCAAGTGATGGAACGGTATACATGTCAGTTGCATCATCTGGTGTTGCTGATGCAATTGCTACAATAGGAACTTGTTCAGATATAGCAAGGATCTTTAATTCTCTAGATATATTTTTAATCTTTACTACTTCATTATCAGTATAGTTATTTGATTGCATTAATTGAATATAGTCAACAAATACTATGTCTGGTTTATATTGATCTATCTTACCCCGCAAAATTGATGGAGACACTTCTCCTAGTCCATCATTAGAAACTATATGAAAAGACGGCATTCTTTCTAAGTGAGTCTTACCCCAATTCTTAAATGACTCTGTATCGATAATTCCAGAACTTAGTTTTCTGTGTGACCACATTCCTTGCCCCATAATTGTATATGCACGATTACGAACTTCTGACTCTGTCATTTCTAAAGAAACGAAAAGTGGTTTTCTTCCATTCTTCCATGCTTGAACAGCCACAAAAAGTGCGAGCCAAGACTTACCAATAGCAGGATAAGCAAGAAGAATACCAAACTGACCAGCAGTAATACCCGCAGGAAGATAGTTGTCAAAACCTGCAAGACCTGTTTGAATACCGTGAATGCCTTGATCATGCATCTCCTTTACGTGTTCATAGTATGCTACAGCATCGTCTATATCTACAGCATCAATATCTCTAATCTCTGCAGTAATTCTTTTTAGATCAGCAGTCTTAGAAATAATACTGTTTAGTGCTTCTACTGGTTGATTTAATTTTAATTTACTTGCTGTATCCATAAGAACATTGCTTAAACTACTTTGTAAATGTTCTGTTCTTAATTCTTCTAAATGATGTTTTGTTCCACCAATTTCTCCAACTGGATCAAAGTCTCTAAATTTTTCTATTACTAAATTAATTGGTGGTACTGAACTATTTTGTTCTTGATATGTTCTAATAAAATCCCATACATCTTTATGAGTCTTAAATAAAGAATCTGGATTCGCTTGTAATAATATATGTATTTGTTTATCTTTTAATACAGCAGATAATACTTTACCCTCTAGATCTGCTGACATTATTTGTTTAACCAATCTTTTGCTTGTTGTTTCATTAAGCCTCTAATTCTATCATCTTCTTTTTTACCTTGCAAGTTTTTATAAAGTTTGTCTGCATTATTTGCAAACCATTTCCAAGAAGGGGTTTCACATATTCTAAAATAATAATCTAATAATTCATAACACATATCTAAACCATAAGATTCTATCAAAGAATCTGCAGCCCACTGTTCTACATGAATATTAATATTAATATCAATACTATTAGAAATAGCCAGTTTTTTATATCTCGTAAGTAATGCATGACGTAATTGCTTTTCTGCCACTACTCTATTTCTTTCTTGGCTTCCTCAATTTTAGCAACAACCTTTGATTCAATAAACTCATATATTCTTTCCATTGCTGCATCTTTGTCTTCGCCTTCTCGAACAAAATCTGTACATCCTAGATCTAGTCTAAGACTTTGAAAATTGCCTAAATTTAATGTATACCCTAGTGTTACGGATACTGTTGTTTTGTCAGACATAATTACCACGTTTCTTCTGCCCAAACAGGGATATATTCCCCATCCTTAGTTCTTGTATATAACATAATAGCATCTCCAATCAAAGAACGCAACTCTTTTTCAGTAGGAATATTTTTTGATGCATTAACCCTACCGTCTTTTCTTGGTCTACCTATACTTATTGTAGCAATAGTTGACCTAATTGTAAATAGGTCCTCTTCTGAGTAATAAGCATATTCTCCAAATATTCTTTTACCCCCAGCAACTGCCCCAGTTGGTGGATCTACTAACCCTTTTGTAATCCATCTTTCTAGTTGTATTCTAGATCTTCCAAATATTTTTATAGTATTTTTAACTGTATATGCTCTTTTTCTATGTTTTTTAAAGTCTGAATATAATAGGGTTTGCTCTTTATCTTTTATAAAATTATAAATTTCACATATATCATTGGCACGATTAAAATGAATTAATCTTACTAGTTCTTTATTAAAAAAGAATATTCTAGAACTTGGTTTTATAGATTGCTTCCAAGTATCTTGGCTCTGGTCTTTTCTGCTTTCATTATCCACTGGGCAACTTCTCCGTGTCTATCTGGATGGTTATACATTTCTCTTTTCCCACAAACTAAGCAATATAGTTCTAAGTGATCGTAGGAAGAAAAAACTCTATCTACTAACATTCTTCCTTCACACTTGCTGCACTCAATGTGCGTATTGTTAATTATTTTTGCCATAGTTGAAAAAGTATATCATATCTTAAGGCGCTATGCCGATTGCTATTACACTTACTGACAAATTTACAGCACCAGAGGTATTAAATCTTACTACCCCTTCTGCTCTGGATGTTCCAACATTTCTTAATGTACATATTACATCGTCTCCAGTAGTAGAGCCAGTATTGTTTATAATTGTTGCTGTTACAACTGGGGTAAACTTAAACTCTGGGTATGTAAAGAAAAATGACTCAGTTGTATTTCCTGATGCGTTTGTTGTACTTAAAGTTTTAGTTGCTGAAAACATCTTTAAATTACTGGTAGTATCTGTGTTTTCATTAACCTTTGATGTAGAGGTAGCCCTAATAGCAATTGTGTTAGCAATTGAATTAATCTGACTTACCATATCATAGATATAGTTTACGTCTAGTGGTTGCCCACGTTCTGGTAAGGGTATGGCTGCCATTTTATCTCCTAGTTAATTATATCAGTTAAGCGTTTGTAGTAGATGTGTAGATTGAAGTAGAACTATTTAAATATGGAGTCGTAGCAGCAGTGCCAGCATAATTTCCAAAAGTTGTCATACCACTACCTCCAGTAATTCTTAAACCGTAAAGTGCTATATTGCCTGATGAAGTACCTTTGTACATCCTATTACCTATTATAGAGCATCTGGTAGAAACAAGATCTATAAATATAAAACTATAAGTGTTGCTTGTTTCAGTAGACACATTCTTTATCATATTATTAGTTATCATACAATCATCAGAATTTTCTAAAATAATACCGTGTCTCATTACCCACTCAATTCGATTAGAGGTAACCAAGGCTTCTACGCAATCTGCAAGATATATTGCATGTCTTCCAGTTGTAACTGCAGGGGATGGTCTAAAATGATTTCCAGATATAACTAAGCCGTCTATGTTTCTAGCAGTTATACAATCTCTTCCTGTAGATTGACTTTGTTGGAATATGTTATTTTGAATACTTATATTAAAAGATGTATGCCATGAATCTGAAGTAGAGGTTGTTCTAAAACCTAGTCCAACTCCGCCAGCACATTCAGAAAAATTATTACCTTGAATAATTGCTTCTCTCCAAACAGCATCTGATCTAACAGCATATTCTGTCATCCCATCAAATGTGTTATTAATTACTTTAATTTCTTCGTGATATCTTTCTGCTAAAACTGTTGATCCACTTGTATCTGCAGAGTGACTTCCAACACCAGTTGGCCATGCTACTGTACCAGCAAATCCAGAAGATCCAAAATAACAGCCTTCTACGGTTACATCTTTACAAGTTGTTTTATCGTAAGATCCAAATTCTCCAAATACCGTAGACCTAAATGCACCATCTATTTGTATAGCCTCTGAATAACTCCTTCCTCCAGTATCAACAAACCCAATAAATTTACAATCTTTAATTCTTACTGTCTTAGAACTATTTATTTCTATAGCATGAAATCCACCAACATTTCTAAATGTTGATTGTTCTACAACTATATTGTCTCCATGTGCAAAACTAAATATATTAGATGGATTAAAAGGATATGCGGTTGCTCTACAATCCCAGTCTCCACCTATAACTTTAATATTAGACTGTCCAGAATATTCAGAATAAGATGCACCAGTATCTCCATTCCACAACATACTACCACCAGAGTATTCTTTTCTCATGTAAGCAAATTTTGACATTAAAAGAGTTGTATAAGAATAAATTCTAAGTCCAGAACTTAAATTCCATAGCCCACTTGGAATGTATACCGTTCCCCCACCAGCATCTCTTGCTGCATTTAATGCATTTTGAATTTTTGATCTTGAATCTGCTTCATTTGAAACTGCTCCAAAGTCCCTAACAATATCATAAAAATTAGTTATTGGTGCAGCGCTTCCAGATCCACTAGCAGCCGAACCATTTAAAAGAATTCTATTATTAGCGTCATCGTAGGTTGCTGTTATGTTAGTGTGAAAATTATGGTTTAACAATGGTGCTGCTGCATCTTGTATTTCTTCTGTTGTAACAATTACTGAAGCAGAAGAGGCTGATGCAGATAAAAGAATTCTATTATTAGCGTCATCATATGTTGCTGTTATGTTTGTGTGAAATGCGTGATTTAAAAGAGGGGCTGCTGCATCTTGTATTTCTTCTGTTGTAGGCGAGGCTGAGGCAGAAAGTAATACTCTATTGCTGTCGTCATCGTAGGTTGCTGTTATGTTTGTATGAAAAGCATGATTAAATAAAGGTGCTGCTGCATCTTGAATTTGTTCTGTAGTAACTGTTGCAGATGGAGATGATCCTGTAATTAAAACACCGTTTACGGTTAAACTACTTCCAACAACGAGGTTTCCATTAATATTTGCATTGTTTATTACCGAAGCACTATTTAAATTAGCAACTCCAGATGTAGTTAGGGTAGAAGTAGAAATATTTTTATTAGACAACAAATTTTCTATAGAACTATTAACAAATGCTGCAGAGGGAGTATTATAAATCAATATATCATTGGCAGAAGCGCTTACTATGTTTACCCCGCCAATTGCGTTTATATTTACTGCTTCTTGAAAAAGACTTGTCCACTGCCCAGTAGAAGAATCAAATACTTTTGGATATGTCATAACTCTATTACACCTGTATCAAAAACTTGAATACTTTCTATTTTTTCTGGTGGGAAAGGATAACTTGGAAGTTGTCCTACAACTCTTAAAGATGTTGGACTTTCTCCTTCTTCTGAAAATATCACTGTACTATTATTTGCAATTCTTCCATAAAACTCAAAATCTGCATAATAGTCCCACTTTATAAAAAGATCATATTCAGAAATTTTTCTTCTTACAACACTTCCAGAAGGTAGGTCTATTGTTATTTCTTCTTTCCAATTTAATTCGTAAGGACCACCTTCTTTAAGTGCTACAACTCTTGCATCTACTTGATTTGGGCTAATTTGACCAATGCTTGTTAAACTAAAAATTTTAGACCATTCTGAAATACTGTTTCTATCTTCTGAGGATATTCTAAATCTAATAGAATGTTTTCCATTTTTATAAGGTGGAGGCAATTTTTCTAAAGGAATTCTAAACTTTGCCACTATCCATCAACGCCCAACCCAAACCTATACTCAATATAGTTATTAGTATTTTCTGATTTTAAAATAGGTAAAGCGTTCTGTGTAGATATTAAATTGTATCCTACTAGTGAATAAAGAGGGTTTAGAGTAGATATATTTTCTATTCTCATACCGTCATAAATAATAAAGTAATTGTTTGTAGGTACCCCCGAACTTAATACAGAAGTAAATATCTTGATGTAGTTAATGTTTGCAAAAGAAAAATTATCATCTTTAATTAATTGTGATATATCTCTTGTGATTACAAGATATCTGTTTGCTGAACCGTCTTGTGTAAAATCAGCAGAGGTTAGTCCTATATTCAACGTTGCCTTTGGACGTTCTGAATCAATATTAGAAACGTTATTTATAAACTGAATTACTATTCTAACATTATCTGGGTTTGTATTTTGACTAAAAGTTCTACTTACTAGGCTTAGTGCTATTTTAATTTTATCTGTAGGGTTATTTCTACTTAGATCAAAGTTTAATGTAGAATTTTCTAAATATGCTGCACCCTCTGGTATAGTATAGGATGAGTTTATGTAAGAACTACTTCCACTTACCATCAATGCTTTGCTTAGTAGTCTTGGGGGCTCTTGTCTTATCTTTCTTGTATTGTTATTAAAGATATCTGAGTCAGAGTTAACAAATTGTGCTGATAAAGATGTTGTGATATTGCCGTTATTGTCTCCGCTGTCAATTGCACCGTTTGGCTGTAATAAAACTGGTGATGCTGCTCCTGTTACAACATAAGACCATTGTTCAATAGGGCTAAAGGTAACTATCAGTTTGCTATCATACTTTCCAGCAACAGAGTTTGCTCCTGCTGGGTATAGTCCAACCTCTGATATAAGGTATCTTTGGCTTGTTGGCATTTCTGCTTTAAATACAATTTTTTCTACATTGTCCTCTTTAACAAAACCTTTGGCTATAATTGGAACCCTAAAAACCTCAAAATCAAGGGATTGTACGGAGGCTGATACTAATGATGCCTCTCCTGTTTCTAGTGGCTTAGGACCGCTTCCAGCGGCTATATGGGTGGCAAAAGCAGGTGCTTGTCCAAGTAGGAACTTTGCAATAATCTGTTTTCCGTTATTTGTTATCATAATTGATCCACTTCAAATATTGTACCACTTGTGTCTATCTCAATTTCTACAATTTCAGAATCTTTTAAATTAACAACTTCAATAACTAAATCTCCATTAGTATCTATATAAAGATAATCAGTTAAATTATTTTCTAAAAGGTATGTGTCAGAAGGGATTTTATCTTGTAGTTTAATAGGGAATATATCAAAAAATGAAGAGTCTGTTTTTTGAAGAGATATAAGGCTAGAAGGGTCAAATTTTCTTTTAATATCTGATAGGTTAGATATAACATCATAGTATGGATTTATACCCTCGACTGTATCGTGTCTAACAAACTTAGTTAATTCATTGGCCCCAACGTTTTCAAATAATAGATTAGTTATTGTTTCTGCACTTACGGTTTCTTGTGCAAGACTTACTACGTCTCTTTCTGGAACCCTAACCATTTGTGGTGGTGGTGGAGGAAGTTGGACTACTGGCTCTGAATTACTATAGTTTGTATCTGGCGGCGGTGGATTATTGCTTGACTGTTGTTGTTTAACAATTCCAGAATTAAACTTAAAATTTGTACCAGAAAACAAAACAGTTGTTCCTGCTTTTTGTCTAGCAGCCAAAGTTTTATTTTGTGTTATTGCTTGTTGAACTTGTTTTGTAGTTACTTGTTGTTTAAGTTGTGCAGAAAGATCTTTTGCAATTTTTGCAGGAGTATCTCCTTTTTGAACAGTTACCTTTCCAGTATTTTTATCTATTTTTGCCATTATACTTCCACGACCTTAAGTCTATTAGAAACTCCTCCAGAAGATCTAGAGTATGATATTTCTGATATAACAAATTTTTTATCTGGATCTACAAACAGGTCGTCATCTGGAAGGGTATAGTTAATTTTTACAATATCCCCTAATTGTAAGTGTGGGGTTCCAAAGGTTTGAATAGACATAGTCTTTCTTGGCTTAACTGTTTTTTTAACCATCCATTCCATTATATCTCTTGCTAAATCACTACTTTGAATATATGCAGAGTCTAAAGAAAAAGATCTATCTCCATATTTAGATCTACTTAACTTAACATCTTGATATATTTTATCTGCCCTTTGAGGAGACCTAATGGTATTATTAACAACAATAGGGTCTGAAAAATTAGATATGTCTCTATAGTAGTCATCAACAGTTAATACATTAGAAGTATTTTGAGTAAATGTTACTCCTACTATTCTTAAATAACTACCCGAAGTTTCATCTAGCACAATTGCCTTATCTGTATTATTGAATATTAAGAACTCTGCTCCGTATGAGCCAGCCCTAAAACCAGACACGGTATAGGTTTTCTCGCTGTTAAAAGTTGGGGCAAGGAAAGCAAGAAATGCTGGGAATGCTTTGTCATACTTAATATTAAAATAAGCACACTCTCTTAGTATAGTTCCAAACTCTTCAAAGTATATAGAGTATTTTGGAGCATTGTTCGAACTAATTCCAGAAAGATATGTTGACTGGACCAAGCCAGATACAGCATACTTTCTTATAGCGTCAGAAGAAGATATATCTCTATTTGAAAATACATTTGATACACTGTTTACTACAGATACACTACTTTCTTTACTTTGTAAATTCTTTAATGCATATACATTTTCAAACATACATTTTGATGAGCCGCGGGTAAACAAAGCAATATTATTATATGCTGGCAAAGGATCTGTATCATCTACTGTAGATATTAATATGTTATTTAGATATAGATAGAATCTTCTAGTTGTACCTATGTTTTCATATTCAATGGCTAAATCGTATACCGTTGGATTTTTTTGATTTAGTAGTCTATCTTGTCCAACAAACTTTCCTTCATCAACAAGTATCTGGGTTAGTCCTCCGTACAACTTATACGGAACTGCTACTGTAGCACCATTTACGGTTCCTGGCTGAACTTTATAAAATACAATATTGTGCAATACGCTAGTTGTCTGGTTAGTAACAGCATCTGCTAGTGTATATTTTTGTAAATTATCTCCAGTTAAAGATATAATTTCAAAAAAGTATCCATAGTTATTATCTGGGTTTACCATTGCTGCAATACCACCAGACCCACCTACTACTGTTGAAGGTTCGTTTGCTGTTTGAGGATCTACGGAATAATAATCTGAAGCATTTTGTGCTGTTAGTATTTTCTCGCTTGCTTCTGGTTTTCCAATAATTCTCATTCTTGTTCCAAAGTGTTTATAGTCTTGATCCATTGCTTTGTATACATAAGTTACAAAATCTGTTTTATTAATTGTTGCTGGCATTGGGGTTGGTCCTGTAAAAATAAAAGCAGAAGATTGAACCGTTCCGCTTGCAGTTGTTTTAAGTGATTTAACAAAGTCATCATCTGGAACATTTTGTCTCATAAAGTTTGCTAAAATTCCTGTTCTAGAAGAAGTAATTGCCGTAGTTGTGTCTGCTCCAACTGTTGGACCAAGTGCTACTTTTGTAGGAAAAGGAATAGACGCTGTTGGTGTAGTTGTAAATAAAAATTGAGATGCCATTTTTATGCCACGAACATACGAATTGTCTGACCAGTAACTTGATAGACCAGCGTTATGCTCAACTGCGGTTGTTCCAAATTGTGCACGTCCATGTGATTTTACAACACCATTTTTGTAAGTAACTCCTGGCTCTAATCCAACTACTGCTGCAGAGTCTAACTCTTCATAGAATGGTTCTGTATAAATTCTTATATTGCCAGTAGCGTACATTTTTCCATTAAAGGGAAGTGTTGAAAAATATTTTTGATACTCTTGATTACTTGTAAGAAAGAATGTTCCTTGTCCTGGAATTGTATACTCTACTGCATCGTATCTAATAACTTCTCCATTAGCGTAAAGGTATCCTTGAAATCTTGGTAGCCAGTATACGTTTTCTCCAATGTCTATAATGTTATTTCTAATTATATTGTTTTCAACATATGGTACAGATGCTGATAGTGTTGTATTTAATGCTACCGCTCCCAAAGCGTATCCACCAGATTTTGACTGCTCGTTTACTGTTTTAGTCTCTTGTTGGTCTGCTATCTCCCATAGCAATACTGGTTTATAAACATAAGTTCTATCTTGATCTACTTTTATTGCTTGATTTAATGATGATACAGATCTTTGTATATATCTTGTAACATAGTTAATTCTTCCATTATTAATAATTTTTGTTTCTACCCCATCAATACTTATAATGTTAGGTAGTACTGATCCGCTAGATACTGCAGTTTTTTCTGCATACAATACATAATCTTCTTCTCTTTGATAAGTTTCAGGTAGTAGGTATTCTTTTGACATTACTACAAAGTTATTGTATTCGTCAAAGAACATTGCTGTTTGAGTTGCTATTGCTAGTCTTTCTAATACCTCTGCTACTGAAGCGTCTGGCTCAACAAAGAAATATGGAATGATTGGATCGTTTGTATTAGTTATATTTTTAAATACATAGTTACTAAATCCTATATAGTCTAAAAGCACTGCAACTGCTTTTGTTAAGGTCGTGTTATTAAGCATGATGCTTGGGGCTGTCATTGTTTCTAGCCTAAAGAAGTTATCTCTTAGTGGTATGGATAGATTTGAAAGTCCACCTACAACAGATGGGAACTCTTCGGAAAAGAAAGTTTTTAAAGGAATAAATTTATCATAGCCATTAACATTTAATATTGCTTCATAGAAGTCAAACTTTACATTTGGTTTTAATAGTCCATATACAAGGCTGTCAGTATTATTTTCATTGAATGCCCCGTCATAATTTAATAATTCAACCTGTCCGTTTGAGGCTACTAAGCCACCTACTGGCAAGCCATAGTCAGATTTAGATATAGTTTTATTAGTTTCAAAACTTAATACATATGAAGATATGTCTGCTTTTAATCTAGGAGATAGTTCTATTAAATCAAAGGTAGTATTAGGTCCATACATAGTTTCTACTACTAGTCTTAATCCTTTTAGATATACTACATCTCTATATACCCTTTGATTATTTATTGTATAAAATAAGGGGTCAGATAAATCTTTAACCATACCGATTCTTTTAGTATCGTCATCTTCTAATAAGGAGAATCCGTATTCGGGAATTGACACGTCCCATTCTCCAGAGTCGTAATTCCAAATATACAGAGTTCCAGGACTTGATGTGGTTGCTCCAACAATGTAGGATTCTCCGTTAGTTAGTCCAAACGAAAGTTGGGTACTGGCACTAAGGTATTCAACAAAATTAAATGAGTCTTTATATTCATCTGGAACTTTTATTCCATAATATATTTCTGTATATCCATCCCATGAAACTATATTTGTATTATCTCTTCTTAAACTATTTTCATCAAATGATATTGCTTCTACCCAATTATTATTTTCATCTAGGTATTGTATCTTCCATCTTTTAGGAATACTAGACTTAGTTATATCTCCAAGAGGATCTACTATTGTTTGACCGTCAGAGGTTCTTATATTTGCAATAGGATCTTCTGCAAGATTAGTTTGCATTTTTACAACTATTCTATTTGACGGAAGTGCTGTCTCGTATGTTACAAAAGGTGCAACATCGTCAATCTTGTGTCCAATTCCAGCAAAAACTATATCTCCACCTGAGTCTCTAACTACAGTTGAGTCTACAGCAGAAGATATACCAAATTCAAAAGTGCTAGTATTATCATTAGATGTTACAGATTCTTTACGATACGAATTCCAGTATTTAAATTTATCATATCTAGAAGCCATATAATATCTTGGTCTTCTACCTGATCTTATGTTGTCTACATATTTATTATTAAACCATAAGGCTTTGTTTATACCTGAGCGTGGGCGAAAGGGTTGAAAACATTCTTTAAGTGAAAAATATAATTCTCTATCTACTTCATTTGTAGTAAACAATAAAGAAGCATCGTTGTCATCTACAGCATACTCTGAAACTGTCTTAGATTCTAAAGCATCTAAATAATAGTTCGCGGTATCGTTAGAATCATATGAATTAATTAAATTAACATATATAGATGATGCTGCATTGCCTGGTCTATATCTATAGTTTCCATAATTAGAAATATTCTCTAAATCATTTAAATTCCATTCAGCAGTTACTAATGATTCTATTTGTAATGTATTTTTAGTTTTTATATGATCTAAAAGTTCTTCATCATTGAACATTATACTTCCTCAAGGGTAACAGATATGTTCCAGAAGTCGTGTGTTTCTCCGCCTCGTTTAACAACAGAATAATCAAACCCTGCAAACAAAACCTCTATAACCTCGTTATACTGACCAAACCTTGAATACTCACTAGTAGTAAAATTATCAAATCTATCGTATGCTAAAAACATATAAAATGAACCTGGATGGTTATCGTACCACTTTACGATATCTACTCCACCAGCACCGTTATCTACAGTGTATGGGGTAAGACCGTTGGCAGTTACTACTCCTGTGTTACTATATGCTGGGTCTCCGCTATAGGCTCTTGATGGAAGCATGTCCCATGACCAAGATACGCCTGTCTTATCTGCGATATGATATGAACGCATAGAACCAGAAATCATTCTTTGTCTATTTTCAAGTCTTTGTTTAGTAAAGTTTATTTCACTTCTATTATGGTCAGAAAGAATTAAAAAGTCTTCTCCTTCTTCTACCCCGCCTGGAACTAATAGTCCAGCATCTGATATTGAAAATGTGTCAGCCCATGCAACAGCCTGTGGTCTTTTTCTTAAACCACTTAAATTCCATCTATTATTTATATAAGTTTGATTAGGCATCAGTATCTATTGCTCCTTATATTTGTGTCCATAGATCTTTTAATTCTTGAAACAACTACATTTGCAATTTCATCTGGTGATGCAGTTGTATTTGGAACATTTACACTTATACTATAATTATACACTGGCGTGTTGTTAAGAATTGTGCTTGTTGAAGATGTAACTGTTGGGGCAACTTCTGGGCTATTCAAAGACATACTTGGGAATACATCACTATTTAATGCTTTTAATAAAGGCATATTTGCTTGAGCAACTGATTTTCTTACTACAAATTCTCCAGGTGTTAATAGTGCTGGAACTCTATCTGTGTTTCCAAGTCCAGGAACTAAACTTCCTCTAGCCATTTTTAATCTTGGTGGCGCTTCTTTTGATCCTTTATATCCAACATTTCCACCATAAGCATATTTCTTTATCATGCCACCAAATGCAAGACCTAGCACATCTTTTCTATATTTTTCTAATCCAATACCCTTGCCTTTTCCTGTGTATGCAATATATGCAGCCCTAATAGCATCTTCAGTTTGTTTTTTCTTTTCTGCTGTTATTCCTTTTTCATTTTTTAATTTGTCTAATGTTTTTTTAGTTAATGCATCTTCTTGTGCATCTAATACTTTATTTAACTGATCTTGTCTTTCTTTTTCTGTATTAATAGTTTGTTGCAATGCATATATAGCATCATTTGTTGTTCTTAAGTTTATACTTCTTTGATATATAGTTTCTTCAATAGAATCTATCTCTGCTTGAATATCTTTCCTAGTCATTAATCTACCGTTTACAGACTCTGTTAATCCATCTAGTTCTGCTTGACGTTGTGCTTCAAGTGCTGTCTTAGTATCTTCAATTTGATTTTGTGCACCAGTTTGTGTCATTGATGCAGCAGCCTGTGCGGCACCAGCAATATCTCCAGATGTTAAAGCACTTGCAAGATCAATCTGTTGTCTTTGTCTTTCTGCGACTCTATCATTAGCATTAGCAACCTTATCTAAGGCCTTAATTCTTTCATCATATTGATCATTAACATTTTTTTCTTTCTTTGATAAATTATCTAAAGCCTTATTTCTATCTTCTATCTTTCTTCTATCTAATTCATCAGCACGATTTGATTTTTCTATAGTCTTATTTAATTCTTTAATTTGATCGTCATAACCTTCTACCGCTTTTTTACTATCTTCTAATGCTTTTTTAACAGGGTTTTCTTCTAATGCTAGTTGTTCTAATACAAGTCTATTAATTTTAATACTTTCTGCTTGCTCATTAAATAGTTTAATATTATCTCTTAATTGTTTACCGCTTTGTTTTCCTAGTTCTATAATGGCTTCTGGACTTAATCCTTCTAATGCTTCTAATGATATACCTGCAGCAAGAAGTTTTGATTGTGCTGCTATAGATTGTTTTGTTTGAAGTGCTGCATCTTTTGCTGACTGCAAAGCACTTTTTGCTCCATCGTTACTTCCACTACCTCCTGCTCCAATACTTGATGCAGTTTTACCACCTAAAATTTCATATGCCTTTACAAGTGCTGCTATTCCAACATTAGCACCTTTTTTAGCCTGTTCTATAACTGCTAATGCACTTGCTATGTCTGGATTTGAAACGCTCATTGTTATAATTGCATTTAAGTCTAAATCTTTAAATTTATTTCCAGTAGATAGATAGTGTTCTAATAATTTTTTTGCTGTTGCATTTTCACCCATATATGTTGTAATAACATTCATAGCGACTTCTTTAGTAATATTTTTTTGTAAAGATAGTGCATCTAAAGCACTTTGTGCTACACTTGCTTGTTTTGTAAATTCACTAAGTTTATCTGGATTTAATAGTAATTCTGTTATATCTATACCAGTTTTAAATTTTTCTTGTACTCCAGCAAGTCTATCTAACTCTGTTTTGTAACTACTCATTTCCGTAGTTGACTTACTCATAAAATCTGCTACTTGACCACCTGCTGTTACATAATCTTGCATTGTTGCAACCAATGTAGGATCTATTGCAAACATATCCTCAAGTTTTTGATTTACATTTATATCTTCAATTTTTGATAAAGCAAGTAATATATTTGGATCTGTTATTTGTCTAAGAATATCTGCTTGATTTTCATTTACCTTTGTAGCGTTATATGATGTACCACTTTTACCTACCTGAACAGTTTGTGGAGGGGCACCAGCAGTTTCAAATGTATTAACAAATTTTCTAACTTTTGCAGCATCTGCTTTACCCATTCCAGATAATTTTAATTCAAAACCTTTATTTACTTCTGCTCTAAATGTTTTAATTGCATCTGTGGCTTTAGACATGTCGCCATCAAATTCTCTAATAATAGTTGCTAAGGCTTCACCTGTTGATGCTACACTTGCCTTTGTCAAACTTTCTTTTTGTAAAATAAATTCTTGATATGTTATAGAACCTTGCTCTAGTTCATATTTAAGCAAGTCTAGTTGTTCTGTTGTAACCTGTGCTGCCTGTTGTGCTTGAGTAGCAATTGTTTTAGCAAGCATGTCGTCTGTACCACGACCAGTAATAATCATTGCAAATTTAGATAATAATCCAGTGTTTTGCCATTGTTCATTTACAATTTTTTGTGCTTCTTGTGCATCAATTTTAGGAGTAATTATTGCACTTATATTTAATAAATTATCTGATAATTTTTCTCCATTAGGACCAACTAATTTATTTAATTTAGCACCAATATTAATTCCTATTGTTTGATCATTAAGTTTGGTTCCTATATCTATTGCAATTGCCCTTGCTTCTTCAGCGGTAATAGACTGAGTCACTACCCCTCTTAATAATTGATTTAATATTGCTTGATCTCTTCCCTTTACTCCTCGAGTTTTTGCAACAGTTGAAGCATTTTCTAATAATTCTTTGCCTCCAGCGGTTTCTAAAAATTGTGAACTGGATTGTTTTGATTCCTGACTTATTACTCCGCCACCAGCAACCTCTGCTCTTTTAGTTGTAAGTTGTTGTTGTATGTTTTCTTTACCCATAGATTTAGCAAATTCAGCCATTGTATTTGCTGAACCATACGTTGCGTTAACAAATTCAGATCCTGCTTGAGTTGTTTTTTTAGCCATATTATTTAATGCAATTCCTAATGTTATTGCAGCACCACCAATTCCTAATGTTCCAGTTAATCCTGGACCAAGTTTAGTAATTATATTTCCAAGGAACTTAAACTCACCTGCTACATTTGCTGCTCTTCCTGTTAATAATTTCATTGCTACGCCAGTTGCTTTTGATGCTACTGACATACTTATAATACTTGCAACCATTGACTGCATTGGTCCCATATTTCCAAGCATTAAAGGCAACATGCCACCAACCATTCCTGCTGCACCTCTTGCTTGCGTATATCCTTTAGGATTTGCTGCTTTAACAACTCTTTGTTCATTTTCTTCTGCAAAATATTGAATACCAGAGGCAACGCCTCCTTTATTATATTTATTCATCTTTCCATTATTAATAGCAGTTAATAAATCATAATTTTGCTTAGTAGATTTTTTATTTACTACAAATTCTCCTGGGGTCAACATTGCTGGAACGGTATCAGTATTTCCAGTACCTGGAACTATACTTCCTTTATTTGCTTTAAATGGACCGCTTACATTTGAACCAGTATATTCGTTTCTATTATAAATTGATGCCCGCATATTTGGATCAACATCTATTGGATCAAATTGACGAGTTTGTGTTCCTATTCCACTTCCAACATTATATTTTCCATGTCTTTGTAATCTAGGCTTTCCATTAAAATAATACAGAGAAGCCTCATATGCTTTGCCACCTTCTGGTTGAACTAAATATATTCCTTCTTTAAATTCTTTATGTTCAAATATTTCTTTCATTGTTAAGTTTTTAGGTATTTTAGTTTTACCGCCACTTCTTACTGATGGTTTAAGTAACCCAAAAGCGCCTAGTGCATCATCTGCGTTTAGGCCCATTGCTTTACCAATCATCTTTCCTATGTTTGCATATTCTATACCTGGAACTTTTCCACCCTTGTTAAGGCCAAGTGCTAAAGTTTTAGAATGAACACCAAATCTTTCTAACAAAGTCTTTGTAAGACTTTCTGGTTTTGCGTTACCTATTTTTGTTTCTTTAAATTGATTTTTTAGTCTTTTACTTGCAAATTTTGCATCTTTTAGTAATGGATTTTTAATATTAAAAACAGTATTTAAAATATCGTCAGCAGTATAATTCTTAGGAAGATTACTTAGTAAACTATCTATATCTCTTGATTTTCCACCAGCATTTACATGTGCTGCTTTCATTCTTCTTTTAATAAATGAAAGATATTTATCGCTTGATAATTCAGATCTTTTTGTTAATGATTGTTGTATTCTTGAAATATCTGCTGCTTCTTTACTTCCCTTTGGCAAATTTTTTAATATTTGTCCATACATTTCTGCGGCCTTTGCTGAATGTTGTGGAGTTAATGGCAATGATCCTTCTAGCATGTAAGAATATTCTGGAGTATCTAACAATTTTGCAATTCTAACTAATTCATCTGGAGGTATTTTTGAAAGTCCAGAACTATTTTGTGTTTTTAATTTTTGTATAGAACTTTGAGTAATACCATATTTAGCAATTTGTCTAAATCTTTCCTGCATTAAATTATATGGGCCAGAGGCAACTGCGGAGGCTCCTCCGCCAAAACCTGGAGTATACAGTCCAATATCTTTTAATTTTTTTGTTGCATTTTCTAAAGTACCTCTTGATAAAGTTTCTGCTTTTTTAGGATCTATTCCTAATTTTATAAGATCTCTTTTTCTTTGATAATGATCTTTATTTTGAAAAATACTAGATAACATTCTATTTTTTTGTTGACCAGTTGGCCTTGTTAAGTGTGATAAATGAGCAAAAATTGATGTTCTATTTTTGTAGACATCTTTTACAATTTCTTGCATTCCACCCAGTCTGTAGCCTTTAACTTTTCCACCCATGTTATACATATGAGCACCGTGTCGGCCAGCAGGTCTTTTTGCTCCTCTCCAATTTTCTTGTATTTTTGTATAAGATTCCATGCCAGCAATTCCTTCATAGGTATCTTTAACTGAAGTAGTTCCTCTACTTTTACTAGTTCTTAATTTTTTGCTTACTTGCGTAGCCTCTGTCATTAAACTTTGTAGATGATCAGGAGTTAAATTATTTAATAATTCTTTATTTTGTAAGTCTTTTACGGAAACAAATTGAACGTTTTGATACTCTGGTTTTCCAAGTAGTGGTTGAACTCTTTCTAGTCCTGCTGAGTCTAAAAATCTTATTTCTTTACCTGGATATTTAGCAGCAATGTTAGCAAAATTATTTTCAAGAGTTGATTTATATGCATCTTTTTTCCAATTACCTTTTGCTAATGCATCTATCATCCATAAACCTTCTTCTGAAACCATATCTTGTTTTAATACATCTAAAGGAACTCCTCTTTTATCAAATTCTTTCATTGTTCTTACACCAGTAAGTTGTTGATTATTTGAAGGATTTAAAAGATAAACAAAGTTATTTTTTAATTGTTCTGCTTTATTAGAAGTTTTAGCAGCGGTACCTCTAGTTCTAGTGGCTTGACCTGCTCCTGCTAACTTTGCTGCTACAGCATTTGTTGCTGCAGAATATCCTGGTATATTACCAATTCTAAATCCAGACATAGCATACTGAATTCCATTTTTAACTTTACCACCAACGTTTAACCTTTGAGCATTTATTGAATGAAGTAATCCAAGATTATTTTTAGTTGATTCTTTATTAACTACAAACTCTCCTGGGGTAAGCATTGCTGGAACTTTGTCTGTGTTTCCCACTCCAGGAACAGTGTTGCTGTTGTCTGGTGTAAATACTGTTCCACCTTTATTTAAACCTATTGACTTAATTCTAGACTTACCTCTAGTAGCAACTGTTGCTGCAGCACCTTTACCTAAATTACTTGCGGCTTGACCTGTTCCAAATAAAAATGATTGTGCTTGTGATGCTCTAGTTTGTTCAGATATTAATACTCTATATGAATTAGTTAAATTTTTAATTGCTACGTCTGCACTGTTTGCAGAACCTACTTGACTTAATAAAGCAGCGTTTGCTAATTCAGTTGCTGATCCTAACTGTCTTGCTGCATTTGCGGCATCTATTTCTGAAAGGCTTAAATAGTTTGCAGACTGGGTCAATGTTTTTATTGCTGCTAATGGACCCTTTCTAAGTAAAGTAACTCCAAACATTCCCATAGAGTGTGTAAATTTAGCAAATGTACCAATTAAGTTAGCAAACAAACCAAATATCATAGTAGCGGCTGGAAGTAATACGCCACCTAATACTGTTGCTAATGCTGCAACATTTTTTACACCTTCTGGAAGTCTGTTAAAAGCATCAACTATTTTTGTAACCATGTTTACAAGAGGTATGGCCATTTTAACAAAGATTTCACCTAAAGGTGCTATTGCAATTTTTAGTCTTTCTATTGCTCCAGTAAGTTGAACACTAAATGCCTGTTCTACTGTTGATAATTCTTTTTCTGCACTCTTAGCAAGTTGTTCTGTTGAATATCCTAGAGTAGATATTACTTGTTGTGCTTGTGATCCCTCTCTAGAAATGTTTTCAAATAGTGCACCTAATCTTGCATATTGAAATTTTCCAAATATACTTTCTAGTGCTTGTTGTCTTGAGAATTCGTCTAATGTAGATAAGGCATCGCTAAAGGCCATAACAGTACCCATTAAATCTCCTCTATTAGTTTGAATAATAGAGTCAAGATTTATTTTAAACCCTGCTAATACATCTGTTGCTGCTTTTGTTGGATTAATTAAAGATCCAAGACCAGACTTTAATGCGTTAGCACCTTGCTCAGCAGATACGCCACCTTCTTGCATTGCTGCAAGAAATACTGTTAAATCTTTAACGTCTCCACCTAAGCCTTTAATAACTGGAGCAACACGAGGTATTGCTGCAGAAATGTCTTGTAAACTTACTACTGTTTGGTTTTCAACCATGTTTAAAAAGTTAATAGTGTCTGCTAGTTCTTGTCCAGATAACCTAAAAGCACTTTGAAGTGATATTGTTGTTTCAAGAGCAGCATTTTGATCCATCTGACCAAGTGTTGCTAATCTTGTTGACTCCCTAACTGCATCAGTTAAATCTGTGTTTTGTCTACCTGCTGCTGCAGCCTGTGCTGCTAAAGATAAAGTATCTTTTGCTGCAATTCCATACTTTGTAAATTCTCTACTTAGTCCTTGAACTGCTTTAAAGTTTTCTTGTAATTCTGCTGGTGTAGTAAATATATCACCATATACTTTTTTAAATGCTACTGCTTGTTTTTCTAAATCTGAAAATACCCGACCTGCTGTTGTTCCAAATATTGTTAATGGTATTGTAAAACCAACCATAAGTTGGCGACCAGTCCATTGTACGTTTTTACCAAAATTAATTAACCCAGTTGTGCCTTGCTTAAACATTGAGTTTAATATTTGCATTCTTTGAGCAGACACTGCTGCATCAGCGGAAAATGCTGTAAGTGGTCTAACTGCAAGGGCCTCTTGCATACCTTTTGATGCTTTTGCTGTAGCAATAAATTGAGTTTGCATTGTTCTTGCACGTTCTGCTGCAAGGGCAAATACTTCTGCGGCCATTCCGCCTTTTTTATTAAAAGACGCACTAAAGAACTGACCTAATGTTCCTTGACCTTTTCTTAAAGTGGAATCAAGTGCTCCAGCAGCAGTTTGCATTTTAACAAGTTCTGCTCTAAAAAAGCCACCTGTATTTATTGAATTTTTAAGTCCTTCTGCAAAAACTCTTGAGGCTTGGCCTTGTTCTAATTGACCTTTATTTAATGTAAGATTGAAAGCATTTATCTGCTGTTGTAAACTTCTTAATTCGGCTGCGGCACCACTGGTATTGATGTCAACATCAATTACCGTTTTAATAATCTCTGCCACTATTCAATCACCTCGTAATCCAGACCTTGTCCAATACCAAAACCTGCTCTTTGAGCCGCAGATCCTTGTAGTGCAACAATATCTCTTGGATTATTTGTTTTGCCTTTACTGTAAACCTTTGCTTTGAGTTTCTCCCAAGCATCTTGGTCTCCAGAAGACTTATCAATGTCGACACCTTGTAACGCTGCAAAGAATTTTCTATTTTCATTTTCTTCTTTATTCTTTGCTTCTAGTATCGCTACTAGTTCAGGCATTGATATTGATTCCTCCAGTTCTTGATAATTCTTCCAGAATCCTAGAAGAAATACCTTAGATTCTATCGTGGCGAGATCTAGTTCGCTCCAACTAGAGCCGCCGCTAGTGCGTTTGGGTCGTTCAACTTAATCCCTGCTGCTACTTCGATTATCTTATAAACTGTTGGTAAGTCAATAACATCTTCTAATTTTTCTTTAGATGCTAATTCTGGATTGTATTGCTTCATAGCAATTACTGCACAATCTAGTAAAAGATCCATTGACTTAAGATTATCTTCTGCGATTTTTTCGTCAGAAATTTTTTGGAACTCTTTCATGAAGTCCCTTAAGAATTTAATTTTTAAAGGCTTCATTTCTACCTTTGTACCGTCTTGTAACTCAACTTCAACAACTTCGTAAACACTGCTTGCCATCTAATCCTCCTATGGATATAGTTAAATTATAGCACAAAACCCACCTCTTGAAAAGAAGTGGGCAATGTGTTTATTTAGTTGTTTTGGTTATGCACCGACTACACGATCTACGATTTTACCGTAAGAACCGTTTGATGCTGGAAGTAATCTGAAAGATACTTCGAACATTGATGGAGTATCACGTTTTGCAGATACTGTTACACTGTCGATTGACAATGCACGGTTTGCTACATAAACTCTTTCTACTCTGGTTGCTCCTGTTGCTTCTGGATCTCCAGAACCTGGACCAACTGCAATAAGTGCGCGTTCTACTGGAACCGCTCCAAGTTCGCCTGAGTTTATAACTAAGACGTCTTGTGTTGCTGTACTTGTAAGATCTGCATCTTGACCTGCAATAGATACAAGAAGATTTTCAAGTGTGGCTTCAGCAAATGCTGTAACCATATTAACTTGCATACCTTGCTTGTAAAGTTTTGCTACGTCAAGTAATTGATCTACTTGAACTTCACCGAAGTCTGGTTGGAATTGTAATTCCAAACCGTTCATGGTGTATCCTACGTTTCTCCAGTTTGCGTTTGCTTCTAGTGTATCTGCATATCTAGTTCCAGACACGAATGCTGGTACTGTTGAGACAGATCCTGAACCGAAGTTGTAAACCGCTGCTGAACCAGAACCACTTGAGTATTCAAGTGCTCCTGAGTTAGAAACGAATAGTTGTGCTGCACCTACGATAATTTGATTGCTATTACCTAAAGTTGCCATATATTTTTTCACCCTCCTTTTATAAGGAAAAGTGGGGCTGTTTCCTCAATACTATTATATCGTGCTTTTAGGACTCATTATATTGTCTAGAATGATAGTCGTATTTAATGATAAGATCCCTAGAAGGTCTATATTCCATTAAATTAGATACATCTTGTTGACTTTCTGCATACCCCGATTGAAAAACATTTATACATTGAAACCTATATTTATAATAATCATATACAGAAGCACTTGCAGAAACAGGATAATTATCATATAGTTCTTCTGCAAATTCATTTATATCATCTGCTGCAGCATCTTCTCTATCTAATACAAGGGTAATTAAAGAAGTAAGGTTAATAGTATTTCCATATCTATCTGCCCCGTTTGCTACGTCTCCATATAAAGAGCCACCATAAATGGTATATCGCATTTGTTCACTTTTAATAGGATAAAAATATTTATAAGAACCTGTTCTTACTTTAGTAAATTTATCAAATACTATATAAGGTAAATCTCCATCTAATATTTCAGGAGGAACATTTCCTGCACCCGCTGGAAAAAATGGAATCAAACTATTGCCACCAACTGTTTGTGGATACAGATTATAAAAGGCTGGGGCCTGTGTTCTAAACTGTTCCCACACATATCTATTGATTATATTCTCTGGTCTGTAAAGTGTCATACTCTTTCTCCTGGTGCATTGTTAATCCAAGATAGTGCTGCTGCTTTACCTATAGATGTAGCATTCTTACTCTTGGATGCAATCTTAACATTCTTTTCATATTCCTTAGAACCTCTAAAATGATCATAAAATCTAATAGAATTTAGATAGTCTTTAGTAAAATATATATTATAAAATTCATTATATGCCCTTACGAAAGATCCACGAGTTGCTCCTCCTCCAGGATTTGCAATATAGATGGGTCCGTTTCTAAAAAACTCTTCTCCTTCTATTTCAAAAAATAATACTTCGGCATCTTTTTCTTCGATAACTAATGGTATTCCTTCCTCCATAATATTTGCTTTATCATAAAATGGTTCTTTACTTGTTGGAGAAGGGGTATCAGATTGTAAAAAGTCTGCACTAACTACTGCTGATTTTCCTTGCAATGATACAGAAAGTTCATATAGTCTTGCAAATGGATCTCCTACTTGACCCCATTCATAAACATGGTGCAGCATACCTGGATGGGATCTAGCAAGTCCATCTAAGTAATCATAGAATACATTAACAGAGGTACTGGCAATTTTCTCTGTTATTTTGTTTTGATTTCTTTTTACTTCATCAATAAATCCTTGAGAATAATTTGTTACATTTGTAAGAGTATCTATAAAATTCTTTCCATTAAATTTAACTTTTATAGTACTCATTATTGATCCCACTTTTGTATTTGTGACTTGCTTATAAATAGTCTAAAATGTCTTAGTGTATGATCATAGTTAAATGTAGGAACTATAGTCTTTACTTCATACTTAGTTTTAATTGCACCCGCAGCATTAGAAAGGTTTTGTCCATTAATCCATACATCATTTCCTGCAGGGTCTTTAATGTTAGTAATGGCTATTGCGGTAATCGGCATATATGAACCATTGCTTTTTTTTCTTAAATCTTCTTTAGTTCTAAAAAATGCATTTGAGTCATACACGAAGTCTTGTCCTTTGGTTTTTAATTCACCAGCAAAACCTCTATTGGACAGTTCACTTATTACTGAGCAGTATACTGTTCTATCAAATACCCAACTTTTTACTATATTACCATAATCATTTTGTGTGGTTTGAGAATAATATACTTCTGCTGTCATTGGAAACAGTATATCGTCTAAACTAGATGATGGAAGAAACATTACAAAACCCCGATACGAAGCCTGTTTCTATACTTCTCCAAAATTTTGTCAACAAACATGTTTCCTGTATTGGTAGTTGGGTTTTTAGAAAACTTAATTTTAAAGTCTTCATTATCAAATGATTCTATATACCTGCTTATGTATTTTAGGTTATCCGACTTAATGTCTTGGATTAGCATCTCACATGCCTCTTGGATGTCCTGTGGTACCACTTTCCAGCCATAATCGGCATCTACTCTATACTCTGACCCATCTGCAAAAGCAGGGTCCAAATATCGCTCGTGCCATACTGGTTTATAGTTAACCTTGTTTTCAGCGTCAGATTCATTTTCTACATTTGTAATTGAAGATCCGTCTTTAGTAATTGCGTATGTTACAAGATTTACACTAGCACTAAGACTTGAATTATATATTAACTCTTCGTTTTTATATACCTTATATATTTTATAAATCTTTTCATCAATAGGAAGATAGTCCATACCCATACCAATAATATCTTTTTCTTTTCTAACAAATGGAAAACCTTGTGTTTGAGAGTCTATAATATATCTTGCTAATCTTTCATATCCTATTTCACTACCGTCAGTAATTGATAGTGCTGAAGCAACTGAATCTAAGTTGCAATATGGTCTAACAATTTCTATGTTTGTCATTATTACAGTGTTGCCACTTGAGTCTTTAACGGATGCTGCTAGTGATCCTGTATAGTCTAAATATTTTGGTGCTAAAGTAAATGATACTGCTCCAGAAATTGTTGATGCAGATGCTGAAAATGATTCTCCTGTGTAAAGGTCTTCGTAATCTAATGTGTATGTTCCACTTGGAGAAATTGTAAAAGTGGCGGTAAGAGAAGTAACTTTTTTATATTGTCTTTGATTTAATATTTCCATATTTAAATAAAATCCTCCTTACTAATTATATCATTTATATAAAATGTTGAAGGGGAGACATTTTTGGTGTCTCCCCCTCTAATTCCCTAAATAATTTAGGTTATTGTTTTGCAAATGCTACTGCATCTGTTTCTTCGATTTGTGCTCCGAAACGTAAGAAAGTAGTATATTCAATAGTATCTTTCTTAGGTTGGAACTCACGATGAACAGTAACGTCTCTTTGGAATCCCCAAATACGATTTTCTGGGAATGTCAAAGATACGAATCCTGCAGGCATCAATGGTACTTCTACCAAAGGAATACCTAGTACACGGTATTGGATTGGAGCACCTAATGTTTGTGGTGCTACACCGTCAATAACGCGTTCTACGATTCTTTCTGAAGGTAGGTTACCAGATGAGCCAAGACCATTAATGATATCGGCTACTGTTTCGCTAGAAGCATAGAACTTCATGGCTGCTCTTGATGCACGATACTTACGTGGCATTGCTAGCACAATTGCTTGCAAGTCTTCAACGTCTGTACCAAATGCTCCACCAGCGTCATTACCAGTTTGTTCTTTTACATAGAAGCCTTCAAGGATGTTTAGGAATGTATTTGTTCCTGAACCTGTTCCGTTGATTGCTAAGTCTTCAAGATCATTAGCGAATGCACGAGTCATTGTACGGACCAAGTGGTCTTCCAATCCTGCGCCTTCGATATTGTCTTCAAGTGCTTCTGATGATACTTCCCAGTCTAATCTAACTTTTTTAGTTGTGATTTCAACTTTTGTGAAAGTAACTCCAGCGTTAGTGTATGAAGCGTCTGCTTGTGCAGCAGCGCGAATTACACGTTCACCAACATTTAACTTCTCTAGTTCTGCTGTGTTGCCACGCATTGTTACACGGCGACCATCACGAGCAAGAACTTGTTGCTCGAAAATATATTCGATAAATTGGGCTGACTGTTCAGCGTTTAGGATACCACCACCATCTCCTGGTGTTGCGGTTCCTACTGGTCCAAGTTGTGATGCTGGAGTAGCAACTCCACCAATTCCTCCTGAAGCAATAACGCCTGTAACGGCTGCCTTTTCTAAAATTTGTTCTTCTGACATAATTTTTCACCTCCCAGTGAATTTTGTTTAACGATAGAGGTCAGCGGTATTGAGGAAACGCCCGCCCCACATCGATCCTTTTTTTATTTTATTTCCCTGCACGACCCCGCCGAGGTCGCCAGACTTACGGATAGCGGTGTCATCTTCAACTGCATCGACACGCTTTCCAAACTCTTCTACATTGCTTTTTACTGTTGTAACTTCCTCTGTTACTTTTGCAACGCTCTTTGTTAATTCGGCAAGTTGTTCATTAATTGATTTTACAGTTGCCGCTAAATCTCCAACTGCTGCGGTAACGGACTTGCTAATTTCTTCTACAGAAACTTTAACTGTTTGTACAGCCTTTGCCAAGTCATCATCTTTGCTTTCTACAGCAGGAGTTTCGGCTTTTTCAACATCTGCTGGTGCGTCTTCTGCTGGAGCATCTTCTGCAGGAGCAACTGGTGCTACTACTTCTTCTACTGGAGCATCTTCTGCTACTGCTTCTGCTGGTGCATCTGCTGGAGCATCTGAATCAGACTTAACGATTTCGTCTACAACGACTAATTCGTCTTCTACAACTTCTGTTTTTTCAATTTGAACATCTTCTGCAACTACTGTTGCTTCTTGTTCTGTTTTTGCCATATCATTTACCTCCTTATTAGAATTATCAGAAACTTGTTCTGATTTCATTGTAACTCTTCTCAGAGTTTTCATTTTATGTCCTACAATTGTGTCAGTTGGTTTACCGTCACGGTAGAGCCTAATAGCAACTGCTGGATCTTCTGGAGTTCCTGTAATAGTAAAAGAACTATTTGGAACTTTTATTTTTCCATTGCGAACGACCCTAGTTACTTTTCCTCTTGCAGTACCACCGCTTGAGTTCCATGAAACCATGTCGCCAACTTTAACATTTGACGCTTTGTCCATATCTTCTTCGTCATCTTTCTTTTTTTTCTTAGGTTTAATTGTTGTAGGATTTTTAGTAGGAACATTTTCATTAGTCATAGTTCCATTGTATGCTTTAATTAAATTCTTAATTACTTCGTTTTTTTCGTTATCAGTTGTTTCTACAAAACCTATTAAGGTTTCTCCTGATCTAATATCTTCTTCTTTAGATAGTCTTACAATGTTATTTTCTTTAGACCAGTATACATTTTCAAGTGACATTTTTGTCATTATACCGTCAAAAGTATTTTGTCCATCTTCTGCTTTTTGAATAGATACAATATTAGCAAATTGATTTGCAGGATTATCTACAAGCGATAATTCGTGGAGTTCGTAATCTTTAATAACCCTAATGGATTTATCCATTTCTGGGTCGTATTGGTCTTCCGTATCTTTGATGCTGCCACCAATAGAAAAACCAGAAAGAGTGCCATCAAGAACTTTTTCCCAAGTATCTTGAGCACCTTTAGAAATATATGCATCTACGTACACCCCATTATAAAACTTATCTTTATCTTTATCATAAAATTTATCTGACTTAAATGACATTACCCTACCCACAGCCACTGGCATGTGCATCTCACGTAAATTTCCACGGAACCTTTCAAAAGCCTTTATACTTACATCAGTAGGGACAATGTCTGACTGCTTGTCAACATTGTCAAGGGTGGCAAACCCAGAAACGGTTCGCTTCTCTTTATCGATTTTAGCAATTGGCATAGATAACTTAATAGAGTTATCTTCTGAGTGCCAAAATGCTTTATGCAAATTAGTCATACTACTTCTATTATATAAGTGTTTATAAGAGATTTTAAAAACTTGTAACTATTTATTATTCTACCGTTCTACCCTCGCCACCAGGACCTCGTCCTGTAGTGGTTGAAGTAGAATCGCTGTTGTTATCAGTTCTTTGTTGATCTCTCATTCTATTGCCAGTGGCTTGAGTTGTGATCTCTGCTCTTTGTTGAGCACCTAAGACGATAGGTTCTTGTCCACCCATTCTTGATGGGAATCCAAGTCTTTCACGAACCTCATTAGGAACAACTACCTGCATTCTTAAGTATCGCTCATCAATTTGACTTTGAGTAGTCTCATCGGTCAGGGTTAGTTCGTTAAGTTTAAAAGCAACCATATCGGTTTTTTCTTTTATGATTTTGTTTATAACCTTTTCTAGGTTTCTTTGTGCTGGTCTTGCAACCTGCTCTTTAAAGGTTCTATCAGAAGATATTGCTGAGGCTATTGAAACTCCAGCGCCTCCTCCTACTTTAGAGAATGGAACTTGATGAGCCATTAAGATATCGTCACGGTTTGATTTGCGATACTTTTCAAATGATCCTTCTTGTATTCCATTTTCAATAGGTTCCATTTTAAAGTCTACCTTATTGTCTGTAGAGTCTCCTGGAAGTGGTATATATAGGGTTCTATGGTTTTGACCACGAAGTCCTGATTGTAAGAATCTAAACAATTTATCTTCTGCATCAGACGATAGTTTTGCTCCTTTTAAAGTAACTATATATCTTGGCACTGCTTTGTTTTCAAAATAATCAATATTATATCTACCCGCTAAATTATCTCCAACCATAGCAACAGATGAGGCTACTGTGTCTGGAACTCCATAATAAGAAGTCTTTGGTGAGTATTTTTTAATGTGAATTAATTCGTTTGGTCTAGGATCGTTAGTTACTGGGTTTGATTCTTTACCTTGAAAGTTTCTAAAATAAACTACTCTTTGATTTACTATCTGAATATAACCATCACGCAATCTTCTTACACGCACTGTAGTTGATGGAATATGGCCTACGTATCCGATTTCTCCGTTAACCTTTCTACCAATTTCTATATATCCATTACCTGTTGATTCAGCATCAATATATACTTTTTCTAAAATATGGCTAAAGGTATCTTCATCGTTTAGTTCTTCTAGCCACTCGGTCATTTGAGCCTTTAGTCTTTGGATTTTTCTTTGTGCTCTAATCAATTGTTCATCTGATTCAGCATCTTCTAGTCTTGCTAAAGTTGAGTCTGTGTTGATAAATGAATACCCTAAGCCAACAGTATTTGCTACTTTAGCATTTATAGCAGCATGGTTAGCAAATGAGTTTTCATAGAAGAATGCTAGTTCGTCTAAATTGTATGGTGGAACAACTACATCATAAAGTCCGTATGCTGTAACTATGTCTTGTTCTTGAAATAACTGTTTTGACCCTGTATTTTCTTGACCAGTAAATGCCTTACTTATTGATCTTGTTGCTCTACGTTTAAAATTTGAATCTAGTCCTGTATATGTTTTTGCTAATTCTGCATCGACCATAAAGTCATCGCTTTTTTCTGGTCTTTCCATTCTATCTAAATTATCTATTCTTGCAATAGATTCTAATTCTTCATTCTCCATTTTTGTTTATCCCTTTTTTAGCATCCATCCAGGCACCAATGTCGGTTTCGCTGGCAATATATCCTTCTTTCATTCTTCCAATTTGTTCAGAGTATTCCATATCTGATACTCTTCTTACTCCTGGCATAAAAATTACTTTTCCTGCTGGGGCATTATAATATCTAGCGGCCTGTGCTACCTTGCTCATCTTATCTAAATCATACTGATTACCTGGAATATTCATTACGTTGCCACCTTTGTCTCCAAAAGCCTTTCCATTATGATCCATCTGCCACACATATAGGCCATATCTTTGTTGTTTATTAAGTACTTTTAACTTTGACTTACCATTTTTGTCAATATTATTATTATTCATAACCCAATTATATCAGATTATACAGGTCTTCCGCTATACTCTTCCCAAATTGTTCCAGTAATTATTGTTATGCCGTCAGAATTAATAGATAAGGTTGAATTATCTCTTCCAACTACACTAGAAACTCCAAAAGTAGAATCATAAATTGATTTTCCATCAACAATAAATGTTAAAGGCTCACTCTGTCCTTCTATTTCTTCCCAGATTCCAGCACCAGATTGATACCATGATCCCCATGTGGTATCTGATCTTAAGTCTCTCCACTCGTTATCAATGAATATAGAACCAAGAACGTCTGAAAACTTTTTGTAAAATGCAATATTATTAACCATTAATCCTTCATATATTTCTAACTGCCCTACAGAACTTGGTAAATCTATAGACTCTTCAAAAGTAATTATTATTGTATTCCAAGATAAAGGTTGAATATATGGATTATCTACAATATTACCGTTTTGATAAAAAACTATACCAGTTGCTTCATTGTTAGTATCTTCGTCAAAAAGAACCATCTTAGCCCTAGTATAATTTGACTCTGGAACTAATTTAATATCATAAGATCTATTTCTAGTAGAAATCTTTCCTACCTGTACCGTTTCTTCTATCGTTTCACCCTTGTTGTAAAAACTCCAAAACTGAACACCTCCAAGCAAATACTCTGTTGCTAACTGTTGATTAATTGGAATGGTGATACCTCTAGTAGCAGTACTGTCGTATGGGAGAACGCTGATACCAGAATCTCCAGTATTATACATATAAGAAGTAGAGTCTTTATATATAGTAAAAGGGTTTTTTAGTTTATAAGCATATATATCTCCATATCTATTAAATGGAAATAGTTTATATCCATCAGGACTATTAATGGAATAAAAGGATGATTCATCATATGCTAATGAAGATATAGACATTTTTCTAAGTTTGATAGGGTTTTTATTTATACCCTTTGAATTAATTTCTATATGAACTGTTATATAGTAATCTGCAAAGTCAACTAGTTGTTTAGGTGGAAATATAACTGTTCTATCTGTTACTTCAAACTTAGTATTATTTATTTGGGTAGTAGTATATTCATCTAAATCTAATACTCTGTCTGCTCCTATTCTTACAGAATTTATATATTCTGTATAAGGAATATTTCCAACATCTGTATATTTTTGCAAAGTTATATATGTCTTAATGGTGTCATTTTCTTTTAAAAATAATTTAGACAATATGTCTAATTGTTCATCTGTTAGATATTCAACAAATTCAACAGTTTCTGGATTTCCACCGTCAAAACTAAAAATAAAACTAGAAGCAGAGGTTGTGGGCGATCCGCCATCAAAGTAAAATTTAAAATCTAATGAAGTAGACAGCCCTCCATCAAGAGCAGGTATTTGGTCTTTTTGTAATATTAATGATGATGGAGAATCTATATTAAATTGTAAAAGATCTAAATCGTAGTAAGGATTTTTATTTTTATCTTCTACAAATTTTCCAAAATATGATAAAGGTATTGAGTCTTCCCAGTATCCAGAACTTCCAATATCTATAGTAAGGCTATTTGATAAAATCTGTGGATGAAAGGTGTAGTTTCCAATATAGTATATTAAATTTTCTGTATCTATCTCTGGGTTAAAAAATCCATTGTCTAATTTGTATTCAACTAAATCTTTATCTGTAAACATTCTATTATTAAATGTAAAATTAAATATTTTTCCACTAAACATTGATGATTGATTTCCACCCAAACTAAAAGATATGTTTTGGGGGTTGGAAAAGAAGTTATTTAAAGTACTTGAATATTCTTGAGATATGGTGTCTAAGTCAAAACCAGCAACAAATATAGCATTTCCCACAATAGGGTGATCAAATATCTTAGTATCGTTATAGAAGTACTCTACTCCTGCGGTGCTTGTTTTAACTGTAAAGTTGTTATTATTGAAGTTGTTAGAGAAGTACATTAATACTTCTTTAGTAGCAGTCAGAGTAGATGGTGCTCTAAATACCCCGAATATACTTTTAACTGGGGTACTCAAAACATTCAAACTATTAAAATTAATACTTGAAACTATGTTGTCATAATTTGCATTAGGCTTTAATTTGATAAATGGATAGTCAGATCCTTGTATATTATAGTTATCTATTAAGAAATTATCTAAGTCTACCACTTCACTAAAAATAATTTGTGGAAGAGAGTATTCTAAATTTGTAAGATATTTAGAGGTGCTGTTAGAGTTATTAAAGAATCCTGAGTTCCAATCGTTCATGTCTGGGTAGTTTATAGTAGAGGTGTATTTAGCGTAGGGGAAGTCTACCTGGAAAGAGTCTCCTTTAAAATTAGACACAATGTTATTTGCTGACTCAACTCCTTGAGCGTAAACAAATCTTTTCTTTGCAATTTGCTCTGGAACTACGTATGGATAAATAGCAATAGCGTCTATTTCAAATGGGTATACATTTTCATTTCCATAAACTCCTACATAGTTATAATCTTTATCTGCCAATGTAAATTTATTTTGATCTATGTCCATATCAATAACTAAATCTCCATTGATTAATAATGAAGCAGTATCTATGTTATATCTAAAGTCTAGTAGCATAGGTCTATACCATTTACCTATAAAATAAGACTTTTTATATGATCCTATTTTAATTGTTATAAAGTCTTTATCTATATAAATACCGTCAGTTTTTGTAAGTGGACCAACAATTTTTATTGGAGTTGTTGCGTTTGTATGTGCTCTTAGCCAAAACTCTAATGTAGTTTCTTTGTATCTTCCAGATTCATTTAAAAATCCTTCTGCTGGAAAAACCATAGATGGAATATTTCCATAAAGAGGATATGTAATATTAGTTATATTTGTAGCACCAAAAGTAATTGGAAAGTTATCGCTATATGAAAGGGCTCTATTTTTTTCAACTATATAGTAACCGTTTTTAGATTCTGCTATTCCATAAGAGTCTGCTACTACCCCAGTTATTGCTGAGGCTGACAAAGAAGATGATGCAGAAATGATGCTTAATATATTTGGGTCTATGCTTGCTGATAAAGTTCCAGTACTTTGATAATGGTGCAGTTCAGACCATTGACCAACCGATAAAGCATTTATAGAAAAGTTATAATCAGGTCCAGAGTTTCCTATTGAAGCGTTATCATATTTAACTTTAAAATATGGATATATATTGACATTGCCTGTAGGAATATTTAAAGTATGACTTACCTTTGTCCATACCTCTTCTCTTTCTGGGGTATAGGAAGTAAAAAAAGTAGAACCACTATGTATAAACCCTATATCAAAACTAGATACGTTGTTATAGTTGTAAGCAAAAGCATTTATAGACAATGTTTTTTTATCAGGATCTAAATCTGTAATAGAATTTATTGCTGTACCCGATGCTGATCCTTGATATCCAGATGATGCAGAAATTACAGTCAATACATCTGTTTGCTCATTTTCAAGTATTAATCCAACTGGGTCTGATGCTGAAGAAGAAACTATGTTGCTTAGGTCCCAATTAATAATGCTTTTATCTTGTATGCTTAATTTTGATATAAAAGAAAAATCATCGTCTAGGGCCCATAGTGCAAGTGGATGCTCTGCAAATATTCTTGCGGCATAAAGATTTGAGACTTGATTAGACATGAATACCTCTAATCTATTTTAGCACAAAAGGTTATTTTGAAATATCAACTATTTCGCAAACTCCAGCAACGCAAGATAACTCTTGACTGCCTGTTGTTCCATCTTCTGTTTCATAAATAGTCATCATATCCCAACGAATTGATTCTGGCATTTTCTTTACTGCCTCTTCATATTCCTCTTTTGTAATTTCTTGATATGGTGCTTGCTTGTATGAATGCTCTGAGGATGGTAAAAATGATACCCCACCAATTGAATCAAAGTTATCAAATACCCATGCCCCAACTCTCATCCATTCGTTCTCGTGGACGTTAATTGTTACACTTGGATTATGTTCTGTCCAGTGTGTTCTGTAAATTTTCCACATTTCTAAATGATCTATTGCTGTTAAATCTTTTGTAATAGTGGCATTCTTTGGAGCCTTTTGTGGAAAATAAAATACTGTTGTCTGATCTGGCTTCATAACATCTGCTTCGTATGGAACTCCAGAGTCTTTTAAGAATTGGGTTAATGGATCTTTGTTATCTCCACGTACGCTTCTAATGTAATATTCTGAATACCATGGATGAATTCCACTTGATACGCCAGTTAACTGACTTACTGTTCCAGATGGCTTAACACAAGTAATTGAAACAGATTGATTAATTCCTATTTTTTCTGCTTCTAATTTATTAGATTCAACTGAGTGCTCTCTTAGTCTAACAAGTAACTCTTTTAATTTATCTCCAGCAGTAGAAGTTAATTTATTTCCATATATACCAGTTAAAGATACTCCTAGTAATCTTTCTTCTTCACAATTATCTTTCCATGTCTTACGAAGATATTTAAAGTTAGTTAAAGTAGATTGCCAAGTTCCTAGAATTGTGGCAAGTCTAATTTTTTCTAATAATTCTTTTTCAGTATCATCTGCAGAAATAACAACTTCTGTTAAATTGCAAAACTCATTTGATCTTAGTAAAATTTCTCCACAAGGATTTGTTCCTGATATTTTGCTTGAGTCTCTACGTCCAAATGAATCAACGTGTTTACGAACACTTTCCATGTTATAAATACCACGTTCTCCAGATTTTGAATCATAAAGGTTTCTCCACTCACGAAGGAACTGTGCAGTATTTGGTTTTGAATTATAAACAGCAGAGTTATTTGCTAAGGCACGTTGTCCATTAACTTCCCACCATTGACCATTTTTTGCTTTTGCCATTTCAAAATCATCTAGGTTAGAAAGACTTATTAGTGCACTTCTTCTAACTCCTCCAACAACAACAACTTCACCAATCTTGCACATAATGTCATGTGCTTCAATTGATTTTAGTTTTCTTCCTTTTGCAATTCTAAATGTTTCTACGCAATATTTGAATAAATCATTTAATGGTTCTGGACCAGATGCACGACCACCGAAAGTTTTAAGTCTTGCTCCTGCTGGTCTAACTTTTGACATATCCCAGTTTGGAACCTGACCTTGATACAGCAATGCAATAAGTTCTTTAAACGCTTTTGCCCAACCTAGTTTTGAATCATCAACAACAATAGTTGTTTCTGTTGGATGAAATTCTTCAGATATTAAAGGAAGTTCATTAATGTATTTTTGTTCAACGCTAAATCCTACTCCTGTACCGTTCATTAAAACATACATCGCTTCATCAAAAGCACGAGGATGGTCTACGGCAATAAAAGAACAGTTGTATGCTGCAATGTGATCACGGTCTAAGGCTGGTCCAGCAGTCATCAATGCTCTCATAGAAGGCATAATTTTATGATTAATAATTGCATCTTTAACTTCATCAAATATTTTATCGTCAGATGAATAGTTGTAATTAACTATCATATGATCTTTCATAAAATTAACATATCTTTCTACCGTTTCTAACCAAGTCTCTCTACGATTTTTATCTGTTATCCATCTTGCATATCTTGAAATATGAATAAAATTTTTGTATGGATCTGAGATGGATCCGTTTTGGTCAATAAATGACGGCATGAATAAAACACTTCCTTTGATTTTTTTTAAGAGTAATGATATCATTGTACTAGAGTTTTAAAGAAGGGTCAAGATGTTAACTATTCAAGAAGTTCACTTTTACACAAAACTAGCAAGTGAAGGCAAGGCCAATCCAATAAACTGTCCTTTTAACGAGGACATTATGAATCATGTAATAATATTAAAAGTTAAACAATCAGATGAGGTATATTTCGATTGCAAGACTTGCGATTCAACGTTCTCTCCAGGAACCAATGCTGAAAGAATTATTAAAAATACTATTGACAAATATAAAAATCAATTATAAACTAGATGGGTGGATAGGGAGGGAATAGATTAAATATAATATATTAAATAATATAAAATATATTAAATACTATCCATATATATACATATATACATACATGACTTATATCACATTTTAAATAAATAATAAAAATCCTTGATTTTTTTAAATCTATGGGTTATACTAGAATAGTAGAAAAACTTCTTCAAGGAGGTAACTTATGAAGAAAGTATATTCAGCACTATTGGCTTTTATTTTTATTGGTACTTATATTAATTATGTAGATAGACAGACTCCCTTATATACCGCCGAACCTTTGGTGGCTGTCTCAAAAGGACAAGCCACCTATAGTCCTTTAAAGGGGGTAATTACTGCAAGAGAATCTAACTCAGTTGTTGCTAGTCGTTCTAGGGCACAATTTAATGATCCTAAATCTGAATTGGCAATAAAGTCTTACCAACATTATTTAAAAGAAAGTATTCCAGCAAAAGAATTAAGTTGTTATTTTAAACTGGTAGACAGAGAAAGTAAATGGAATCCTATTGCTCAAAACCCTAAGTCTACTGCTTTTGGTATAGGACAGTTTCTTAACAGTACCTGGGGTCTTGTTGACTCTAAAAAGACTTCTGATCCATACGCTCAAATTGATGCAATGATTAAATACGTTAATTTGATTTATGGTGATGGATGTAAAGCCTTAGATTTTAGATTATATAAAGGCTGGTATTAAGACTTCTTTTTAAATATTAAAGAAGCATTGCTAGTAGAGTTTTGATTAAAGGCTCTATCATAATATGTTTTATCTTTACTTGCTTTATTAGTAGGTTCTGATTGATGCTTTAATATTTCTTCATATTCAGGATTATAATATTTAATTATTGCTTCCCCGATTATATTTCCATACTGAACTTCATCTATAGGATCATTGGGTCTTCCTACTTTTATTACTAGGGTAGAAAACTCCTTTTCTCCTGCAATCTTTTTAGGATACCCTGCTTCAATTAAAACTGATCTAAAGGAGTTAGCAATAGATGTTCCAAGGCCTATCAGAGCCTCGTTTTGGTCAAAAATAGCCATCGTAGGAACCTTACTGCCTAAAGATGTATCCCTACATATTTCTAGGGTTAAATCTGCTTGATTTTGAAATAAGGCTTTTCTATGCCCACTATTTTTTTTAAGAAAATTTTCCAGGGTAGTTGTAAGTAAATCTAAACCATCTAAAGGTTGAATAAATATCTTAGCCATATATTAATTATAACGCAAGAATATCATCAAAGACTTTTTCCCAGTCTTTTGCTCTTACTTCCATACTAAATTTTTCTTGTACAATTTTTTTATTTTGTTCTCTTTCTTTCTTTCTTACCTTTGGATCTAATAATTCTTCTGCGTGTTGTATCCACTCGTTAGCATTGGTTGCTATTCTTCCTACGCCTTGCTCAGCAAGATATGAATACTCTGGGGAGTCACTTGCTATAAACGGTATTCCTGCAGCGCTATATTCAAGGCCTTTAATAAAAGACTTAGCATCATTAAAGTCTAATTTATTTAAAGGAACTATTCCTATATCTATTTTTCTAAATAATTCTGGATATGTCATAATAGGTTTCATAGGTTCGTGAGTAAATATGCTTTTATCTATACCGATTTGTTTGGCTACTGTAGGAGCATTAACTATGCTGCCAGAATGATGAAATCTACAGTGTTGATTTTTTATAAACTCACCAAAGAATGGGTTAAGTTTTTCTAAGTCACCACTACGCCAAGGTGTTGCTCCAACCCAACCAAAGGTAGGAAGATGACCAGAGTGATCATTTCTAGGTTTCCATCTATCTAAATCAATTCCATTACGAACTAAAAATACTGGCTTATTGGGATACTTTTTTTGATAAAACTCTTGAAGAAATGGGGTAGAAGTAATTAAAGCACTACTTAATTCTATAATCTTAAAGTAATGTTCTCTATTATTCTTAGGATTCTTTTCAGGACTAGTCATTTGATATGCCATATTAGATTTAGCAAGTCCTTCCATATGATCATCTAGATCTACTACTACCTTTTGTCCCATTGCTATTGCTTTTTCAGTTTGCTCTATAAAATTTTCAAGCATAATAAGTTTTAAAACTACAATGTCCCAACCATGAACAGCCTTTTGATCAGGTATTAATATTCCATATCCGTGTTTAGGAGAAAATCCTGGCATACCCATGCCAGACTCATATTTATCTTTTTTAAGTTGGTGCATTGGAAGGTAACATCTATACCAAGCACATCCGTTAGGTTGAATAGGGTTTAAACCAAAAGACCAGTCGTAGGTTAAAAATCCAATAGTTGGTCTAGGCATTACATACTTTCTTGTTGTAATTTGGGTGGATAAAACTTATCATCTTTATATGTCCAGCCAATATGAGGTCCATTCATAAATAAATCATGGTTTTTTACTTCTACCACTGTTGGATTACTTTGTAAAATTGAAGCCATTCTTTCATCACATATAAAGGTTTGAACAACTTCGTTGTCAATTATAAATGCTAGAGATATTTGTCCATCATATATTTCTTTTGTAGATACTTGATTACTTTGAGTATCTTTTTTTCTTTTTACTAATGGCATACTACCACTTTCCTATAGGACATGTAGCGTGTGGTAATTTAACCTTCATATCCATAAAACATCCACACTCTTTACATTGATTTGTTAACTTAATTAGTCTATCACAACCCAAGCAAATATTCAAGCGTTTACTCGACTCTTTTTCAGATATTTTTTCTATTTTAGGATTAATCATATCCCATGGCCTAACAGTATCGCCGTTACTTTTTTCTTTCCATAGATCCCACTTACTGCTCATTATGAACCAACTATAGATATATCTTGAACTAAAGAAGATTGTTGATAGTCGCTTCCAGGGGTAAAAATAACTCCAGATTTGTACCCTTTATTTGGATTTGAAGCGGTATAGGAAATACTACTTCCATAAAAATTATTACTATCATCTCTAGCACTTACTGTTATTACGTTGTCAGAAGTAGATATTCTTATACCATTTATATTATCACTAGAACTGACGGTGGCAGGAGAATATTCATTAGAATCACTAGCAGTACTTCTTAATAATAAATTTGTAATATCTGATACAGTACCATTTACTGAGGATATTAATTTTATATAAAAATTATATCTTGTTCTTGTTCCATAGGTATAACGGCTGCTACAATCTTCGCATCCCCATTCAAAACCATTGTCATCTATTCCATAACAAAAGCCACGATCAACACATACTTCTGTAATACCGTTAATATATCCTTCAGACCCAACTGTATAAAAAGTTACCCCAGCCCACCAATTACTTGAATCTTGAAGCCAAAAAACTATTCCAGGACCCGCTGAAGTTAAAGACATTGTTGCAGTAATATTCTGAGATTTTAAATCAAAACTTGTTAAAATTGGATATGAACTAGAAGAAGTTGAGGTTGATAAAGTGTCCCCATCGGTACTCCAAGTACCATTTATAGGATCCCAACCATTTAAAGTATTAAAAGTATCTGACAGAGTAGGGTTAAATTTTTTATTTGTTTGAGGAACAATACCTTTTATTGTATTACTTTTATTAATTGTTTTATTTTGACCTAAAGTAGATGAACCTATTCTCATATATTAATTTTATCACAACAAAAAGAGGGGCAGATTATCTCTACCCCTCAATTTTATTTAATTATTATTTCTTTGCTGCTTTTTTAGCAGGTGCTTCTGGCTTTGCACCGATACCAAATTTTGTATCTTTTGGATTAACAGCACGAATTACTACCCATGCTGCTGCTGCAACTGCTGAATTCAAGATTGTGCCCAAGGCATCTCCTGTTAGAGCAGATACATCTGCACCAGAATCAACGAATTGTGTTACTAGTGCGATTACGAAGGCATTCAATGCTGAATTTAAAACCTTCTTGTTTAGTACTGATTCCATTTGTCCTCCTTTAAGAACATATTAGATAATTGTACACCCTTAGATAAGTGGTGTCAATACTATGATATTTCTAGGCCACTTATGTGAAAACTTACTGCAGCATTACTTGCTACTAGTCTAACTGTATTGGTGGCTAATAAAACTTGCTTAGCATCAATTATAACTGAGTCTCTTGCTGGAACCGTAGAATTTACTGCCAGTCCTATGTTGTTAAGATAAATAGAATATGTTCTTGCGCTAGTGTCGGAATTACTTACTACTATGTTTGTAACAAGAGTAGTAGTTGCTGAAGGAACTGTATATACAGTGCTTGCTGAAGTGGGATCTACTACTGGAGTAGCCCCTCTATAAATTACTTTAAATGTGTTTGCCATTTTTCTCCTATAACCCTAAAAGGGCTAAAACTTCTGTATTATCTATTCTAGCACCTAATGTCCCATGATTTTCTATACTTACCCAAGAAGATCCTGAATATATTGTTTGTTCATTTGTATCTTGAAGATATGCCAAAGTTCCTTCTACTGGAGACGTTAAAGCAGAGTTTCTAGCACCTGAATTAGCAAATATATTAATGCCAAGTTTTGCCTGTGTTGTATTATTAAAGATAGCAGTACCATTTAGTGTACTGGTTCCAGTAACTGTTAATTGATCATTTACTGTTAGGTCATCTCCTATTGTAACGTCATCAGGAAGTCCTATTGTTACAAACCCAGTAGATCCAGAAAGGGTTATTTCATTAGCAGTTCCAGAAAGACTTAATATTGCACTTGCTCCGATGCCGCTCAATAAATCTTTAAATGTTTCTATGTGAGAATGAATACTTTGTGCTGCTGGAACATCTGTTGACCCATCAAAATTTGATACACCATAGTGATATGCTAAAAATGCTTCCCTAATATCAGCAGGGTCTGTAAGTTCTGGAATTAATGTATCAAACTCTGTTGAAGGGTAGTTCGCTGCTATACTAATTAATTCTGCCATATGTCTCCATTATACAGGGAAGGTATCCTTAAATTCATATTTAACTTGAGCATTATGTGTTGCTGCATCAACAACACTTAATCCAAATACAATATTATCTCCAACTATGTTTTTAGTAAGGTTATATCCTACAGATCCAGATCCAACACTTAAAATTTCTGGTGTAGATGATACTACAGTTGTTCCATTGTGAATAATTCTTTCATCATGAAATACATAATTATTGTTTTGACTAATTTGTAATTTAATATCCACTGTTCTTAATTGTGATTTACTGGATGATCCTAAAACAACAGATGCAGACGATATAATATTTAATTCTTCTATTTCAAAAGTAGAATAGTTATATTCTGTGATTATATCTGCAGTGTTTAAAATCATTTGCATTGTTGGTTCATTTTCTGACTGTAGAATTAAAACATCGGGGGCATTAAAAGGAACTTGAAAAATAATATCTCCATTATCTTCACCATTATTTGTTACACCATCATTATAAATAGCACTTGCTGCAGATGAATAAGCACTTCTAATAAAAGCATTATTTCCAGGTGTATTAATAGAAAGTTTATATAATTGTCCTCTTAATAGTTGTAATTCTAATATTTCTTGTGCGCCCAAAAAATAAACTTCTGGATTAGATGTATCAATTATTCTAGTTTGTGTTGCTATGTCAAAATATGAAAATGATGCAGATGTTGCACTAGCACTTGTTATATCATAAACTTTGTAATAGGATGCTTCGTTAAGAGGACCTTGAGGACCAGTTTCACCTGTTGCTCCAGTTGCTCCATTACTACCAACGGGACCTGGAGGTCCAGCGGGACCAGTAGGACCTGTTGCTCCAGTGGCTCCTGTAGGGCCTGTAGGGCCTTGTGGAAGTACTAAATTGATGAGTTGGTTAGGTGAGGTACCAGTTATGTAAGCACTGGCACTAACACCTGTAGAAACGCTTCCAATGGCTACACTACCAACAGGACCAGCAGGTCCAATTTCACCTTGTAGTCCTCTTAGTCCTGCTTCAATAATAAATGTCCAAGTATCTGGGTTTCCAGGAACCGCGGTACGTTGATAAATAGATCCATAATCTAAACTATTAGTATCATTATTAATAAATAAGTCACCTAGTTTTGGAGATTCATTTATAAATGCTACGCTACCCGAACCACTTGTTGGTTCTCCTGGTGCAGCAAAAATTAAACTTCCGCGTTCACCTTGAGGTCCAATGTCGACTTGTAAATCAATAGATGCTGGAGGACCAAGAACTGTAATTTCATCAGTATTTACAACAGTGGTAATTGCCATTTAACTACCCTTGCCCTGTACGGCTTACATCCTGTGTGACAGTAATATTTCCAGTTAATAAAGTATAAACGGCAGAGGAAGAAGATTTTAAAATTTCTACATCATAAACATATGAAGTACCAGATAATTGTGAACTAAATAATGATGGAATTTTACATGTAACTTTATCTATACCTGAAGAATCTACTGATGCAGAAGCAAATCCTACTAATGCTGCAGGGTTTCCACGTTCCGTGGCTACTGTAAATAAACTGGTGTAACCAGTTAAATCAAATGGTTCCCCATTAGGGTTTTTTGGGTTAATAATAAAATCATATTGGTCGCCACGGTATAGGTTAAAGTTATATGTTCCTGGAAATGCCATTTATATCACCCTTCTTTATTATATCACTATGACCATGAATTGGGGTCTATTTTTAAATGCTCCCATGATTTTTCACAACCACAGGTTTCTAACTCGTCCCAATCGGTATAGTATGATGGCCCTTTAAAATCATCTAATTCTTCATAATATTTATAGCCTACTCCTGCTAGTGTTTTATTTTCATCATTAGCATATGTTTCTACCCAGTTATTTTCTTTAAACATGTCTTTAACTGACTCTAAAGACTCTCCAGCAATAACTGCTACTACAAAATTATTTTCATCTAATGCTGCAAAATTTTTAATCATTGTGTATGCTCCCATATAATAATAACACCTGAACCACCATTGCCAGAGTTTCCAGATCCTCCACCACCAGTATTTGCTTGTGCACTAACATTTTTTCCAGATGCACCTCCACCTGCTCCACCTGCTCCATCTGTTGTAGCACCAGATCCTCCTCCACCACCGCCAAACCTTGCTGTTATTGTCTCTGATGCTGAATTAATAAATGTTAAGGGTAAGGGTGCTTGTAAGTCTGGTCCCGCTGCTCCTGCACCGCCAGCATTAACACCTGCAGCACTTCCTGCTGCTACACAACTTCCTCCACCACCTGAAGCACCTGATGCTCCAGCACCTCCGTTATATCCATGACCACTTGTCCAAAATTCATCATTACTTAATCTTCCCCAAGATCCTGCTCCAGCACCTGAACCAGAACCTCCACCAGTACCTGCAAAATATCCAAAACTTGCATTAGGACCACCTCCACCTCCACCAGGAGAAACTAAATATGTTGGATCGTTGATAGGATTTAAATTAGAATAAACAAAAGAAGATATTGATGAGTTTGTTCCAAACATTGTTGGGCCACCTGCTTCTCCATATGTATTTGTATTAGTTATACCAACTCCACTATTTTCTCCACCGCCATCACCACCAAATCCAACTTGATAATACCATGTTGTAGTATTACCTACATAAAATTTTTTAATATAAGTTACAACACCACCGCCACCACCTCCACCATAGTTTCCAGAGCCTCCGCCTCCACCGCCACCAACTAAAACAATATCAATGTATTCAACACTATTTGGTTTTATCCAAGTTCCACTTGTTAATAAAAATTGTGGAGATCCGAGTCCTGCTGAAATATTTCTATATTTATTTTGTTGTTTTCCAAAAGATGCTGTACTATCTAGTGAATGAATATATGAACTACTAAGTCTTTTAATTGTCATGATGAAAACCATTGCCTAATTTCTATTCTTCCAGTACCGCCAGTTAGACTGACAGTTCTTGCACTAGACCCTGCTCCTCCACCACCACCAGTTCCATTTGTTCCTTGAACTCCTGGCGTACCTCCACCACATCCTCCACTAGTACCTCCACCACCAGCACCGCCACCTCCATAACAACCTGAAAACGGAGAAGTTAAAGTTCTTCCAGTTCCTCCAGTAGAAGTAGATGCAGTTGCACCAGCACCGCCGCCACCGCCACCTGGGCTAGTCCATATTCCAGCGGTTCCACCCCTACCTCCATATCCTTGCCATGGAACTTTTCCACCACCAGCATCAGCATCTACGTTTGGAATATACATAAAAGTATCACCTGCTTCATTTGAACCAGTTCCTCCTGCAGTTGATAAAGAAAGTGGCCCAGGAGAACCACACGGATGGCCTCCACCTCCACCGCCAGGGGCAATCAATGTTCTTCTTAAATTTGAATTATCAGTACCACTTAAACTTGTTATTGCATAAGAAGAAGATATAGGAGAAAAAATAGTTGGGTTTCCAGATTTACCCCAAGAGTTTCCATTACAATCATTATTTCCATAAGTAGAAAGTGCACTATTACCACCTATAATTATGTACCAAGTATCATAATCACCTACATAAAATTTATTTACTTGAATTACTGCACCGCCACCTCCACCACCACCACGTCTAGACGTAGTACCACCAGAACCGTTTCCACCAAGAACTGTTTGAGAAGAAGAACCTCCACCACCAACTAAAGCGATATCAATCCAATGAACATTACTTGGTCGTGACCAAGTTGTTGAAGATGTGTAGGCAACTACACTAGATGTTGCAGTTGGAATATAACCAGCATTTACTGAATTATATACTGAATCTATTTTACCGTTGGCTGCACTATTAATTCCAGACAACACTGATGCCTGTGCTCGTCTGATAGCCATTTTATGGAGTTATTTCAGTTCCGAATGCTGCAAACGATGATGTGTTTGCTGATGATGATACAACTATATATTTGGCTGCTTCCATAGTAATACCCAGTGTAAGTGTTACTGTGTCATTAGCAGGAACAGTAGCACCATAAACTATAAATTCTGATGTGCTAGGAGAGGTGCTTGAGGCAATAGCCAATCTGTATGTCATGGATGATGCTGCTTGATTACAAATAGAAATTGTAGAAACAAGCCATGATTTTCCACTTGGTACTTGACCAAGACTTGCGTATGTTCCTACTGCAGCGGTTCCTTGAATTTGACCTAGTACTTTATAATCTAATGCCATTTATGCTCCCATTAATAATAGAGGGCTAATTATATTTGTTTCTCTATCTACCCATATTGTATCATAATTAGCACTTGAAGATTTTGATAGTATTTGACCAGCAAGGCCTCCTGAAGGTGATGCCATTCCTAATAAAGCATATGTTGTTGATCCAGCACTAACTGCTCTTTGATTTGTAAAAAATAAATTAGTACTTCCTTCTGTAATATCATCAGTAGTACCAGTAAATGTTAATGCTGCAGAAGCAGTCATTATAATTTTATTATTTAGATCATCATAGGTAGCATTAATATTATTATGATTAGCATGTATAAATAATCCTTGTATAGAATCTTGGATATATTCTTGTCCACCCGCAGAAATTGATACATACTGTGCTGATGCCGAGGTTTGTGTTAAGTATGTTGAAGATGCTGAAGAAATATCTAGTTTGTTAGATAAAGAATTTGTTACTGTAGTTGCAAAACTTGAGTCATCGTTTAGTGCTGCTGCTAATTCATTAAGTGTATTTAAAGCACCTGGTGCTCCATCTAAAACTGCAGTTACTGCTGCTGCTGATGCTGAGTTAATAATGCCTTGTTGGCTTGTTTGTAATATATAGGTGGCTGAAGCATTTGCTTGGCTTAAGTATGTTGAAGATGCACTTATAATGTTTAAATATGTTGCTGAGGCACTTGATTGGCTTAAGGCACTTTGATCATAAAAGTAAGCAAGAGAGTTCCAAGCAGTAGAACCATTACCAATTTTTATCTTATCAGTATCTGTTTCAAATCCTAGTTCACCAGAAGATAATATAGGGTTAGAGGATACCCATGTAGCCGCTAAACCTCTTCTAATTTGAATCTTAGTTGACATTATTCACCTACTTTATTATATCAGATTCAAGACCTTATATAGCCTTTTATATTTACCCTGGTATTATAGCCTTGAAATGAACAATATTTTTACAATTTATCATATAGTTGTTTTTTAAACCATAAGTCTTCATAATTATTTCCACCCGATAACCCAGAGTTTCCATTTTTTAACCCATTTGGTTTATACCTTCCTATATTTTTTTTATCAATATAGTATCCATTGTCATAATTGTCATCTTTATGATAAAAATTTTCTAATAAAAATTTATATTCACTATAATTA
>Ga0208787_1000024_pt1 | contig 71496 bp, 53 predicted proteins | sample Wag4_2014_7_11_FD_187362 | JGI IMG/M metagenome (GOLD analysis project Ga0208787, IMG submission 187362) | Fresh water microbial communities from Ohio, USA - Utica-2 Time Series HT 2014_7_11 (SPAdes) (version 2) | ecosystem: Environmental > Aquatic > Freshwater > Water tank | place: USA: Ohio...
AGCAGATGCCTCTTTTGCAGCAATCCGCTCTACCTCCTCAATGGCTCGCATATCCCAACTGGCAGCCTGTGCCAATGGTATCGGAAAAATCGTCTTATAACCATGAATAACATCAAAGCCAAACAATAATGGAATCATCAGCCTACTCTCAGAAACTGCCGCACGCTGCATTATTATTTTATTCTCAAAATTGGTATGACTCAAAATACTACCAACCTTACCAGCCCTTATTTGGCTTAATAAATCATCTTTCTGAAGATCTGTACCTGTCAAAATGTCCCCTGGCATCTGTGTCAGTTGCCCAATTTTCTCATCGACGGTCATCTTTGCTAACAACAAGTTGATCTTTGACTCCACATCCTGTGCATTAATTTCCAGACCGATCAATAGACTCAAAAAAACAATTAAAATCTGAACCTTCCGATTAACGTGTGCATCCATTGTAATAAAAGAAATAGCGAAAAAAAAATTCTATATCCAGACTGCTTTTGCCGCCCGTTCAACAACCAGTATTATTAGTGTACTTCAAGGGCAAAAGTACATATTTCCATACAGCAGATACCACATTTCCCCTGCTTGCCTTTTCGCTTCACTTAATAAAACCTAAACAAATACCTATTAAAATGACTATATCTTCAGCTGGCTTGCTCCAACTACACAAGCCAATTATTTTAAAATCAATAGGCAGCAATTCCAATATCTTATGCGTTTAAATAAAAGAGATTAGTACAATCAAGGATCTTTTTTAATTATTTCACTAACTTTCCTCCAGAAATCGATATATGGATTTCGCCTTAGACTTGGAACGGGTTGAGCATGACTTTATTAGCGCACTGGCACGCGAAGAACGCTGGGCACAACAACGCTTGTACGAAGAATACTACGGCAAGCTAATGGGCGTTTGCCTCCGCTATGCCGGCTCACGAGATGAAGCGTTAGACCTACTTCATGAAGGCTTCATTAAAATATTCCAAAATATTTCGAGATACAAATCCGGAACCTCCCTCATCGCATGGATGCGGACCGTCGTGGTCAATAACTGTATCGACCATCACCGTAGACAAGTAAGAAGAAGGACCGAAGACATTGAAACAGCCTACACGATTTCCGATGAAAACCAGCCAGATGCACTAAGTGACTTAACGGAAAAAGAAATCCTTGAAGCAGTGCAAACACTTTCGCCAGCCTATCGGGCTGTTTTTAACCTTTATGTAGTAGAGGGATTCTCTCACAAAGAAATAGGAGATGCCCTACAAATAACAGAAAGCACTTCCAGAAGCAACCTAGTTAAAGCGCGTACTAAACTACAAGAATACTTCATCGCAAAACGAATGGAATTCGAACATAAATAACTCCCCCACAACTATCATTTGAATCACCTGCATCTATGAACAAGTTTCCTTTCGATCAAAAAATAGCTAAGGTGCTCCAGCACTTGGAGGATTCTTACGATCCTAAGTCTTGGGAGGCCCTTCGCGAAAAGTTGGATAACGCCCCTACAGCCCCCTCCACCAATACTTTCGCCGATAAACAAAATGAACTTTTCGACCAGCAGGTAAGAGCCGCACTCGAAGAAATAGAAGCTCCCTACCAACATAGCCATTGGAACCAATTGGCCAGAGAACTTAGTCAAAACACGACTATCCAGCGCCTTAGAATGCACAAGGTAGCGGAAGCAGCAATTATTCTCTTATTCGCTGCCAACTTGCATAATATTGTTAATAATGGAGTACAGCTTTTCAAAATGCCCTCCAATAAAACACCCGATATTAAAGAAATTCCGATGGCAGCTACTGACCATCCCTCTAAAAACAAAAAAAACTTTACCCCTTATTTTTCCAGCAGCTCCATCTCCCAAAACACTACTGAACAACCCATAGAATTATCCAATAACTTATTGGTAAACAACATCTTACCAGAATCTACCCCTTTTCTACCAATACCATTTGATTACCCCAAAATAGGCTTAAATAACAAAGAATTACCCTTATTTAACCAAGTTGAATTACTACAAACACTTGGCTTTAAGTTACAAGATTACCCTACTACCATAGCCATCACCGGTATTAACACGCCTTCGATTGCCGCTAAAAAAGCCTCTAAACCAATTAACATAATTGCCTACTCCGGTATACAACGACTTCACCTTCTCACAGAACGTGGATTTTCCACCACCACCAATACTCCTGTTTTTGGTGTAGCAGCAGCAGTGAACAAAGGAGGATGGGGGGTTGAAGTAGGAGCCTCTTTCTCCCCACTTACACACAAAACGGATACCGATGTGTTTGAGCTCTACCAACAAGGTGATCAGACGTACGGAATTAGCACTGACCAAGTTCAAGCATCCGTAATAAGTATCCCTCTGAAAGCAACCCGTCAAATCGCTCATTGGGGGAAAAACAGCCTCCGTGCCACCGCAGGAGTTGCTGCACATGTAGCCGCATCCAAATCCTATACCTACCAACACATACCCTTTCCGAATCCACCGCAAGGGTCAGGGATACCAGGAAAACCTACGTTGCCTGTAGTTGCTGGAGTGCTCGATAATGGTAAAATAAAAGATAATTTCTTCACCTCAGCGGAGGTGGGAATACGATATGAGCGCCACTTGAACCCTCGCTTAATTGCCTATGCAGAACCTGTATTCAGACGCCAAATTAGCGGGAAAGGATTCGGACCTCAATCATCTAAAATCAGCTCAGCGACCCTACAGGCAGGCTTAATCACAACACTTTAATTGCCTTTCAATGTAGTATGGGTGTCCAACGGCATTAAAGGTATTGAACATTGGACACCCCAAAAGACCCGAATCACTCCATCCAAGATTGATAGTACTTGCCGTCGTCAATCCTTAGTGCGTTTTCCGTCACCTGAAAAGGCCTAAATGTATCAATCATAACAGCTAACTCCTGCGTTTCTTTCTGCCCTATACTCCGCTCATATGCACCAGGATGAGGTCCGTGAGGAATCCCACCAGGATGTAATGTAATGTGGCCCTGCTCTATATTATTCCGACTCATAAAATCTCCATCGACATAGTAGAGTACTTCGTCAGAATCGATATTGGAATGATTGTATGGCGCAGGTATCGCTTTAGGATGATAATCATAAAGTCGTGGACAAAATGAGCACACTACAAAAGCACTCGTTTCAAACGTTTGATGAACAGGTGGTGGCTGGTGGACTCGGCCTGTAATTGGCTCAAAATTATGAATGGAAAAGCCATAGGGGAAATTATAGCCATCCCAACCAACTACATCAAAAGGATGAGAAGCATAGACCATGTGGTGCAAATGCCCCTGCTTTTTTACCTTTATTAAAAATTCGCCTTTTTCATCATATGTTTCTAGGTTCTCCGGCAACTTATAATCGCGCTCACAAAACGGTGAATGCTCCAATAATTGACCAAACCAGTTTCGATACCGCTTTGGTGTATAGATTGGATGGAATGACTCCGCAAATAATAATCGATTATCGGTCGTATCAAAATCTATTTGATAGATCATTCCTCGCGGAATAACGAGGTAATCACCATACTCAAATCGAATATTTCCTAAAAAAGTACGTAATGTACCCGTGCCACGATGTACAAACAATAATTCATCTGCATCCGCATTCTTATAAAAATAATCCCGCAGCGACTTTCGAGGGGCTGCCAATCCAACGTGAATATCATTGTTCACCAGCAAAGGCTCTCTACTTTCCAAGAAATCGTCTTTTGGAGTAATTTGGAACCCCTTCAAAAGCATCGCCTTCATGTTATGCTCTACAGCTATCTTCGGCCTGACATCCAGCACCTCCCCAATAGATTTAACCATTGTCGGACGGTGAATCTGATATAAAAGGGAGGACATCCCATCAAATCCAACCGTCCCAAAAAGCTGTTCATAATAAAGTCCACCATTCGGTTTCTCAAAAACCACATGCCGCTTTGAGGGTATTTTTCCAAGTTTGTGATAAATAGGCATGAAAATAATGTGTTTTTATATTGTTAGTTGGACAAAAGTAGGGAAATTCCTCCAAGTACCGATAGCTGTACTTCCGAATATTGATCTTAAATAATTGAGCTAGCAGCCTCTCAAACAAAAGAATAAATACACCTGCTACTATCCAATATCCATACATAAAATGAACCTTGTCAAAACCAATACTATTTATAGCTAGCCATTTGCAAAACAACCCCAGTTGAAGCAATCTTTGCTAACTTTGTCCCGAACATTATGATGAAAAATATGCAAAACTGGTTCTATTGGTTTATTCTAGCCTCCTCACTTGTTTTATCCTGTGTCCCTCCTGACCCCAACCGTAAATCAGGACCAGTAGATGAAGTGAATATAGACCTTAATAATAAACGCCTTCAAAAAATCTACAACTTCCGCGACAAACATGAAGTGGATAGTCTTTTGGTATACCTAAAAGAACCAGATGCTACCGCAAGATATCTAGCAGCATTGTCCTTCACCACATTTGGTGACTCTAACGTCGTTGAACCGTTAGCGGCTTTACTAAAAGACCCTGTAGAAGACGTCCGGATAGCAGCAGCATTTGCACTTGGACAGATTGGAGCTCCCAAAGCTGAGAAACTGCTGATCTCCAGCTTCCAATCGGACGATTCCCTTTCTCAACACCAACGTTTCAATGCTGTAGTCTTAGAGGCTATTGGTAGGTGCGGAACAGCCCCCAGCCTCAAAAACATGGCGGCAATCAGCACCTATAATACATCCGACACTTTACTACTTCTTGGTCAATGCAGAGCCATTTATCGCTTCGGTCAACGGAAAATAGTTGATCCATCCGCTACAACCCTAATGATCAGCTATGCCGCCGACGAACAAGTCCCTGAACCTGCTCGATTAATGGCTACTCACTACCTAGCACGAACGCAAGATATTAATCCAGATAGCTCCCAAGCTATCATTATGGCCGCAGCATTTGTACGTGCTCAGGATCCAGACATAAGAATGGCCCTTGCTGCCGCACTCGGAAAATCAATTACAGGACCTTCCTTCCGTCTACTCTCCAATGCACTCAAAACAGAACCAGACTGGAGAGTGAGGTGCAACCTCATCAACGCCCTCGCTAAATTTCCATACGATACGGTCCGACAGTTAGTAGTTCCGTTCATTGCTGACTCCAACCAACATGTTTCAGGTGTTGCCGCATCCTTCTTTATTCAAAATGGAAATGAAAAAGATGGAGATTACTACTGGAGAATCGCTCGCGACAATGAAACCCTTTATTGGCAGAGTAGGGTGGCACTCTTCCACGCCTCCAATAAATGGCTCAAAGGAAAAGCAAAGCCAGAGTCAAAAGATTTTGTCAATTACCGTTTACGGGAAATGTACCTTCAAACTCAAAATCCATATGAACAAGCTGCCTGCCTACGTGGCCTTGCAGAATTTCCTTGGCAATATCACTGGATTTATGAAAAAGGTAGAACTGCCACACACCCAGCAGTAAAATCAGCCGCCGCAGAGTGCATCCGAATAATCTGTGAAAAACCTAATTTCTACGCGTCATTTGGGGAAGGAGCCAAAAGTGCTCGAAGAGATTTGTACTATTACCTTAGGGAGCTGATTGCAACCAACGATCCTGGAGTAATAGCAGAAGCCGCTCCTGCCTTCTTAGCAGATGCCCCAAATTTTATTTCCATAAGAGACTCCTCACGTATTTCTAACTGGCAGGAAAATCTAAACGCCTTGAAAATGCCTCGGGATATTGAGGCTTATCAAGCCCTCGAAAAGACTATCGCCTACTTCAGCGGTCAACCGCTGTCAAAGCCAACTAAACCTGATTATAACCACCCAATCGAATGGGCCTCCTACAGCCTTTACAAGAATGATACTAAAGCCGTCGTTCAAACGTCAAAAGGCGAGTTTGAGATCCGATTCTATCCAGAAATTGCCCCAGCGTCCGTACTTAACTTCATTAATTTAGCCAAAGAAGGCTTTTTTGATAATAAAACCTTTCATCGAGTAGTGCCTAACTTTGTAGTGCAGGATGGGTGTCCAAGAGGGGATGGGTATGGGGCAAAAGACTATACTATCCGGTCCGAAATTGGTCCATTATGGTATGAAGACGAAGGGATGGTTGGAATGGCCTCTGCTGGATTTGATACCGAATCAACGCAGTGGTTTGTCACCCACAGCCCAACCCCACACTTGGATGGAAGATATACGCTATTTGGTAGAGTAACCAACGGGATGGATATTGTGCATCAGTTGCAAATTGGTGATCGAATCGTAAAAATAACTATTCAATAAAGAATTTTCCAACCCAATCCCAAACCAACAACGATCAACCATTAATTACTTCCACAAAAAAAAGGGCTATGCAGTAATCACTACATAGCCCAAATACATTATTTCCTTAATATAGGTTATCCGTTTGCTTTGCGATGATCCGCTAAAAATTTCTCCAGACCAATGTCCGTTAATGGATGGTTTAACAACCCTAGCATAGCCGACAATGGACACGTAACAACATCCGCACCTGCTTTTGCAGCCTGAACAATATGAAGAGGGCTCCGAATACTAGCTGCCAAAATCAGCGTATCAAAACCGACCGTGTCATAAATCTCTCGAATTTCTTCAATCAGTTTCATCCCCTCCCAAGAAATATCATCTAATCGGCCAACAAAAGGGGAAACATACGTAGCTCCCGCCTTGGCGGCCAAAATAGCCTGCCCTGCAGAAAAAACCAACGTACAATTAGTGCGAATACCTTCTCTGGTAAAATGAGATATAGCTTTTATCCCATCCCGTGTCATGGGAACCTTAACTACGATGTTTTCATGAAGAGCAGCTAGTTTTTCTCCCTCTGCAACCATTCCTTCATAATCAGTAGAAATGACCTCCGCACTTACATCCTGTGACTCGCCGACTAATTCGCAAATGTCAACATAATGACGCAAGACATTCACATCTCCCTTTATACCTTCCTTCGCCATTAAAGAGGGATTGGTTGTCACCCCGTCCAATATTCCTAGCTCCGCAGCTTCGCGAATATCGCCCAAATTAGCCGTATCAATAAAGAATAACATAGGTAGCTTTAGTTAATATAAATCAAAATAGGAGGTGGCACAGCCTTAAAATCAAAAACGTCGGGCACACCGCTCAACCACATACCCTTGCTGCATTTCTGCCCTGGGGGAGTTTTGCAGGAGCTGGTCGCCCGACGCGCCGCAAAGGTAACATATTTTCATTTACTTACCTAATAAATTAATGAAGTATTCCATTGTGCCGATGCTGCCAACGTGCAAATACACTCAATCAGTATTATAAAAATGGATTATATTCAAGCTCGTGGCGAATAGTGGTACTTGGCCCATGGCCTGGATAGACAAGCGTAGCTTCTGGCAATGTGAATAGCTGCTGACGGATGCTATTTATCAACGTATCGAAATCACCTCCAGGCAAATCAGTCCGGCCTATTCCCTCCAAAAATAGCACATCACCAGCAATCACATATTCCTCTTTATTATTGTAAAAACAGATGCTAGCAGGCGAATGCCCTGGAGTAAAAAGCACCTTTAGCTGGGTATTCCCAAATCTAAGCTCTTCCCCAGGCTCTATATACCTCGAAGGCATTGGAGAAGGCTCTATTCCTGAGATCCCATACAACCGCGCCGTCTCTGGAAATCGCTGCAATAATGGCAATTCCCCTTTATGCACTTCTAGAGACAACCCCCAGGTTTCACTGACCCATTTATTTCCAAAAACATGATCAAGGTGACAGTGCGTGTTCACTAATCGAACTGGACGTAGCCCTTCTACCTCAATAAAAGACCTGAGCTCATCGCGCTCGGCACTAGTAAAACACCCTGGATCAACAATGACACACTCTCCTGATTCATCGTAAAGCAGGTAAGTGTTTTCAGAAAAAGGGTTAAACGTAAATGTATGTACCATAATTTTCACAAATTAATCAATCCACGCAGAATAATCTACCTTTGCAGAACTGTATATTGTTGCTGTCAATATAATGAGCCACAATCACTTTTTATGCTTTATAACACCGACATAAGTATAGACTCATCACAACTTCCAGACCTGTTACTATGTACGCATATCTTAAAGGAGATATTACCCATCTTACTCCAGCTTTCTTAACCCTCGAGGTAAATGGAATTGGTTTTCACTTACACATACCGCTTAGCACCTATACCATCCTTCAGGGAAAAGAAAAAGCTACGCTATATACTCATTTTAATGTTAGGGAAGATGCTCACACCCTTTATGGATTCGCCACGCAAGTAGAACGGTCAATGTTCGTACACCTTATTTCTGTTTCTGGTGTAGGCCCATCCACAGCTCAACTACTACTTTCTTCCATGACAGCCGACGAAATTCGTGCGGCCATCATCGGCGAACAGGCACATATTCTCCAACGAGCAAAAGGAATAGGCCCAAAAGCTGCCAAGCAAATTATTCTTGACCTAAAAGATAAAATGACAAAAGAGGCTCCGGATGGACCAGTGCTGCTACCCGGATTAGCAGTAGATAATACGGTAAGAGAAGAAGCTCTAACCGCACTTATAGCACTAGGCTTTAATCGAATTGCTGTACAGAAAGCGCTTAACCACCTCCTTAAAGAGCTGCCTTCAACAGCTAAAGTGGAGGAGTTAATAAAAGCCGCTTTGAAATATATGTCCTAAATGCAAACAAGCCCAATATCCCCAAGAGGGATATTGGGCTCCATACTTCCTAAAGGAGTTACAAAATTAGACTAAAGCCTCGATTTTTGAAAGCATTGCTTGTTTGGATTGTGCCCCAACAATGCGACCAACCTCTTTTCCTCCCTTGAACATTACGAACGTTGGAATACCACGAATCATAAGGTTCGTAGGAACTTCGGGATTTTCGTCCACATTTAACTTCGCAATAACTACACGGCCATCCAGCTCTTTGGAAAGTTCGTCCAACACTGGGTTCATCATTTTGCAAGGGCCACACCATTCTGCCCAAAAATCTACGACGGTGAGTTTATCGCTTTGAAGTACCTCACTCTCAAAGGAGGCATCAGTTACTTGAAGTGCCATGTCTTTTATTAATTAAAATGAAACTATTTTTTATAAACAATAAGAAAGTGTTTTTAGTTGCAAAGAACAAAGCGCACAAACGCTTTGGCACACAAGAAACACTTTCAAATAAATTACCCCGCTACGCTTAGTTTAGAAAGCCTAGAGCGATCAAGCTTATCAGCCGCATAACGTTGGTCTATTACTAATTGCTTTTTATTTAGATGAGGAGACGGGTCATACATCGCATCGGTGAGGATCGCCTCGCACAACGATCGTAAGCCTCGTGCACCTAGTTTATACTCCAGCGCCTTCTCCGCAATAAAGGAAATACAGTCATCAGTCAAAATCAACTCTATATCTTCCATTGCAAAAAGCGCCTGATATTGCTTGAGAAGCGCATTACGCGGCTCCGTTAATATCAACCTTAAGGTTTCAACATCAAGTGGATCTAAGTGTACAATAACCGGTAATCGTCCAACCAGCTCCGGAATCAACCCAAACGTTTTGATATCCTGATGTGTGACATATTGAAGTAGGTTCTCGCGATCAACTTTTTCAAGTTGTTGATTACTATACCCAATAACGCTTGTATTGACCCGACGAGCAATAATCTTTTCAATGCCATCAAACGCTCCACCACAAATAAATAGGATGTTTTGAGTATTTACTTTTAGCATTTTCTGATCCGGATGCTTCCTTCCACCCTGGGGAGGCACCAAAAGCTCGGCGCCTTCAAGCATTTTAAGCAATCCTTGCTGAACCCCTTCGCCAGAGACATCTCGGGTGATACTAGGGTTGTCTTGCTTACGAGCAATCTTATCTACTTCATCGATATACACAATGCCACGCTCTGCAGCAGCAACATCATAGTCACAAACTTGCAATAGCCGCGCTAAAATACTTTCGATATCCTCCCCAACATAACCAGCTTCCGTAAATACCGTAGCATCCACAATAGTAAACGGCACATTAAGGGTGCGGGCAATAGTACGAGCCATTAACGTTTTTCCAGTGCCGGTTTGCCCCACAAACAAAACATTTGACTTCTCAATTTCCACATCACCATCCAACTTTTTTCCAGCTTCGCGCTGCTTTATCCGCTTATAGTGGTTATATACAGCAACAGATAGTACTTTCTTGGCCTCATCTTGCCCAATGATATACTTATCTAGAAAAACCTTTAATTCCCTAGGAGGAACTAAGTTGATGGCGCCTGAAAATGACTTTGCACCACTAGCAGAAGACTTAGGCTCCCTACGTCTATGGTCAGAACCCAAATGATGATCGACCATTTCGAGCGCCCGCTCAGCACAGGCATCACATATTTGAGCCTCCAGACCCGAAATGAGGATATCAACGTCCTCCTCACTGCCTCCGCAAAACGAACAATGCGGTGGTGTTGTTTTCCCTTTTTTCATTGTCTGAACAACGCGTTTTACTTTCTTGACTCTGTACGGCTTAATACCTCATCAACCAAACCATATGCCTTCGCCTCTTCTGCACTCATCCAGTTGTCACGATCACAGTCCTCCATAATCTTGTCATAGGTTTGACCCGTGTGCTGCGCTAGGATATCATACAGCGACTTTTGCATTTTTTTTATCAGCTTGTAGGTAATTTCAATATCTGACACCTGACCCTGAGCACCTCCAAGAGGCTGATGGATCATAATATGACTGTGATACAAACAAGAGCGTTTGCCCTTAGCACCCGCTGCTAGTAATACCGCCCCCATAGAAGCTGCAAGACCCGTACAAATGGTAGCAACATCTGGCCTTACATACTGCATTGTGTCATAAATACCAAGTCCATCAATTACAGACCCTCCTGGGCTATTGATAAACATCTGGATGTCTCTATTTGCATCTGTAGACTCCAAAAACAAAAGCTGAGCCTGCACAACATTTGCCACATATTCATTTACAGGGACTCCCATAAAAATAATACGATCCATCATCAGGCGGCTGAACACATCCATCTGAACGGCGTTCAACTGGCGTTCCTCAATAACGGCAGGTGTAAATGCTTTGATATTTGGTGCTATCGCAGCCGAATTCGACTGCATATAGTGGTCAATGTGCATACTGTTCATCCCTAAATGACGGACAGCATACTTCCTAAATTCATTTTTGTCAAACATGGTGTTTAGATACGTTTTAATATCGAACAGATCATAAAGATGATTTATTCGACAAATTATTCAGCAGCTTATAACAACGGAAACAACAAAACGATTGGAAATCCTATAAAAAACAATAAGAATAAAGATCAACCTACGCTTCTGACCTCCAAACACCCCTATCTGCTAGACCAAATAGCCTATTGAGCGGTGGCTGCATTTTCTGCTTCTACCTCTTCACGAGCTGCATCAAAAATGGAATGAAACTCAGTAGAAGTAACTGTTTTAGGATTCAATGTTACCAAATCCAGTGCCGCTCTGAATATTTTTTCATACTCAATTGTGTTGGTCACACGCTCTACCTCTTTCTTATCTTTCATCATTCGATCAACAAAACCCATCATCATCTCAGGAGGGAACTGTCCGCGAAAATATCCATTTAATGTTGAAAGAAACTCTCGCTCAATTTCTTCCTTGCTTACGGTAACATCGAACATTTTCACCAAACGGTCACGAAGAATAGACCAGCGAAGGCTAACTGCAAAAGAAGGGAAGCGGTCCTCCTCCGTACCCGGAGCAAAAGTCCCATCCATAACCAACCAACGCTTTAAGAATGCCTCCGGCAGAGCAAACTGATTCAGGTCAATTAATCGGTCCTGAATTTGACGCATCACCAACGCTTCAGCTCTTGAACGATAGTACAACGCCGTTGCTTTTTCAATTTCTTTTAAAGCCTCTGCTTCTGTAGTTACTCCCTCGCCAAAATTAGTAGCAAGAAACTCTGGCGTAATCTCTGCAGGTGTTAGTCGAGAGACATCCTCAATAATACCCTCAAATTCATCACCTACCTCTCGGCTGTCATCCTCGGGTAAATTCAATATATACCTTCGAATGAACGTTCCATTACGCCCATCCTCTATTTGATTCACATTAAATCGGAAAGTATCTCCCTTTTTTAAACCTAGCACCAACTGTTTTAAATCTGCATCCGCAATTGAATCTACAAAAATAGTAATTGTAGTCTCCCAACCGCCCTCTTTTGCAGATCCGTCTTCTAACTCAGTTGATTTGACTTTCAGAATATCCTTAGTTTGTATATCTCCATCAACAGAAGTAGGGGTGCCAACTTTCTCTCTCAAACTTACAAAATCGCGCTCCGCAAGCGAGCCCAAATCAGAAATCTCTAAAAGGTCATATTGTTGTGCCTTATCCAATCCTTGAAGCTCATACTCAGGTACGTGACCTACCTCATAGGTAATTGAATATTCTGATTCTGGCTGGTCAATATTGAAAGAATACTTCTGCTGATTCTCCAATGGGAGGGGCTGACCCAAAACCATCAGATTATTATCAGACAAATACCCATAAAGATGATCGGAAACTAATTTTGTGAAGGCGTCGTAAAAAATAGAGGAACCGTATAACGACTTCACATAATGTGCAGGGGCATGACCAGGGCGAAACCCCTTAATAGCTGCGCGCTGTTTGAAACGTTTTAAATCGGAATCAACTTTTGGTTTTATTTCTTCCTTGGGAATTGTGATGGTAAGATTGAAATGGGTCGGATCAAGGTCTTGACGAGAGAAGGTGGGCATCTTTATGCTTATTTCAAGTTGAATGTGCGGGCGGAGGGACTCGAACCCCCATGCCTCTCGGCGCCAGATCCTAAGTCTGGTACGTCTACCAATTTCGCCACGCCCGCAAAAGGACCGCAAAGGTAATGGAATTTATTTAGTCGATCGCTTTTTTTTAAAAAATAATTTTTTTTTTACTATCTCATTTAGGATCTACCTAATAATGATATAAATTCGATTACACAGGCAGGTTTTTTCAGTAGCCCTTAACTAGCCGTTTACAATATCTGCGCTTAAATAACTGTTTAATATTCACTTTTGGCATTAATATTGTCCTTGGAACTACACACATGATAAACCCAACTATGAAGCTTTTTTTTGTTTCCCTGTTTTTTATACCATTAGTTGCTCAGGCACAGATTTCGAGCGGTTCCACGCTAGATATAATTACCAAAGCGATAGGTTCTGGTGATGTGCCGACCTTGTCTTCTCATTTCGACCAAAATTTGGACATTTCTATTCTTGATAAAGAAAAATCCTACTCAAAAGCCCAAGCTGTAGATGCCATCCAAGCTTTTTTCAATAATAACAAGCCTAAATCTTTTAACTCAGTGCACAGCGGCACCAGCAGGGGCAGTACAGATCAATATTGTATTGGTAACCTATCAAGTAGTGGTGGCAACTTCCGCGTCTATATCTATCTAAAGGCAAACAGCGGCACAATGGTTGTGAAGGAGTTGCGCTTCGATAAAGAATAAAGCCCCCTACCTACTAGCCGACTGCCCTCCATTTCTACTAATGTTTGACAATTCGGCCAGAAAACAATTCCCAGCTTTTCTCATCTCGAGCGATTAAAAAATATACCCCGCTGGAAATTGAAGATAAATCTAAAATTGCCTTTCCGTTTCGCAGGTCCAGCTGGCCGGATAAGACTAATTTACCATCCACACCATACACATCGGTGTAAACCTGGCCCTCAATAGGGATTTCAACCTGCATAACGCAGTCCGTCGGATTAGGAAAAATACTCAAGTTGATCACGGTGTCCCGTATTGGAGAGCTTGTAAAAAAGGTAGTAGCATAGTCAAGCGCCGCTCGACCGACCTCTTTTCCGATTCGCCTACCTGGGATATCATCCATAGGAGGATGAATTCCACCAAATATTCTAGATAGACTGCACTGATCCGCTGCATCTACGTAGGTAGCCCACTGTAACACAATATCTTGACTAGGCCCCTCCTCAAATACTAAAAACGTATTTTTGGGGCAATAAAAAGAACCCATTCCACCGGGAAAATACGAATCACCAGTAATACCTGCTAATACCTCGGCCCCTGCACTACTAAACGTGGAGTGGCCAGAAATATATCCTGCAAAAGGTGGTGAAACAAATGTAGGGCGCTGATATGGCCACCAATTTGCTGCGCGAATCCAACCAGTTCCTGCCGCATCTACAGCAGGATCATCAATAAAATTGGGCCCCCTCCAAGTATTTATCTTTATTTCTCCAATATACTGCCCATTTACTCCCCTAAGTGGATCATCTGACTTGATTTGTTCAATGTGCCCGGGAATAATAGGAAGGCCTCCAGGGTGGTAATTGGGCAAAGTAGGATCAGTACTTTGGCCATACGCTGCCATTTTCCTTATCACCGATACGGGGCGACTTGAATCATAATAGCCCTTGATACTCCAAGCTGTAATGGCGGCATCATGCATCGCACCGCCCAAGGTAAAATAGGCCTTTACATCCCATTCTAGCGGAGTGCATACGGGACCCTCCCCTCGAATTCGCTTTTCTAGGCCCGGCTGATCGTTCACATAGTTTAGGATAGAAAACCAATGCCCAGGTGGCGTCTCAGAGTCTGGGCCGTCTGACCAAAATTCAGCCAGAACCCTATAGTAGTCACCACGAGGAACCATTTGTTTGGCATATGGCAACCCCGTCTTGGGATTAAGTACGTGACCTTGGCTGTAATCTCCTCCCTCAAAAAAATTATAAAAATCCTGATATTCCTCAAATGACTCTGGGTAATTGCTATTGTTTCCAATTGTGGCCGGTGAAATATCAATGAAAATAGAGTCTAATGGCTTTAATAGCCCCCCCCAAACTCCTACTAACGAAAAATTCCACTTGAAAGCCTCCGAAATATTACCATTATTAGTGGTATCAAGCAGGGCCGGCTGGCCAGGGTTATGGTAAACGGTATAATCATAGCCATCCCTTATCAATACTTCCGCATCCTCATTTCTCATTGCAAATGGAAGTACGGAACCCCATTCTGCCCCTAAAAAACTTGGAATACTATTGTTAAAAACATTTCCACTTTGGTCAATAAACTGGGTAAACATAAGTGGCTGCCAACGATTAACATCTGCCATATTCATATTGCCCGGTAGCTCAGGCAATAAGGGTAGATTCGAGGGCTTATAAAATTGATTCCGATAATCTTCAACTTCATTAGCGCCATCCTGAAGACCAAACTCAATCAGCTTAGAAGCAATATAATTGCCCATTTCAGCTGGGCCACATTTATAGTTGATAGAACGGTTAAATCGATTATACCCTAATGAATCCATTAATGCATTAGCAGCAGCCCTGATCTCTATCGCTCCAGGCGACTTCGAAAATCGATGTAGCAGAAGCCTATATACAGCAAAGCTAATCGCTTCTTCTTGTGCCGAAACAATATCATCAGGACTCGGAACTGCTCGGTATGAACAGTAGAAACCATGGACAGTCTTCCCTATGAAATATGTATCTGCTAATGGATCATACACTGCCCATGCATCATACATCGCGATAGATGTATGAAATAAGTTGCGCGCATGGACAACTGGGCGCGCAAAATCGTTACTAATAGCATGAAGCACCTGCTCATTCCATCGTCTTGCAATCGACTTTTGCGCTGCAGTCGCTACTGAGCATTGGCATATCATCCAAAAAATAAAAATACTTTTCCGTCTCATCTTGTAGCTAATATTCAACTTAATAATGTAAAATAGAGCCAGAAAAAAACTGCTCTCCCCAAACAGCCGAATAATGATAGGCCCCTTTCGGAAGCGCTCCGAGCTCCCAAGTAATTTGGACCTCCCCATTTGAATCTGGGGAGGCTGTCGTACTAAATATCTCCTCTCCTAAGGTGGAAAACACCCTAAGAAATAAGTCCCCCTGTTTCCCCACTTTAAAGGTAAACTGTACGGCATCCGATGTAGGATTGGGAGCCGCCGTATGGTTTTTCTGAAGAAAGCCCCCACCGTTACCAGTAGGCGTACTTTCAACTGGCGTACCACTCCCTTCGCGAAAATGAAGCAATTTGTTGCTAGGAACCTTATAAATAGCCTCTGTTTTTCCGGTCAACCAAGTAAATCTTATTTCGTCAATTGTATCTGCAGAAGAAAGTCCAAAATGGACAGGCTTTATACTTTGACCGAAAACCGCCGCCCCATGATGGTACCTATGATACCATTGAGCGCCTACTCGACATTGAATAACAGTGCCAAATCCATCTCGATTTGATTCTACCCCTTCCAAATCAATCTGAATCCAATTACTTCGCCCCTGGCTAATATCCATCGTTGTACTCTCATAAAAGTAGGCTGCTTCTTCCATGTTCGCAACTACTAAGTCCAAATCACCATCCTGATCATAATCAAAAGCTTCTAATCCTTTACCCTTTGCTAACCCAGCAAATCCAACTTCTGATGAACTATTCTGGAAATAGGGCTGCCCATCTTCAAGTAGCCTATTTTGAAAATACACATTTGGCTCATCAGGTTGGATTTCATCATATAGTTTATCGATTGGGCCATTAACCGCCACTAAATCTTCATCACCATCATGATCAGCATCTAAAAACGAAACACCCCAGCCCCAACCAGTATTTTGTACCCCATATTGAGCAGCCTGGTCCATATATCTACGATTCCCATTGTCTATAAATAATGGATTCGGAAGATGATTATATATATTGGTGATATAAATATCAAAATGTCCATCATTATTACAGTCGCCGATTGCAACACCCATTCCAGCACCTGTATTATTTAGGCGATAAGCTAAAGCTGCTTCATTATATCGTTGTCCTGTTCTGTTCTCGAAAAATTCTTTAGCTTGTGTATCATTAACATTTAAGAGATCTAGAAAGCCATCCCTGCCAGCATCAATGGCTACACTCGACCATGTTATTGTAGGCCCACCACCTAAACCAGTAAGCTCCGTTATATCCTGAAAAACATTTTCCCCTTTATTCTCGTACATGATATTCCTAGAGTTAAGATTACTCACAAGCAGATCAAGATCTCCATCTCTATCATGATCCCACCAAAGGCCGGTAGCAGAATAACATGTATTACAACCTGCCACCCCAGCATCCACTGTTACATCTGTAAAAGTACCATTCTTATTATTGTGATAAAGCTGGTTTTCTCTGCTGTTCGCTAAAAAAAGATCTGGATACCCATCATTATCATAATCCCCCCACGATGCTCCCATTTTTTCGCCCCTAGCAGCCTTCAGGCCTTCATTGACATATTGAATTCCAAATCCTGCCTCTTCTGTAGTTTCCACAAATTGACCGTTACCCTCATTACGAAAAAGCCTGCTCCATGTATCCTTATCCAACAAGTCAAAATTTTTAATTCCGGTAAAAAAGATATCTAGGTCACCATCTTGATCATAATCCGCTACCGCCACTCCATTCGTATTTTTTACACTTAATGGGAAAACACTTTGAGCAACTTCAACATAAGGTTGCGCGCTTAACGCCCTCACGAAAAGGCCGTATATGACCACAAATAGGAATTTTTTCATAACGATAGTATTTTATTTATTTGCCCACGTTAGATGGATAATGTTTTATGGGGGGACAAGCCCCCCATAAAACATTGGACTATATTAATTATATCCAGAATTTTGCTGGTATAAACCCCTACTTATTGTTATTTGAGTCTGAGGAATAGCCAAATATTCATCTCGGCCACTTGTAAATTTCGCCTCGTTCAAATAGTCTCGATACTGTTTTTCACTGTTAAAATAATTATTCAGCGTCTCATCCGCGATACCCCAACGTACTAAATCAAAGAAGCGCTTTGACTCAAAAGCGAGCTCCAAGCGACGCTCCCACCGCAATATCTTGCGTGCCTCCTCTTGGGTTCCTAAAGAGCTGTAGATCCCAACTTTCCATTGCCCCGTTGGATTACCGTTAGAATAAACAAGCCTAGATGTACTCGCCGCACTTCCAGCACGCTCCCGAATGGCATTGATAATTGGTAAGGCCTCACCCATTCTACCCAACTCAATCAAAGCCTCCGCCTTCATTAATAACAAATCACCATAACGAATTTGATCTGTATTACGGGAAATACTAAAGAAGGCTTGGTACTGGCGGAATGCAGGCGAAGATGGCAATTCTTGATCTTTCATACCTAACACGTAACCATATACACCAGGAACACGCGCATACGTCGAATCATAAATCCGATTTGGATCATATTTGAACGGCATACCAATAATACCTAATGTATGTGCAATCCTTGGATCCATGTTATTAGATTGGATATCCTGCGCTGTCTCGATATTTTCACCCTGCATAAAACTATCGAAAAGAGGTAGTCCATTCGCATCTGTTTTAAATGCATTTGCCAAATTTTGAGAGCCTTGATTAAACGAGCAACATCCATAGCCAGGACCTAATGAGGACGTTAAGCCTGTTGAAAAGTTACCACGTCCTTCTGGTGAACCATCATCAATGGAGCGCATAATTGCCCAAACTGACTCAGCTCCACTTTCGTATTCCCAAAGGAAATTTTTCGCAAAATCATCATACAAACTATATTCACCAGTACTTTCAATGCTCCCAACTAAATTGACCACTTCTTCTAACTCCGAGGCATTCACACTAACAACCTGATGTTGATCGTTTTGCACATATGCCTTGTATAACAATACCTTAGCCAAATATGCTCGTGCGGCGTTTTTAGTTGGACGTCCCTCCTCTGCTTGAACAGCAGGTAAGTTTTCTATCCCTGCACGAAATTCATCTGCAATATAAGCCCATCCTTCTTGATCTGATTTTTCACGATTTGATACATTAATAATATCATCCTTCGCAATTGTCTCATCGATGTAAACGGGGTACTTGTAGAGAATTTTTAAAATAAATTCATAATGCCCCCGGATAAATCTTAACTCCGCTAAACGCTGTGCACGGCTCACTCCTGCCTGCGACTGGTAGTCTTCATCAGATAGCCCTTGTACCCTTCTGATAGCGTCATTAACGCGTGAAATTCCAGCGTACAAATAGGTCCACATCAAATTGGAGTTGCCATTCGCTGGTGTATTCAGCGTAAATACTTCCACCATGTGGCTATCAAACTGATCACCAATACTACCACCACCTTTATACGCATCATCCGACCGCACGCTACCATAAACCCACATGTCTCCATATTGATGGGCCAACAATCCGTCGTTACCGAGTGAGGCATAAGCAGCAATAATCATCTTTTCGGCGTTTTCTACCGTGTTCAGATCCTCATCCGAAATAACTCCTGCAGGTTTGAAATCCAAGAATTCTTGCTTACAGCCTACACTTAATACTGTGAACAGCAGCAGCCCCAGGATATTTTTTATTAATCTATTTTTTTTCATAATACTAATTTTTGAATATTATTTAGAAGCTGGCAGTTACTCCCAACGAGAATCGCTGAGCCTTTGGATATATACCTGCCAAGCGATTTTCAATAGACCAGCCAGTCTGAACATATTGATTAGATCCCTTGCGATCAACCCACCAGCCTAAATTTTCTCCACTTACATATACCCGAAGATTGGAAAATGGACTTTCTGCATGTTGCTCAAAGGTGTACCCCAACATTACTTGGCGAAGTGATAAATAGTTTCCATTCCTAACGTTGTAATCTAATGAGAATCCAAATGGGCGATTACTATTAGAGGCTGCGGGAATATAGCTACCCGTATTAGTTGGTGACCACGCATCGAGTTGGTTAACACCACCGTTCTCTCCATTATCCAGAGACCCTAATTCCATGCGATAGACATCTGGAGTAACAACTCTACCGAGATTACCCCATGTGAATAGGCTGAAATCAAATTTTTTCCACTTTGCTTGAAAATTAACGCCAAACTCAACTACAGGAACACCGTTAGCTGGTCCATACTCCTGATCAAGCGCATTAATTACACCATCATTATTTAGGTCCACGTACCGAAGTGCTCCCACTCGTTTTCCCACTTGTTCAGCGTGTGCTTCTACCTCAGCTTGATTTTGGAAAATCCCATCAGTACGGTACCCAAATAAGGCATTGGGAGCTTGACCAATAATATTTTGCTCCGCATTTCCCGCATAAGAAGCCCAAAGACTCTCAGGAAGCTCTGTAATGATAGAATTGTAGTGAGAGAGATTTACCCCAACTGAATATCGAAAATCACCTTTGCTCTCTGCATTATAATCCAACGATGCCTCCCAACCAGTGGTCTCCATAGAGGCACCGTTTACCCATTGTGAAGCACCATCCCCAAATGCAGCAATTTGTTTTGGCTGAACCAAAATATCCTTCGTAGACCGTTTAAACACTTCCACCGTACCATTCAATCGGCCTTTTAACAAGCCAAAATCAAGTCCAAAATTAGCTTCTGTAGTGGTTTCCCAACGCAACTTATCATTACCAGTCTGCGTCGCTAAAAATCCTGAAGGCAATATACCTGAATCATTATTACCAATGTCATAAGACGTAGCCGCATCAGCGCACGGGGCTTGCGCACAACCAGCATCCCAAGGCAAAATATTACTCGCTGGAGCGTATACCGCCCTATATAACCCAAATCGTGCATCATTCAAGATATCCTGATTTCCTGTCTGACCCCATGCTGCACGTACTTTTAGATTCGAAATTACCTCGTTGTTTTTTAAGAAATCTTCTTCAGACACCCTCCAACCTATTGACGCTGCAGGGAAAACAGCAAAACGATTTTGCGTTCCAAAACGGGAAGATCCATCTCTACGTACCGTTACCGATGCCAAATACTTATCATTTAGATCATAATTGATCTTACCAAAATAGGAAAACAATGAAAAACCAGTGCTCATTCCAGAAGATGTACGTTCCCCAGAAGCAGCACTAAGCTGAAAATACTCAACCGTCTCTTGTGCAAAACCTTTTGCACTAGCTGAAAAAATGTTGATATTATTGCGAATTGCTTCCGTACCACCCAACACATTCAAACTGTGTTGCCCAAATACTTTTGAATAAGAAAGAGTATTGTTGAACACCCAGTTTGTTTGATGGGTCTGCCGCAACTGTAACTCAGCAGTAGTGTTAGCTAGGAATCCACGAGAATAGGTTCTAAAAATGTCTTTAGAATAAATATTATCATAGTCCCCGCCAAAACTACTCCGAAATGTCAATGATGGAAAAAGCTTAACTTCTGTGTAAATATTACCAAATACCTTAACATTGCTACTACGATCATCCTGGTTGTCAACAGATAGAGCAACAGGATTGTCGCGGTCAGAAAACCCACCACCTGGAGGTCCAGAGAACCGACCATCCTCTGTACGAACAGGCAAAATAGACTTATACCGGTACGGAGCTTGTTCTGGAGTACCTCCAAATCCATTGTCCAACAACAACCGCTGCCCACGTGAAACGGTTAAGTTCTCACCGATTGTAATTTTACCATCTAAAAACTTAAAATTAGAGTTCATCCGCATGCCCATGCGCTTAAAATTAGAATTTATCACAACCCCACGATGGTCAAAGTAGTTAGCGCCAAACTGCACACCTCCTCGTTCATTACCCTGAGAAAATGACAAATCATAATTCTGCATATAACCTCTACGAGAAATCTCTTTCCAATAGTCTGTTCCTTCTTCAATACTTCCACCGTAAATACTCTGTGGATGGCCGGATGGCCTTAGCTGATCATCCTCATCCAACCATTCTGGATAAATAATCTCATCCAAAACCGGCACACCGTTGCCTTGTATACCAGGACCCAAGCTCGGATCAAGATGCCACTTATACTTGTAAATGCCCGTATTGTCTGGGTTAGTACCATCATTAACTGCACCCTGCCATTCTACAATAGCTCGCTCCCTATTGTTCGTCAAATCGTCATAATCGTTCCAATTCTCTACCGTTGTTCGTAGGTTAAAATCAACCCTTGGCTTTTGCTTTCCAGGCTGCTTAGTCGTAATAATCACCACTCCATTTGATGCTCGCGCACCATAGATAGAGGCAGAGGAGGCATCCTTCAAAACCTGGATAGATGCAATATCATTAGGATTTAACCACGAAAGATCCCAGCTCTGAGGAATGGTGGAATTATTTTCATTGGACACAAACGACTGAATGGGTACTCCGTCAACAATATATAACGGATCTGTTAACTTACCCAAGGTACTAGTACCCCTTACTCGAACTCGAACTCCTTGCCCAGGGTCGCCAGATTGGTCGACATTTACACCAGCCACCCGACCTTGCATACTCTGCAATACATTTGGGTTAGCCACATCCTCCACATCTTTAATATCTAAGACCGCTACAGCACCCAGCAGGTCTTTTTTTCGCTCAGTACCATATCCGGTAACCACGACTTCCTCAAGTATCGCGCCAGCCCGTAACGCAACATCTATTACATTCGAGGCACCAATAGCAATTGTTTGAGAATCGTATCCGGTGTAAGATACGGTGATGGTGGCCGCAGCAGTAGTGGCTTTCAACTGAAAGGCACCATTGCCATCCGTGAGCGTGCCAATACTCGTACCAGTGACCACCACCGTAGCACCCGCCAGTGGTTCGCTGGTCTCTGCATCCGTCACCTTGCCTGTTAGGTTTCGTTGAGCAAACGTAACCTGAACCGCCAGCAACAGTACAAGACTAAATAGTAGTTTGAATTTCATAACGAAAAAAGTTTGAATAAAAAATGAACATATAGATTCAATAAATGAAGGTTTAACGTTTACCTACTACTCTTCGGCCATATCCTCGCCAGCTGCCACGTTTTCCCTTTAACTGACAAAAGCCCCGTCCCTTCTGATATAATTTTAGCCGAAGTGAAAGGAGTTGTAGGGAAAAATAATTCTGTCATTACTGTTGCGCCATTCTCCGCAAATGCCTCTAAAGAGGACACATCAAACAAAAGCCGCAACCGAACCTTCTGGCCGTCAAGATGTACTGGGGCAACATGAAAACTATTAGAAAAACGATCAGAAAACTGATTAGGGCCCGCCTTTTGCCGATCGCTAATCAGTTGACCCGTACTAGCATCATAACCCACTCGATAGCGTTCTCCCAATGAATTAGATAATTCAAGCCAGTAGGTACCCGCTGCACCATTTGCTAACTCCAACTCCAACTCCCACTCTGACTGCGATGGAGAAAAAGACAACTTGGGCACCATAACCTGATCCTTTTTTATTGCTGAAAAGGCCCAATCTGTCTCCCTTTTCCTGATTGACTTTAACTCATTAACGGGATTGGAAAATAGTCGATAGCCATGCTTAGTATGATGTAACGTAAGTGTTCGTGGAAGAGTAGCCGCATTACGCCAAACCTCAGTAGGCACGTTGTTGGAATAGTCCCAATTACTCATCCAGCCAATCAGAATTCTTCGACCATCGGCTGAAGGGATGTCAGACCAAGTAACCCCCGCATAGTTATCTCGACCATAATCTAGCCATACACCTGTTCCCTTAGGCGTAAATGGTACGAACGAAGAATCCGGAGTAAATCGTTTCCCATCAAATGTTCCAACAAAGTACTGTGTGCCAGATCCCCCATTAGGGCCTCCAGGATTTAAATTCACAATTAATACCCACTTAACCAGATCCGAGCCTTCCACTTTCACTGGAAATAAATCAGGGCATTCCCAAACTCCATCATGCGCTCCCAGATCCTGACCAAAATCAGATAGGTGATTCCAATTTATTAGATTTTTAGACCCCCAAAAACTAATTTGATCTCCCGCGGCTACTGCCATTATCCACTGATTGCTTTCCGGGTGCCATATAACTTTAGGATCTCGAAAATCTGGGATATTACCCGGGTTGGGGAGCACCGGGTTCCTAGCATATTTCGTCCAAGTCATTCCTTTGTCTAGGCTAAATGCAATACCTTGACTCTCGCAGCTCTTGCTTCCAGCCTTTTGCGCAACCATATCGTGGATCGTAAAAATCGCAACTAGGGGCGGATTGGCAGCACTCCCTAAACCAGAGGTGTTTTTCCAGTCTACTACCGCACTTCCCGAAAATATATAGCCTAAGGAATCTGGGAACAACGCAATTGGTAAATTCTCCCAATGAACCAAATCCTTACTCATTGCATGCCCCCAATGCATGGGGCCCCACACACTGGCACCTGGATAATGCTGGTAAAATAAGTGATAGACTCCATCGTAAAAGAACATCCCATTCGGATCGTTCATCCATTTTTGAGGTGGAGAAAAATGCCATTGGGGACGGTGTTGCTCGCTATATTGTTGCTGATTTACAACCAACCGATGGTTGCAACTGACCAACAATGCAATAAATAAAATCAATACTAAGGCCCATTGATTGTTTAATTTGAGCATAAATACATCATTTTTAATCAATTATTAAATTATTGTTTTGGCAAAACGCCTCAAAAGCTCCCTCCTCAACCATAGGGGTTCCTCCAGTAAATGTTGCATTAAATGCGCCAAGGACATTCGCGTATCGCAGTGCTGATTTGATAGGCCGTTGCTCTAAATAGGCATGTAAAAAGCCTGCTAAAAATGCATCTCCCGAGCCTACCGTGTCCTTAACATCTACCTCTAGTCCCCGCTCATAGCATATTCCATTCCTAGTGTGTGCGTATGCTCCATTTGATCCTAAGGTGACAATCAATACCTTCCAATTGTGCAGTCCAAATAGTGCTTCCATCTGCTCTTCAACAGTTCCCTCAAACCCATTCCAACCTGCAATAATTTGAAGTTCCTGCTCATTCATTTTAACCATATCCGCAGCCTTTAATAACACATCAATTGTTTCTTCCGAATAAAATGGAGCCCGTAAATTGACGTCAAAAACGCGAAACGCTGCTACCTCCAAATACCTTAATAGGGTGATGTAACTCTCTGCTTGACGAGTAATTAAACTGCCAAAAACAAAGGCTGCCGCCGACCTTACATGTTGAAAATCTTCTGGTTTAATACTTATAAAATCCCACGCTGAGGGGAAAACAATATCATAGCTAGGAGTCCCAAATTCATCTAGCATCACCTTAACGGTCCCTGTTCCAACTGTCGGATCAATTTGGACAGACTGGGAATTAACTTGTTTTGAAACCAAAAACTTGATTAAACAACGGCCTAAATCATCATCTCCCACTCGACTAATCATTCTGGTTGGATGACCAAGCCTTGCTGCATGACAAGCAACGTTCATAGGCGCCCCTCCTTCTACTTTTCCGGAAGGCAGTAAGTCCCATAGCATTTCTCCAAAACAAATAATGGATTGATTATTAGACATTTTTATAAATTTTAAAGAAAATATCAAGGTGAAAAAATTACTTCTCCCACCTTAAATAACCTTACTATCGTATGAAGTTTTATCACTCTTATATTGCGTTTCTCCTATCTCTTCTAAGGGTATACCTTTTGTTTCTGGCATCATTCTCCAGACAAAAAGCAGCTGAAATACCATCATAATTGCAAAAAATGCAAAGCAGGTGCCTTGTCCAAACTCCCTCGCAAACCACGGAAAGTTGCCCGCAATCAATGCGGCAAATACCCAGTGCGTGGTACTTCCCCATGAATTTCCCCATGACCGAACCCTGTTCGGAAAAATTTCTGAGATAAACACCCAGATAACGGTGCCCTGACCAACAGCATGCGCTGCGATGAATACAAAAATTAACCCAGGCAGCGCTGTGCTGCCAAGAGAACTGTTAGTGTAAAAGAGCCAAGAAATAAGCGATAATGAAATAATATACCCAAAGGAGCCGATGTACATCAAGGTCCTACGCCCAATTCTATCAATAAGCACAAGCCCAATCATAGTGAAAACTAAATTCACCATACCGATGCCTACAGATGACAATAGCGCTGCACTTGATGCCATCCCCGCATCTTCAAAAATACGCGGCGCGTAATAAATTACAGCATTGATCCCAGAAACCTGATTGAAGAAGGCGAACAAGAAAGCAAATAGGGTGGGGCGCCGGTAGTCCGTCTGAAACAGCTCCTTAAACGATAACTTTTTATACTCAGAATCCTGACTACTACTAATAATTGAACTTAAGGAAGTTTTAGCGGTCACCGGGTTAATCTGCTCTAATATCGCTAATGCTGCATCCGTTTGACCCTTTTTTAGTACCAACCATCTAGGACTTTCTGGAATAAACAGAACAACTACCACAAAAATCAATGAGGGAAGTGCCACTATGCCTAACATCCACCTCCAGTTGCTGACCCCTTCTGTCCCAATGACCCAATTGGAAAAATAGGCAAGTAATATCCCAAATACAATATTGAACTGGAAAAGCGCAGTAAGTTGCCCTCTCTTTTCTGCAGGAGCAATTTCAGTGATATACATTGGTGCAACTACAGAAGATGCACCGATACTTAAGCCGCCAATTAGGCGAAAAAACATTAAAGAATAGATTTCTGGGGATAAGGCAGAGCCAATCGCAGATATCAAATAAAGAATAGCAATCCCGAAAAGAGAATTTCGTCGCCCTAACCTGTCAGCCGGAATAGCGCCAAACATGGCACCAACTATTGTACCATACAAGGCCATCGCTACCATTTGGCCAGTCAATGTGTCACTCAAACCCCAGAGCTGCTGGATAGTCCGCTCACAACCAGAAATGACCGCTGTGTCGAGCCCAAATAGAAATCCGCCCAGAGCTACTGTAACCGACCATCTTATTACCTTACTATTATTCATGTCGTGAACATTTTTTACAAATGTCACTACACTGATTAGATAGGCTCTTGTACTATTTTCTCAAACTTCTTAAAAATTAAACCAAAAGGCAGACCCTGAATAACTAGCTTTATTTCAAACACTTAGACCCAAAGAACGTTTTCCATGTTCATCGAACCTATAATAATGTTGCATTCAATCCTGACTTTTGTTGCAACACAAATATTATATGGATTTACTAAACTGCGAAGGAGCGATGTTATACTTAGATTTAAAAACGGTCGAAAAATAATCAGGGGAAGAATAGCCTACGGCGTAGGCAATTTCCGAAACACTTTTTGTACCCTCAATGAGTAATTTACATGCATGCTCTAAACGTATATCCTGAATATAATCACTGATATTCTGCCCCAATAACGCCTTCACTTTGCGATATAACTGCGAGCGAGAAAGTTTCAAATCTTTACACAGATCATTCACCTGAAAATCATGCCGGCTAAAATGCTGGTCGACATACTCTTTAAAGCGTACCATAAACTGCTCATCCAAGGTCAATTCAATACGCTCTAGGCTCTTGCTATGTTGGCCTTCCTCCTGATAGATTAACTTACTTCCAAAACTATCTCGCAATAAATGCCGATTGTTAAGTAAGCTTCTAATCTTTTCCATCAAGAGCTTTACATTAAATGGCTTTATCATATAATCATCTGCCCCGGTGCGAAGCCCCTCTAACTGCTGCTCCTCTGCGCCTCTGGCTGTTAGAAGTATGATAGGAATATGGGAGGTCCGTAAATCGGACTTTAATGCTCTTACAACTTCCAATCCGCTCATACCTGGTAATAGAACATCGCACAAAATAAAATCTGGAATCGCTTTAAGCGCAAGCTCTACACCGATTTCACCGTCCTTTGCAACCACTACTTGATACTGCGAACGAAGCTTTTTCTTCAAGAAAAACCGCATCTCCTCATTGTCTTCAATAATAAGCACTTGCTGATCTGGAACGCCAGGACCATTCATTAGTAAATTATCCTCCTCCATTTCCTCCTGCTCAAATATCTGAGGTAATGCTAGGTACGTATAATCCTCTATCTCATTAACCATTTGTACCGTTGATAAGTGCTGACTGCCTAAAGGAAGTGTCACCACAAACCTCGATCCTTTTCCCAATATACTCGAAACCGTAATTTCCCCCTTATGCAACTCTACCAGCGCCTTTGATAAAGACAACCCTAATCCAGAGCCAAGCGTTTGGCCATCAGGAGCCTGGTAGAACGCTTCGAAAATATGCTCCGTCACCTCCGAACTCATCCCTGTTCCACTATCTTCTACTCGTACCTTTACCTTGTTCTCAAACTGATCAACCGAAATAGATACCTGAATACTTCCTCCGTTTGGCGTAAACTTGAATGCATTAGACAATAAATTGAACAACACTTTATCCAACATACTCTGGTCAAACCAGACATATAACTCCTCCTGTCGGGTTATAAGCTTAAAATCAATTTGACGCTGCTGAGCCTTTTTAGAATACGACTCCATTGCGCCACGAACAAATGCAACCAGATTATTCTCAGAAGCCTTTAACTTCATTCCATCACTTTCGATCTTTCTAAAGTCTAAGATTTGATTAACCAAACGCAATAATCGCTGGGCATTTTGCTGAATTAGTTTTAGGCTCTGCCTAGTCTCCGCATCCTGTTTGGCATTAGGAAACAAATCCTCCGTAAAACCCAATATTAATGTTAGCGGCGTTCGAAACTCATGAGAAATATTGGTAAAAAAATCAACTTTAGCCTGTGTGGCGAACCGCAACTCATCCGACATAGCCATAATTTGTTGCTCATTCTCAAGCACCTCTCGGTTTTTTTGCTCTAACCTCCGATTAACTGCTTGCTTCATCCGCAATGATTTAAGAAAAAAAGCGCCTAGTAAAATAGAGATAAGTAGGCTAGATACTAATATGAAAATATAGGTCTTTTGGCTTCGGTAGATATTTTTTAGCTCTGAAAGCCCCTTCGATTGCTTATCTATGCTCTCTTGTAAGCTTGCCTCTTTTTTCATTTGAGCATGAATAATCCGTGCATTCCCTCGGTCAATAACGGTAGATTGAAGAATATTCTTTCGATCAAACGGCAACCTGTTTAACACGGCAATAGCGAGTTTGATTGCCTCAGAGCCTCCAGTAGGGTATAATAATGATGCCGTTAGTACGCCATCCTCTACAGCCTGTATACCGTTGCCAGTACCTGGAATCCCATCAATGCCAATAAATGCCAAAGGCGTAGAAATCCCTTCTCGTTGTGCTACACGGTAGGCAGTCTCAGCAAGCAAATCTGTATGCGCAAAGACAACATCCGCCTCTGGGTGCTCCTTTAATAGTTTCCCTATCGCTGCATCCCCATCCTTACCTAGATCAATGACCTCCACTTCCCCAACTTTATTTAAACTTGGATGCGCCCTCATTCCTGCCATAAAGCCTCGGTTACGCTCTATCGCTGGTGATATTGTCATCTGCATTTTAATCTCCAATATATTGGAACGACCGCCCCACTTATTCGATATATAATGCGCTGCCGTTTCACCTATTTCATAATTGTCAGCACCAATGTATGCTGTGTACTTATCAGAATTAGTCTTTCGATCAATTAGAATCACCGGAATTCCAGCATCATATGCCTCCTCAATTACAGCAGTAAGTGGCTCAGATTCGTTAGGTGAAACTATTAATAGATCCAGACCCTCTTGTACTAATTGCCGAATTTGATTAACCTGTAAAGTACTACTTCCCCCCGCACTCACAATATCAAGAGTCATTTCTGGATAAAATGTTATTTCACGACGCATCTCTTTCTCCATCACATGGCGCCATGGGTCATCACAACACTGCGAAAACCCTATCTTAAACCTTGGGCCAGCCGGCTCCTCAACGCAGGAGGACAGAAATAAGCAAAATACTAGGAGCATAGCCACTCCCCGAAATGGAAAGATCCGACTTAAAAAAAACAACATAACTCAAATTAAGTGTTGCGCCTCTTAGGGTTTTACAATAGTAAGGATCTTTATTAATGAATGCTGCTCAACAAAAACATACTGCCTCCTACACACAAACTATCCAAGGTGCAGTAGAAAGTAAAACCACACTTCTACTTAATCTACATTTTACTAAAACTACAATAATAGTACCAGCGATTCGTACTACGCAGCGGCAGCAAAGTAGGAAGAATATGTTGTTTCTTGTACGAAAATGTGCCCGATAAATCGACCTTCTGAGAGGTTACACTAAATGATTACCCAAGTAGATGCTCCACACTTTCCGCTGCATAAAAATAGGCTAAACCACTGCCTTCTCCTCCTGTAGCAGCAGAACTTGCCACCGTCATCCTCAACTCCCGAAAAAGATAATTCCCCTCCTCCAGCTCAATTCCCTGCTCGCCAGAATCATTCATCATAACCAAAATTGGATTTATATCCGATTCAAACTGTAGCTCCATCTCATTTACAGAAATAAGCAACCCAGAGTGAACCTCAAGTTCAGACAAACGATCCGTATCATCGTAATTTAAGTAAAAATTATACGCTTTTTCTTCACTATGATAAAAATCACGCCGCTGCTCAACGGTGTAACGCTCTCCTTCCTCAAAATACTCTGATAAATCTACCATTCGATTCTCCTCCTCAAACGATACTCCTAAAACCCCCCTGACCAAATCACGATCAGTCCCCCATTCCACCTTTCTTCCATCAAAAATAAAACCAGTGCCAGGAACATATTCTAATCTCATCATCATTAAAACCTATTTTGCTTATGTGAAAATTAACCTTTTACCAATTACTCCTTGCGGCGAGGCGTACATCAAGCCACGCACCTGTCTCCTTCTCCGTTTCCAGCCAACAAGGTAAAACAGTTTTGACGCCTTAAACAAGCTAATTAAGTAAAAAGCCCCCCTGTATATCATAAATAGTCACTTCAAAGATCCTCTCCGAGGCGCTAAAACGCCCATTGAACAAATTACCTATTTTGTGGAAACGCCTTGATGAAAGCGAACAGTAGAGGAAGCAATGCCAAAATGGGTATCCACTAACTGAATTAAACCCAGCTCCTGGAGTACAACTCGAATAAGAGCCTGATGATGAATACTATGCTCCAAACAGTAAATGAGCTCCCGCTGTACGCTAGTTGGCGTCTCTGTCCATTCAGAATCATCTACGTCAAATTGCCCCTCCAATACAATAGAACGATCAAGAGGAATCTCATTAAGCTCACTCATCAACTCCTCAATACGCTCGATTGCAAACAATCGGTTGGTAGAAATTCGAAGATCACGCTTTCGCCTATCATAGTTTACCTTTCCGATACCCACGCCTTCTATTAAACAAGCGTAAAACTCCAATATGTGGCGTAAATGTTGGCCAATGGAGCCCCCTTCTAGGCATTGAGATACGTAAACGTACTGCTCCTGTGTAAGCGTTGACACCAGGCCCTTAAGTAAATGAAGATTGTACTTACAATGCACTACCACCATTATTCGAACGTTATTTTATTCATTAAGTTTTATATCAACATTTATTCGTTCTAACACTACCACCGCTTCACCCTGAATCAATGTAACTTTTTGACAATGAGAAATATATGTTACCTTATAGGGTTTGCTAAAATGAAAAAAGCTAGGCTCCTGCACTACAAAAAGCCCAATACACTCCAACTTTCCCTCTGGATCATATCGAGCTACCTTATATACATCAATACCGTCCAAGTCTAAAACAAACCAGGAACCCGCTCCCTCTCCAGCCAACCACTGTGCATGATCTGGTAGGTTGCCTGGCAACTCCGGAGCTGGAAGCGTAGAACGAAGATAGCTATCAACCCGCATACGACAACGATAAACAAGGCGACCAACTACCAATTTTACCTACGGCTCGAACATTGGCCAGTGGCGTAGGACTAATTGTATCTGGAATAAGCAGCCGTAAGTAGGTAAATAAGCCCGGCCGACCAGCTAAAAGAACGCTCCTAACAAAACGAGAACAGTTCGTTCCCTGCCATACGAAAGGACCGTAGGTGATAGGACTTCTTAGTTGCATATTGATCGCTACTTTCTTTGACTTCTCAAAATTAAGTTCGCAACATCCGGCATGTACCGCACCTGTTCCATGGCAAGCACTGTTAGCTGTCAGAAACAACATAATTTCATCTAAATTTAATAACTGTCCCGACTCACCAAATACCGCCTGAAGCGGAATGGCTAAATCATGATCGGTATACGCACTCCTAACACGCCCACTGCCAAACGGTGCATGGTACCTACCAAAATCATAATAATAGCAGTTACCATCCAACTTATTAATTAAAACAAGTGCCGCATGTCCCACTTTATAATAATTATTCTTGGCAATCCCTGCCAAATTCATAATTGGATCATACCAAGCACCCGCCTGTTTACAATAGGTATCAGGCCATGCAAGCGCTATTGCCACACCTGTGTAAGAGCGAAAGGGCGTAGTAATTGTATTATTCATTGTGCTTTATCTATTTTGAAAAGAACAATACGTTAGATCCACTCATTTATTCCGTTTGACATGCTCCCCCAAAACTTTCTCACCAATACGAAACAAATGCTTCGCCTTCATAAATCCAATCTCACGATATACTACAGTCCCGCTTCCGTCAATAAATAACATCGTTGGATACCCACGGACAGCATATCGTTGGGAAAGCATAGGACCTTCGCCTTTTTCACCATCTACTGCCACACAAATGAAATTGGTGTTGAAAAACGTGCCCACCTTTTCATTCGCAAAGGTCGTCCGTTTTAACTTTTTACAGGGCCCACACCAAGAGGCGTATATATCCAAAAATATAAGTTTCCCCTCTTGACCCGCCTTAGATAGCACCGATGTCCAGTTACCCTCCACAAACTCAATCCCTGTTGTTGATTCTGTTTGTGCGCTGACAGAAATTGTAATAAGTAAAAAGAAAAAAAGAATTAGATTGGAAAACCTCATAAAAAAAGTTTTATCATTCGTTTTTTTATTAATTCGAAAACAAATAAACGGCTTTTAAGGGAGTTCCTGATAAGAAAGCTCTGCTTCTGCTCCTTTTATTCGAATTTGTGAAATGCTTACCGTTTGAAGCCCCCCAGATCGAACCATCCGGATGTCAACTTTAGGATCCGAACCATAGCTACCTTGATGAAACTCAAAAATGCGCTCTGCAGGGTTTGTCAAGAGCCACTCACGAAACCATCGCTCCCGTTCCATACTTTCAGTTACAGAATATAAGGTAGCAGATGACCAAATTTTGGGTTCGTTCAAGTCCAGTTCCTTAAAATGCTTATAAAGACCATCCCATCGCAACTCCCATAACGTGCTTACTAAAGAATCCACCAGCAAAAGTGTAAACGGCTCAATACCATCAAGATCCAGACAATTCAGTAGAGCCGTAGAATCTCCATAATCAAAGCTCTCCAACAAAATATGACCCCGACTTTTTCGGTAAGATGACGCGCGAACATGTGCGTCAAACGCTCCATTTAGCAAGCAGGCAATTCTGCCTGTTTCCTCTTCAAATGCCAACCACGTCCCACCAGACTGCATATCCTTTGGGTACCAAAGTCGCCGGGATCCCCAAAGATGATACTGGGGGGCCAAGGTGGGTCGTGCTTTTTGCTCATCACGACTTGACGTTAAAATAAGGCCATTAATGGTCAGCACAATACTTACGGTACACATGATTTACTATTTCAAGATTGGCTTTTAGTACTAGACGGCCCTTGTACGCAAATTGACCGACAGCAAATAAATTCGCAATGTGGCAAAGTTAAGACGAAACCTCGTCTTAAAGTGGGGAGCTTTAGCTTTTAGAATTTTTTTAAAAGTAGCAACCCACTCCTTAGAACATACGGGCAAGAGATTAAAACACCCGCCACAACTACCTACGCGTCTTTCATCAACGTATTACTAAATTCAACTCAATATCTCCTTCTACTCCCCTAAAATTGCCCCAAAGCTATTTCCCATTGGTAAAACCACGTGCCTGAATCAACCCGCCCCCTATTACAACCATAAAAAGAGGCTCCATTTTTCAAAAGAAAAAGAAGCCTCTACGGATGCTTATTAGTATATTTTGAACTACTCGACGGTAACGGACTTCGCTAAATTCCTAGGTTGGTCAACATTACAACCACGAAGTAGAGCGATGTGATATGCCAGTAACTGCAACGGAATGACCGATAAAAGTGGTGTGAAGGGCTCCTCAGTAGCTGGAATTTCAATGGTATGATCTGCAATTCGCTTGATCACTTCATCCCCTTCTGTAACCAAAGCTATCACTACACCTTTACGCGCTTTCACCTCTTGAATATTAGAAACAATCTTGTCATACGCGCTAAGGTTCGTTGCAATAACAAAAACAGGCATATTTTCATCAATCAATGCGATAGGCCCATGCTTCATTTCAGCAGCAGGATACCCTTCTGCATGAATATAGGATATCTCCTTAAGCTTTAATGCCCCTTCTAATGCAATAGGGAAATTATACCCACGCCCAAGATAAAGCGCATTGGTTGCGTCCTTAAATTCACCTGCTATATACTCTACCTTTTCCTGACAAGAATGAAGCAGCTGATCAATCTTGGACGGAATTTGTGCAAGCTCCTGTACAAGTTTTTGATACTGAGACTTAGGAAGGTAGCCACGCTCATACCCCAATACCAAAGCCATCATGGTCAACATCGTCACCTGACCTGTAAATGCCTTAGTGGAAGCTACACCAATCTCTGGACCAACGTGGATATACGAACCGCTGTGCGTAAGTCGAGCGATGGAAGAACCCACCACATTTACAATGCCATAAGTAAGCGCCCCAGCCTCTTTAGCAAGCTCAAGAGCTGCAAATGTATCAGCTGTTTCACCAGACTGCGAAATAGCTAGTACAACGTCTCGCTCCCGCACAACAGGATGCCTATACCTAAATTCAGAAGCGTATTCAACCTCCACCGGTAAGCGAGCCAGCTCTTCAAATAAGTATTCTGCAATCATCCCTGCGTGCCAAGAGGTCCCACAGCCAAGAATGATAAAGCGATCTGCATTAAGCATTCGCATTTTGTATTCGCTCATCCCTCCCAAACGCATCCAACCTTCATCGGCATTCATGCGCCCACGCATACACTCAGCGATGGTAGTGGGCTGTTCAAAAATCTCCTTCAACATAAAATGAGCATACCCTCCCTTCTCTATCTGCTCAATCTCCAATTCAATTTGGTGAATAGTCGGAGTTGTTTCTTCATTCCGAAGTGTTTTCACCGTCATCTGACCATCCAATGTAATGGTAGCTATCTCCTCATCATTTAAATACACTACTTTCTTTGTGTACTCAACGATCGGCGTTGCATCTGATGCTACTAAAAACTCATCTTTCCCTATTCCAAGCAAAAGCGGGCTAGATTTTCTTGCTGCCACTAATTTGCCTGGATCCTCTCTGTCCATCACCACAATAGCATACGCACCATGTGCTTGTGTTAATGCTTGACGAACCGCCTCCTCAACTGGTAAATTTTCGCGCCTTTGTACCTCTTCAATCAAGTGAGCAAGCACTTCTGTATCCGTTTCACTGGAAAACGTATGGCCAAGATTAGCAAGCGCACTTTTAATAACCGCGTAATTTTCTATAATTCCATTGTGAATCAAGACTATACGGCCATTAGAACCTGTGTGAGGGTGTGCGTTCAAATCGTCTGGCTTACCGTGAGTCGCCCAGCGAGTATGACCAATACCCACATGTCCTTGAACATCCTTATCCTTAACAAAGGATTCTAAGTCAGCGACCTTTCCTTTCTTTTTGTAAATATTCAAGTGACCGTTTGATAGGGCGATCCCAGCTGAATCATAGCCCCTGTACTCAAGGCGTTGCAAACCTTTAACTAGGATAGGGTAGGCCTGCTTTTTCCCAATATAAGCAACAATTCCACACATAAAGATATTCTAAATTAAGTGTTCTAAATCAAATGATTAAATACATGTATGTTACATGCAGACGCAAAGAAATGAGCATTTTTATATCGACCTTCTCATATCTTTCCGCCTGCTCAGTTAGTGGTAATAGAAATAGGAGCAATTTGGGAGGTGCTATAACTTCGTGTACTTCAATCGCAGCTTAACCGGATAGTTTGGATCATTTGCCCCATAAAAAACGGTACGACCTGCTGTCAAAACTTGCGGAGCAATGCTTAAATAAATCGTCCGCTTGGATGGATCATTATCCGTAGCATCTACAAAATCCTGAAACTGCTTAGTCAATGTCAACTGGTATTTCTTGACTCCTGTCGTCGTGGGCTGAGGCTTTCCTCCAAAAAGGGTGTAATTGCCATTGGAAACCGTAAATGCATAGGTTACATCCGGCGTTTCAATGTACGTAGTATCCGACGTCTTATCAAAAGCCAACAACTGCCCAGCTACTGGGAAAAATGGATCATCTAGTGCATTGAGCTCTAGCTCTGCCTTGTTCACTACAATATTTTCCAGCCCAGCAGCTGTCGGAAACTCCACCTTCATACGAATGCCCGCTAATCCCTGCATATACATTCGCTCAGGATTCGTCACTCCAATGGTAGCCAACGCTTTGGAACCCGTGTAATCATGCGCAAATCGAAGGAATTTATTGGAGGTTGCGGTAGCCGAACCTTTTAAGTTATAGCGGTAAGTACGCGAAACCGTATCATCCACTGTATAATACATCCGAATAAAACAATTACTAGAGTTAAGATCAAAAGCCACCATTGCGCCTGGATCTGCAGATGGCGTCACTACCAACTTAATGCCCTTACTAAGTCTCCAAAATGCAAAATCGCTCGTCATGGTAGAGCTATCAACACTCAGTAAAAAGGAGCCAAATGCACTACTTAAGGGAACCTTTAGATGGGGGGCCTTGATGGCTGTAGCCGCTGTATCAAGTATTTTCTCCGGGGTCCGAGGCCTTGGTAAAAACGTATTGATAGATGCAATCTCATCTCCTACTAAAATACTATCCGTAGCTAGATAACGCTTGGAGTTAGCTATTGTATCTGCTAATTGATAAATTCGTAAATTCTGTGGGATGAGGGTATCTCCATAGAAACCATTGACATCATAAGGTAGTATCAAGAACGCAGAATCAAATCGTGCGTTCTCAAAGTCAAAACTACCACCACTCAGTGTGATCTGAGAAAATATTTCAGCAGTAGTGGTACCAAAGTCCGCATCATTAATCCTGCCACAAGGAAAGTAATCAAATTGAGAATTCAGGTCAGCCGTTGTAACCTTATCAATTGTTTCTAATGTGCAATTGACTTGTAACTCTTGAATATCAAAGTCAGCAATTTGGTCCTCCAGCAAATCAGCACCAAAAGAGGTGGATTTATTACAACTGAACAAGGTAGCAATAGCTAATGTCAGCCCAATAGCATAAAGGGCGATCTGCTTCGTGGAAGTATTCATGGATGTAAACTTAATCCGGCTATTTGAGCGATTCTGCTGGTAAATAGCCGGATTGATTGCTTGTTAATTGTAAATTAGTTTCCTTTCAAAAATGCCTGAATCTCGTGGCGCATTCTGGCTAGAGAGACTGTCTAGTCTTCAACAGGAACCTCCAACAGCCTCCGCAGTGTGGCTAGGGTACCACTCAAAAACTCTTGCTCTGTATTCCAAACATGAACTGGCTTTTCTGTTAATTTGTCCAAAAATCCAACGTCCATCCCTTCCATTTCGCTGCCTGCAATCACACCGTCTGCATAGGCACTAGCACCTTTGTGTAAGGAGGCCCTCCCATCAGTAGTTCGAAATGGTTCCAAGTCAGATTCTTTGATATTATTTATCGCTGCCTTTGCAAAAAAACGATCGGTCATCAATTCGTGATCGGAGCAGAACATCCCAAACACCGTTTCTGTATTTGCGAATAAAGGCTCTGTTTTGTAGGCCGTCTTCAAGAAAAACGGAACCAAACCGGTCATCCATCCCTGACAAAGAATTAAGTCCGGAGCCCAGCCAAACTTCTTAACAATCTCAATGGCACCCTTACAAAAAAAAGCAGCGCGATCTGCATTGTCTTCATACGCCTCCTCATTTCCATACATGCCAGGACGCTTGAAGAATTCTTCATTATCTAAAAAATAAACTTGAAGCCGAGAACCAGGTAAAGAAGCGACTTTAATGATTAATGGATAATCATCATCATCAATAATGATATTCATGCCAGAAAGTCGAACTACTTCATGCAATCGATGCCTCCTCTCATTCACGCTGCTATAACGTGGCATCAAAATACGCAATTCATATCCATTATCACTGAGGTATTTGGGTAGCCGAGCAACTAATTTAGACATTTCTGAACCCTCCGTATAGGGCTCAATCTCTTGTGTGATTAACAGCACACGCTTCTTTTCCATAGAAAGACCTCGAGTTTCTTTGTTAAATAAATCCCTTACGTTTTTGATTGCCTAACTGATTGCTTGGCAAATCAAGGTGCAAAATTATAAAAAAAACAGGACATTTTTGCACCTAAAACAGCTGGAAATATTTTCAGGCGTTTTTTCGATCCAAAACCCTAAAGCAATAACCATACTCATTTTTCTCGTCGGAAGGATGTTCACTACGGCTTACCTCTACCCATTCCCTTACATCAATTTCTGGAAAATAAACAGTGCCACGCATCTCAACATCTACTTCTGTCAAGTAAATTCGATCCCAAAGAGAGGCACTTTCCTCGTAAATCTGCCCGCCACCAATAATAAAAGCCTCTTCCTCACCAGTATCAAAAGCAATCCCAAGTGCCTCCTCCAAGGAATGCGCTACCAAAACGCCCGTAGCCGTAAAAAACGGATCTCGTGTTATAACAATATTTGTTCGCTTAGGAAGAGGTCGTCCAATACTTTCAAACGTTCGACGCCCCATAATAACACAATGATCAAGCGTCACGCGCTTAAAATAAGCTAAATCTGCAGGCAAGTACCAAGGAATTTCATTGTCCCTACCTATTACACCACCCTTACCAACTGCTACAATTGCTGAAATATTCATGTCCTTCCAATTTTAAAGTTTGGCCACTGACAGGGCTATAAATTATAAATGCCAACTTTTATTACCCATTTATTTTCCCTTTTATTTAACCAAAACACTGTTTTTTATCATGATTAAATAGCTTTTTGAAAACAAAGGAAGCGAATCAAAACGAAGGGAGGCCAAGTCTATTTTATAGTGTGGATACTCTGATTTCCATGTTCTAACAATATTGCGGATGGCTTCAATGATTTTATCCTTATTCAGATTACCAGCGGTGCTCCAATAGGGGACAGCGTAACCTAACTCCCGAAAAAAGGGTGCTTCTGTAATTTGAAAATACAAATGAAACAACGCCCTGTCTGGTGGTGGGGGTGAATAATGATATAATCCATATCCAACTGCATACTTCGCAATAGCCATAACCATAATCTCTGGATGCTGCTGCTCTATATGCCAGTCCATTTTGGGAAGCTCGGCCTCCAAAAGAGACTGAACACGATCATGCCCAACTGCAGGGCTAATTCCAAATGTAGATTGTGTTCTGTAAAGCTCACCAGCAAGCTGCTCATCCGTGCGCTGTAGGCATTTCTGAAACAACTCTTTCATTAATAAAATTTTAGCAGCTGGCGTCCTATTATCCTTGGCAAAATAAAGCTGATAGATTCGCTCTAACAAATCCATCAAGTACCCTTCCGGCCGAATTAAGTAATCCAACCGAAAAGCGGTGCCAAGCATCAGATAAACATATCCTCCAGGAAACCGGCTTGGATCTGGCTGACCCACCTCCAAGGCCTTTAAGAGCTCCGATACCTCCCGCCTAAAATAGGCTATTTTTATACTTTTCTCTTTTGCGGGCAACTCAGAAATAGTCCCCTGATCATCCACCCTTCTTAACGCCCTAAACTCTTCAAGCAGCAGGTCGTCCTGCTTGTCTGCATTTATAGATAACTCCCTAAAAGCTTGCAGCAGCTTCATTGGTGCACCATCTCTTGTTGAACTATCATAGACAATCGAAAGACAGTTGTCAGTCGTTAAGGCAAAACGTGCGTGCCGCAATCTAAAATTCTGCTCCACCAACCTCCTCATAAATGCTACATTCAAATTGTCAGCCCAAGCAATGCGACTCTCCACCCTAATTTGATCCTGATCCGCCCGTCCAACAATACGCCTAGATCCTTGTAAAAAATAAAATTCAAGTACCCCATCCACCATTTTCCACTCTACATTAACGACCTTATCATCTCGCATAAATGATAGGAGCTCACAGTATGCATCCAGGGGTTTTCCCTCATCAAATAGTTCCAAAGACTGCCTCCATGAAGCTTGCTGTACAGCTGTTTTATAAGCATCCGTATACCGACCAAAAAACATATCCGGGTCGGGCTTCTCAGTTACTAGCTTAGGAAAAAAACGGTCCAAAAAGGACATAAACAATATAAAATCAGTAGTTTAGTAGGTTCGGCAAGAAAGCACCGACAAAAAACACGTAAATTTAGCAACTTTTTCCGGTTATATCTGCGTTTATTTGTTCTCGTGTTATTTAAAAGCCCATTTTCTCCTCCCCATAAATGTCTGTTTTCCGCACCCTAATCCCTATTCCATCACCATCTTTTACCATCAGCCACCAACACCAACTCTTGATGGTAGGATCATGCTTCACTCAGCACATAGGTGATTACTTAAAACGACTTCAGTTTACCACACTTGTTAATCCGTATGGCATTTGCTATAATCCAATCTCGATCTCCGCAGCAGCCCGAGCTCAGTATCTCCATGAATCTGCCTTTTTTGAAAACGAAGGAGTTTGGCGACATTGGGATCTACACTCAGCGTTTGCGCACCAAGACCTAAAGGTTGCCCAAGCAACTGCTCAGCAATTAAACCTAACAACTTCGCTTTTCCTCAAAAAGGTAGATATCTTAATTATCACGCTTGGCACCGCCGAGGTTTTCCACTTAATCAGCCAAAATCGCATTGTAGCAAATTGCCACAAAATGCCCTCCAAGCTCTTCGAGCGTAAACGCCTAAGCGTCTCAGAAACAACAGACGCACTTGCCTCTGCATTTTTTGAACTGTTGAACAAACGACCCAATCTGAAAATCATCCTTACCGTAAGTCCTATCCGACATCTCCGTATGGGAGCAGTTGAAAATCAAAGGAGTAAAGCGGTATTGCTCCTTGCTTGCGAGGAACTAACCAAAAAATTCTCGAACGCCTACTACTTTCCAGCTTACGAATTAATTATGGATGATTTAAGAGATTACCGATTTTATGAAAATGACCTCCTACATCCAACTTCAACCGCTGTAGAATACATTCAATCTCATTTTGCTCAAACTTTTTTTAATAAGGAAACAACGACTCTAGTTAAAAAAATAGAAAAAATACGGCAGGCACTAGCACACCGCCCCTTTAACCCACACACACCCCAGTATTTGGCATTTCTTGAAAACATTCACCAGCAAATAAATGCTCTTAAAGAAGAAAACCCAGAAATCCTATTTGACTGGAGCTAAATTTAAACAAAAAATGAAAATAACAAGCTTCCTTTCTCCTATACAAACGAATTTTGCGCGTTCATAATGACTAACAAGCATGACTATCCAAGCACTTATTAATCTCCTAAGTGAGCACCCAATATATGTGCTCGCCTACTTTGCTCTACTACCATTACTGGCTTGGGTAACCAACTGGATTAGTATGGAACTAGCTCACACAACACCTTGGAAGTACCTCTACTCCTTCTTATTATTCGCCGTTTGTGTACCCGGAATCTTTTCTGTGGCACTCAGCATCTACTTGTTCTTGTTTCAAAGAGGAAATATCCTTAACTCCAATGTTTTTACTCAAATACTGCCCGTGCTATCAATGGTTGTTACAATAGCCGTGGTACGAAAAAACGTAGCGCTTGAACATATCCCAGGATCTGAACGAATTTCTAGCTTGGTCTTTCTTATCAGTGCAGTGTTAACGCTCATGTACTTGATAGACCGTACGCATATTATTGCTTGGGTCTCCGTACCAGTTGGTTACTTTTTACTTATCCTCATTACTTTGCTCGTTGTTGTCCGAATTGCCCTAAAAAATCTAATGGCATGATCAAATCCAAATTGATAATTCTCTGTATTTGCTGGCTAGCTGCGCTTTTTCTCTCAAGCTGTGAGCATAAACTTTCTAGAGTGGAAGCTGATTACACGACAGATGACACGTTGGTTGAAGTAGGCGAACACGTTGAAATCCTTTATTCAGATAGCGCTGTTGTTCGAATCCGAATTACCGCTCCTATGTTGAGAAATTACACAGAACGAACCGACCCACGACAAGAGTTCCCCGACGGTATAAAAGTTGAATTTCTTAATCCCTCACAACAAGTTGTCAATACGCTAACCTCCAAATTTGCCGTTCGACAACAAGAAAAAAGCCTCGTAATTGCCCGCGATAGTGTTGTCATGAATAGCGCTAAACAAGAGCGCATTGAAACGGAAGAGCTAACTTGGGACGAACGATCCGCTAAAATCAGAACAGATAAATTCGTAAAAGTGAGCCGCCCCGGAGAGGTTATTTATGGGTTTGGCCTAGAGGCCAACCAAGATTTTAGCTACTGGAAGATACTCGTCCCAAAAGGAAAAATCAAAGCCGACCAACTTAAGGAAGCTGCTCAATGACCATGCCTACCTATTCCTTATTCGACTTAAATGAGCATGTACGGCGAGTCATAGCTCTCAACTTCTCCGAACCTATCTGGATAACAGCCGAAGTTGCTGAATCCAACCTATCCAATGGACACCTTTATCTAAGTCTAATACAAAAAACGGAACCTAATACAGCCGCCACTGAGCCTGGAATTTTAGCGCAGGCACAGGCCGCTGTTTGGCAGCGCGAACTAAGAAAAATAAGAGTAGAACATGGCCCCATTGCTGAATCAGTGCTGCAAATGGGAAGTCTAGTGCGACTATTGGTAAAAGTCAATTTCCACGAGCGATATGGCTTGAAACTACATGTTTTAGATATAGACCCAACCTACACCTTAGGCGCAGCAGCACTTCAACGTAGACAGACCATTGAGTGGCTTCAAAAGGAAGGACTTCTACACCGAAATGCACAACTTCCATTACCCCTCGTATTACAGCGAGTTGCCGTGATAACATCTCCGGAGGCCGCCGGCTTCCATGACTTTAAAGCGCACCTCGAGGAAAATTCATATGGCTACCATTTTAAACTTACTTTTTTCTTTACTTCTGTTCAAGGGAAAAATGCTGAAAAAGAAATAGTAGCAGCCCTCAACGAAATAACCCATCGACACAACCAATTTGATGTCGCGGTAATTGTCCGAGGTGGAGGTTCAAAATTAGACCTGCTCGCCTTTGATGACCGAAACATGTGCTCGACGGTAGGGAAAATGCCCATTCCTGTTTTTTCAGGAATCGGGCATGAGATTGATGAGGCAGTTCTAGACCTAACAGCCCATACTTCATTCAAAACACCAACAGCGGTCGCACAATTTCTAATTGAGCGATCTGCACAATTCGAGACAACTATTAACCAAATAATTGCACAAGTGGGAAAAGAAGCATACTTCCAAGCACAAACTGCATACTCCATCCTAAACTCGAAACAACTTGCCTTACAGTTTAGTGCCCAAAATACAATTATTGGCGCAGGACAGCATATTCAGCAACTTCAAGAAAAAATAGAATTATCAGTTCAGCACCAACTGGTTAAAGAGAAACAACTACTTGCACATTCAGAAAATATAGTAACCGCACTCTCGCCAGCAACCATCCTTCAACGAGGATACTCCCTGACACTTGTTAATGGCCAAATTATTCGGAACCACACAGCGGTCCAAAAAGGTGACCAGCTAGAAACTAGATTAGCAAGCGGATCGATACTTAGTCGGGTAGAGTAGTCCTCTGCTTTCTTGATTAGATGCCTCTTGTAATTCCAACAGGCATTGAAGGGTCAAATGCCCCCTTTAATACCGGACTCTGCCTGTTACCCGTATAGGCACGAACATTATTATAGATGTAGTCAAAGAGCTCCTTTACACTAACGACTTTATCTGCATTGGTATCAGCCTCTCCCTTCAACCCGCGAATCAAAAAATGGCTAAATACTCCTTGACGCAAACCAGCCGACTCTAAGGATGTTTCATCCCCTTTTGACGACATTAAAAGCGCTGTTCCAGAGACAGACTTGGCCAATGTTTGATAGTATTGCATCAGGACAGGCTCCGTATCTGCAGAACGCATGGCAATTAGGCTTCCGGAGTGACAAGCATCCGCAACGCAAAGTTTAAACTTGGCCTTACATTCACTAAAATGTTTAGCAAGTTCTTCATGAGCAAGCTTATTATTAAAGCCATCAAAATCAATAGGTAAAAAAGAGCCGTTCAAGCCATGTCCTGAAAAATAAAAAACAACAAGATCGTTTTCCCCTGCCTGCCCAAAAATATCCATTATCGACTCTGTGATATTATCCTTAGTAGCCGCCTCATCAATTAAGATTCGAATCTGATCGTCTGGCAATGCTCCGCCTTCCACACTTTTTAGAAATGCATAAAATCGGTAAGCATCATCATCTGTATACCTTAATGCCGGCATATGGTCGTAAGACGCTACACCTACTACCACTGCCCAAACACGGGGTTGAGCAGCAGGCAAAGCAAATTCAACAGTGTCTGATACCATCGGTGTCTCCGCAACAGCAGTTCTACTGCTATCCTGAGCTACCTGGTAACCCTCGGGGGGCACCTGCCCTACATACTCTCCACCTTGCCAATACCCACTTACCACCGTTGCATCACGCAGGGTTAATGTCCCCTGTCCACCAAAAGCGCCCTCAACCCACTCTCCCTCATACTTGTCGCCATTAGCATAAGCACAAAACCCCTTACCGTGAGGTTGCCCATCTATAAACTGCCCTGTATAGCGAGCAGCTCCCTCTTTAAAGACAAACGTCCCTGTTCCGGAGGTACAATCGCCCTCTATACACCCCACCTTACCATCCGCTGCGAGGTTAGCACCAATAAACTCCCCCTCTCTCCATTCGCCCTCCTCGGCAGGCGTATTATCCGCATGCATCCGCTTTCCATAACCGTGTGGGTAATTATCTTTAAAAGAGCCTGCGTAAACATCCCCATTGGCAAAGGTAAAACGTCCTTCGCCTCCAAATTTTCCATTTACGAACTCACCCTCATACTTACTACCGTCTGGATAAGCAAAGGCTCCAATTCCATTTTGACAATCACCAGATAGGCACCCACTTTGGATGTTGGTGTCATCCTCCACATTCTCTTCCTTTTTCTTTGCGATATATTCCTCTAAAATATTCCCGAGATCATCCACCGGCTTTCCCCGTTTCCAACTCCCCGTTCGTTTGGTGCCATCTGAATATATTTTAGTGCCTCGGCCATCTGGAAATCGGTGCTTCCATTCTCCACTATACTTAGAGCCATCCGTGTAGTAACATACCCCTACTCCATGGATTTCCCCCCCCTTGAATTCTCCAACATACTTGGCCCCTGAAGGATAGACATAAGTGCCTTTACCATCTTTGCAATCCCCAGAAATGCACTGCGCGTTTAGCTGTGGTAATAACCCTACAAAAAACCAACAAAGAAAGAGTATACGATACATGAAACTTCTATTTTCGAATTTAACACACCAACTTGAAGCGAAACGTAAAAAGCGCTTACTACAAACAAGTTTCAATTAGTTTTCTTAACAAAACGCAATTAACCCCTATTTTATTCTATATTCAAGCTCAAATAGTGCTTTTTATAATAATTAAAATAAGCCATAGTACATCTTAAGGGTTTCGCTCTGCTCTTTCTCCTTAATTTCATTGAATAATTGATTGAGATACCTTACCTGCTCTGCTTCTCCCTTCGCCTCCAAAAAATTGCGCGTAAAAACAATTGACTTAGCGGCTGCAAAACGACGCCATTCACTATTCTCTTCGGGTGTTAATGCTATTTTTTTCCATTCCTCTACAGCTCGATCAAGCTCTTTTTGATCATTCAGTCGAAATAAAAACTCCTGATATTGATCAAAAAACTCAAATGCAGCCATTTGATCAACTTGATTCAAATACCTCCGATACCATGCCAATTGGCTAGAATTCGGCTGTTGCGCATAAATCCCGGCTAATATAGTTACCAATGCCATAGAAGAATCACCTTCCAGCTTTTGAGCCGCTTTAATAGCTGCCACACTATCCATTCTGACCAAAGCAGAAAGTGCTGCTCCAACTACACTATATGCCTGATCTCCTTCCAAAGCACCGAGAATAATTGGCAGATAGGTTGTATCTCCAACCATTCCAATCGCAGTAATAGCTGCAGCTTTCACACTCGGCTCCTTTTCAGAAATGGCAAGCTCTGAGACACGTCTTATTACTCGATCCTCTCGGGAGTCAAGCATGCTTAGAGCCATCGATCGTATAATAGGACTTCTATCATTTAGCGCCTTTATTAGCAATTCTGACATGATCTTTTTAGAAAGGGTGTCCGTAGCTTGCACAAGGTTCTCAAAAGCCTCTATTCTATCTCTAAAACAGCTGCCATGTTCATATAAATACGCCCATTCCTGCGGGGTATGGTGATCTGTTTTCACACTCAATATTACCTTGTCTGCATCAAAATTTACCAACTTGGGTGCACTGGCACAAGAAAACTTAAATGATTGCTTGCGTTTCGTTACTTCTATTTGTTTCCGCTCTACTAAAGAGTCCTGATAAATATCTACCGCCAAAGGCAACCGAAAAATACGAGCCACCCCATTTTCTCCAGGCTGTAACTGCTCTATCGTCACTTCTGCCTCCTTCTTATCATCATCCCAAGCATAAGAAATATCTAGCTCAGGATGACCAGCACCTAAAAACCATTGGTTAAAAAACCATTTTAAATCTTGACCAGTTATGTCTTCAAACGCAAGTCGAAGCTCATCCACCTCCACAGAAGTGTACTCATTTTGTTTCAAATAACGATTAACAGCAGCAAAAAACGCCTCTTCTCCCACGTAATTCCTTAACATGTGAAGCACACAGCCCCCCTTATTATAAGAGTGTGCATCAAACATGTCTTCTCTATTTTCATATCCGTAGTGAATAAGCGGATGACCGCCATCTGAGGCAGAAAGAAAATATCCTTGCTGTTCTTGTTGGAGATGCCAATCAGCAAGGTCTTTACCATACTTATATTCCAACCACAGATACTCTGAATAATTAGCAAAACCCTCATTTAACGTCAAATTTGCCCAGCTCTCTGTAGTCACTAAGTCCCCAAACCAATGGTGAAACATCTCATGGGCAACCACTTTCTCATTTGTTAGGTGATCGTCCATTAGCTCACGCTTTGTCTTTTGCATATACTCCCCAAAGATTACTGCTGTCGTATTTTCCATCGCCCCACTAACATAGTCGCGAACCACTACCTGAGCATACTTAGGCCACGGGTATTCGTAGTCAAGCTTTTGAGAGAAAAAGGTGAGCATTTCTGGAGTGTGAGGGAAAATATCCCTAGCGAAAGGGGCATAAGCCGGCTCCACGTAATAAGATATTTCTTTCCCTTTCCACATATCTTTTACAATGGCAAAGTCGCCAATCGCCATCATGAATAAATAGGGTGCATGCGGCTTGTCCATTTTCCAATAATCCGTCCGCGTACCATCACTATTTTTAACTGATTTTATTAGTAACCCGTTGGATAGCGTCTTATATTGTTGGTCAACCGTTATATACATCTCTTGTGTACACCGCTCATTTGGTTTGTCGATTGTTGGAAACCAGAAGGAACTACTCTCCGTCTCTCCTTGTGTCCAAATTTGACGTGGTTTGCCCGGTTGTTGACCATCTGGATTAATAAAGTATAAACCCTTGTCACTTGTAATCGCAGCACTCCCTCCTGCTGTTCGCTCCTCCGGCTTTGCCGTGTACTCGACGCTCACCGTAAAGATTTCCTTTCTTGTGTACGACTTGTCTAACTGAATGAGAAGACGCTCATTATCGTACTTAAAAGAAAGCGGCTGTTTTGTACTTTCCAGTTCTACCTTATGAATATCAAAATTTTTCGCGTCTAAAACAAGCTCATCTGTTGTATAAAACCAAGGACGTAGCGTCAGTGCCGCTTTGCCACTTGCTCGTTTTTTTGCCCAGTCGAACGAAATATCGATACGGGTATGAAGCAGGTCATGCCGCTGCGTAGCGGATGGATTGTATAAAGGAAGTGAATCTTGATCGATTAATCGATCAGGATGTATGTCAATTGGGTCCATTAATACTTGCTCTACCATCCCACTTGTATCCTCCTCACCAATCAAGGGCTTTACATCCACCCATGAGACCGGCTCCTCTGGCTTCGTCGGTGAACCAGTCTGGCCTTTCTGAGCACCACGATTACAGCTAATAAAAATAATAAAGGCTGCTACAATAATAGCAATGGGTCGAAACAGTATTACATTTCTTTTTTTCATGAATATTTAAACTAAACAAACGAACAATCTTTCATGCATAAAGCATACCAACTATCAAAACACGGCAAAGAAAACACCTGTTTCACTGACTGAAATATTTTTTCGGCAAAACAGGTATATGCACGTCTGAAATTCTACTTTTTCAGCACCTTTGCACCACCCCAACTAACAAAGCGTATTTCTAACACTCCTCAAAGCCCTGGTTTTCACTTCGCTCATTTATCTATTACAGTCCAAATAAAGCTATGCAAAAAGAGTGCATCCTTATTATTGGTGCCGGTGGCCAAATCGGTACCGTATTGACCGAAGCCCTGCGGTCTGTTTATGGGGAATCCCAAGTTATAGCATCCGATCTCAAGCCTCTACCAGCATCCAACGGCCCCTCTGTTATTCTTAATGCGATGGATGGTGCCGCCCTCCACGAAGTGGCCACTAAACACCATGTGACTCAAATTTACCACCTCGCAGCGATTCTAAGCGCTACCGGTGAAAAAGATCCATTAAAAGCTTGGGATATAAACATGACAAGCTTATTGAATGTACTGGAGTTAGCAAGACAATTACCTCTTCGAAAAGTATACTACCCTTCTTCTATCGCAGTTTTTGGTCTGGGGGCTAGGCATGAAAACACACCCCAACTTGAAGTCCTAATACCAGAAACAGTGTATGGAATTAGTAAAGCGACAGGCGAAAACTGGGCTAATTATTACCATAAACGATATGGGGTAGATATCCGCTCGCTCCGATACCCCGGAATCATTGGATACCAAAGTCTTCCTGGGGGTGGAACAACAGATTATGCCGTTGATATCTACCATTATGCCGTCCGAGGAGAGTCGTTCCCTTGTTTCCTCCATGCCGATACAGCCCTCCCTATGCTGTATATGCCAGATGCCATCCGTGCAACACTCGAACTGATGGAAACCCCTAGTGACAAAATTCGGGTACGAACTAGTTACAACCTAGCAGGTATGACATTCACTCCTGCTGAAATTGCTGCCAGCATTAAGCAAATCATTCCAGATTTCAGTATCACCTACCAGCCTGACTTTAGGCAGGCAATTGCTGACTCTTGGCCTTCCTCCATTGACGATAGCTCGGCAAGAAACGACTGGCAATGGGCGCCCGAATTCGACTTAAATTCGATGACTGTAGATATGATTAAGCACCTTAAAAAATAAAGAACATGTCAAAAAACAACTTTGTCGTCCCCTTCGCACTCGTCTGTAGCTTATTTTTTCTATGGGGAATAGCTAATAGCTTAAATGGCCCGCTTATCGCACATTTCCAGTTCGCACTCGACCTCGAGCGCTGGCAAGCAGGTATCGTTGACTCCGCTTTCTACTTCGGATATTTTGTAATGGCGATACCTGCTGGTATTTTCATGCGTAAATTCGGATATAAAAAAGGAATTCTAACAGGACTCGGACTATACGCCCTCGGAGCACTTCTTTTCTACCCCGCAGCCAATATTCGCGCTTATGCTTTTTTCTTGCTTTGCCTGTTTACAATCGCATCTGGCCTCGCCTTTTTAGAAACAGCAGCAAACCTATATGTAACTGTTCTCGGTTCCAAAGAGAAATCAGGCTTTAGAATTAACCTAGCGCAGTCCTTTAATGGCATCAGTATCATTTTAGGACCCATTATTGGCTCTCTTTTTATTTTTTCGAAGACAGAATATAGCCAAGAAGTACTTTCAACCATGACCGCAGACGAGATTGCACAGGCCCGTATTCAGTCTGCTTTGTCCGTCCAAGGACCATACTTGGCTATTGCGATCACCGTTTCCCTAGTAGCTCTGCTTTTCTGGAAGACCCAAATGCCGGAAATTGGACAGGAGGAAGAAAAGCTTGGCACAGATGTAAAAATCACTGCTCTTCTCAAAAAATATCCACGCTTATCACTAGGTGTACTAGCCCAACTAGCAAATGTGGGCGCCCAAGCAACACTTTGGGGATATTTTGTAGACTTTAAGCTGGATCTGGCTCCAGACCAACACATTGGGTTTGTAAATCAATTATACAACGTCACAGCATCCATGACCAATGGGCAAATTGCAGGCTTTCACGCTTCCTTTGCGCTCGTCTTGTTTATGCTCGGTCGCTTCGTGGGTACAGCCCTGATGAACGTTTTCCCTGCATCAAGAATTCTTGCACTTTTTACCACAGCTGCACTGGTACTGTTGGCAACCGCTTTTCTGAGCGGGGGGCTCACCGCTGTCATTTGTATAATGATGGTTTATTTCTTTCACAGTATCGTTTTCCCAACCATTTTTGCACTAGCAACAAACGATTTAGAAACAAATGAACAAAAACTTGCCTCCTCTCTCGTCATAATGGCCATAGTAGGAGGAGCCATTCTGCCTCCAATTGCTGGTATGCTATCAAGCCTGTCCAACAACGCTGGTATGCAAAATGCATTAGTCATACCATTTCTCTGCTTCGGGTTTATCACCTATTACGCTGTACGATATCCTTATTTATCGGTCAATAAAGGAGTATAACTGGTCGTTTAAAACAAAATTTGGTATTTTAGTCGATCCATAAACTCTAAATAGAAAACTTATAAACAGTTCAAAAAAAATTCCATCACGCCTTTGAAAACAAAATTAATCCAAGCCCCGTTAGTTAGTAACTAATTACAGATCACTATGTTAATCAAGTGTCTTTTTTATTTTTTTATTGTGGAAAACTTATGTGGAAAACCCAACATTCGTGTTGGTAACCTCAAAAATTAACATAGTTACCAACATTGAGCCGCCTCTTGTTCACACAACCCCGCTCATACGGATTGTTTTGAATAAGAAAACTCAACCAAAAAAATAGCATCTTTGTATCTATGGCAGATGAGAATTACACCGCTAGTGCCGGACGAAAACCCAAACAGCGAGGCGCCCAAGCCAACGCTGAAGGGCTTTCGAATTATGTGTTCGGAAAAGTACAACCACAGGCACTTCCCCTAGAGGAGGCGGTGTTGGGCGCGCTAATGCTCGATAGAGAAGCCCTGCCCGTTGTAATGGACATACTTCGTCCAGAAAGCTTTTACCTAGAAGCACACCAATCCATTTATCGCGCAATTATCAAACTCTTCGAACGCTCTCATCCAGTCGATTTACTGACCGTGACGGAAGAACTAAGAAAAAGCGCTGAATTAGATAAAATTGGCGGGGCTTATTACTTGGTTGAACTGACCAACAGAGTTGCCTCCGCTGCTAACATCGAGTACCACGCCCGAATCGTAGCTCAGAAACACATCCAACGCGAATTGATTCGGGTAAGTACCAGCATCATTAAAGATGCCTATGAAGACACCACTGACGTATTCGACCTATTAGATGATGCCGAAAAAGGGCTGTTTGGTATCACCCAAAACAACTTGAGCCGAAGCTATGAATCAATGGATATGCTTAGCAGTAAAGTGCTCAAACAAATTGAAGAGCTCTCTCAAAAAGCAGATGGATTAACAGGGGTGCCTACCGGCTTTACCGACCTTGACCGCCTCACTTCTGGTTGGCAGCCCTCCGACCTGATTATCGTCGCTGCTAGACCAGGTATGGGAAAAACAAGTATGGTCTTGGCTATGACCCTCAATGCTGCTCGAGACTTCAACAAACCCGTTGCTCTTTTTTCGCTCGAAATGGCAAGCACGCAGCTAGTCCAACGACTCATTTCCATGGAAGCTGAAATTGAAGGATCTAAAATGCGAAACGGAAAACTAGAAGATTGGCAATGGCAACAACTACAAAAGACCGTCGACAAACTATCTAAGGTTCCTATTTTCATAGACGATACTCCAGGTATTAATATCTTCGAATTGCGAGCAAAATGCCGCCGCCTTAAAATGCAGCATGATATTCAACTAGTCATAATTGATTATTTACAATTGATGACTGGTTCTAGTGAAAACAATAGAAATAGTAACCGTGAACAAGAGATTTCGGGCATCTCTCGCGCCCTAAAAAATATGGCAAAAGAGTTGAGTGTACCTGTCATCGCTCTATCTCAGCTCAGCCGTGCTGTGGAAACCCGCGGTGGAAGCAAGCGGCCACAGCTAAGTGACCTTCGTGAATGCGTAACAGGCGACACCCTAGTAACGCTCGCAACTGGGAAAGAAGTACCTATCAAAGACCTTGTCGGCCAAACTCCATGGGTGAAGTCATTTGACCCAAGAACAAACAGGTTCGTAAATGCAAAAACAGATTTGATCTGGTCTGTCGGCGTCAAGCCCGTATGGAAAATCACCCTTGGAAATGGCCAATCTATCAAAGCTACCCCCGAACATCGCCTTTTCGCTTCCACCGGCTGGAAGACCGTTGCTGAACTAACTACCAGTGACGCTCTCGCTATCTGCCCAAAAACAACTGCTAACCAACTTGCATTTGCTGGAGCAGGTGGCGAAGAAGAACTGGAAGAGCCCGAAAAGGAGTGGAATAGAATCACCCAACTAGAATTCATAGGTAAAGAGGAAGTGTTTGATCTTACTGTTCCAGAGACCGCCTCTTGGATTGCAAATGGAATTATTAGCCATAATTCCGGTGCCATCGAACAAGACGCTGATATTGTTTCATTTATTTACAGACCAGAGTATTACGGCATCCTTCAAGATGAAGAAGGGCAAAGCCTTAAGGGAATTGCAGAATTTATCGTAGCAAAACACCGTCATGGTGCACTTGATACAATCCGAATCAAGTTTTTGGATAACTTCGCTAAATTCACCAACCTAGACGACCCTTCTTTCCCTGGTTTTGAAAGCCCACTTTCCGGTCCATTTACCCCCTCTACAGTGATACCTTCAAGAATGAATGACGAAGATATACCTTTCTAACCGATGAAATACTTTTTCAACAATAATTGGTTTTGGCTCGGCCTAGGTATTGTCATCATCGGAGTAAAAGGATTGACGCTTCCTGTCATGGATGTAGACGCCTCCCAATATGCCTCCATCTCAATGGAAATGCTTCAAGGAGGATCTTGGCTGGAAGTTCAACATCGCCATGCCGACTATCTCGATAAGCCTCCGCTACTTTTTTGGACAGCAGCTTTGTCGTATTTGTTATTTGGCATTAATACCTGGGCATACAAATTGCCTTCTTTCTTAGGTGCCCTCATCGGTATTTATAGTGTCTATCGGTTTTCTAAACTTTTTTACAACCGAGAAACTGCTATTCTCGCCTCCTTTATATTGGCTTCTACTGTTGGCTATTGGCTACTAATAAACGATGTTCGAACGGACACCCTACTTATGGGCATGTCTGCCGCTGCTGTGTGGACACTTGCAGAATACCAACTCCATAAACAATTCAAATTTTTAGTTGGATCTGGTGTCTTCATTGGCCTTGCCATGCTAGCAAAGGGGCCCATCGGACTAATTCTACCAACCGCTGCGCTAGGTACACATCTTTTGCTATCAAAAAACTGGAGAGAAATTTTTAGGTGGCCGTGGACTTTGATTCTCCTTGTTATGGTTATTGTACTGACACCAATGTGTATTGGGCTGTACCATCAATTCGACCTACATCCAGAGAAAATTGTCAATGGAAGATCAGGCGTATCAGGGCTCTACTTCTACTTTTGGGAACAAAGCTTTGGTCGCATCACTGGAGAAAATGTATGGAAAAATAACACGTCTGGATTTTATTTCTTGCATGTCTATGCTTGGGCGTTTTTACCTTGGACGCTATTCCTGATTCCTAGTTTTTTTACTAAAATAAAACAGCTATTATCTAACAAGCTGCAACTTAAATACGGCGAGGAAGCGTACTCAATTGGTGCTTTTACACTTCTTTTCATCGCCCTCTCTCTATCCAAATACAAACTTCCTCATTATATTTTTATTACGCTCCCTTGGGGTGCTGTGCTCACCGCTCGCTGGGCCATTAATACCTCAAAGCTCAAAAAGTGGGCCGTCGCTCAGTGGATCATTTCAATTTTACTAATCTCTGTCCTAACACTAATTACAGGAGTGGTGTTCCCTCCAAAATATACTACCGCTGCACTAATTTGGATCCCTTTGGTAGTTGGGGCCTCCTATATTTTATATAAAACAGCTCCAACTAAGTTAAACACCTCCAACTACTGGCAACTACAAGTGCTTATGGGCATGTTAATTGGGGTGATTCTGAACTTTCACTTCTACCCACACCTTCTCCCATTTCAAAGCACTACTACTGCCGGTAAGTATTTCACCGAGATGAATATTCCAGCACACCAACGCGCGCAAATGGGATACGGTGGTCATGCACTGGACTTTTATAGCAAAAGTATCATACCACATCTCAAAACCGCAGAAGAAGCATTGGATTTAGTAAAAACAAATGGATCAATGTGGATTTATACTAGAGAAGGAGGAAGAGAACAGCTAGATGCAGCAAAAATCCCCTACGAAGTAGTCGCACAGTTCAAGCACTACCAACCCGCTTTACTCAGCATGCCATTTTTAAACCCCAATACACGCGAAAGCAGGCTGATTCCAGTTGAAATTGTCAAAATTTCCTCAACAGAAATAAATCAATGAGCCTTGTCCAAACAATGTTAGACTTGTGTGCCTCGAACCTTTTCCTGTCATAGCTATTTTATAGGTGGTTTTTACTTCCAGTCTCTTTGCCATGTTACACATCGCGTTTGCTCCAATCTACCGATATGAGCTACCAGAGGGACATCGCTTCCCTATGGTCAAGTATGAATTGATTGCAGAACAGCTCCTATACGAAGGCATTGTTCGTGAAGCACAATTATTTCACCCCCAACGACTAGAAGAGTCGATTGCACTCCAAACACATAGTACGTCTTATTGGGACAAACTAACCAACCTAACGCTGACCAAAAGTGAAGAGCGTGCAATCGGCTTCCCAATAAACCAACATTTTATTGAAAGGGGAAGGTATATCTCGGGAGGAACTGTCCAATGTGTAACCTATGCACTTCAATACGGAATTTCTATGAATGTGGCGGGTGGTACCCACCATGCTTTCAGGGATAGAGGTGAAGGATTTTGTTGCTTAAATGACCAAGCAGTGGCTGCTAATTGGCTCCTAAGCCAAGATCCAAGCCAAAAAATTCTTATAATTGACCTAGATGTTCACCAAGGAAACGGGACAGCGTCCATTTTTCAAGGAGAACCTCGTGTGTTCACCTTTTCAATGCACGGTGCCAAAAACTATCCTCTCCGAAAAGAAAAATCAAACCTCGATCTCGATCTTCCAGACGGATTAACAGACCAACCATACCTAGCCATGCTTAATAAGCAACTCCCCCTAATCGCAGAGCAATTTCAACCCTCTTTTATTTTCTATCAAAGTGGTGTAGACATTCTAGAAACAGATAAGCTAGGCAGGTTGAACATAACAAGAGATGGCTGTAAAAAACGAGATCAACTTGTATTTGATTTCTGTAAGAAAAATAACCTGCCAATTGTGGTCAGTATGGGCGGAGGATACTCCCCCAAACTTGCTGATATCGTGGACGCCCACGTAAACACCTTTAAAGCAGCACAAGAAATCTTCTTCTAACGTCCGGTACTTATTACTCTAGACTGACTATTTTGAAAAAACAATTTAACCTCTTAAACGATCTAATAAATCAGATAGCTGAAGCATTTCAGTATCACTTAATTTAGCATCTGGAAAACCCTCCCGATTTGACATCACTTCTTCCTGTATCCTATCTAGTAGTAAAATACCTTCGTTTGTAATAGTCACTACAACCATCCTTCGGTCTTGAGCACTTGGATTTCGCTCAACCAAGCCTTGCTCCCTTAGCTTCTCCACTAGTCGACTAACATTACTACTTCTGTCGATCATCCTGCTCTTAATATCCAGAACTGATAGGCCATTCGGCCTACTTCCTCTAAGAATCCGTAAAATATTGTACTGAGGGCTTGTTAGCCCATACGTTCTCATATCACGATTCATCTGACAATCCAACCAGCTCGCTGTAAATAGAATATTCAGAACAGCTCTTGTCCTAGGTGGAATTGGTGTGGAATTTTTTAACTCTTCCTCTAATGTCATAGGAGTAGACGCAATTGAGCGTGTGACGCAAAATTAAGTGTTTTAATCCTTATCTTAAACACCAAACCTTTATGTTTTCTTTCCCCCAGCATTAATTAGCGAGTCTTTCTAATACGGAAAATACTCATACTGCTGTCTAGTCTCTATTTAATCACAAATCGGGCTTGGCTATAATTTCCATTAAGGCTCCATACCAACAAATAAACCCCTGGTGGTAAGGGCGCGTTTATCTGTGGGGAAGGCCCTGAAATAGACGCCTCGGAATACAGAACCTCTCCAAGAAAATTGAATATTTCTATATTCATGGTTTCCTGTGAATCTACCCGTAGCTGAAATTGGCCATTATTTGGATTAGGATACAGTATACTACCTGTATCTATTGGAGGGCTATATTCCCCGGAGACACGCACAAATACCGAATCAATATACGTATCAGTTCCACACTCATTTTTTACCGTTAACCTCACTAAGTAGGATCCTGTATCCGAATAAATATGCAATGGATGCTCATTTTCAGAAAAAGTACCATCTCCAAAATCCCACCAATAATGATCTGCATCAGAGCTAATACTTTCAAAAAACACCTCAAACCCGTCTATTTCAACCTCAAAAAAAGCAACTGGAGACATATCCCCCGAAATATTATCTAGTAATGCCTGATACTTAGGAGCCGTGGAAAAATAGGGGGGCTCCTGGTCAATATCACTTAGCACACCCCAAGAACCATAAACACTTTCTTGTTTCCCTGCTAAGCTAAAATTTCCTGCTAAAACACATCCCCAAGAACGAATACTGTCCAAGACCATATCATATAAATCATACATCCCAGAATTATACTGGGCGTCCCACATGGCCTCTTGATAACTATACGGAACCCCAAATACGTTCCCGACAAAATGCTGCCCTCCCTCATAGGTCATAATCTGCTTACCAAACAATCGGATTTGATCATAGTCTTTCCTTATGCTACTAATTGTACTTAACCACTCATTTTCTGCATTCTCCAATACATCAGAGGCGGTTGAGCCCGCATGAAGAACAGGACTACCGTTTGCCGAATGGTTGAGCGCAATATAGTGGGTCGCAGCTCCAATATCCCAACTTCCCTGATCTAGTTGTCCTAGTATGTCTTCATTCAACGAGTTATACAGCGTTTGAAGACCTAATACGCGCTTCACCCTGTCCTTATCAGTCCCAAACTCGTCGTGCCACAGTTTAAAAACCCTTCTAGCCTTTTCTGCATACGCTCTTGCATAATTTAAGTTAGTTGGTCGATGTTGATCATTATAAGTGGCCTGTGCAAAAATCCAATTCCACACCTCATTGCTATACTCCAAATAGATGGTGAGTGAAGGATCTAGGTATTGTTTAAATAAACTAGCCATTTGCTTGACAAAATGATCATCAGCAGCATGTGGCACACAAATCCAAACATCTTTTTTGCTCTGATTGGCTAAACGAATCATCATCTCATAAGGAACACCAGTTGACGTAGCATAACTAAACCAACTAGTATCTTTTCGATCTCCCCAATGAACTATATTATTGTTGTTCGTTGCACCCCAATCCATAAACCTTAACATTTTGAATGGGGCTATCTTTTCTAAAAACCCACCGTAAAACGGGGCCGTTGTTAAATCCTCCCCTTCATCTTCTTGTCTTATTAGTCGTATATTCCGCACAGGATCCAACTCGCTGGAATAGACCAAGTTAAACCAAATGTTCTCAGCAGCAGTAGCGCTAAATTCTACTCGACCCTCCACATTGCTCAGAATATTCACGGTTCCTTGAAGCTGCAAGACTCCCGTCCCGTCGTAGAGTAATAAATAAGTATATCCTGGCCGCAAATTCCCTCCTCCAGTAGAAATAACAAATCGCAAGTAACTCTCGCCTGCGCTTGTCATTTGTGGAATTTTCAAGGGGTATCCACTTGGGTCAAACATCAATTCCTCGAACAAACTATCAATTCCCCAACAAAAACAATTCTCTGTATACGGGATCGGCCTTGGACGAACGTGCTTCATCAGATTGCGAAAAGGGCGCTCAAAACTCCAATCCGCCAATCCTCCCAAATTAGTTCCAATTGGCATTTTACACTCCGGTACCGCCCAAGAGGCACAAGCCGTACTATCTGCTTCAATGTGCCAGTTAAACGTATCTCTACAACCATTGTCACCGGCCGCGGTATACAAGTAAACGCCAGGTAATAACCCGCTGTATTCCATATTTGATGTAGCCGTCAATAAATCACCCGAAGGCGAATGCACCTTAACACTTACACCATTGCCCACCCCAACACGAATATGGCCTGTGGGCATACCACATTCAGCCATATTCAACACTGTAAATTTTGACTGACAAGGAAAAAAACCATGCTCATCCAACACCTTAATATTGTAATTAGCTTTCTGCTGAAGTCCATTGGGATCCGTAACCGTCAGTGTCGCCTGTAAGATCCCAAGGGCTTCGTACATGTGCTCCACTATTGCGCCCGTCTCCACGTCCAAGCCGTCTCCAAAATTCCACCGATAGGTTAAGACACCCCCCTCTGGATCAAATGAAGACGCACCATCCAATTGGATAGTGAATGGTGCAACTCCCTGCGAAGCACTTGCTTGAATTATAGCTACGGGAGGTAAGTTAACAAGGGTGTTTTCGTCCGGTGTTGCGCAGTGATAACTAGACGCCACCCGAACTTCATCTGCCAACCCATTATCCGGAGAGCTACCAAGGTAAAGTCCTAGTGACCGAATGGAATAAGGCGTATTAGTCACCTGAGAATAGGTGGGGGGCGGTACTTGGCCCCCTCCAATTGATGTTGGATTAACCCAATAATTGATTGTTGTGACAGCAGGGCTAAACTCTAGTTGAATAACTAATAAAACGTCTTCATCAATACTAATCGGTACGGCTGTCTTGATAACAGTATTTGAGAGGCGAATTGACCAATACTTCACCCCTCCCTCTTCGGAAGCTGATCCGAAATATCCAATTTCTATGTGTGGGCCAGGATTACTTACATACCAAGGAATAGATTCGCCATGCAAACTAAAAAAAAGGTTCTCTTGGTTGTTCTTTACCTTCCTGATTAGACCACTCATGAATATTGTACCATCCTTAGAGGAGCCAATTCCTCCACCATTATTTACATATTGCCCAAAAGGCCCCCAAGAAGATAAATCAAAACGACGTCCTGCTGTTAAATATTCATATCCACCTTCAATATGCCCTCCCTGCGCCTGTAAACTCCCAGATGTAAGTGACCCAGTAGATGTGCCATACCCAGGAAGTACATTATTCCCTCCTTGCACATCCCAAGGACTTAGCCAGCCAGATCCTCCACCTAACTCATTTATGGGTTGCCCCTCTAAATAGTCAAATGGTTCATACGCTAGATATAAACACGGTTGAGCCTGAATAATTTGAAAACAACCTAGAAAGAAAAAGAATGCAACTCTACACATGTTATTTAATTGGTGGATGAGATGTCAGGGCAAACGGGTAATCTATACCGTCCGGTAAATTTAAGTTGTTTTTCTAAAAGACGGAGCGTATCGTTCAATACAGCCTAATCAATGCTTGTACAATCATAAAGAAAAAAACAAGCCACCCCGACAGCCAAGATTATATTCCTCAATAACCACTGTTTTGCTACCTTTACTAAAATCTTAATAAGGTATACCACTACAATATAGGCTTGATATGAAAAAACAAATGGAGCAACTCCAACTGGAAGTAGACACGGCGTGGCTCTATCAGCGCTTATCAACTGTTCAGGAAGATCCCTCAACTGCTGAAATCTTGCTTGCATTATCAAAAATTGAATACCACCACGCCGAACATGCCTTAGAACGAGTCCGCAAAATACTGCCTGACCACAACATGCCCGGCCCCAGCCGAAGGGCAAAAATTCAGTTTAGCTTGGGTAAAGTTTTTGGATATGACTTCTTAATCGCGAACCTGAGCTCCATTGAACGACAAATTGCGAGGGAGACCATCCATAAAAAAAGAGAAATTGGAGTAGCCCCCTCCGGAATGGAACATAATCACCTTCGCATTGTAGAATCCTTGGCGGCACATACCAATGCACCTATTAGTGGTACCTTTCTCTCCAAAATGGAGGGACGACATAAGTCCGTCGGTGGAAATGCACTCAGAGCAGCGGTATTAGGAGCTAATGATGGGCTAATCTCTAATTCCAGTCTAGTAATGGGTATAGCCGGTGCAGCGGCAAATAATAGTACTATTTTACTTACAGGAATCGCAGGCTTACTCGCAGGTGCCTTTTCAATGTCACTAGGGGAGTGGCTGTCTGTACAAAACTCTAGAGAGCTTTACTTAAGACAAATTCAGTTGGAGGCAGAGGAGCTAGAAGCCACCCCAGAGCTAGAAGAACTAGAACTAGTACTGATTTATCGGGCAAAAGGAATGAATCATGAACAAGCAGCAGCTATGGCCAAGCAGGTCATAGCAGATAAAGACAACGCTCTAGATACATTGGTAAGAGAGGAGTTAGGACTAGATAAAGAAGAATTAGGTGGTTCTGCATGGGAGGCGGCAGTCACCTCCTTCTTACTTTTTGCGGTTGGAGCCATCATTCCTGTGCTGCCTTTTTTCTTTTTTTCAGGCAAATTAGCGCTTTTGAGCAGCGTAACAGGCAGTATCATAGGGCTTTTCCTATTAGGCAGCGCCACCTCCCTGTTCACAGGCCGATCTGTCTGGTTTTCGGGGCTACGACAAGTCCTGTTTGGACTGGCAGCTTCCGCAATCACGTATGGAATTGGACACCTAATTGGCGCCACCATTTTATAAGGACCTGCCTACTCAAAGTGTCGGCCATGTGTAATTCCATACCAATCATCCGTCCTAAAGGTGCCAAGTGGAAGTCCGGCACTATTATACAGGTTGGCATCCACTGGCGCGTCTGACCAAGCATAGCGAACTGCAACTGGCCTTTCCCCTCGGGGGTGATAGACTACCACTTGATCTTTGTTGAGAATCTGGGCCTGTGCATAGTAAAAAACACGATCAGCCCCAGCCACCTCAAAACCCCGAACATAGCCAAATTTATCTTTTGCATAAAGACCCTCACCCACCTCTTCAAACGTTAGATGTGCACTTGTCTCCCCAAAATTTACCTCCTTAAATTGTGGAGATATACATGAAACTTGATATCCGTAAGATTTTGCCAAAGCAATCGCTGCCAATCGTCGTCCAACTTCTTGCTTATTTCTAGGATGAATATCTTCCGCATCCCCTATATCCAATGTAACTGCCATGCCCGTTTTGGGTAGCGAAAGGGTCTTTTGCTGAGCCTCCCTCAATTCCGCCCAGCTGCTCCCCTCGTTCGATGATTTATTTTTACCAAAAGAGGAAAGTTGTACAAAATAAAAGGGTAGCTCCTCACCCCAAACGCGACGCCAATCATTTATCAACAGCGGAAAAGTAACAGCATACTCCATTGCCCTTTCAGCATTTGATTCGCCCTGATACCATAATATACCAGCAACCCCATACGGTGCTAAAGGGTGAACCATGGCGTTATATAAACCGCATGCAACATTGTTCTGTAATGCTTCAAAATAATGTGGGGACGACCAAGATGGCATTTTTTTCCAATCTTCTCCAACCAACGATACCCAGTAATCCCCCCATTCAACTCTCAAATTATTATCACTTCCAAACAAACCCAAACCCCAGTGTGTAGGACCCGACTGAGGAGATATCGTTAGTAGAAGTGTATTTCCCCCCCCTTTAAATAGGCCTGCGGGAACTTCGACGATAGCCTCCGAGCGAACTAACCTAGAAGGGAGCTGCTGGCCATTAACCCAGCATGAAACCAGTTCTTGGTGTTCGCCTAATCGCAAAACAGCCGGCGCACCCGCAACAAACGCAGGAACGTCTATCTCTTTTGCCATAAACCCCTTGCCACGAAAAGCCCATACACCTTGCCAATCCCAAGCGCCAGGGGCGGTAGCTGGCTCCCATGTTGAAAAATCATAACCCGATGACAAATAGGCTGACTCATTAATACTATCCGCTAAACTAACACCTCTCAGCGTTCGCTTCAATAATTGAGTTTTTAACATCGCGTGCGCTTGAGGCCAGTCGGCAGGGTAGTGCTCCACATAAGACCGAAAGCTATCCAAACTCGATAAACCTTCTTTGCTAATCCAAGCCTCCACATGGGAGCCGCCCCAAGTGTTGTTGATTAGACCTATAGCAAGACTGGGGCCTAAACTGTCCCTTATCCGTTTTGCAAAAAAATAGCCTACTGCTGAAAAAGAGCTCACTGTATTCGGAGTACATGCCTCCCAACTCGTGCGAGGAGTAGCCAGCTCGTCAAGAGGTTGTAAACTAACGTTCGTTTCTAACTTGATATGACGAATCAGCGGATCATTCGCATTCTGACGCTCGTAACCAGCATTTTCCGCCAAACGCACCTCCCACTCCATATTTGATTGTCCTGAGCAAAGCCATACTTCACCAACCCAGACATCCCGAAAAACGATACGCGATGTGGCACTGCTCACCTCAAAAACATAAGGCCCACCCGCTTCTCGTGCGGGCAGGTTTAGCTTCCACCTGCCAGTTGAATCTACGATCGCTTCTGCTTGATCTAACTCAAGAGAGACCCTAATTTGTTCGCCCGGAGTCCCCCAGCCCCAAACCGGAATTGGTTTGTCGCGTTGCAAAACCATCTGATCTGCAAATATTCTAGGAATTCGCAGTTGCGAAAAAACAGAAAAACTGGAAAACATGAGAAGAAAAAAGACAAATGCAGTTCGCATAAGGGACAGGAACTTGACAACTACGAAAATGAAAAGTTATTAAAGAGATGGTGGCAACCTCCTATGCCTACCAGCGCCCTTCCATATTGCTATTTATTATACAAGTTCATCGCACGGTCAATCCCAATTGCAACGTAAGTCTTTACTGCCTCAGTTGCCTTCTCTGTTATCGTGGACAGCTCCGCTTTTTCATCTTCCGACCACTTTCCGAGAACGTAATTTACCTGCTTTCCCTTTGAAAACGTGTTACCTATTCCCATCCGAAGCCGCGGATAGTTAGTTGCACCTAATAACTCCTGTATGCTTTTTAATCCATTATGCCCACCGTCAGAACCGCTGGGCCGGAGACGCAATTTACCAAAAGGTAGGTTTAAGTCATCGGTAATCACCAACACGTTCTCAATAGGAATTTTTTCCTTTTGCATCCAATAACGAACAGCTTTCCCGCTCAAGTTCATATACGTATTGGGCTTTAACAAAATAATTGTACGCCCCTTATACCTAACCTCCGCTAAATCACCGTGGGTGTCTTGCCTCCATTTTCCCTCAAGCGAGCTACAAATAAGATCAACCACGTCAAAACCAATATTATGACGTGTTTGATCATACTCATAACCTATATTCCCAAGCCCTGCTACTAAGTATTTCACGTTTTTTACTGCTTTTTATTAATGATTCAAACGCTGGAAAATCGATATTCTAGCCTGATAATCAAAGATTAGTTAAGCCACTGTAGTGCCATCACTTCCCCGCGGGATTTAACTTGCTGGCATTTGCCTTACCCTCCGCTAGTTTCTGATCAATTTGTGGCCCCAGCTTTGGATCTAATTGTCTAGCCTTTTCCATCCAAGGTGCCGCGCTTTCAGGATCCCCCATATCACAATTTGCTGCGCCTACATAAAAGTGTAAAACAGCGCTGTTAGGTTCGTACTTTAAGCCTTCTTTCCACTCTATTATCGCCTTTGGAAATTGACGCTTCATCGCCAATACTGCACCTAAGTTTCTCCTTGCATCTACAAATCGCGGATCAAACTGAATAGATCGTCTATAAACATTTTCCGCAGAATCCAGCTCTGTTAATGCAAGCTGATTACCCGGACGCTGCGCTCGAAGAAAATAGATATAGCCCATATTGGAAAGTACTTTAGCATCATTGGGACGATACTTAAGAGCTACCTGATAATCTTTAAAGGCATTGTCGTATTGCTGTAAACGGAAATAGGCTAACCCTCTACTACCGTATGCGTCATGGTATTCTGGATAAAGCTCAATAGTTCGATTATACGCTTTGATGGCGTCTTCAATCATCTTGGGATTGATAACATTATTCTTATCCTCATCCATACCGTTATTATTGATCTCTAATGCCCTATGGTAATTCAGCTTCGCACAATTAGGAGAAGTAGGATAGTCCGCCTCGTATAAAGAATAACTATCCTTCCAAGCAGAATTGCGAGAAACTGTTTTTATTGAAAAGGCAACTAGAACTAATCCTGTTACAACCCAAAAAGAGGCGGAACTAGCGCCTACTCGCTCCCCCTTTTCCAATTTTCCCGCAATAGTTTGGAGTAGCCAAGCCAAACCCATTGCATAGCCCCATGAAGGCGCATATAACAAGCGTTCCCCATAGGAGGTACCAATCATCATTAATACATTACTGAAAAGAGAGAAGGTTGTCAAGTAAAAAAGAATTGCATAGGAGAGAATGTGCCGTTTACCGATATTAAGAAGTGCCCAAATACCCATTCCTGCATACAACAAGAAACCAAAAATAGCCCTCCAATCAGAAAATAATACCGGTTTCATTTGAGGATAACCCATATCGCTCACCAATGGATGCGGCCACACCAACGTTTTTAAGTAAAGCAAACACATCATGAAAGCAGAAGCCAACTCTGACGCCTTGTCCTTTGCCCCTACGATAAAATTATCCAAAATGGAATAAATCTCTTGATAGGGCTGTGCACTTAACACCTGTTGACGAATTATTAAATACAATGCGACAGGAATTAGAAACAACGCGCTAATCCGAAGTGTCTCGCCCAATGAACGCTTACCAAAAAACCAAATTGTTAATGGAAAAACAGCTAAAAACGTAATCCCACTCTCCTTTGCAAACATTCCTAAACCATAAATACCCGTGGCTATATAAAGCCATTTTTTATGGCCTGAATCAAAGTAATTCCAGATAAAATACAGGGCAGACATACTGCACAACAAAGAGATGATCTCATCGCGGCTTTTTATATTCGCCACTACTTCTGTATGTACAGGGTGCGCAAGAAAAAGTAGAGTAGTGGCGGCAGTCAATGTCCACGGGTACTCGGATAATATCCTCCGCCAGGTAATCCACAATACCCATCCTGTTAATCCGTAGTATAAGATATTAAATACGTGGCCCACCATTGGACCCTGCATTAGCTGCCACTCAATGGAAAACATCGCTAATGTAAGTGGACGGTACAGGGAACCAGGGCTAGCCCACGAGCCGTAACGATACTCCGTACTCCACAGAAGATCCCAGTGCTTAAAACCGGCCTTCACTATCCAGTTTTCTTTGATCGCACCAAAGTCATCCAAGGTGAAGTCATGCCAAATGGTATTCGAGTAGAGTAAAACGCCAACGGCTATCATTAAGAAAGATAGCCAAGAAGGTGCGCCATCAATAGAACCAACAGTAGCTGATTGAACAGAAGTAGACCCAGATCGATTTGAACGAGATTCGTTTTTCTTTTGCTGCTTTGCCATAGGATGAATGGATTACTAGAAGCAAAAGTACTATTTATCTTAATTGTATTTAGCTTTTACTGCCATATCCTTTCATTAATCCTCGTTGAGCATTTCGAATAAAACTAGTTATTTGCCTAGCGTAATCGCTTTGCGGCAAACTTGTTTCAATTACTTCTAGCGCCTTTCGAACACTATAACCCCTGACAAAAAGAATTCTATAAATATCTTCAATATGGTGCATATCTTCAACTGAAAAACCCCTTCTACGCAAGCCAATTGAATTGATTCCCACGTAAGATAATGGGTCTCTAGCAGCCGTTACATAAGGCGGAACATCTTTCCGAACTAACGAGCCGCCACCAATCATCACTTGCTCCCCTATACGAACAAATTGATGGACAGCCACCATACCCCCAATCGTTGCATACTTTCCAACCTCAATATGGCCTGCCAACGTTACATTGTTGGCCAGTACAGAATTGCTTCCCACCAAACAATCATGGGCTACGTGCACATAAGCCATCAACAATACGTTCTCACCAATCACTGTTTTCCCTCCAAATCGAGGTATCCCACGATTAATTGTACAGGACTCGCGAATAATTGTCCCTGAACCAATCTCCAAAATCGCCTTCTCTTCCTCCTTTTTTATTGATTGAGGAGTAGCGCTAATACTTGAAAACGGAAAAATTTGAACGCCATCCCCTATACGAGCCCCATTGAAAATGTGCACGTTAGAGCCTATTCGGCAATTGTCTCCAATGATGACATCTTCATCAATCACCGTAAACGGTCCAATATGCACATTGCTACCAATCTTGGCACCAGGATGCACATCCCTAAATGTGTTTGAGGCAATATTCATGCGCCGTTATTCCTTATTTCTGCGTACAATTTGCGCAGTTAACTCGCCCTCAGATACAATTTTACTACCAACATAAGCAGTACCTTGCATGTGTACAATTCCCCTCCTAATTGGCTCCAACAGCTCCATTTTAAGAATCAGCGTATCCCCGGGGCGAACCATAGCTTTGAAGCGGGTATTTTCAATTTTTAAAAAATAAGTGTCCCAACCCCCTTTATCCTCCAAATTATACAAGGCTAATATGCCACCTGTCTGAGCTAGTGCCTCGATCTGCAACACACCAGGAAATATCGGATTACCAGGAAAATGTCCTTGGAATAACCCCTCGTTCATGGTTACATTTTTGATCCCAACGACATGTGTTTCACTGATCTCAATGACCTTGTCGACCATCAAAAAAGGATACCTATGCGGTAATAACTGTTGAACGCCCGCATAATCCAAAACAGGCTCCTTTTCTGGATCATATTTAGGGATTCCTATTAAACGACGTTTCTCAAGAAATTGTTTTTTAAGAAGCTTGGCAAATTCTACATTAGCGGTATGCCCGGGCTTGGTTGCAACAATTTTACCTAATATTGGCTTACCAATTAGCGCCAAATCACCCATCACATCTAATAACTTGTGACGAGCCGGCTCATTATGAAATCGCAATTTCACCGTATTCAACACCCCCTCAGAGTCAACTTTGATCGCAGGCTTACCCATTTTCTTTGATAAGTTGTCTAACTCATCTTGGTCCATCTTTCGATCCGCGATCACAATTGCATTCTCCAAGTCCCCTCCCTTAATTAATCCTAAATCCAATAACTTCTCCAACTCATGTAAAAAAACAAAAGTCCGGCACGGAGCGATTTGCTTTTCATAATCGCTAATGCTACTCAACGCAGCAAACTGTGGCACAAGTACCGGGGAATTAAAATCTATCATCACAGTAGCTTCAAACTGATCCGAAGGAAGAGCCATTAACTCCGTCCCCGTTACCTCATCCCTGTAGGAAATAGGCTCAGTAATGACAAAATACTCGCGATCCTGCTCAAGCTCTACAATCCCCGCCTGCTGTATTGCTTCTACGAAAGGCACTGAAGTTCCGTCCATAATAGGCATTTCAGGGCCATCTATTTCTAAAAGAACATTGTCCACACCCATTCCAAATAGTGCAGAAAGTACATGCTCAACGGTAGATACCTGAGCCTCCCCACTCTTTAACGTCGTACTCCGATTAGTAGATATTACCAATTTTACATCCGCAGGAATGACGGGCTGATCATCCAAGTCGATCCGCTGAAATCGATAACCGTGACCAGCAATCGCTGGCCTCATCGTAAGGGTGACAAGTTTGCCCGTATGTAACCCAACGCCTTTTACAGAAATAGCATCTTTTATAGTTGTTTGCTTCATATTAACAGGGTAGTTGCTCCAAATTGAGCCTGAAAAATAGTTTACTTGTCTTGCTTGGTCGATTTTGACTTTGACTTTTGCTCTTCCTCCTCCAAGGCAGACAAGTAGGTATACCGGCCCATCTGCTCATATTTGTGTATCCGATTAGTAATCCGCCCATCTGCATCCTGAGGCATCAACTCAGCCAACTGCTCCATAATATGCTGCTTTAAATCAAGCGCCATTTGTTCGGGCGCATTATGAGCACCTCCCAAAGGTTCTTTTACAATGCCATCAATCAATCCAAATGACAACATTGAGTCCGCGTCTAGTCGAAGTGCCTCTGCTGCCTTCTCCTTGAACTCCCAAGAACGCCATAAAATGGTAGAACAGTTCTCTGGCGATATTACCGAATACCAAGTATGCTCCAACATAAATACTCTATCTCCAAGTCCAATGCCCAATGCACCACCAGAAGCACCCTCCCCAATGACGTAACAAATAATAGGTACCCGTAATTGAGCCATCTCAAATAAGTTCCTCGCAATAGCCTCCGCTTGACCACGCTGCTCCGCCTCTAATCCTGGAAAAGCACCAGGAGTATCAATCAAAGTGACTACTGGATAACCAAATCGCTCCGCTAATTTCATAAGCCGTAAAGCCTTCCGGTACCCCTCAGGGTTAGCCATACCAAAATTTCTATACTGACGCATTTTGGTATTTACCCCCTTCTGATGACCAATTACCATCACCGTTTGTCCCCCAAAATCAGCTAAGCCCCCTACAATAGCCTTGTCATCTCCAGCATAGCGATCGCCGTGCAACTCAATAAACTTGGAGCACATACTCGTCACATAGTAAAGGGTGTAAGGACGTTCCGGGTGCCGGCTCAATTGAACCTTTTGCCATCCCGTAAGACTTGAGTAAATCTCCTCCTTTTTCGATGCAATCTTTTGCTCAAGTTCACTAACCATCACCGTCACATCAACCTCCCCTTGCTCCCCAACTTCCTTTAGCTTCTCAAGCTGATCGTAGAGGGTCTCCAAAGGCTTTTCAAAATCCATAAAAGTTGTTGCCATACCAAATTAGGGTTGGTGAGGAATTATTTACCCAAAAAAGAAAGCGAAGGTGACGTTACCCTACGCTGTTTTTTATTATTTCACCATTTTTGCGGCGAAATAATGGGCGTTTGAGTTGTTATTAACTTAATAGTGCGCAAATGTAATTTAAAACTGCCTTTTGTATCATACTTTTTTTACTACAACCCCAAGAACCAACTCTCTTAATATCTATTTACCTAAGAATAATTTAATACCCATTTCCTCGAATTTCCAAGTGTTCAACGTTATCAATAACAGAAACAACATAGTCAATGCAGATTGTTTTTAGTCTTTACCCCTATAACGAACACATTTCCCTACCAGCTGCATGGCTAGTTCAAACAGACAAGGAGGGTAATCTTATGTACCTAAACCAGCGGGCAACAGAAGCTACCTGCAAACCTTACCAAATTGAAATTACTCCCCCTATAGCTCGCCTAATTGAACTGACCGAAACGCTCACCCCTAGGGCAATCGAACTTCACTTCAAACCTGCAAAAAGTAAGTCGACAACCCCCTTAAATGAATTAATTAATGCCCAAAGTCAAACCAAATCAACTGTTGACGGATACATATTCCGACACCTGTCCTCCTTTCTTTCAGATATCGTAAAGTACAATTTCCCTTTGGCTTTACATCCTGAAAAAAAAACAATGGTCAAAGATGTTATCGTACAGACTCAAACGACCCATCTAGTACCACACCTATCGTTTAAAAAGAAAGAAGATGGAATCGAATATCAACTACAACTTGGAAGTGAATCCGAAAAGTGGCCCATTACCAACCAAAACATCGTCGCATTAACCAACACTGATCCCGCTTGGATACTCATTGATTATTCCCTTTTTAAAGTGCCCGGAATCAATGGATTTATGATCAACCCATTCAAAAAAAAACAAGTTGTTCACATTCCACCAGAAAAGGTAAAAATATATTTTAAAAAATTTATCGCTAAAAACGCAGGAAAAAATCAAATTGAGGCCGAAGGGTTTGATATTCTGGTCGCCAACAACCTTCAAAGAGCTCTACTAGAGCCAATTGAGGATGTAATACACAATACTTGGGTACTAAAGCCTACCTTCGAGTACCAGAATACACAATTTGAACTGGGAGAGAAAAGAAACAATATCACAACAGTGGAATTTCACGACCAAACAGACCAAGTGATTGTTAATAAGGTGGAGCGTAACACATCCCTTGAAAACGAGCTGATTGCCAAACTTGAAACCCTGAACGTAAAAATAAATGGAAGAGTACTTCTCCCCGAAAACGACCTCCATAACAACGCTGCTCTCTATTGGTGGATTAACTGGATCGCCAAAAATGAGAAGACCCTCAAATCCGCTGGATTCTCCATACTATCTCCAGAAATTAATGGAAAAAAAGTTGCTCTTATAACAGGAACCATCCAAGTTAAAACCGAATCTAACACCGACTGGTTTGATGTTGATGGCCTTATAGTTGCTGGCGCCTGTACATTCCCGTTCAAATCATTGGTACCATTTCTCCAAACCCAAGACCCGCTCTTTCCCCTTCCTGACGGAACCTATTTTCTTATCCCAGATGAGTGGTTCGCACGCTACTCAGAGCTAGCAAAAGCGCTAATTCACAAAAACTCCGGATACAAGTTACCAAAAGCACTTTTTACCCTTTTGGAAGAGGAAAACTTGGCCTATGATGAGGCCTTTCCTGTTATCAATCCCGATCAGATAGAATACTCGCCAGGAGATGACCTGAAGGCCACGCTTAGACCCTACCAACTTTATGGGGTAAAATGGCTAATTGGACATTACCAACATGGATTCGGAGCATGCCTAGCAGACTCCATGGGGCTAGGAAAAACACTGCAAACAATTGCTCTGCTCTTATTCGCAAAAAGTCAACGCTCCGATCAGCCTGGCCTACTCATTCCACCATCCGCACCTTCCGGGCCAGGTATCCAACTCGATTTATTTGGCTCCACCCCAGAAACCTCATATACAACTGATACAGACAGCCAATCACCAATAGTCCTAAATCAAATAGGACAGCCCGCGCTACTTATTCTACCTGCATCGCTGGTTTTTAACTGGAAAAATGAACTGTTTAAGTTCGCCCCATCTTTGTTTGTTCGAATACACACTGGCCCTCAAAGAGAAAAAGATGCAAGGGTATTGGCCTTCCACGATGTAGTGCTCACCACTTACCATACCGCCCGTCAGGATATTGAAATGCTCCGAAAAATTAATTGGTCTTTTATCGTCCTTGATGAAAGTCAGCAAATCAAGAACCGTGACTCAGAAATCTCGAAAATTGTCAGAAGCCTTGAAGCTCCCCACAAAGTTTCACTGTCTGGAACGCCTATCGAGAATTCCTTGTCCGACCTTTGGACACAAATGGAGTTTATTAACCCCACCATCCTTGGATCCTACCAGAAATTCAAAGAGGATTTCCAAGTTCCAATTGAGCGCTTCAATGATGAAGCCGCAAAAGAACGCTTGTTTAAAAG